>Ga0334883_1001185_pt1 | contig 40455 bp, 37 predicted proteins | sample GraSluR1_MG_6_FD_207230 | JGI IMG/M metagenome (GOLD analysis project Ga0334883, IMG submission 207230) | Sludge microbial communities from methane-producing bioreactor in Wageningen University, Netherlands - Granular Sludge_09_05-R1 | ecosystem: Engineered > Bioreactor > Anaerobic >...
ATTCAAGGCCGGGTCAGCATGGTACCCGCCGCAGCAAAATGAGCGAATATGGACTCCGTTTGAGAGAAAAGCAGAAACTCCGTCGTTTTTACGGACTTAACGAGTCTCAGTTCAGCTCAGTTTATGAGAAGGCAACAAAGCTTCCAGGACAGACAGGGCATAGTTTCCTGCAGCTTCTTGAGCGCCGTATAGATAATATTGTCTATCGTCTTGGCTTTGGGGTCAGCAGGAGTCAGGCAAGACAGTTGGTAGCTCACGGGCACTTTACGGTAAATGGACGCAAGCTGGACATCCCCAGTGCTCTTCTTAAACCCGGAGATGTTTTGGCTGTGGCTGAGGGAAGCAGAGACGTTGTTCTTCTTAAGGAAAACTCTGAGGCAGCGGCAGTTCGCAGTATCCCTGCGTGGCTCTCCTTCAACCCTGATTCCATGACCGGCAATGTACTGACAATGCCAATTCGCGAGCAGATTGAAGTACCTGTAAACGAACAGCTCGTTGTTGAATTCTATGCCCGTTAGGGAAACGAAAGGTGGGGGAGAATATGGAGCATGATCGCCATGAGATCATAGTACAGGAATCCACCCCGTCATACGGCAAAATTACCATTGAGCCATTAGAGATTGGCTATGGGGTAACTCTGGGCAACTCGCTTCGCAGAGTTCTGCTCTCTTCTATCAGTGGTGCTGCTATTGTTGCGGTGCGTATTGAGGGGGTTCTCCACGAGTTCAGTACAGTCCCGGGTGTAAAAGAGGACGTTATTGAGCTTTTGGTAAACCTTAAACATATACCGGTACGCTGTCACTCTTCAGCTGTAACTACACTCAGGCTTGAAGTAAAGGGCCCTAAAGCTGTTACAGCTGCAGATATCGAACCCGACAGCGAAGTGGAATTCCCGGATCCGGAGGCATATATTTGCACTCTTGAAGAAGGGGCCACTCTGATCATGGACCTTTACGTCGGTACAGGGACAGGGTATTTGCCGATAGACCGTCCCCGTCCTTCCTATCTGCCGGTTGATGCTCTTCAGACAGATGCGCTTTATTCACCTGTTAAAAGAGTCAAGTACGATATCCAGGACAAGCGGATGGGGCAGAGAACCGACTATGACAGCCTGACAGTTGAAATATGGACTAACGGAGTAGTTTCTCCGGAGTCGGCTGTTATACAGGCCAGCAGGATCCTCAAAGGATACTATTCTTCTATTGTGGATTCATTGGCAGGTCCGGGCAGCAGCGCACTTGAAGAGATAATAAAAAGCGAAGAAAACACAAAAGTCCTTACCGTTGCCTCAGGTTTGGAAAAACAGGCTGTAATTGCTGGCTTCCCAATGGGTGAGAATTCTATATACTCAAGACCGGTCCGAGATCTTGAACTTTCCGTTCGCAGCGAGAATTGTCTTTTGCGTGGCGGAGTTCATGTGATAGGTGAACTGGTTTCAAGAACAAGGGAAGATCTTCTCAAGATACGCAACCTAGGCAAAATATCGCTCAGGGAAATTGAAGAGAAACTTTCAAAATTCGATTTGAATTTGAGCGGTGATATCAGTACACCATTAGACGATATCGCCGAAATGAATGAAGAGATACAAAAGGAGGAAAATTAAATGAGACACCGCGTTACAACAAGGCGGTTGGGACGCTGCAGCTCCCATAGGTGGGCCATGCTTGGCAATATGGCAGCCAGTCTCTTCATTGAGGGCAGCATTGTGACTACAACGACCAGGGCAAAGGAAGTTCGCAGAGTAGCCGAAAAGCTTATTACCAAAGCTAAATCAGGCAACATCAACGACCGTCGTCTTGTCGTGGCACGCTTGCCGCATAAAGAGGCTGTAACAAAGCTTTTCAATGAACTTGGACCTAAATATGCTGACCGCAACGGCGGCTATACAAGGATCGTAAAACTTGGCGCCCGTGTCGGCGATGCTTCCGAGATGGCGGTTATACAGCTGGTCGAATAATTTAATGAGTTCAGGTACGACCCTTTACCTCAAGGGCGCGGAGTTCCGGTATCCCGATAGTGACAAAAAAGTCCTCAAAGGAATAGATCTGGATATCCGCGCCGGCGAGTGGATAGCTCTTCTAGGACCTAATGGGTCGGGTAAATCTACTTTGCTGAAATTGTTTAATGCCCTGCTGTTACCATCGCAGGGCAGTTGTTTTGTTGACGGGATAGATACAAAAGAGCCACAGAACATTGACCTGATAAGGTCTAAAGTATCTATGGTATTTCAAAACCCCGAGGATCAGATAGTTGCATCGGTGGTAGAGGAAGATACTGCTTTCGGACCGGAAAATCTTGGGTTGCCGTCTGATGAGATCGTGATCAGAGTAAAGGATGCCCTTGTTGGAGTCGGACTTTGGGAAAAAAGAAAACACTCCGTATCCTCGCTTTCTGGGGGGCAGAAGCAGAGACTTGCGCTTGCGGGAGTCATGGCGATAAGATCCGGCTCTCTTTTGCTTGACGAAGCAATGTCTATGCTGGATCCAACGTCCAGAAAAAGTTTTCTTGAACTCATTAAAATGGAACACAGCAATGGCCGAACAGTTGTACAGGTCACGCATAGGCTTGATGAGATACTCTACTCAGACAGGACAGTTCTCCTAAATGAAGGTCAAATTTCCTGGCAGGGAAATACTGATGTTTTTTTATCAGTATCGGAGAAAGAGCTAAGGGATATGGGATTTGCTAAACCACCTGTGGCTGTTCTTAAAGAAGAGCTTGTAAAGAGCAGGCTGATACCAGCATCTACGAGATCCGATATTGCGGAAATAAGGGAAAAGCTATGTCTCTCTCAGTTAATGACTTAAGTTTTACCTATAACTCTGGACTGCCTACAGAAGCAAAGGCTCTTCAGAATATATCGTTTAGCGCTGAGAAGGGTGAGATCCTTTCGATAGTCGGTCATACCGGCAGCGGTAAATCTACACTGGCGATGCACTTAAATGGCCTTTTGATCCCTCAATCGGGTGAAGTTGTAATTGATGGTATAAAAACAGACAGCGATCCGAAAAATCTCAGAAAGATCCGTCAATCCGTTGGACTTGTTTTCCAGTATCCTGAACAGCAGATATTTGCTGAAACAGTTAGCGATGAGATATCGTTTGGGCCCTTTAATTGGGGCTTAAGGGGAGATGCCCTTGAAAAAAGGGTACTTGATGCAATGGAACTGATCGGACTGGATGCCTCTTTTGCTTCAGCCAACCCTTTCCAGCTTTCAGGCGGAGAGAAGAGGCGCGTCGCAATTGCCTCAGTGCTTGCATCGGAACCCAGCTATCTTGTGCTGGACGAACCTACTGCAGGGCTTGATTTAAGCGGTGTGTGCGAATTAACTTGTCTTTTAAAGTCCATGTGTGAAAAAGAAATATGCGTTATCCACATAACACATGACCTGGAACTGGCATTAAATATCAGCGACAGGATACTGATCATTTCTGAAGGCACTCTAACTGCAAATGGTACTCCGTCAGAGATATCAGACATGCTCTCTGAAATAAATGTTAAAGGCCTAATACTTCCTGACATACTCTCCCTTTCATACGAATTAAAAAAAACATACGGAACAGAAGCCATAACTTCTGATCCTCATATGCTTGCAGAGCAGATCAAGGCGGTCAAAATTACATGTCGCTGATCAAAGGTGTTACTCTGGGCCAGTATATGCCGGCAGATTCCTTCTTTCATAAACTTGACCCGCGCTGTAAACTCCTTGTTACAGTGCTTTCGATGATTTTGATTTTTATGTCGGGAAACTTCCCTGCTATGGCAATATGGGCATTTTTTATAATCTTCATTGCAAAGAAATCCCAAATACCTGCAAAGGCATTGATGAGATCGGCAAAACCGATCCTGGTATTAATTATTTTTACATCGCTACTTCACATTTTTTTTACAGGGGGCAACAATATCATTTTCTCTATAGGACCGCTGAAAGCAAGTGCAGAAGGCACAGTAACAGCCTTTCGAATGGGGTTAAGGCTTTACCTGCTGGTTTTATTCACTGCCCTGCTCACTTTCACAACAAGCCCATCTGAACTTTCTGATGGTTTGGAAGCAGCTTTTGGCCCTTTCACACGTTTTGGTTTTCCTGCACATGAGGTTGCTATGATGATGACGATAGCCCTAAGATTTATCCCGACTCTATTTGAAGAGACTGAGAGGATCATAAATGCACAGGTTTCAAGAGGTGCGGATTTTGTTAGCGGAGGCTTGATAAAAAGAGCCAAGGCATATATCCCTGTACTCATACCTCTCTTTGTCCTGGTGTTTAAACGTGCAGACACACTTGCTTCTGCAATGGAAGCAAGGTGTTACAGGGGCGGAAAGGGAAGGGTAAGGATGTATCCGCTAACATGGGGAAGTGCTGAAAATAGGGCCCTGATGGGCTTCTTTGTTTTTTGTACAGTTGTGATATGCCTGAACAGGTGGGGATAAGGATGCCAAGATATGCTGCTGAGTTGAGCTATAATGGTGGTCTTTACGCAGGGTGGCAGGTGCAGCCCAACAGGCTTTCCGTTCAGGAAGCGGTCGAAAACGTGCTGTCGATGCTCAACAAACAGCCTGTTTCAGTCAAAGGCGCAGGCAGGACAGACTCAGGAGTACATGCCAGGGCGCAAGTCTGCAGCTTCGACATGTTAAACGAATGGGATGAACACAGATTATTGATGGCATTGAACGCAAACCTTCCGCAAGGTATTTCAGCAATGAGGCTGACTAAGACAAGGTCTGACTTCCATCCCAGATATGATGCCCTTAAAAGGGAGTATGTATATTTTATCTGGACCGGGATGACGATATACCCTCATATTTCGCCATTTACCCACTGGGTAAGGGGAGGGCATTACGATTGGGATCTTGCAGCAGAGGCATGCCGTTTTATTGAAGGTGAACATGATTTCACAAATTTTTGCCGTCCAACGAACGTTCCTGATGATCCTGTAAGAACGATGTACAAAGTAAAACTGAACAGGCGTGGACCGTTGCTTTGGCTCAGGATCGTAGGAAGCGGCTTTTTAACGAACATGGTCAGAATAATAATGGGCGATCTTGAGCTTGTTGCCAAGGGAAGAAGAGAACCCGAATGGATAAAGTCTCTCTTTGAGCCGGGCTCGGAAAAGTCCAAAACCGGCAGGACTTTTCCGCCAAACGGCCTTTTTTTGTGGAGAATAGAATACGGAGAGCACTTGTGGAATAGCCACAATAGAGTCCTTTGATGTAAAATGATTTCGTCGTAAAAGAGCGGGAGCCTTTGCAGGGCATCCTTGATTGTTTGGGAGGCTGACTGATTTGTGGAGTAAAGATATTGGGATCGATCTTGGAACTGCAACTGTAATAGTTTTTATAAAAGGAAAAGGGGTCGTACTCAGAGAACCCTCTGTGGTGGCTCTTGATCAGAATACAGGCAAGATCCTTTCGGTAGGTGAGGATGCCAAGGTCATGATCGGAAGAACACCTGAAAATGTTGTTGCGATACGTCCTCTCAGGGACGGAGTGATCGCAGACTACACAATGACAGAGGTAATGCTGAGGGAATTTATAAAAAAAGTAACATCCGGTTTAGAGAGGATCGTCAGGCATAGGGTCATGATAGGAGTTCCTGCGGGGGCTACCGATGTGGAGAGGCGCGCTGTACTTGAAGCTGCCCTTGAAGTAGGTGCGAAAGAAGCATATTTGATCGAGGAGCCGATGGCAGCAGCGATCGGAGCCAACATGCCCGTAGGTGAACCCGTCGGAAACATGGTGGTCGATATAGGAGGGGGAACAACAGACGTCGCAATAGTATCCCTTGGCGGTCTTGTAGTTTTCGAATCTCTTCGTGTCGGAGGAGACAAATTTGATGAAGCCATAATAAGATACATGAGACGCCAGTATAACCTTGCCATAGGAGAACAGACCGCTGAGGACCTCAAAAAAACAATTGGGTCCTGCAGGGAGAGAGCACCGGAAAAGACAATGGATATAAGAGGCCGGGATCTTGTCCAGGGGCTGCCGAGACAGATAACTGTAAGCAGTCTGGATGTTGCAAAGGCCATAGAAGAACCGGTGGGTGCCATAATTGCCGGTATAAAGAGAGTGCTGGAAAAAACACCTCCGGAACTTGCGGCTGACGTTATCGACAGAGGCATCATCCTTACAGGTGGGGGAGCCTACCTCAACGGACTTGATCAGCTGATAATAGAGGAGACAGAAATAAATGCAGTAGTCGCCGAGTCTGCTTCTGAGTGTGTAGCACTTGGGACAGGAATAGCACTTGAATCGATCGACAAACTTAAGGAAACAGGAGCAATTTACTCAGCCACTAGGCGTGGATACAAGGGCAGATAAATTTTTAAAATTATGCTCTTATTCTTACCTTTACAGATTAGGTTTATAACAAAAGAAACCAACGAGACAAGGTGATTCAATTTTTTTTAAGGAAAGATTAGGGTAAAATGTACATGATGATCAAAGATTGCTATCGAACAATATTCAGAATTGTCAAATCAATTAAGTTCTTTTGTTGAACTATAATTTTATTTTTAATTTATTACTGTAATGAAATTTTATATTTCATCAGTTAAATCAATAATAATTTTAAAATATTTCTAGAAATTTTTGATTTTTTTGACAAAAGGGTGTTTATGCTATGTAAATACTTCTTGCTATTGATATGAATTGTGTATAGTATTCTGGAAATGTAGTCTTGATTTAAGCAAATAGGAATATTAAACTTATAGCATCGATTTGAAGCAATAATGAACCATGTATGATATATGGTACAAAATTCTAAGGAGGTAGTGCAAATGACAGTAAATTATTCAGTAGCGCCCAAGGATGTTTTTAAAACAATTGAAAGCCTTTTGCTCAGAGATGGTTTCGATATCGTTATTGATATGGAAAAATCCAAAGGCAGCCATATTCATGATTCAGCAAGCGGGGCCGACTGGCTTGACTTCTACACCTTCTTTGCATCTTCACCCTTTGGGATGAACCACCCCAAGCTCGAAACTCCTGAATTCAAAGAAAAGATATTCCGCGTTGCGATAAACAAGGTCGCAAACTCTGACATTTATACTCAGGAAATGGCGGAGTTTGTAAAAATGTTCGGAGAGGTAGCAGTACCTGAAGGATTTAACCATACATTCTTTATTGATTACGGAACACTGGCCGTTGAGAATACCTTCAAAGTAGCCATGGACTGGAAGGTCAGCAAACTTCTTGCCGCTGGCAAAATTACAAAGGGAGAAGCATACAATGGCAAAGTCGGAACGAAAATCATGCACTTCAATGAGGCCTTCCACGGCCGCAGCGGATATACCCTCTCTGTAACCAACACGAACGATCCTAACAAGCATCAGCGTTTTGCAAAGTTTAACGACTGGCCACGCGTGGTCAACCCCAAAGTTACATTCCCTCTCAAAGATCATCTTGGTGAAGTGGAATGGCTTGAGGCACTTTCTCTTAAGCAGATCAAACATGCAATTGCCGACGATCCAAACGGTATTGCAGCTATCATCATTGAGACGATCCAGGGCGAAGGAGGAGACAATCAGTTCCGTACTGAGTTCTTCCAGCAGCTGCGTCAGGTATGCGACGAATCCGATATAATGCTGATATTTGATGAAGTCCAGTGCGGGATGGGTATTACGGGTAAGATGTGGGCTTGGGAGCACCACACACCTGTAAAACCAGATATCTTCGCATTTGGCAAGAAGGCCCAGGTCTGCGGTCTTGTCGCCGGCCCCAGGGTAGATGAAGTTGAGAAGAACTGTTTCACAGTTTCAAGCCGTATAAATTCAACCTGGGGCGGCAACACGGTTGACATGGTACGTTCAGCTAAGTACCTTGAGATTTACCGCGAAGAGAAAATCCTTGACTATGTAAGCAACGTAGCAGGCCCTGCGCTTCTTAAGGGACTCAATGAACTTCAGGCTGAATTCCCCGAGTTTATCAGGAACGTAAGAGGAAAGGGACTTATGTGCGCATATGACATCTGCAGCCCTGAGTTACGTGACAAATTCCTCAAGGAATGCCATGCAAACAAGATGCTGATCCTCGGATGCGGTGCCAACACAGTACGCTTCCGTCCGGCACTTAACGTTCCGGTCGCAGACCTCGAAAAGGGTATCGAAATATCCCGCAAGGCCGCTAAGGCTGTTTTCAAAAAGTAATAATACAAACATTTAGTGGAGCATTCCTTTGAATCAAAATGGTCCGGCACCAGCCGGACCATTTAATTTTTTGTCTTTTTACATTATTATTGAAAAACAGGTAAAATTATCCTGCTATAATGTCAGTGTTTGTGATACTTTTATACGCGTTCAAAGATCATGTCCTGAGGGAGAGAAGCCTTTGTTTGAACTCTTCAGAGAAATGAATTGGAGCCTTCTTGGAACACTGGCTATTGTCAGTGCCGTTGTTGCTTGGGCCGGCGACATAATTGGAATGAAGCTTGGCAAAAAGCGGGTGACATTTTTAAAACTGCGCCCAAAATATACTTCAAGAATAATTTCTGTAATAACAGGAATTGGCATTGCTTTGTTCACGCTCCTTGTTATAAGCATTGCCTCTGAACCCGTAAGGACAGCTCTTTTCAGCATGAATTATGTACAAAATCAGATCACGACTTTAACTGCAGAACTCCAGCAAAACAGGACCAATCTTCAGGGTATGGAAGTAGAACTCTTTAGGAGCAAGGGAGACGTCATTGAAAAACAGGAGGAGCTTCATGCCCTTGAAGAGAAGCTCTCAGCGGGGACTAAAAGCCTTAATGAAGCCAGGACTGAGCTGGAAAAAATGACAAAAATAAAGGATAAGACAGAAGAAGAACAGAAGGCGCTTCTAAAAGAAAAAGCTATTCTGGAGCAGGAAAGCAAAAAACTTGAGGCCTCGGTCGCCGCCCTTAAACAGGAAGCAGAAAAGCTCAAAGCTGATATACAGCGCCTCCGAGAGGGCAGGATAGCAGCTTTGACAGGTGAAAGGCTTGCACAGGGAGTAATAAGCGGACCGGAAACAACTATGAACCAGGTCGATCAGGCAGTCGAAAGGCTTATTGTAGAGACTCAGGCTCTCCTCGCTTATCGTTTTGGAACTAATCCTGAGTCCATCAAAAGGCCCTTGGTCGATAAAAATTCAATAGACAGGGCAAAATCTGTCATTTCCAAAACTCCCGGCCGCTACCTGCTCCGGTTGACCGCGCTTTCGAACGCTGTTGAGGGGGAGCCGGTAATGGCAGAACTCGAGACTTACAGTACAAAAGTGATATTTAATTCCGGAGATATGCTTGCAGAGAAAAACATTAATAAAGGATCGCAGAGAGAAGATGTTGAGGAGTCGCTGTTTATCATGCTCAGGGACGTTAACCTGCGGGCTGCCAGAGAGGGAGTTCTCAGAGATCCCTTGAGCGGTAACGTCGGTTCGATAGATACTGCTGAGTTTATGCAGGTCATTGAAGATATTACGAATTCTAAATCAGATGTAATTCTTGGGATATATGCCGCAGAAGATATTTACACTGAAGGCCCTGTAAAGATCAAATTTAAAATTAAATAAAAGAAAATATCTTTCTTCGTCCAATTGTATTTAATTCTCACGGAATCATCTCTACTGAAGACCAGCAGAGGTATAGTTCTTTCTAAGGTCTTTTTATACATGGTGAAAAGAGGTTTATTTTATGCTCATAGTAGCTTGCCAGAAATGCGGTGAAGTTAAGGTCCTTGCCGGCTCTCCCGGTCCCGATGGAATTGCGCGTGCTGTCTGGACCTGCTCAAAGTGCGGAGCCGGACAGGTGATGGAGTTGACGATCAGCAAGGATGCCAGACGCGGAGATCTCCGGAAGATAATTGGAGGTCTTGCGCTTGCCGGCCATATACAGGAAAAGCATGGTTCGTGCGAGGAAAATGGAGAAGGCTGCAATTATGATCAAGAAGAGACAGAGGATGATCCCGATGAAACAAAATTCTGAAAGCAACGAGAATGTCTGTCCGGGTTATTATTATTACGACAGCAAGCTTGCAATAACGCCCGAAGAACTTCAGGACCTCTACAGGTTTACACGCTGGGGCAGGAGCCGCTCACTTGAACAGATCGAAAAGATGCTGGAAGGAACGAGCATGTGTTTTTCTGTCAGATATAACGGTAAACTTGTTGCCTTCTGCCGTATCATCACAGATTTTGTATACAGGGGTTCTCTCTGGGATATACTTGTTCATCCGGATCACCAGGGGAAAGGACTGGGTTCAAGCCTGCTTGGTTACGCTCTGAATCACCCTGCCATAAAGCCTGTCCCCCTGATAGTTACCTACACTAGCGAACTTATCGACTTCATGTGCAAGTTGGGATTTGAGACAAGAGATGGACTCCTGATAATGCAGAGGCGGCCTATAGAATATTCCTGAAAGCCAATAAAGCAGAGCTGTAACACCGGCTCTGGTCAAAAAGAGCGTTTGGCAATAAAATCTTACGATGGCAAGCTGAAAATCAGCTGCAAATATAAACGGAGGTGTTTGAAATGAGCAAAGAAAGGTATCTTATCACGTCAGAATCAGTGACTGAAGGACACCCTGACAAACTCGCAGATCAAATATCAGATGCGATACTGGACGCTATCCTCAAGGAAGACCCGATGGGGAGAGTCGCATGTGAGACCCTTGTCAGCACAGGACTTGTAGTAGTAGCAGGGGAGATAACAACGAGCTGCTATGTAGACATTCCAAAGATAACAAGGGATACTGTGAAGCAAGTAGGCTACACAAGGGCAAAGTATGGTTTCGACGGAGATACATGTGCGGTATTAACAGCGATCGATGAGCAATCCTCTGATATAAAACAGGGAGTGGACAAGGCACTCGAGGCCAGAGACCTTTCTGAAGATGAAATAGACAAGATAGGAGCGGGAGACCAGGGACTGATGGTCGGTTATGCTTGTGATGAGACAGAGGAACTGATGCCTATGCCGATCTCACTTGCACATAAACTGACACGCAAACTTGCTGAAGTCAGAAAAAACAAGACTATCCCCTACCTTCGTCCGGACGGTAAGGCTCAGGTTACTGTAGAGTATGTGGACGGCAAACCTGTCCGTGTCGACACGATAGTCATAAGTACGCAGCATCATCCTGCCGTTGAGCAGCAGCAGATAGCTGAAGATGTTGAAAAGTTCGTAATAGCACCCGTCATTCCGGAATCCTTGATAGAAAAAAAACCAAGGATCCTTATCAATCCGACAGGGCGTTTTGTCATGGGAGGACCGCAGGCTGACAGCGGACTCACAGGAAGAAAAATAATTGTTGATACCTATGGCGGCGCTGTTCCTCACGGCGGAGGTGCCTTTTCCGGCAAAGACCCGACGAAGGTCGACAGGTCGGGTGCCTACATGGCCAGATACGTAGCCAAAAATGTTGTTGCTTCCGGTCTTGCCGCGGCCTGCCAGATACAGGTGGCTTATGCTATAGGCGTAGCAAAGCCTGTATCGATAATGGTAGAAACTTTCGGCACAGGGACCGTTTCTGACCAGAAGATCACAGAGCTGATCAGGGAGCACTTTGATTTTCGCCCAGCTGCAATAATAAGGGATCTTGAACTTCGCAAACCGCGTTACAAAAGGCTGGCTGCGTACGGACACATGGGTAGGGAAGACCTTGACCCGATACCCACATGGGAACGGACGGACAAGGCAGAGATACTTAAAAAAGCGGCATCTCTGTAGGACAGGGTTTGTTTATCAGGACACCGCAGGATCAACGAAAAGATATTTCTTCGACATCCCTGCGGTGTTCTTTTACTAAATTTCTGACCGATGACATTGTACCCTCTTTTTTTCATTTTTTTTGGCCTGAAACATGTCCTGTCTGCGGAAAGATCGGCACATCTTGCTGTGACGATTGCATGAGGTCAGTTGTTTGTCCGTTGCCTCCGTTTTGTGTTAAATGCGGCGCTCCCTATGGCCTTGATTGCTGCAGCGGTTCAGTTCCCTGTCACGCTCTTTCACTACACGATGATATATCTCGTGAACTTTTACTGGACCTGAAATACAGGAATTCACGTTCTCTGGGTATACCAATGGGCAGGCTCATGGGTGAAATTTTCAGTGATAAAGATGCAGAGATACTTTTGCCGGTACCCTTACACAGAGCGGGAAAAAGAGAATATAATCAGTCCTTGTTGCTGGCCGAAGGTATTTCTCAGGTATGGAAGATACCTGCTGATGATAAAAAACTTTTCTGGAGAAGTGACATCCTTCCTCAGGCAGGTAAGACCGGGCCGTCAAAGCAAATGATGCCGTTAGATGCTATGACCTCATCAGAAAATCTTGAAGGACGCTCCGTTGCCCTTGTCGATGATGTATACACCACAGGAAATACTTTGCGCGCGGCAATAAGAGCAGTGGAAATGGCAGGGGGAAAGGTCTCATCCGCACTAGTATGGTCAAGAAGGGTACCATCACAGGAAAATGAAGCATCATGGGTGAAAATATAGAGGTTCTTCCTAAAAAGTGAAATAGGTCGACACAAAGACAGCATGCTCGATAATAAATATTGCACTATCAAGCAAACAGGGAGGCGTAAGTCATGTTAAAAAGGATCGGTGTCCTGACAAGCGGAGGAGATTCTCCTGGCATGAATGCGGCGATAAGGGCTGTGACACGTACGGCTCTCTACAACGGATTTGATGTTGTCGGGATAAGGAGAGGGTATGAAGGTCTGCTGGAGGGCGACCTTGTCCCCATGACAAGGAGTTCAGTAGGAGGGATACTTCTCCATGGAGGAACGATCCTGAGGACAGCAAGGTGTCCGGAATTCTTAAGGCCCGAGGGAGTAAACGCAGGAGTTTCAAAACTCAGGGAAAACGATATAGATGCCCTTGTCATTATTGGCGGTGACGGCTCTTTTCGAGGAGCTAACGAACTGCACAGCAGAGGGGTAACTGTTGTCGGGATACCGGGGACAATAGACAATGATATGGCTGGGACAGACTGTACAATTGGCTTTGATACGGCATGCAATACAGCTCTGGAGTGCATAAGCAAGCTCCGGGATACGGCCTCCAGCCATGACAGGATGTTTATTGTGGAGGTAATGGGACGAAATTCAGGTTTTCTTGCTCTGGAGACCGGTGTTGCCTGCGGAGCGGAATTTGTCCTTGTTCCGGAGATCGTTCCTGATATTGAGGCTATATGTAAAAAACTGAGCTATGCAAAAGAAAGGGGTAAAACCCATTCTATTATCGTGATGGCAGAAGGAGTCATGTCTGCTTCAGAACTTGCAGAGAAGCTGAAGGGTCAGGGAAGCTATGACCCAAGGATAGTTGTACTTGGTCACCTTCAAAGAGGAGGAGCCCCGTCATGTTTTGACACCGTGCTCGCTTCAAGGCTTGGGGCCGCTGCAGTTGAACTCCTCATGAGAGGTGAACGGGGAATGATGGTCGGAAGGGTCAATGGAAATATCGTCTCTTCTGACATCAAAACTTCATGGGAAACCAAAAGATGCCTGGACGATGACATGCTGAGACTAGTTGAAACACTGAGCATTTAAGAGGACAAAATGGAAGAATTCAGATTGCCGTCAGAATTTGCCGAGGAACTGATCAAGACAGTTGCTTCAAATAAAGGCAAAAGAGGAATATCGGACCTGTGCAAAAACATATACTGGCAAAAAGCCGCTGAAAACTTAGCTGAGGTATCAAGAGCCGCTGTTGTTTCGGGATTTTTCGTTCCATCTTCCGGAGCGCCTGAAACAGATGGTCCCGGAGGTGCAGTTGTCCTGGCAAGGGCTTTTTTGAAGCATGGTGCTGAAACAGAGATCTGGACAGACGATCTGTGCGTGGATGCAATCCGGGCGTGTGCAGTTTCTGCCGGTTTCCCTGAAGAAAAAGTTGTTGCAGTAGACCGTTTTGATAAACTTGATTCGTATTCTCCTGATGCCGTGGTGTTCACAGAACGTCTGGGGCGTGCGGCAGATGGTAGATTTTATAATATGAGAAGCGAAGACATCTCTGCCTGGACACCAACACTGGACTGGATATCAGTTCTTTGCTCGCGAAAAAATATTTTTACTGTCGGAATAGGCGACGGAGGAAATGAAGTTGGGATGGGCAACTTTGTCTCAGAAATATGTGATATCAGGCCGGACTTCAGGAAGTGTCTTTCTGTCATACGTACAGACGTAACAATACCGGTAGATGTCAGCAACTGGGGCTGTTATGCACTAAGTGCGGCCCTCTCGTATGTTTGGAAAGAGTGGCTGGGGCCATGTAAAGAGGATGAGCGCTTGATGCTTGAAGCACTTATCGAGAAAAAGGCAGTGGACGGCATAAGCAAAAAAACAGAACTTACAGTGGATGGTTTCGAGATAGAAGTGCACGAAGCAATTATTTCGGAACTATACGGAATATGGCATAAATTCTGTTCATGATTTTTGTTTTTTTCGACACTCATGGTAAAATGCTAGGTTAGAGATTGGTGGTACTGCATGAAAAACATCAATACGGATAAGTCAGCTAAGAGACCGATAATGTTCCTGGGTTTCAGCGTGATCCTTCTGCTTTTGCTGGTGACGTGGAGCTTAAAGGTCGGTCCGTTCTCAAGTTTTTTTAAGGTCGAAGAGGCAGTGATCTGCCAGGAACTTGGAGATAACCGCGAGCCTCTGTTGATCGGCAACAGCATCCCCTACGGTCCAAGTCAGATATGTTTGTGGCTGAAGTATTCTTCCGCACGAGAAGGCAGCCACTTGGAGGTTTCATGGTATTACGGCAATGAGCTGGTCCTCTCTGAGCCTCTTAAGTTAATGACCAAAGATGGAGTAAGAACGTTTTATCTCTTAAGGGAAGAGGGTACTCCTCTTCCGGTAGGATCATATAGAGTTACTGTTTCCACGCCTGCAAAAGTATGGTCGGACATCAAGTTCGAAATAGCCAGAAGAAAATGACACTAGACCGGGAGGTCAGAGAAGTTGCCAAGAAAAAAAAGTGAAACCGCTGAAGAACCAAAGAAAAAAACAACAAGGACCAGAAGTTCTTCCACGGCAAAAAATGAAAAAGCACCCAACCAGACGAATGAACCAGAAAAGAGTGTTATTGCAGCCGGATCCGTGAATGAGGTGGCATCTGCTGCAGAGACAGACGTGGCCTTAAAGGAAGCCCCGCTCCCTGAAACCACTTCCGAAACTGTACCTGTAGTAAATCCTGAGGCAGACAAAGAACAGAATGGAAGCAACAACGGTAACGGATATGGCAAACAGCACAAGCACACCCACCCTAAATTAGGGTTCAATTTTCTGGCACAACAGACGTTGGCTGAACTGAGGAAGATCGCAAAAGAGATAGGCGTTACTTCAATTTCGGCCAGGCGTAAAGATGACCTGATCGTTGACATACTCAAGACCCAGGCTGAAACGATGGGATACAGGTTCAATGGAGGAACACTTGAGTGCCTCTCTGAAGGTTATGGCTTCCTAAGGCCATCCGGACTTCTTCCGAGCAGTAACGACATATATGTCTCTGCTTCGCAGATCCGCAGATTTGGACTGAGGAATGGAGATGTAGTCTGGGGTATAATCCGCCCGCCCAAGGAACAGGAACATTACGAAGCACTGCTGAGGGTAGAAAATGTTAATTTTACCGATCCCGAAGCAGCAAGAAAAAGACCACAATTTGAATCACTTACCCCCATTTTCCCTGACGAAAAATTAAATCTGGAGACAGACAGAAAAATCATATCTACAAGGATGGTAGACCTTTTTGCCCCGATAGGCAAAGGACAGAGGGCCCTTATCGTATCTCCGCCGAAAGCAGGAAAAACTACACTTCTAAAAAATCTTGCGAATGCTATCACGACCAACCATCCTGAAGTGATCCTGATGGTGCTTCTTATCGACGAAAGACCGGAAGAAGTTACAGACATGGCACGTTCTGTCGATGGAGAGATCATTGCTTCCACCTTTGACAGGCCGGCAGAAGAGCATATGCGAGTTGCAGCGCTTGCGCTTGAAAAAGCAAAGAGGCTGGTCGAAGTATCCAAGGATGTAGTCCTGCTGCTTGATTCCATAACCAGGTTGGCAAGGGCATCAAATCTTATCGTTCCCCCATCGGGAAGGACTCTCTCCGGGGGTATGGATCCGGCAGCCCTATATTTCCCTAAAAAATTCTTTGGAGCCGCAAGAAATATTGAATTTGGCGGAAGTCTTACTATAATAGGAACGGCACTTGTTGAAACCGGCAGCAGGATGGATGATGTCATATACGAAGAATTTAAGGGGACCGGGAACATGGAAGTCCATTTATCACGAAAGATATCAGAGCAGCGCATATTCCCTGCTCTGGACATAACTAAGTCAGGCACAAGGAAAGAAGAGCTGTTGGTTCCTGACGATGACCTTCAGCGTATTTGGGCACTGAGAAGGAAGATAACCAACATGGATGAAGCAGAAGTTCTGAATCTTATTTTGGATAAATTACGCAATACGGTGAATAATCGCGAATTTCTTGCTACAATAAAGGCAGGCTAAGCTTTTTACAAAATACGCTGGCCAGTAATACCGGATGATGTGTGGAGTGACTGAACGATGTCGAGGTTTAACTTGGTCAATTTGAAAAAAAGAAAAACGATATACTTCAGCCTGTTCATCATTGCGGCGCTGTCGGCATCAGTGATACTTTCTGCAATGGCAGCAGAGAGAGCAGGCATGTACTGGATAGGAATGGACCTCCCGGACATATCTGAAAAATCTGTCAACAACAGAGGGTTTTTGATGGTTGATGTCTCTGACCTGTCAGCTGTCAGCTCTTCGGCTGAATCCCCCGAGTCCGAGACAGAGGTCATCCCGATTGGTATTGGACCCCTTCCAAGCGTTCCTACACTTACCACAGAAGAGCTTAAACTTTACGGGGTCCTCTCAAGAGGAGACGGCCTTATCCTCAGTGAGGACAAAGAGGCTCTGATAGGAGATATATGCTGGCAGGAAGTTATTCTGGATCAGGGAGATACGATAGCTTCCATAGCGGAAGAGTACGGTATCAAGGCTGAAGATATCAGACGTGCCAACGGCCTTAAACCAAACGAAAATCCAAAGTATACTGATATTCTATATATTCCTGACAGGACAGATTCTGTTCCTTTAACGCTGGCATATGTCAATAAACTTAAAAAGTATGAGGCAGATCTTGAAAAACAGGGCAAGCCACTTTTATTGACAGAATATGTTGTCAAAAATGGAGATTCACTCTGGTCGATCGCAAGTAAATTTGAACTGGATCTTGATACAATAATAGGTTCCAATAAAATCTCTAACATTAACTATCTCAAACTTGGGGCAGTGCTCAGGATACCGAACCAGGACGGGATATTCATTAAGGTCTCAAAAAATGACACTGTTGCAAAACTGGCGGACAAGCATGGTTCTTACAAACAGGCAGTCTATGTGGCAAACATGATGGATGATGAAACACAGCTCAAGATAGGAAGCGAAATATTCCTTCCAGGAGCCAAAGTTGCAGCTGTGGCTGCATCTGCAGGAAGAACAAGTGCAAGAGCTCCAAAGACGAGCGTGACAACATCGTCCAGGCACTTCAGGTGGCCGGTCATGGGCAAAATATCCAGTGTATTCGGATGGCGCCGAAGCCCCTTTGGGCGCAGGAGAGTTTTCCACTCAGGACTGGATATCAGGGCACCGCGAGGGAGAGGCATAGTGGCAGCGGGAGATGGAAAGGTCGTTCACTCAGGTTGGATGGGCGGATACGGAAAAACTATAGTTATTTCTCATCCCGGAGGAATGTCTACCCTCTACGGACACTGCAGCAGCCTTCTTGTAAAAAATGGAGCTACTGTAAGATCAGGACAACAGATCGCAAGAGTAGGGAGCACAGGAAGGTCTACGGGTAATCACCTCCACTTCGAGGTAAGAAGGAACGGCACTCCGCAGAACCCTCTTAGATACTTAAGGTAATTTTATTGCTAAACCGCGACATTAAAGGGGCGTTATAAATGACAAAGTACATTTTTGTAACCGGCGGAGTTGTTTCTTCTCTAGGTAAGGGAATAACCGCCGCATCACTTGGTGTTTTGCTTAAGAGAAGGGGCTACAGGGTCAGTATCATAAAGATGGATCCATATATAAATGTAGATGCCGGTGCGATGAGCCCGTTTCAGCACGGCGAGGTTTTTGTTACATGGGACGGTGCCGAGACAGACCTCGACCTCGGACATTACGAGCGTTTCATCGATGAGGCTATTACCGGAGAAAACAGCTGCACCACAGGCAAAGTCTATTCCGCTGTAATTCAGAGGGAGAGAAGCGGAGGATACAACGGCGCAACGGTACAGGTCATCCCTCACATAACGAACGAGATACAGGACAGGATACTAAGGGTAGGCGAAGACAAAGATGTTGTAATAGCTGAGATCGGCGGTACAGTCGGAGACATTGAGGGGCTTCCCTTCCTTGAAGCTATAAGGCAGCTTGCCGGCAGGATAGGGAGAGAAAACATTCTTTATTGCCATGTCACTCTTGTACCCTACATAGCCGCATCCGGTGAATTAAAAACAAAACCCACACAGCACAGTGTAAACGAACTAAGGCGCATAGGTATCCAGCCGGATCTAATCGTATGTCGTTCACAGTATCCCGTTGGAAGAGACCTCAGAGAGAAGATCGGACTTTTCTGCAGTGTTCTGCCGGATTGTGTATTTGAGGCTATAGATGCAGATTCTATCTATCGTATTCCTTCCATACTTCACAAACAGGAATTTGACACTATCGCACTGAGAAAATTAGGATTGAACTCAGATGTTAAGCCTGACATGGAAGACTGGAATTCATTCCTGGAGAAATATGACAACCTGAAAGGTGAAGTTACAGTCGCACTTGTCGGCAAATACACAGAGATCAAGGACGCCTATCTAAGTGTCAACGAAGCCCTTGCTCACGCAGGTATAGCTAATGGAGTAAAAGTGCAGGTAATGCCTGTGGAAGCGGAGGATCTTGAAAAGGGATCCCCGGAAGATATACTTTCCAAAGCGGATGCTATCCTTGTACCGGGTGGATTTGGGCAAAGAGGCGTAGAGGGTAAGATAGCTGCGGCGAAATATGCAAGGGAGAACAATGTTCCTTACTTTGGCCTCTGCCTTGGTATGCAGGTGGCTGTTATAGAGTTTGCCAGAAACGTCCTTGGGCTTTCAGGAGCAAACAGCCTTGAAATGAACGAAATGACGCCTCACCCTGTTATTCACTATATGGAGGGTCAGAAGAACATAGCTGACATCGGAGGGACATCGAGGCTCGGAGCTTACCCGTGTGAACTTAAGAAGAACACGAAATCCATTTCGATCTATGGTACAGAGATAATAAGCGAACGACACAGGCATCGCTTCGAATTCAACAATCAATACATGGAACTCTTTGAAAAGGCCGGGATGATAGTGGCAGGGATATGTCCATCCGGAGGACAGGTAGAAATTATGGAAAACAAAAGTCATCCTTGGATGCTGGGAGTACAGTTCCATCCCGAGTTTTTATCACGTCCGGTAAAGCCACATCCATTGTTCATGGATTTTATCAGAGCAGCCGTTAAAAATTCTAAAGTGAAAAATTGAAGGGAGGAAACAATTATGAAGTTGAAAAACATGTTTATGCTGACGGCAGCAATTCTTACCGTATTTGCATCGGTTGCAGTTTCATCTGCTTCAGATGTGGCTGCTGACGGAGGTCCTGCCTTTCAAACACTTGAGAGGATAGAGACTATAGTATATGGTTCACCGCAGGGTGGTGGACTGCTTTCAAGGCTTAACACAGCTGAAAAAGACGTCTTTGGAAGGGAGCTTCCCGGGAGTTTGACTGAACGTCAGACTGCGATGCTGGATTTCATGGAGAAGGGGACAACAACACAGCCATCGCTCCTTTTCAAGCTCTCTGTTGCAGAATGGGCAGTGGCTCAGCAGATACATCCGGAATGGTCACTTGCACGAAGGATCGATACCCTGGAAGCAGTGGTTGAGGGAGCAGTCCAGGGCGGTGCCCTGGCTTCAAGAACAGAGAGATTGATAACCAAGCTTCTCCCTGAAGGAGTTCTCGCGACCCCCATAGAGATACCTGCAACAACTGTCGTAAAATCATCACTTTCTCAGACGCTTACCGTCAAAAATGTTAAGGTCGATGACAAGGTCGTTTTGAAACTGATCGAAGAGATCGTGATAAACAATAATCTTGTTGCCCCCAGAGGAAGCAGGGTCTTTGCCCATATAACAAAGGTCAAGCCTCCACGCAGCTTCGGACGGCCTTCCGAAATTGAAATGGCTTTTGATGCGCTTGAGGTAATTGGCCCCAACTCGGTCACAGTAGCAATGGGAGAGGCTGCGAAAAAAGCTATGGAAGCAGATGCTGCAACATATGGAGCAGTAGGTGCAAGCTTTGCGGGTGCAGTGCTCCTTGGTCCTCTTGGACTGGCAGGCGGTTTCCTTGTAAGGGGTTCTGACAACCACCTGAAAGAGGGAACTCTGTTTTATGTTGAGACAACATCCGCTGCAACTGTCCACGGATACATGATACCAAGCCAGATATCATCAATGGCAGTTTCCGGGGATGTGACATCTCCTCAGGGCGCCGGATCACAGATAAACCCGTAAAATATTATTGATTGGAATAACACTGGTTTGTCACTAAAAAATATATCCCGTAAAAAGGCATACACGATCGCAGCGTTGTTTTTTATCGCTGTGATTGTGGTCTTTTTATGGAGAGACCTTAACCTTGCCAACAGGGCAGGCGACATTCCCCTGCCGGATATTATTGTTGAAAATATCGCGATCGACAGGGAGATAAACGGTGCTCAGTGGAAACTTATCTCTCCGAGAGTGGAACACAGGGACGGGCTCTTTTACGGGGAGTCCCTTGACATTACTATCACTGAAAGCGGCGATAAGGTCACCAGGATCAACGCCGATAAGGGCGTATTTACAAGAGCCAACAACGACATAGAAATGACGAGTGCAGATGCTGTTATGACAGAGAAAGATAAGGTCTTCAACCTAAAGGCAGGCAGGGTCGAATTTAAAGCAGCAAAGGAACTCTGGAGTTTTTTTAAAGGCGTGATGCTCACAGACGGCAAGATCACGGTTGAAGGCAAAGAGGGCACTTATGATACAAAAAGCGGGGAATGTACGGTAACAGGCGAAGGAGTCTTGACGTGGAAAGAATGAAAAGAACATTTTGTAACGAACCACTGAAGGTCATTCTGCTTGGACTGATCCTTGCATGTGTATTTCTTCTTACGCCTCTTTATGCTGAAGAGACTCCCGATGAGGTGCATATTGACGCGGACAGTGTGGTCTATCAGGAGAACACAGGGATAGCAACAGCGGACGGTAACGTTAAGGTCAGAAATAAAACTATGAGACTCTTTGCTCCTCATGTTGAATATAACAGCAATAATCAGATCATGGAGGCTTTTTCCGATCAAAGAGGGAATGTTACGCTCTTCTCAGGAGCTGACAAACTCACAGGAGAACACCTGACTTACAGCCTTGAAACAAGAAGGGGTGTTCTTACCGATGCCTCGGGCAAGATGGACGCCCTCTATATGCAGGGAAACGATGTGCGTGTCATGCCCATGGACGATGCGGTAAAGTTCGGGGTCCTCAGGTCACGGCCCAAAAAGAAGAAGACCGACGGCGAAGATGAGCAGATAACAGAATGGCTGAACGTTACCACGACGACCTGTGATTTTGAAAAGCCCCATTACAGGCTCAAATCCAAAAAAGTCGTCATAATACCAAACAAAAAAATGATAATAAGGCGCCCGAGAATATACATAGGCGAGAAATGTATTTTCACATACCCCTTTGACTATGTAGCAAGGCTTGGACCGAGGGAACAGAGCCTCCTTCCTTATTTTGCTTATGATTCAAACAAAGGCATGGGCGGAGGGCTCAAGGGATACATTGACCTGGGAACCGTCGGAGAATTAAATGTAAACGCTATTTACTGGTCAGATAACATGTGGGAGGCAAGGCTGCGTTACAGCAGAGAGATACTCTTAGAGGGACTCTCCGTGTTTTTGGAGTCTGACCGTATTTATGATTCTGATTCTGATGAGATAATGTGGCGTCCAAAGTGGGGGCTTGAATACAATGCCTCTAACGGTTGGAGGGCCATTCTCTACCAGGCACAGAGGGAGCTCATTGAGACTGAAATGAGACCGGGTCAGGAACAGCGCTTCAACGTCTGGACTGATCCCGAATTTGGAATTTATTCTCCTTGGTACGGGGACTCTTCTAACTGGGGGAGGATCAGGTTCTTCGGCATATACGGACGTTATCAGGACAACCTTAAGACTGTCATGCCATGGAGAGAAAGGATAGTCCTTGGTACAGAAATGACAGGTTCCCCTGATGTGGGGGATTTCTTTTTCAAGCCCTTCTATGGAGCAAGATATGTCTACCATACATATGAGGGGGGAGATCAGACACAGGATCTTATCGACGGATGGTTTGGGGTCAGATGGAGTATAGGCTCATTCAATTTCAGCTCTATGTACTTCAGGAGATGGGCTGACGGGTCATCGCCACTTGCATGGGACAGGTATGCAGACAACGAAAACTTCTACCAGACAGTCTCCTTCCCGCTTCCTTTAGGCGCTTCTTGGGAAAAGTGGACATTTTCTGTAACCGCTGCCTACGACAATATTTCGCAGGAAATCGCTTCTATGCGTTATTCTGTGAATTACGTCAAGCACTGTACGACGTGGCACCTTTGGGTCAGGGACAACAAAGCAGGGGACGAGTTGACAGCAGGAATATTCTTCTACATAAACGCGTACCCCGAATATAAAATAGGAGTAGAATCAGAGACGAATTCAGAAGCAACCAAAAAAAGCTTCTGATCCATAGGATCAGAAGCAAATATATTATAAATCTGACCTTACAAACATGATCGTTTAAGAAGGATATGATGAAAATGAAGATAGTTGTTGCATACGGCGGAACAAGCCCCGAAAGGGAAGTATCGCTGAACTCAGGCAGGGCTGTTTGTGAAGCCCTGTCTCATAAAGGTCATTCCGTCTTACTTGAGGATGTTCTCTCCCCTAAGGAATTTGTACAGAAATGGCATACTTTTGGTGCTGACGGTGTTTTTATTGCGCTTCACGGAGATTGGGGAGAAGACGGGCGATTCCAGACCTGTCTTGACGCCTACAGCATTCCTTACACAGGTTCCGGACCGGAAGCATGCATGTTTGCAATGGACAAGACAGTGGCAAAACTGCTCTTCTCCGTTGAGGATCTTCCAATGCCCGAAGGAAGCATTATACATAAAGGATTTGCTGCCGGCAGACGTGAGGAAGAGATGCTGAAGCGGCACGGTGCATTGGTCGTAAAACCCAACAGCGGAGGGAGCACTGTAGGTGTTACTCTCGCAAAAACAGAAGAGGAACTGATATCAGGAATAGAAAACTGTTGGAAAGCTTATAAGAATGAAAATAAGGCACTTGTTGAACAGTACATCCCCGGCAGGGAGATAACTGTTCCGGTGTGGGAAAAGGAAAACGGTGAAGTCATAGCGCTTCCTGCAATAGATATCAGACCTCACGTAGGTTTTTATGACTACAAAAATAAATACACAAGCGGCTGTACAGAATATATCTGTCCCGCAAATTTTTCAGAAGAAACATCCCGCAAAATCGGAGATATTGCTGTCCTTGCCCATAAAAGCCTGGGGTGCAGGTCATACAGCAGGGTGGACTTCAGAGTGACTGACGAAGATAAGCCTTACTTGCTGGAGGTCAATACGGCTCCAGGGATGACAGCCACGAGCCTTGTCCCAAAGTCAGCAAGAGCCTTTGGCCTGGAGTTCGGAGATTTCCTTGAAAGCGTAATAAAAGTTTCTTTCAGCATTAACAGAAGGTTTTGAGAGGAACAGACATTTGATGTTTTGCTTAAAGCCAAACATCAATAAAAATTGACTTAAATATAAAAATAAAAAATCAGGCTTTATTTAAGCCTGATTTTCATTATTTTTAAATGTCTTATTCCGCGGGGTGTCCGGACCATTACTTCGTCATTGATTTTTTTTCCCGTTATCGCCATCCCGACCGGACTGGCTGCGGAGATCCTGTTTTCTTTTATGTCTGCTTCTTCGGTTCCTACAAGGGTGTATACAAGAGTTTTTTTGAGATCCAGGTCTTTAAGAGTGACTGTTGTCCCAAGGCTTACTGAGCTTGTGTCAACATCCTCTGCGTCAACTATCTTGGCTTTGCCCAGCTGGTAGTCAAGCCAGAGTACCCTGTTTTCAAGTTTTTCCTGTTCTTCCTTGGCTGCGTGGTATTCAGCGTTTTCGCTGAGGTCGCCGAATCCTCTCGCCTCTTCAAGCTTGGAGGCTATTTCGGCCCTTCCGTCTCCGCGCAGCGCGATGAGCTCTGCTTTGAGTTTGTCGTATCCTTCACGTGTCATGATAACTTTGTCGTCGTATGCTTTTGTTGCTGCCATGTGACCAAACACCACCTAGTCGAAATACTCCTGTGCGGAGAGCATTTTAGCAGAAAGTGTTATAAATATCAATTAATATTGTACGTAAAAAAATATTATAAAGTGTTCTTAATAAAAATACTGAAAAAGTGGTTTATTTTTCTTAGAAAAAACGTTGATAACAGTAATAAAATTTAAAAATTACATTATGAAAGAAAAAGGGCCGGTCTCAAAAGAACAAATTGATACCGGTCTGTCGGAATGATATATTCACGTTTTTTACGTCAGGCAGAGATAATTATCTCCTCGCATCTGATGGAGCAGTCTGCATGTTTTTTTCAGTCCAGAGTCTGTCTGCTGTATCCGCCCAAAGGACCGACCTTTGCCTGCACTTTGAAGTTAGGTCTCTCACATTCTCAGGTTTAACGATATATGTTGATTTCGCACCGGATGCCGCGACCATGGAGTTTAGTGATTCAGGGTTGTCCAAAAGGGGGCAAGGGCGCAGGTGGTTTTGATTAAATGGCTGATTTTTTCTGTACTGCATGAAAAGGGGTGATCTGTAAGCCTCCAGCAGTGTCTTCTCTTTTATGTTTGAGTCAGCGTAGTGTATAAATGCGCATGGCTCGATGTCTCCGTTGGCGTTTATGTGCAGATACCTTCTTCCGCCGGCTATACAGCCTTTTACATATTCACCGTCGTTCCAAAAATCCATTGTAAATATCGGCTTGGTCTTCCTGAACTTTCGTATCTGCCTGTACATATACTCTCTCTGTTCCGCTGACACCATGAGCTCGGGCATTGCTTTCTCTCCGATCGGTATGTATGTGAAGAGCCAGGCAAACTTTGCCCCCATCTCCACCATGAAATCGAAAAATTCTTCGCTCCCTATTGAACATATGTTTTTACTTGTATAGCAGCATGAGATCCCGAAAGGAAGTTTTTTGCCCTTCAGAAGTTTCATGGCAGACAAAACGGCTTTATATGTTCCCGTTCCCCTCCTAAAATCGGTTTCATCCTCAAAACCTTCAATGCTTAAAGCGGGAACAAAATTTTTGACTTCAAGCATTTTATCGGCGAAAGCAGGTTCGATCAGTGTTGCATTTGTGAAAGCCAGGAAAAGACAGTCATCATGTTCTCTGCAGATGCTGATGATGTCGTCCTTTCTTATGAGCGGTTCACCTCCGCTGAAAAGGTATGTGTACGTTCCAAGCTCTTTGCCCTGTTTAATTATATTGTCAAGTAAATCGGTCTCAAGGTTCATTGAGCATCCGTAATCAGCTGCCCAGCAGCCTTTACAGTGCAGATTACACGCGCTTGTAGGGTCCATAAGAATGGCCCATGGCACATTACAGTTGTATTTTTCTTCATTTTTTGCGCGTTTGCTGAAGCCCTGGATAGCTGAATGCAGTAAAAAATTTTTGAAGATCCTTTTTCTCACTTCGGGGTCGATGTCGGAATAGAGGCTTTTCATAAATTGGAACCATATATTTTGCGGATCAGAGGCAATTTTAACAAGTCCGGGGTATGCGGCAGAATAGATCCCTTTTCTGTCAAACGTTTTTACCCATTTTACGATCTTAGGGATATTTTTTTCCGGATCGCCCTCCAGATATGAAAGTACAGCCTTGGCTCCCAGGCTTTCCACATGTTCCTTCATGTTAAATGTCATAGCGCTCACTCCTTTGAATCTCCGCCTGACGATAAAAACATAAGGCGGATACCAACCGAACAAGGACTCGACACTGCCATTGACATGATTTTATCCCTCACTGAAGTGATAGTCAAACTTAGTGTATAATTTCCATGATGATAACTTGTCAGGACTGCTTGACAATTATTCTAAGTAGATGTATAAACGCTCACAATCAACTTAATTTTTGAACAGCGATGATAGGGATAGTAAGGGACAAAAAGCATCCCAGAGACGGGATCCCGGCTCGGCCGGCGCTGGAAGATCTCGGTTGCCTTGTCTTTGAAAACCACCCTTGAGCTGATGTCGAAGCTGGAGTTATACAGATAAGGCATCAGGGAGCGCCCTGTACAGCGCATATGAGGGCAAGTCTTTTTTAAGACATAGCCGAAGTGGAGTGGAACCGCGGAATATACCGCCTCCTGTAGCAGTACAGGGGCGGTATTTATTTTTTTAGGAGGGATCTGTGATGGGAGTTATCCAAAGATACGCAAGCCTTCTTCCCGTAACCGACAAAACGCCGTACATAACTTTGGGCGAAGGCAACACACCTCTGGTATATCTTGAAGGTATCAGCAAAGAACTGGAAATCGATCTCTGGGGAAAGCTGGAGGGCTGTAATCCGTCGGGTTCATTTAAAGACAGAGGGATGGTCATGGCGGTTGCAAAAGCACTTGAATCAGGCGCAAAGGCACTCGTCTGTGCTTCAACCGGCAATACTTCAGCCTCTGCGGCAGCATACGCAGCAGCAGCGCAGATACCCTGTTATGTCCTACTTCCGGCAGGGAAAGTTGCCCTTGGGAAGCTTGCACAGGCGCTAATGTACGGAGCCGAAGTCATAGCAGTAACGGGGAATTTTGACAGGGCGCTTGAAATGGCAAGGGAAGCTGCCGATGAGAAAGGTTACGCTATCGTCAACTCGGTAAACCCCTACCGCCTGTGGGGTCAGAGGAGCGGCGCATGGGAAGTCTGCGAGGATCTTCGAGAGGCTCCGGACTGGCATGCCATACCGGTTGGAAATGCAGGGAACATCAGTGCCTACTGGGCAGGTTACAAACAGTACAAAGAGATTGGAAAAATCAAGGCTCTGCCTAAAATGATGGGTTTTCAGGCAGCTGGAGCTGCCCCCCTTGTAACAGGCAAGCCCTGTCCTGAACCTGAGACTATAGCTACCGCTATCCGTATAGGAAACCCGGTAAGCGCTCACCTGGCCAAAGATGCAGCAAAAGAATCAAACGGAGAATTCAACTCTGTTACAGACGAAGAGATCCTTGCTGCCCAGTATTTCCTCTCATCAAAGGGCGGGATATTTGCAGAGCCGGCTTCATGCGCCCCACTGGCAGGATTGGTAAAACTAAAGAAACTCGGAAGGCTTCCAAAGGGCATAAAGGTAGTAATGGTACTTACCGGCAATGGCCTAAAAGACCCGGATACGGCCATGTCACAAGTCGGAAGGCCAATTGAGATAGGCGACACGCTTGCTGAACTTCTGGAGGTGATGAAAGGTTGAATCCTCTGATAACACTTAGAGTCCCGGCTACCAGTGCAAATCTTGGATCCGGTTTTGACACCATAGGCATGGCAGTTTCTCTTTACAACATATTTAAGGTTATGGAGCTGCTGCCGGAAAAGCAATACAGCATAGAGGCGCACGGAGAGGGAGCAAAAGAACTCTCAGAACCTGCTGCCAATCTAGTGGTGAAGGCATACGAAGTTGCCTGTGAAAGATGGGGAGTCAAAGGCCCGGGATTTTCTCTCTGGTGCCATAATATCATTCCTCTCTGCCGTGGGCTTGGAAGTTCAGCCGGAGCTGTAGTTGCAGGTGTACTGATAGCAAAATACCTGACAGGCCATGAAGCAGGAGAGGCTGACCTGCTGCAGCTGATGACGCAGATCGAAGGTCACCCCGACAACGTTGCACCATGTTTTCTGGGAGGTATGGTAGTCAGCTGCTGGGATGGAGAAAACCTTAGATATGTAAGCCTCCCGGCCCTTCCTCCGGAGGTGCTGTGCGTTGTCGCAGTTCCGGATGAAAGAGTAAAAACGTCTGATGCAAGAAAGGCGCTTCCCAAACAGGTCCCGTTTGAAGACGCAGTATTCAATCTGGGAAGGGCAGCTTTGCTTACTGCAGCCTGGGCAACAGGCAAATGGGAACATCTCAAATGGGGTATGGACGACAGGCTGCACCAGCAATACAGAAGCAAGCTCTTCAGGGGCGGGGAAGTTATTTTTTCCAGGGTACGTGAACTTCCTGAATGCCTGAGTGTTGCAATAAGCGGCTCAGGGCCTTCTGTCATTGCTCTTGTCAACGGTCCTACGCAAAGAGTTGCCGAAGCAATGTGCAAGACTTTCACGGAACATGGTGTCAGATCGCAGTTCTTTGTCCTTGACAGCAGTGCGCAGGGACCCCAGATCGCAGTAGATATGGGACTTAAAGATGCTATTGAAAGGGCATGGGGGAATAATTAATGGATCATGCAGGTCTTCCTCTTACAGTTTTAAAATTTGGAGGCTCGTCCGTTGCAGGCCCTGAAAGAATGAGGCATGTCGCCCAGATAGTGAAGAAAGTTCGTGACAACGGCTACCGAGTGGCAGTTGTAGTTTCAGCGATGGGCAACATGACAGATGACCTTCTGGCTCTCGCCAAAGATGTTGCGAATACCAGCAACGGACGTGAGATGGATCAGCTGCTTGCAACAGGTGAGCAGCAAAGCGTTGCGCTGCTGGCTTTGGCCATACAAAAATTCGGCATTCCGGCACAGTCTTTTACAGCACTTCAGGCAGGGATAAAAGCCAAGGGCTTTCCCATGGAAGGCAGGATTTACAGCATAGAACCCAAAAATGTTGAAAAAACATTGAATGAAGGTGTAGTTGCTGTAATAACAGGATTTCAGGCCATTACAGATTCCGGGGATGTCATAACTCTGGGAAGGGGAGGCTCAGACCTTTCTGCAGTAGCACTGGCCGGAGCGCTGGGAGCTGAATCCTGTCAGCTGCTTAAGGATGTTAAGGGGATAATGACAGGAGACCCCCGTGTGGTGAACAAGCCCATGAAGATAGAACGGATAGGCTTTGAAGAGTGCATGGAGATGGCTGTTCAGGGAGCCAACGTTCTCCAGGCCCGCAGTGTAGAAATGGCGGCACGTTATGAGATACCGCTTTATGTAGGTTCGAGTTTCACAGAAGAGGAGGGCACTTGGGTGATGAGTAATCCAGTGACAGAAGGTCTTGTAATAAAAGCAGTGGTACACGATTTACAGGTAGCTAAAGTTGTATTGCTGGGTGTTCCGGATATCCCCGGTGTTGCTGCACGACTTTTCAGCAGTTTGGCGCAAAACGGGGTAGGGGCTGAAATGATAATCCAGAACAACATGAGGGGCGGAGTAAACGATATCGGTTTTCTCGTCAAAAAAGCAAATTTAGAGACTGCGATCCAGGTCTCTCGTGAAATATGCCGTGAGATCGAGGCTCAGGGAGTCTCTTTTGACACAGAAATTGCAAGGGTGACTATAGTAGGCGCAGGAATTGCCAATCACCCCGAGATACCCTCTAAGATGTTCACTGTGCTGGCAGAAGAGGGGATAAATATTGAAATGATCGCTTCTACTGCACTTGCTCTTACTTGCATTGTCGGTTCAAACAGGGGCGAAGATGCCGTGAAGGCCCTCCATGAACATTTTATTGAGGAGGCCTCCTTTTAATGGAAAGGTTGAGATCGGTAGCTGTCCTTGGAGCAACCGGACTCGTGGGCAGAGAGATGATCAAGACTCTTGAAGAGAGGGATTATCCTGTCTCAAAACTCAGGGCTCTTGCTTCACCACGGTCCGCAGGGAGCAAGATAGTCTTCAGAGGCACAGAGATTACCGTGGAAGCAGTATCTGAAGAGTCTTTTAAAAATATCGACATCGCATTATTCTCAGCCGGAGGGTCGACCTCAAAAAAATGGGCTCCTGTGGCAGTTGGATCTGGCGCAGTAGTCATCGACAACAGTTCTGCCTGGAGGATGGATCCTGACGTCCCGCTGGTGGTTCCCGAGATAAACCCGTGGGACGCCACAGGGCACAAAGGCATAATAGCAAACCCCAACTGTTCGACCATCCAGGCAGTAGTGGCGCTTTGGCCTCTTCACAAAGAAGCCGGACTCAGGTATGTAAACATATGCACATATCAGTCTGTTGCAGGGACAGGAATAAAAGCTGTGGAGACGCTCAAAAATGAAGCAGAAGCTCTTCTTGCCGGAAAAGAGATCCCCGACGGAGGCGTCTATCCTCACCAGATAGCTTTCAACCTTCTCCCTCACATAGGTGCCTTTGACGAAGAAGGAATATCTGAAGAGGAATGGAAGATGGTAAATGAATCGCGCAAGATAATGCATCTTCCGGAACTTAAGGTGAGCGGCATCACGGTACGAGTCCCGATATTCCGTTGCCACGGAGAGAGCGTGACTGCTCAGTTCGAAAATGAACTTGCCCCGGAAAAAGCAAAGGAGATCCTCCGTAATGCTGCAGGCGTTGTAGTTATGGACGATCCCAAAAATGAGGTCTACCCTATGCCGATAACAGGAGCGGGGAAAGACGCCGTCTACGTGGGCAGAATAAGGAAAGACACGGGGTTGAACAACGCGCTCTCAATGTGGGTCGTATCTGATAATCTTCGCAAAGGCGCTGCTCTTAACGCAGTACAGATAGCAGAGCTCCTCTAAGACATATCAGCGATTCAAACAGATCGAAAGAGTGAGAGGCCTTTGACTTTTATAAAAAAAGAAGGGCCTCTCGTAGTTTCTTACCTTACAAGAGGATCATTATTTTGGAAACAGTCGATACAGATCTCTTTGCCGCATTGGACCCTGAGCCAGGGTTCTGCAGTGAGCTCGCCGCACAGTGGGCATCTTTTGGATTTGTATATTTTGGCTTTTGGCGGAAGATCAAACGGGACCTCTTTCACATCAAAGATATCCTCTCCCCGGGCATTAAGCATAAAGTCCCTCTTTTCTTCCGGGTTGCTGAAGTCAAGGTCCTTCAGTACAATACGAAAGCTTTTACCTGTCTGTCTGTTAAAGAACGAGAAGGCCTGTTTGCCTCTCATTCGGAAAATAAGATTGCCCTTGCCTGCGCTGCATCCCAGTAGGGACTGTATCGCGTCTACGCTGCATGAATCATTTTCAGCGACACATACGATCTCTTCATCCTTTGACGACCCTTCTGTTTCCAGAAGTTCCATCGCGTAGTGAGCGGCTGATACACCTATCAGCAGTCCTCCGCATGTGTGTCCGTGAAAATGGGTCGCCTTTTCAAGCATTGTCTTTTTATCCAAGAGGATCAGCTCCTTTTTATTTATAGTGTTGACCATTATGATAGCATCTTGCCTTCTGAAGTAGTAATATTAAGTAATAGGGTGTGGTCGCCCGAACAAGGCCTAGAAAAAACAACATTCATACAACTGAGGAGTGCTGATATTGGTAAAGGATATTTTTGAAAGATCGCTTGAAATGCATAAAAATCTCAAAGGCAAGCTGAACATTGAATGCCGTACCCCAATAGAAACTATGGAAGACCTCGCACTGGTTTATACGCCGGGAGTGGCAGAGCCATGCAGAAAGATAGAAAACGACCCGGATGCCATCTGGGATCTGACTATAAAAAATAATCTGGTAGCCGTGATAACAGACGGAACTGCCGTGCTTGGCCTGGGAGACATCGGCCCGGCTGCTTCAATGCCGGTAATGGAAGGAAAAAGCTGTCTTTTTAAAAGGTTCGCAGGGATCGACTCGATACCTATCGCAGTGAGCACGAAAGATGTGGATGATTTCGTTGATACAGTCTCGAAGATCGCAGTTTCGTTCGGAGGAATAAACCTGGAGGATATTTCTGCTCCAAGGTGCTTTGAAATAGAGAGAAAGCTCCAGCAAATGCTTAATATCCCGGTATTCCATGACGACCAGCACGGTACAGCCGTGATCGCCCTGGCTGCTTATAAAAACGCTCTCAAACTTACCGGTCGGACCATAAAGCGAGCCAGGCTGGTCATAAACGGAGCGGGAGCAGCAGGAAGCTCCATTGCAAGGTATTTCCTGTCAGCGGGAGCAGTAGATGTAATAGTTTGCGATATTCATGGTGCTCTTTGCTCAGGGCATACAGAAGGCATGACAGGAGCACAGGAGGAGCTTGCCTCCATCACAAATCCGACCGGTGCAAAGGGTCCTCTTGCTGAAGTTTTAGAGGGAGCAGACGCGTTTCTCGGAGTTTCAAGGCCGGGCCTGCTGACCCAGGATATGGTAAGAAGAATGGCAAAGGATCCGGTGATATTTGCAATGGCAAATCCCACACCAGAAATATTCCCTGAAGAAGCGCTGGCGGCAGGAGCCGCTGTAGTTGCCACCGGAAGGAGCGATTTTCCAAACCAGGTAAACAACTGCCTTGGGTTCCCCGGAATATTCAGGGGAGCTTTGGATGTAAGGGCTACAAGGATCAACGAAGATATGAAACTTGCTGCATCATCAGCGCTTGCAGGACTCGTAAGCGATGAAGAACTTTCAAAAAACTACATAATCCCATCTGCTCTTGATCCAAGAGTAGTGCCAGCCGTCGCGGAAGCTGTTGCCAAAGCCGCTGTAAGGACAGGAGTTGCCAGGATAAACATAAACGGGAGTGATAAGTTTGTTTGTTGAATTTGATACAGCACAGGAACTGCTGAAAAGATATGGGAGCCCTCTCTACGTTTACAGCGAGAGCATCCTTAGACAAAAGTGCCGTGATCTGCTCGAAGGTTTCCAAGGAAGGATAAAGCCGAGTTTTTCAGCTAAGGCCAACACGAACCTCTCTTTACTTAAGATCATTCGCGAAGAGGGACTGGGTGCTGACGCAATGTCACCGGGGGAAATATTTGTTCTGCAGAACGCAGGCTTTGCCACTGAAGAGATATTTTATATAGGCAACAACGTCTCGTGTGAAGAAATGAGTTACTGTATCGAGAGAGGGATACTTGTGAGTGTTGACTCACTTTCACAGCTTGAGCAGTTTGGCCGGATAAGCCCCGGGGGCAAAGTCGCTGTAAGGTTCAACCCCGGCATGGGAGCCGGGCACTGTGAAAAAGTCATTACAGCAGGTCATAAGACTAAGTTTGGTGTCCAGTCTGAATTTTATCCGGAAGTAAAAAAAATCATTGAAAAATATGACCTAAAGCTTGTCGGGATAAACCAGCATATAGGATCACTGTTTTTGGAAGCTGAGCCATATGTAAATGCGGCAAACTCACTTTTATGCCTGATATCCGAGAATTTTCCCGGGCTGGAATTCATTGATTTCGGGGGAGGTTTCGGAGTGCCCTACAAACCGGGAGAAAAAAGGCTTGACCTCAGCGAACTGTCTGAAAGGCTTTTTGAAACTATCGATCTTTTTCTTGAAAAATATGACAACAAAGATGTCCATTTTAAATGCGAACCGGGCAGGTATATCTCAGCCGAGTGCGGACTGCTTCTGGGTACAGTACATGCTGTAAAAAAGAATTACGGAAAAAATTACGTTGGCACCGACATTGGTTTCAATGTAATGATGAGACATGTGCTATATGATTCATACCATGAAATTGAAGTTCTGTCAGACAAAAATACGGTCAACGGCATAAACGAGGCAACTATTGTCGGAAATATCTGTGAAAGCGGAGATATACTGGCTTCAGACAGAGATATTGGCCCTGTTTCAGAGGGCCACATAATTGCAGTAAAGAATGCCGGGGCTTATGGTTATTCGATGGCTTCAAACTATAACTGCAGGCTTCGCCCTGCAGAAGTCCTTTTGGCCGGGGACGGATCCGTCAGGCTTATCAGGAAGGCGGATACAATGGAAAGCCTTATGAATAATTTTTAGCATTATTAAGCAGGCAGTGCCATGTTTAGGGGGATACCGGATGTACTCTGATGAAAAAGTTTTTAACAAAATGGTGGAAAGGCGTCGTGATTTCCACAGGTATCCTGAGACCGGCTGGACGGAGTTCAGGACAACATCGAAAATAGCAGAGTCAATGACAGATGTCGGAATGGACATTCGATTTGCTGGAGATTTTGTTCAAATTGAGCATGTCCTTGGCCGCAATGCCGACATTGAAGCTCAGGTCACAAGAGCGGTAAGCCAGGGAGCATCACCTGAGATGATAGAAAAGATGAAGGGGCTGACAGGCCTGACAGCAGAAATAGACACAGGAAGGCCGGGACCTGTGACCGCAATAAGGTTTGACATTGACTGCGTCGACACGACTGAAACAGGAGGATCTTCACACCTGCCGATACAGCTTGGTTTCAATTCAGTTAACCCCAACTGCATGCACGCCTGTGCCCACGATGGCCATACAGCTATAGGAATGACCCTTGCAGAAGAGCTCTTTTCTGAGAAGTCTTCGCTGAAAGGCAAAGTTCGCTTCATATTCCAGCCTGCGGAGGAAGGGGCCAGGGGCGGATTTGCTTTTGTAAAGTCCGGAGCAGTTGATGACGCAGACTACTTCCTTACTCTCCACCTTGGGCTCGGCAATCCAACGGGAACAGTTTTTGGAGGAACAGATGGATTTCTCTATTCTACAAAAATAGATGCGGACTATAGGGGCGTGGGTGCCCATGCAGGAGCCGAACCACAAAAAGGCAAAAACGCACTTCTTGCGGCAGCCTCTGCAGCGCTCAGTATCCATGGCATCGCTCCCTCTCCGGATGGGCTGACTCGTACCAATGTAGGGGTACTTAATGCCGGAGACGGAAGAAACGTTGTCCCCCCGAAAGCACACATGAAAATAGAGACGAGGGGCGCCACAGAAGATGCGGCAATATACATTTACCGGGCAGTTATGAGAATACTCCACGGTGCGGCGGAAATGTACGACGTCAAACTCACAACGCAGAAATGCGGTGAAGCGATAAGCGCCACCAGTGACAGGGAGCTTGCAAAAATTGTAATGGAGGCTGCTTCCTCTGTCTGCGGAGTGGATAGGACAGACCTGATACAGCCAATGGCCGGAAGCGATGATGCCTGCTGGATGATGAAAAAAGTCCAGGACAACGGCGGAAAGGCCACGTACATAGGCATAGGCGCTGATACAAAAGCCGGTCACCATAACGACTATTTTGATTTTGACGAAAAGGCAATGCTGATAGCATTTGAAGTGCTGTATAAGACTGTTTTCATGCTAAACGGCAAATAGGGGCGGTATGCTATTGGCAAGCAATAGGCGAGCAGTTGGTTAAAAGCGGAGAAGTGCGGCGTGGACCATGCCGCGAGAAGTGGCGATAATATCGCCGAGAAGAGCCGTCATAGCCGGCGAAAAGAGGTCGTAGTGGCCAAGGTGCAGGGTCGGGGAATTCGCGACGTTCGTCGCTGGAGAATTTGCAACGCTTTGCGATGCTCGCGTTGCGGGGAATTTGCTCGCTTAGCATCGCGGAGAATTTGCCGGAAGACCCATCCGGCGGTGATTGAAAAGTCTTTTTTATCGTCTTCCCCGAGTGCTCCGATCGGGGATCCAGTGTCTTTGGATCCTTGCTATAACTGGCTTTTTAGGCCCTAAACCCAAATCCGCTGGACGCCCGTTAAGAATCGTCCGGGCGAGACGATGGGGAGCTAGGTCAATGCCTGGAACGACGGTGCTTTTGAACCTCCGCGGCCTTTGGCCGCACTTCACCGCGATGCGGAGCGAGCAAATTCTCCGCGGCTTCAAAAGCCACAAATTCCCTCTGCCTTAAACAACTGCTTCCCAACTACTTCCCGCGACCGTTTTTGTCGCAGCTTCCCGCCTGGACGAAATTTCCAGGCAGTTTAACGCGGCGCATAAAGCGCCGCTATCTAAGGACGCATACCTTGCCATCAGCCCCCGCAATTACGATCCTGTCTTTCGCTATTGCAGGAGAGGTAAGGACATCAGCGTCGAACGGGGCTCTCCAGACAACGTTTCCTGTCTTTCCGTCAAGACACACAAGGACATCGCTGTTAGTCCCGAAAAATATTTTTCCAGAAAATGCGGCAGGTGAAGAATATACCGACTCATTAGCCTTATATTTCCAAACCACTGCTCCGGTCATAGCGTCAAGTGAGGTCACCCATCCCCTGATGTTCCCGAATACGACTTTTCCGTCCTCTACGATCGGTGATGTTTCTATCTGCGCTTTTGAGTCATAGTTCCATATTACAGCCTGGTGTTTGATCCTTGCGCAGTAAATCTTGCCGTCCTGGCTTGTAAAGTATAAATGTCCATCTTTGACAGCAGGAGCTGATACTATTGATCCTCCCACGATCGCACGCCATTTGAGCACACCGGAGGCTGCATCAAGAGCGAAAAGCTTGCCTTCGTCATTCCCTACGTAGACCACTCCGTCTGAGACCACAGGAGAACCCTGAACCGCACGCTCAGTCTTATATCTCCATTTCTGCCAGCCGGTTTTGATGTCGACCGCGTAGACAAACCCGTCGTTAGATCCGAAATAGACAATACCGTCCGCAACTGCCGGAGAAGAATGGATACTGTTGTGAGTGGTGAACCTCCAGATCATATTCCCTGTTGCGGCATCCAGGCAGTACATCCTGCTGTCGTAACTTCCCACAAATGCCTTGCCGTCAACAATAGCAGGCGAAGAGACCACCCAGTTGCCGGTGGGGAAGGTCCAGTTTATTTTTCCGGAATATAGATCCAGGGAGTAAACATTGCCATTGTTGGATCCGAAAATTATTGAGTTCTTGAATATGGCAGGAGAAGATCTTACTGCGTCAGGGATTTTGACAGTCCAATCCTTTCTTCCTGTAAAATCAACCTTTTTAGTATTTTGATCCACATTTCCGGTCCTTTGGCTGTTTGCTCGAAACATTGGCCAATCCTGAGCAAAAGCAGGGATCTGCATTGCAAGTGTAAGAAATAGCAGGATCGCTATGATATTCATTTTTTTATGGTCCATTATGATCGCCCCTCCCGAATTTATTTGAATAGCTTAATCTCTTTTGTAATATTGTCTATCGTAAAAAAGAATGATTGATAAAAAGGTGCTTTTTCGGCTAGAATATACTGTTGACTGAAGGAGTGACATAGATGATCCTGGACAAGTTCCGCAATTTTAGCATTATAGCCCATGTCAACCATGGGAAATCAACTCTGGCAGACCGACTGCTGGAAGAGACAGGTACCATAGAAGGGCGTAATATGAAGGCCCAGCTGCTTGATATGCTTGAGCTCGAAAGAGAGAGGGGCATTACTATCAAGCTTGTTCCTGTAAGGATGAACTATAAGGCCAAAGACGGGCAGGAATATGTACTTAACCTCATAGATACTCCCGGCCACGTTGATTTCACGTATGAGGTCTCCCGTTCACTTGCAGCTTGCGAGGGAGCCGTACTTGTAGTGGACGCAGCACAGGGTGTAGAAGCCCAGACTGTGGCCAACAGTTATCTTGCAATAGATCTTAACCTTGAAATAATCCCTGTCCTGAACAAGATAGACCTTCCTTCTGCCCAGCCGGACAGAGTAATAAAAGAGATAGAGGATATCATCGGGATAAACGCAAATGACGCCATCAGCGTAAGCGCAAAGACCGGAGAGGGGATCGTGGATCTTCTGGAGCGTATAGTCCGTGATGTCCCGCCTCCGAACGGCGATCCCGATGCGCCCCTTCAGGCTCTTATCTTTGATTCGGTGTATGACAACTACAAAGGGGTCATATGCTATGTCAGGGTGGTCAACGGGACTCTACAGGCCGGGAAAAATATCAGGTTCATGTCTACAGGGCGAGACTACGAACTGGACGAAGTAGGGATGTTCAGACCTGACATGGTCAAGGTTTCTGAGCTTGGCCCGGGAGAAGTCGGATATCTGGCTGCAAGCGTAAAGACGATAGCTGAGGCACGCGTAGGGGATACCATAACAGAATCAAGACGTCCGGCGGCAAGCCCATTGCCAGGCTACAGAAAGGTAAAGCCAGTCGTCTTCTGTGGTTTTTACCCGGTTGAGAGGGAAGATATCAACCAGCTGCGAGAAGCTCTTGAAAAACTTCAGATAAACGATTCGGCTCTCAGTTTCGAACCTGAAAATTCCGCCGCACTTGGGTTTGGTTTCCGCTGCGGATTCCTTGGGCTTCTGCATATGGAAATAGCAAAAGAGAGATTGAGCCGGGAATTTGGGGTAGATCTTGTTGCTACAGCTCCAAACGTCGTATATCAGATCGTGCTGACCAACCAGAGCATTATTGAAGCCCATAAGCCTTCAGATTTCCCTGAGCAGGTAAAAATTGAAGAGATAAGGGAACCTTACATAAAGCTGACGGTATTTATCCCGGAGCAGTTTGTGGGAGCAGCGATGCAGCTATGCCAGGAAAAAAGAGGTACGTATGTCGGCATGGACTACATAACCCCGGAAAGAGTCAGGCTTACATACGACATGCCTTTGGCGGAGTTCATACTGGATTTCCACGACAGGCTGAAATCCTGCACAAAGGGTTATGCGTCGCTTGACTATGATCATATTGGCTTCAAGGCAGCCGACCTTGTGAAGGTAGACCTTCTTCTCCAGGATGAGCCTGTGGACGCCTTTTCCTTCATATGCCACACGGATCAGGCATACCACAGGGGACATGCTGTCGTAGGAAGACTCAAGGAACTCATCCCGAGGCAGCTTTTTGAGATACCTGTGCAGGCAGCTGTAGGCAAAAAAGTCATCGTGAGGATGAACATAAAAGCAGTAAGGAAAGACGTACTTGCCAAGTGCTACGGAGGAGACATAACCAGAAAACGTAAACTTCTTGAAAAGCAAAAAGAGGGCAAGAAACGGATGAAGCAGGTCGGAAGGGTCTCCATTCCACAGGAAGCCTTCCTTGCATTCATGGATGTCACAAAAGCAGAGGATAAATAATGACTCAAAGCACTGACCCTTTTGAGCCTCCCGCAGGGGGGCTCTCTCTTTACATACACGTACCTTTCTGCGAGAGAAAATGCCCTTACTGTGCTTTTGAGAGCAAGGTCCCCTCGGAGGGTGAGATAGATCTTTGGCTTGAAACGCTGGGTAAGGAGCTCAAGTGGTGGGAAAAACGCATAGGAAAACCTTCTCTTGAGACATGCTACATCGGAGGAGGAACTCCTACCGTCATCACAGGCCCCCAGTGGCTCAGCCTGGCAGATATAATTGACAGCCATTTCACTTTTGAGCCGGATGCAGAGGTTACTGTGGAGGCCAATCCAAACTCCTTAAAGGCAGATCACCTCCTCTTCTGGCGTGACTGGAGGGTCTCACGGGTAAGCATAGGAGTCCAGAGTTTTGACGATGCCGAATTGCTTCAGCTGGGCAGGCTTCATAGCGCCGCTCAGGCATACGAGGCGATATCGGCATCACTTGCATCTGGTTTTTCTGTCAATTCAGACTTCATGTTTGGACTTCCGGGACAGACCTTCAGAAATTGGGCAAGGACTCTCAGCCAGGCGGTAAGTTCAGGAATAAGCCATATCTCTTTATATCAGCTATCGCTGGAACCCGGAACTCCTTGGGAGTCAATGTCCGAAGATGATCTTTCTGACGGTTATTTGCCCTACAGATGGGCCCAGTGGTATTTGCCGCGAAAAGGTTATAATCAGTATGAAATTGCCAATTTTGCAAAAAAAGGGCATGAGAGCAGACATAACATCAACTACTGGGAGGAAGGCGAGTATCTCGGGATCGGTCCGGGTGCATCAGGCTATCTTAAAGGCTGGCGATACAAAAATACATCCGGGATCACTGAATATTCCAGATCGCTTGACAGAGGCGGAAGCGCTATATCTTCAGGCGAGAGGCTTATTGGAGAAAAAAGGGCGTCTGAGGCAGCGGTACTTGCATTAAGGATGTCAAAAGGTATAGACAGGGAAGAATTTTCTAGTAAATATGGCATCTCTGAAGAGAATAAGATAATTGAAAAACTTAGTCGGTTCCCTGTAGACCTTTACGAAATTTCTGAAAAAAGGATCTCTCTCTCATCAAAAGGCATGAGAGTAGCAAACATGATCTGGTCTGAACTGGTTTGATTCTTATCAGGTGTACTTTATAATGTTCAGTGCAAGTGACCGCAAATAACTTTATTGTCTTTCGCATTATTTATTTAGGAATAGTAATGATCATATATTTTCATCAGCCGCCGGGAGGGGTTCTCCTTGAAAGAAAAGATCCAGAATGCTATGCGCAATATACCATCAATGGACAGGATGCTTTTAATGCCCTGGACCAAGAAATATGAAGCTGAGATAGGCCGTGATTCAGTTAAATCGATCATTTCAGGAGTGCTTGACGACCAAAGGGAGAAAATACTCAAAGATCCTGAAGTGCCCTTTGACACAGAAAAGATAGCATCCGAAGCAGA
>Ga0334883_1001186_pt1 | contig 40448 bp, 25 predicted proteins | sample GraSluR1_MG_6_FD_207230 | JGI IMG/M metagenome (GOLD analysis project Ga0334883, IMG submission 207230) | Sludge microbial communities from methane-producing bioreactor in Wageningen University, Netherlands - Granular Sludge_09_05-R1 | ecosystem: Engineered > Bioreactor > Anaerobic >...
CAAACATTGTATTTAGTCGCTTTTAGCTTTGTTTATGCAACCACAGTTTTCGCATACAGTTTTATCGCAGCCCTCCGGAATATCAAACCGGTGATTACATACTTTACATTGCTGTTGCTGTAGTTTTACGTCGGGAATTTCGATGAATTCATGTTTCAAACCCAGATATTCAACAATCTGCTCGGTGTTCTCCCTGCTGAATGCTTGCAGCATAGAAAGAATCGATATTTGTTTCATAAGCTGCATGTTTTGATGAACAGATTCTTCGGGATGTAATCGAATGGCTTGCAGATTGCTGTTACGCTCAAACGATTTTTCGACTACACTTATGTTATAATCGATGAACTCTTTGAAATCGTTATTGAACTCATAAACAAGTTTGCCATCAACAACCTCATATTTTAAATTCGACACATAGTCTTTTTCCGGTTTTTGATAGTTGTTAAGCTGCCCTGTATTGCTGACTTCGGTGTAGTATGCTTTGTAGTAATTCAGATATCGTGCCCGGTAAGCAGGTTGTTTTGCTTTTGGTCCGAACCTATTTGGAAATAATGTGAATTCGAGTTCATGAAAACGGCATTGTAATTCAACATAGGTATCGATATCGCCATCTAAAGCGGCTTTCTGAATTTTTGGTGTAATCGCCAAAAACTCCTGTACCTCGGGTTTGTTCATGTTCTCGGGAGTAAAAACATTCATAGTTTCTGTGGTCGATACGCTGAGGTCGAGCCCCATCCACATACCGCAGAAGTCGCAATATATATACATACTTGAATTCTGGGTAAGCTTGTTAGCTCCGCACACAGCACATTTTACTTTTTTTACTAACATGTCTTTCTTTTTTGTTTAATTGTTGGGTTGTTCATTGTTGCAAAGCAATGATAATAAATATTCCTGTAGATATCAAAATATTATGATTGCGTTTTAGCAGCAATTTCTTAATTTAGCGCCTTGATTCAAATGAGAGTTCTATGGCACTGAAATGGGTTGCTAAGGCTATTGTTCAGAAAACGATTAGTTTTTTTCCTTACAGAGAGAAACTAAACTATCTGTTTCAAAAGTATGTTACCCGTGGTATAGATCTCGACGATACGCATTTTGCATATAAAATTCAGGCTGCTTCCGATCACCTGAAGTATATGCAGAAATATGCACACAACGGAATATTATGCAGCCAGGCGGTGCTCGAGCTGGGCACCGGCTGGTATCCGGTGGTTCCTGTGGCAATGTTCCTTAGCGGAACCATGTCGGTAACATCTATCGACATCAGACCTTGGATGACAAAGAAGTCGATTCTTATTAGTCTCGAAAAGTTTATCGAATGGAAAAATAACGGGAAACTAGATGAATACCTTCCTGCCATTAACCAATTGCGTTGGAGCGAATTACTTTCTTTAGTCGAAAACAGAGAAAATATTACAAAACAAGATTTGCTTGATAAGCTAAACCTAAGAACTATGGTTTGTAGTGCCAATCGCACAGGGCTTCCCGATCAAAGTTTCGATTTCATTTGCTCGAACAATACTTTCGAACATATATATCCCGAAATGCTGGGTGCAATACTCAGCGAATTTAAGCGACTGATGAAACCCGATGGCATGATGAGTCATCATATCGACATGAGCGATCATTTTGCCCACTTCGATAGTGGTATCAGCATTTATAACTTTCTGAAGTTTTCGAGAAAGAAATGGGCAATGATTGATAACCGTATCCAACCCCAGAACCGTTTGCGCTACAGCGATTATATTGCAATGTATTCGAGACTGAAAATTCCCGTAACCGAAACCAAAATATGGGAAGGGAATGTGGCTGAACTGACAAAGTTGAATATTGCCCCCGAATTTGCATACTATTCTGCCCGCGATCTTGCAATATCGCACGCTTATATAGTGAGTCGTTACCTGAACTAAATCTGTTAACATATAATTGGAATTATGAAAGCGATGCTTACTGTTTTCTTGCTGATTATATCTAATGTGTTTATGACACTGGCCTGGTATGGGCATTTGAAATTTGCCGAAATGAAGTGGTTTGCTAAACTGGGTTTATTATCTATTATACTCATTAGCTGGGGAATCGCTCTGTTCGAGTATTTTTTTCAGGTACCTGCCAACAGAATTGGCTATCAGGGCAACGGCGGTCCATTCAATCTGTTTCAACTGAAAGTATTACAAGAAGTAATTACATTGGTTGTTTTTACACTTTTCAGTGTAATCGCATTTAAACACGAAACATTTCGCACCAATCACCTTATCGCTTTCATCCTATTGGTGTTGGCCGTGTATTTTGTTTTTAAAAAATAGTTATTCAATTATTTGTCCATTAATCTGTATCTCGAACGACAGCGGAATTGCTTTTCGGTACATGGCACTTACGCCACAGTATTGCTCTTCCGAAAGTTGAACAGCTCTTTTTACCTTATCGGCCGGTATGCTTTCGCCTTCGAGCAGATATATCACTTTCATGCGATCGTATTGCTTGGGATGTTCTTCGGTAAGATTGGCATCTATTTGAACGATGAAGCTTTTGGGAAAGATTCTCATTTTTCGAAGAATTGATATTACATCCATACCTGTGCAACCGGCCAATGCCAGCAACACGAGTGGTTTTGGTCTGGGTCCCCGATCCTTGCCCCCGAATTCTTCGCTGGCATCAATACGAATTGTGTGCCCGTCGACAAGGGCTTCAAAAGCCATGTCTTCAGTCCAATGCAAGCTTAAGTTGTTATTTGCCATATCCGTTTATTTTGAGTTGTGTAAATGTACATCCATTTGCGGGAAAGGAATACTGAGTCCATTCTGTGGAAACGCTTTGTACACTTTTTCGTTCATATCGAAAAACACAGCCCAGTAATCTTCGGTTTTTGTCCATACTCTTACCGTAAAATCGACCGAACTGCTGTTCAAATTGCCTAATGCTACAAACGGAGCGGGGTCTTTCAGTATTCTGATGTCGTCGTTTATAAGTTGCATCAATACTTCTTTAGCCTTATCGCTGCTGTTACCGTAAGCAATGCCAAATGTCCAGTCGACCCGGCGCAATGGTTCGTTGGTGTAGTTTATCATGCTGCTGTTGGCAAGCTGACCGTTTGGGATGATAATGGTTTTATTGTCGAATGTGGTAACAATGGTGTTGAATATCTGTATTTCTTTTACTATACCCAGATAGCCCTGAGCTTCGAGTACATCGCCCACTTTAAATGGCTTGAGCAGGATAATAATTACTCCTCCGGCAAAATTTTGCAGACTGCCCTGCAACGACAAACCAATGGCCAAACTTGCAGCACCGAGTATTGCAATAAACGAAGTTACTTCGATGCCAACCATCCCCAACACGCTTATGAAAAGCAAGGTTTTTAGTACAATGTTTGCAAGGCTGATGAAAAATGTACGCAGTTCTTTGTTGGTGTCGCGCTTGTTCATCACCCTGCGAAGCGAGCGGGTAACAATTTTAATAATCCAAAGACCCACTAACAGCACAGCTATTGCACCCAGTAATCGGGGGCCATAACCTATGGCAAGGTCAATCAGTTTCTCGAGAATAACTTTTGCATCCATAATTAAATATTATTTACAGTTAAGCTACAAATATACTCATTTAAGCTCAAACAATTAATATTAATCGATGTAATCTCTAGTTATCGAAGTATTTACCTATGTAACTGTGATATACGGAGTAATTGTATTAAATGATTAAAAAATGTCAAATATTTTCGATATTGTAATAATAAATGTCTAAATTTACCCTATAATTTTTAAAACAAAAAAATATGAAACGAAATGTACTTTTTATGGCACTGTTGTTTGTAACTGCCTTTGCTACAGCACAAACAACGCTATTCAGCGAAAATTTCGACAGTTACACTGCCGGCCAAACCGTTGTTTCACAGCAACCGCTTATTTACCCATGGACAGGTGGCTCGGGTGAAAATGCTTTTGTTAGCGATGCTCAGGCTCATAGCCCCAGCAATTCGATGAAGATAATCAACGACAACGACATGGTATATTCTTTTCTGGGTAAAACCAGTGGCATTTATCGCATTAACTTCTGGATGTATGTGGTATCGGGGCAGGGAGGATATTTTAACATAGAACATGCATTCGGTTCTTCGTGGGCATTTGCTTTTTACTTCAGAACCAATGGTACCTGCGATTTAATTCAGGGTGGAGCAACCACAAACTTTGCTTACGATATGGGCACCTGGATGCAGATAGAACTGCTGATAAACCTGGAGGAAGACGAAGCAACTGCCTGGGTAAATGAAACCGAAATTCTTACGTGGACATTCTCTAACGAAGAAGACGCTCCGGGTGGCCAAAACAAACTCGACGTAATTAACTTTTACGGATTGCATATGGCCAGCTACGGTGTTAACAATTCAGAATACTTTATCGACGATTTTGAATTTATCGAAATCGAAAGCGGTTTACTGCCTCCAACTGTGAATGTTTCTACCGAACAAATAAGTACAAATGGAATGGCAGCAGAGTCGCTTACACTTGGGAACACAGGTGAAGAGCCAATGACTTATAAAGCATATCCTACTTTCGAACAAAACCCTGTTTCGGCTAGTCTTGCAAACGGTACATTGCAGTATTACACCGATATTATTTCTACCGTTGGATGGCAAGAAAGCTTCGAAGTAAAAGCAGCTGTTCGCCTCAATACCGATTTAACTTCCGGTGCAATAGGACAGGCAATTACCTATATCGTGTTTTTTATGGGTGATGCTCCGGTTGGTGGAAATGCCACAGTATATGTTTGGAGAAAAGGTGGTTTCGACCTTCCCGGTACATCCGAGGTGTTGTTCGAACAGGTAGTGTCTCCCACCGAAAACTCATGGAATGGAGTGCAGCTGACAGAACCAATTGTTATTACCGGCGATGAAATATGGATTGGATACAAGTTTACTACTCCTGCAGGTGGACATTCGGTGGGTACCGACGATCAGCTTGTGGTTCCCGGAACCTGCTACCTGAGTACCGGTCCGGTTTGGTTTGAATTTACCGGTATCGACGGAGTGGGTAATTTCTGTATTCATGCCGAAGTAGAAGGATTGGGATGGCCGGTTTGGCTCAGTGTAGCTCCCGGACAGGGAATTGTTAATCCCGCTGCAAGCACAACTCTGAATCTTACTTTCAATACTGCAGGCTTAGAACCCGGTGTTTACAATGCCAATGTAGTGATTGGTGCTAACGACCCCGCACATCAATGGACAGAAGTGCCTGTACAGCTGAACTTCGAAACAGCTATCGACAATGTTACAAGAATTGGAGTGATGACATATCCTAACCCCGCCACCGACGTGTTGAATATTGTTTCCGATAACCAAATTGGCAATGTTGCTATTTACAATGTTGCAGGTCAGGCTGTTGCTGTTAAGATGGTAAATGCAGAACGCTGCTCAATCGATATCAGTACCCTGCCGGCAGGCAACTATGTGGTTGAAGTTGAAGTTGCCGGAACCACTTCGCGCAGTAAGCTCGTAATCGAATAATTTCATAGCATTTGTTTTTTAAAACTGCCGGCTCGTCCGGCAGTTTTTGTTATATTAACTATTATGGGTTGCTTTTAATGAATTGATGTGTAAATTGTAATATTTTATTTTGTAAGTTTGTAATTATTATCAACTCAAAAAGACTATGAAAGCATTTTTTATTGCGTTTTTAATTGGAATATTTAGCCTCATTTCGCAGGCACAAACGGTGCAGGATATTAGAGTGGAACAGGAGGGATCCGACAAAGGCGTCAATCTTGTGGTGTACTACAAAATTGCAAATTCCAATAACAAACAAATATTCGATGTAACAATTTCGTGCCTTGTGAACAATGCCGAAAAGAAGAAACTGCAATTTGTTACGGGCGATGTGGGTAGCAACATTCCCGGCGGTAAGCAGGAATATAAGGTAGTGTGGGATGTACTTAAAGAAGTTGACGAATTAACCAGTGCTGAATTTTTTGTTGATATTGTACTTACAAAAGCTCCCGATAATAAACCTGTTGCTAATACCGAAATTTTGCACCCATGGTGGGTGTCAACCAACAGCACTATCATGCAACCTTTTGGTGTAAGGCTGGGCTATGTGGGCAACTGGGGCGCTTATGTGGCCTTCAGGTATGGCGATCTGGGTTTCGATGTAGAGAATGTGAACGCTGCTTATAAAACGTATGTTTCTCCATATACCGATGACAACAATGTGTATCATGAGGAGGTGAATATTTATCGTGAATACCAAACCACCAGTCGGTTGTATAGCGATTATTATAGTACATTTGCCGTAACCGCAGGAGTTACCAAACGCTTGTATAATCAAAACCGGATAGAATTGCATGTGTATGCCGGTGCGGGTGTGAGTAACTGGGATTACAGTTACGAATACGGAGAGTATCAGGGCTGGTTTTTCTGGGATCCCGACCCAAAGCCTTATACCCTATATTATGAGTGGTATGACGAGCCAAGTCAGCAATATCTTCCCGGGTATTATATCCTTAACCAAACTGATGATTTATACGATATCGATGGCAACTATGTTGATAACCTCAGTAGCTTTTATAATCAACAAACACGTACAGAAAAACCCTATGTGGATGTGGAGCTCGAAGTTGGTCTGATGCTGTCGATAAGAAGATTTACCTTAAGCGCCGGCTATTCAACCTGTTGGTTTTACCGATCTGATTTAAGTGTAGGACTTGGATATCGTTTTTAGATGATTGTTCATACATAATAATATACGCCGATGAAAACAATCGCAGTAGTTTTAATAATCATGGCTTTACCGTTGGGGTTGTTAGCTCAGGTTGATAATCCGGTTCAAAGTTCGGGTAGCTCGGGGAATTTGAATTTTTCGATAAAAAAAGAAGCCAACACCGATACCAAGAGTAGCGGAAAACTGCAGTTTAACATTACCACAGTTAAAACTGAGGAGAAAACCGAAGCCGCAAAAGAAGAAATTATCGCAAAAGATGTTACGCCTCCATTTATCAATATTAACCAACCCGTTATAAAAGTTGGATTTAAAACACAGGTAGAAGGAAAAACACTGGTGTTGAGCGGAAAAGTTGAGGATGAAAGTGGTATTTTCGAGGTGATGGTAAACGATATTGAAGCTGCTGTGGCCATTGATGGTAGTTTTCAGGCTACAATTCCGCTGGCTTATGGCGACAACGAAATTGTGATTAAAGCCACCGATATTAAAATGAATGTGGGCAGCAAGACTTTTGTTGTTGAGCGCAAAGCTGCCGAGTTTACTCCTGCCACTGCTGCAACTACCGAGAAACCGGATGTAAACAAAATGATTGTTTGGTATGCCCCTATAAAACCCGGTACTGTAACCGACAAAGAAGTATTCAATGCAAAAGCTTGCATCAAAACCGATTTAACCATTCAGTCGGTTGTGTTGTATCAGAACGGGTGGGAAGTGTTTCGCAAAGATTTCAACGAATCTGAGCGCAAAATTGTATTGTATCAGGATGCCGAGAAGCGCGATTCTTGTACATTTTACCTGAACGAAAAAATTGTGCTGCAGGGTGGCGAGAATATCCTTAAAATTGATGTTTTGGCCGATGGTGTGGTCTATTCGCGCGAAGTGAATATTTCTTACAATATGATTACATCAAACTATCATGCATTATTAATAGGTGTGCAAGATTATAACGATCCGGCTATTCGCGACCTCGACGAACCTATAGGTGATGCACAAAAAGTGTACGATGTGTTGGTGAACTTTTATACCTTTGAGCCTGAGAACATCACTTTCCTGAAAAATCCTACAAAAGCCGATATTATTGGTACACTGCACAAAATGCGTAGTACCATTTCAGAGAACGACAATTTGCTCATATTTTATGCGGGGCATGGCTATTGGGATGCCGATATGAACAATGGCTACTGGCTGCCATCTGATGCCAATCAGGATAACCCGGTGAACTGGCTGCCCAATACCGATTTAACCAATTATTTAAGTGTAATTAAATCGCGACATACCCTTCTTATTACCGATGCTTGTTTTAGCGGCGGAATTTTTAAAACACGCGATGCCTTCAACGAGAACAGGGCTATGGAGCAGTTGTATAAGTTACCCAGCCGCAAGGCAATAACCAGTGGTTCATTGAATGTGGTTCCCGATAAAAGCGTATTCTTGTTATATCTTACCAAGCGTCTTTCCGATAATCAGGAACAATACATCACCGCCGAACAGCTGTTTTCGGGTATTCGCATGGCAGTTATTAATAATAGTCCGAATATTCCTCAATATGGTACCATACAAAATGTAGGCGATGAGGGTGGTGATTTTATTTTTATCAGGAAAAAATAGACTGTTTCGCCTGCCCCCGAGTATTGCCATTCATTTGTTCTGAATATACTCTTGGCCGGTTCATTCCCCTATAGCCAAATTTTTATTACTTTTACATCGAAAATATAACGCTATGAAATTACTCGATAACAAAGTAGTTGTAATAACCGGAGCTGCGCGCGGCATAGGACGTGCTATAGCTTTGGGTGTAGCCCGTCAGGGTGCACAGGTAGCTTTCACCGACCTGAAAGCCGACGATAACTTCAACAGTTTGTTGGCTGAACTACAAGCAATGGGAGTGAAGGCAGCCGGATACGAATCGAATGCAGCCCTGCTCACCGATGCCGAGAAACTGATTAATGATGTTGCCAACGATTTTGGCCGTATCGATGTGCTGGTAAACAATGCCGGTATCACCCGAGATAATCTGTTGATGCGCATGACCGAAGACCAATGGGATATGGTAATAAACGTAAACCTGAAATCGGTGTTTAACCTCACCAAAGCGGTACAAAAAACGATGCTCAAGCAGCGCAGCGGTTCCATTATTAATGTGAGCTCGGTTGTGGGTGTCAATGGCAATGCAGGCCAAGCCAATTATGCAGCCTCCAAGGCCGGTATTATTGGTTTTACCAAATCGGTGGCCAAAGAGCTGGGTCCGCGTAACATTCGTTGCAACGCGATTGCCCCCGGTTTTATCGAAACCGAAATGACTGCTGTGTTGCCCGAAGAAGTGAAAACGTCGTGGAATGAAAAAATTCCTTTGCGCCGCGCCGGAAGCACCGAAGATGTTGCCAATGTAGTGGTTTTTCTGGGATCAGATCTTTCTTCGTATGTAACAGGGCAAACCATCAGTATTTGCGGAGGTATGATTTAGCCGTAATATTATGATTTTTCAAAACCCTTGGTGGCTGATACCACTGTTCCTATTGTTCTCGGCCGCGCTCTCTGCGTTGTTGTACTACCGCGAACGAAGTCTGCTTAATGTGCGCCCCTGGCAGTTGAGTCTGCTGATGGCTTTGCGGTTCATCACGGTTTTTATTATCCTTGTATTGCTGTTCGCTCCCTTGATTCGTACCACTAAAAAAATTATCGATAAGCCTGTTATTGTGTTTGCACACGATAACTCCGAATCGGTGCTGATAAATTCCGACTCACTCTACTACAAAGGTGAATATAAACGTAATTTGTTGTCGATGGTGCAACGACTTAGCTACGATTATAAGGTGGTGTTCTATAATTTTGGAGAGGCGGTTCGAATTGATAGCATACCTGATTTCACCGATAATTTAACCAATATTTCTGAAGTATTTCCTGTGCTTAGTGCTTCTTATGCGGGTATGAATCTGGGTGCCGTGGTGCTGTGCAGCGATGGGGTTTACAACCTGGGGCAAAATCCATTGTATGCAGCCAAACCCAATACAACAATCTACACTTTGGCATTGGGCGATACGGCAGCTGTGCGCGATGTACTTATCAGGCAAGTGCAGCACAATAGAGCCGCATTCTTTAAAAACCGGTTCCCTGTTCGTGTTGAGATTGCAGCGAGGAACTGCCAGGGAGAAAGCACCAAACTGAAAATCATGCAGGGCGAAAACATCGTGTTCGAAAAACAAATTGTAATTACCAACAACGATTTTCAAACCGCGGCAGAAGCAGAGATTGAAGCCTCGCCCAAAGGCTTACAGCAATTTGAAATTGTGCTTGAGCCCGTATCGGGAGAAATTACTCTGGCCAATAATCGCCAGATTTTTGTGGTAAATGTAGTCGATAACCGACGAAACATACTTATACTGGCAAATGCTCCGCATCCCGATCTGGGATGTATTATAACAGCACTTAAGAACAATCCCGATTATCAGGTAAGTCTGGCTTTTGCTTCAAGTTTCAGTGGCGATATTCAGCCATATCAGATGGTGGTGCTGCATCAGCTGCCATCGGTTGACAATCCGGCTACTCATGTGCTTACCAAATTGTCGAAGCAAAATATTCCTGTGTTGCACATACTGGGAAGCAAATCATCAATTGATGCATTTAACCAGATGCAATCGGGCTTGAAAATAATTTCGACTAAAAATTCGTTCGACGAAGCCACACCAATAATGACAAGCAGTTTTAATGCATTTACGTCGGAACAGGCCTTTATCGATCTTACGCGAAACTTGCCGCCGCTTTTGGTGCCATTTGGTAACTACCAGTTTAGCGGTAATGCCAAAACCATGATGCAACAACGGGTTAATACTGTGAATACCGATAAGCCCCTTATTGCTTTTATCGATAATGGCGGTTTAAAAAATGGTTTTATAGCCGGAGAAGGCATCTGGCGTTGGCGCCTCGATTTATACCGACACAGCGGGTCGCACGATTTGTTTAATACTTTTATAAACAAACTGATGCAATACATGATATCGACCCGTGTTCAGCAGAGCTTGATTGTAGATTCAAAAAGGGTTTTCAACGAAAATGAACCGGTGTTGCTTGAAGCCGAATTTTATAACGATGCCTTCGAACTTACCAATTTGTCTGACTTGGCTATAACAATTAGCGATGAATCGGGCAAAGAAATAAAACGTCAGTTTAAACGCACCAACGATTATTACACAATAAATATTGGTTCGCTTTCTCCGGGTAAATACCTGTATGCTGCTGCCCTGGAATTCGACGGTAAAAGCTATACGGCTTCCGGAGAATTTATCGTAATCGATGTCAATCTCGAAGCACTTTCAACTGTAGCCAATCATGCTTTGATGTATAATCTGGCTAACGAAAGCGGTGGCGAAATGTTCTATGCAAACGAATTGTCGAAACTCGAAAATAGTATTCGTAACAATAAAAACATCGTTTCAAGCTATATTATTCAGGTTAAGTTAAGTAATCTGATTGACCTGAAATGGCTCTTTTTTGTTGTCCTGTTTCTTGCTGCATTAGAGTGGTTCCTCCGAAAGTATTGGGGCTCTTACTAAACTTTCTTTGTAAGTTTGTGTAAATCAATAGTATGCAATGCTGTTGCAAAAAGTAATGCTTATTTAAAAATGTTAAATTCGATTTGATAAGTTTAATCTAATTAAGTTACATTTGCAAAAACAATTTAATGTAATAAAGTTAGAATTATGAAATTACGATACATTGATTTAATTGAGCAGTCGTTCGATTTTCCGCAGAAGGAGTTTTATGTTGAAGATGGAGAGCTGTATTTTCATGATATTCCTTTGATGGATATTATAAAACAATATGGAACGCCGCTTAAATTTACCTATCTCCCTATCATCAGCGAGAATATCAACAGGGCTCGAATTTGGTTTAATGTAGCCATTGCCAAAGCCAACTATTCGGGTAAATACATACAATGCTATTGCACCAAAAGCAACCATTTTTCGTTTGTGCTCGAAGAGGTGTTAAAAAACGATGTGCATATAGAAACGAGTTCCGCTTTCGACATAGATATTATTCGTTCGCTCGAACTTGAGAATGTGGTCGACAAAGATTTACATGTAGTTTGCAATGGTTATAAAATGCCTGCTTATGTAGAGCGGATATGTGATATTATTAATGATGGATACGAAAATGTGATTCCGGTTTTGGATAATGTAACCGAATTGGATGAATTGTTAAAGAAAACAACAAAGCATCTTAATTTAGGTATACGAATTGCCTCGGAAGAAGAGCCAAAGTTCGAGTTTTATACAAGTCGATTGGGATTGGGTTACAAAAATATAATGGAGTATTACGACGAAAAAATAAAAAACAATCAACAAGTAAGCTTAAAGATGTTGCACTTTTTTATTAATACCGGCATAAAAGATACTGCATATTATTGGAACGAATTGCATAAGTGCATGCAGGTATATTGTCAATTGAAAAAGATTTGCCCTACATTAGATTCCTTAAATATTGGCGGCGGGTTTCCCGTAAAAAACAATCTGGCTTACGATTACGAATACGAATACATGGCCGAAGAAATTGTTAATCAAATAAAACTGGCCTGCGAAGAAAACGATGTTGAGGAACCTGATATTTATACTGAATTTGGAACATTTACTGTGGGCGAGAGTGGAGGGGCAATATACTCTATTGTAAACCAAAAACAGCAGAACGATCGCGAAAAGTGGAATATGATCGACAGTTCATTTATTACAACTTTACCCGATACCTGGGCTACCAGTAAGCGTTTTTTAATGTTACCCATCAATAACTGGGAGAAATCGTACGAACGTGTGTTTTTGGGGGGATTAACCTGCGACAGCGACGATTACTACAATTCTGAACAACATGTAAATGCAATCTACCTTCCCGAATACGACCAAAACGAACCGTTGTATATTGGTTTCTTCAATATTGGAGCCTATCAGGAATCGATTGGTGGTTTTGGTGGCTTGCAGCACTGTCTGATTCCGGCACCAAAGCATGTAATCATCAACAAAGATGAAGAGGGTAAAATTACCACACGTATGTTTTCGAAAGAGCAAAGCTATAAGTCGATGTTACGTATTTTGGGGTACAATTATTCGTAAACGGGTTGCTCAGTTGGTAAATAATCGTGATATTTGCCGCAAAAAGAGCCCAAATGAAAAGAACCTTTGCCGGAATACCCGAAGAATATGCCAGCTACCACACTGCTTCGGCTGTGGTTTTGCCGGTGGCTTACGATGGCACTTCTACATGGATAAAAGGATCGGATAAAGGCCCGGAGGCCTTGCTTCATGCTGCCGAAAACATGGAGCTTTTCGATATCGAAACCGGCACAGAAGTGTATCGACAAGGAATCTATTTGTTCGATGAATTATCGGGCTTTTCGTCGCCCGAGCAAATGACCGAGGCCGTGTATGCGGTTGCCAAAGAGCAAATGCAAGCAGGTAAGTTGTTTAGCATGATTGGAGGCGAGCATTCGGTAAGCATTGGCGCGCTAAGGGCAGCTATCGATGTTTATGGCGAAATCACTGTGTTGCAACTCGATGCCCATGCCGATTTGCGCCCCGAATACAACGGTTCAGCATGTAATCATGCATGTGCAGTACACGAAGCCTCAAAACGTACTCAGCTAATTCAGGTTGGTATTCGCAGTATGGATATTTCGGAAGTGGAACACATGAAACGCGAAAACGTATTTTTTGCCCACGAAATTATCAACAATCAAACTTGGATTGATGAGGTTTGCGCTAAGCTAAAACCCGTAGTATATATAACAATTGATCTGGATGCCTTCGACCCTTCAATACTGCCATCTACCGGAACTACCGAACCGGGTGGGCTGATGTATTACGAAACATTGCAACTGTTGAAAAAAGTTATCGGGAGTTCTAAAGTAGTCGGATTCGATGTAGTAGAGTTGTGTCCCAATCCGGTAGAAAAATCGTCCGATTTTTTAGCAGCCAAGCTTTTTTACAAAATTTTAAGTTATATCTATCAATAAAAATATTATGCAATACAAAACCATTACCAGTTTTATCGAAGAGCATTACCGGCATTTTAATGCTGCAGTAATTCCCGATGCTGCCAAAGCATACGAAAAATTAATTACCGATAACGGAAAAATGATGATTACCCTTGCAGGAGCAATGAGCACTGCTGAATTGGGGCGTTCGCTTGCTGAAATGATTCGTGCCGAAAAAGTACATATTATCTCTTGTACCGGTGCCAATCTCGAGGAGGATGTGTTTAATTTGGTGGCTCATAACCACTACGAAAGGGTGCCGCATTACCGCGACCTGTCGCCTGCCGACGAGCAGGACTTGTACGAAAAAGGCATGAATCGTGTTACCGATACCTGCATACCCGAAGATGTGGCCTTCCGTAAAATAGAAGCCAAAATGCTGGCCGTTTGGAAAGAGGCAAAACAAAAAGGCGAACGATATTTTCCTCATGAATTCATGTATAAACTGCTGTTGTCGGGTGTGCTCGAGCACGAATACCAAATCGACGAAAAAAACTCATGGTTACTGGCTGCTGCCCGTAAGAACCTGCCCATGGTAGTGCCGGGCTGGGAAGACAGCACCATGGGTAACATGTTTGCGGCTGCTGTAATTCGTGGCGATATCGATGTAAGCATCCTGAAAACAGGTATTGAATATATGGTATATTTAGCCGATTGGTATAGAAATAATGCATCCGATGGTGTTGGTTTCTTCCAGATAGGAGGAGGTATTGCCGGTGATTTTCCCATTTGTGTGGTACCCATGATGATTCAGGATTTGGAATGGGACGAAACCCCGTTTTGGGCTTACTTCTGCCAAATAAGCGACTCAACCACCAGCTACGGATCGTATTCGGGCGCTGTTCCCAACGAAAAAATTACCTGGGGCAAACTGGCTCCCGAAACACCCAAATTTGTGATAGAATCGGATGCTACCATTGTGGCACCGCTTATATTTGCTCATATTCTGGGATGGTAGTTCTAGGCTTTTTGTAATCTTTTGCTGTATTTATGGATGCAGCAATAACGTAATCAGTTTTTCTTCGCTTATTCATAACCCGAAACCATTGGGCATCCTGACAATTTTCGAGGTATTGGTTTCGTTTAATATTATACCTATTTTTGATATACTTTGTTCAACCAAATTGCTTTGTCATGAAAAAGATGCTAAAACTAACTGTTTGTTTACTAATGTTCAGTGTTTCGTGTGAATGGATTTATGGTCAGACCTGGCATGATGCCGACCAAAAACGTAAAGAACTTCAGCAACAAAACGACTATGCAGGGGCAATACAATATGGTGAACAAGCACTCAAGGCAGCATCTAAAAATCCGGGCAAAACCGATACAGTGTATCCCTATTTACTGAATGCCATGTTAGAATTGAACTATTTTCTCGGAAAATATGATAAAGCACTCGGTTATGGTAATAAAGAATTACAATGGAGAAAGAAATACAGTAGTAAAACTGAAACTGCTTACATGGGTTGCCTGATTGATTTAGCCTATGTATATGTAAAACTGAAAAAAAACCTTGAAGCAGAAGCCTTGATTGAAGAATGCATTGATATTGCTCAAGTATTCGATGAAAAATCAAACGATCGTGCCGGTGCTTATCACCGCGCGGGTGTTGTATACCGGCTTACCGGTAATTTCGAAAAAGCAGAGCATTTTATGTTGGCGGCCGTTGAATTGCGTGCCGAGTTGTTTGGCGAGGAGCATTACGACTATGCCAACTCGTGCAATAGTTTAGCCGTGCTTTATATAACTACCGGTGACGCACAAAAACTACTGCAGGCCGAAACTTTGTTGCTTCGGGCAATTGGTGTTTTCGAAAAACATGGTTCTGGCTATAGGCAAAACTATGTAACAGCAGTTAAGAACATCGCCTTTTTATATTCTAATTCCGATTTAAAGTACACCCGCAGCAAGTTGGCATCGATATGGGAATTGTTTTACGAAGCTAAAGGTATTGGTATTGCTTCGGCAAAAAACAAACTGGCCGATGCCTATATGAGTATTTCTGATTACGATTTTAAGCCATATTCTGAACAACTACTTCACGAAGCCATACATATTACCGATTCGCTCGAAGGGCAAATCAATCAGGTTTATGTGGAGTCGTGCTATTTGATGGCAAAACTGTATCGTCTTCATAATATGATGTCGGAATCGTTCGAATGGTGCACACGTGCTATCGGTGTAATCGAAAACAATGCAATTGTTCGGCCTGCAGTAACAAGCGACTTGTATGAGCTTGCTGCCGAATTGTATTTCGAAAGAAATAATTTTGCGATGGCCGGCAGCTATTATTTGAGATCGGAGGGGCATTATGTTAGCTTTAAGCCCGACGATTGCAACAGCCTGTTGCAACTGTGCCAACAGCTGAGCTCTCACTATAAACAACAGCCATATAAAACGGCACGATATTTTTACGACTTATTAATTGCCGGCTTATACCTGCACGATGCACATTACTATTACACCGCAACAGGTAGCAGAATATCTGCTTACCTCGATGCCAACAAGTATCTGCGCAAGAGTTTCTCAACTGTCCGATACCTGATGCAGCAACAGAAACACTATACCGAATTCAATAAGCCCGACGAAATCGTAGAGACCTATCTTACATTGATACAAGCATCTTTCGATTCTGTTGCAAGCTTGCATCAGCAAACCGAAAATACATCATCATTAGCAGAATGCTATGTGAGTCAGTCCGAATTCTATAAACAAATCGATTCACTTTCGCTCGCCTATTCAACATTGTATAAGGCCATTGACGAGTATTCTAAAATTCAGGACCACCTTAGACTATCAGATTTGTACTTCTATTTGTTTAACATTAATGAGACCGATAATATCGAAGAAATGCAAATGAAATATTTGCAACTGTGCGAACACCATATCGATTCTGCTATCAACTCTTATTACGATACCGATGGCTATTATACACGACTTGCTTCTGTGTACAGCAATAGTGGTTATCTGGCCGAAGCTGTGCGTATAAGCGAAAAACTGGGAATAAGGCTGTTTGATGAACTATGGGCTTATCATTTCATTGACAAATGTTTGGGCTTCGATTACGAAAACGAAAACGAAAGCATGACGGTATTGGCTGATGAATGTTTACAGGATATGTACAACAACAAGGCTCAACAATCTGACTCGGCAGCTTTTTACAACTTGTTGGGTTTGACTCTGATAAACGAGGGCTACGAAGGCAAAGGCTACGAATTGTTGAGAAAATCGATGCAGTTGTATAGCGATATTGATGATGTTGTGGGTAAGGGAGTAATAATTTCATTTATTCTGGAAAATTCAAATAGCAGAAGCATAGGTCGTTCTGAATACCGTGATTGGATAAAGTCCTTCAACGATATGTACAACAACAAGTTCGATGAAGCATTGCTGTATCATAATGATGGGAATAGTTATGAAGCAATAGGTACATTCAGAGAACTCGTCTCTATGTGTAGCCGTGTGGGCATGTACAATCACATTCCCCGTTTATACATAGAATTAGCAGGAGTATTTGCAGAGATGGGTGAAACTGAGATTGCCGAAAACTGTTTAGATTTGGCGATTTCTATTGCCGAGGAAGATGATTGGAGAGGCGGGTCTATAGCCGATGCCTATTTGGCAAAAGCAGCTATGTATTACGATGCACGACTTTTCGACGAAGCATTTGCCATGGCTGAGGAAGCAGAATATGCGGCCGCTTACTCCCGAAATGTTGATGCACGTTTGGGTGCCTTATACTTGCAGGCTGATATCAGTAATATCCATTATTACGGCGCCGAAAATCAAGCCATTTACTACACCGAATTGTGGATAAAACAAGCCAAAAGGTTTCGTGCCAAAGAGCAACTTTTCGATGCTTATTTATACGCAGCATTACTGTATCAAGAAATGTCAGATTTTAAAACATCTGCTTCAACAATTGCAAAAGCCAAAAGAATGAAACTTAAAAACGATGATACCTACCGTCTCCTTAGCTTACTATATGTTGAAGCCCGACAGTATTACCACATGGGCAAACCCGATATGGCAATAGCAGAATTAAACAGAATATTGCAGTACGAAAACGAATGTAAAACATTCTATTTTGAATCGGTATATGATTTATATGGTTTTGTTTTAAAATATCAGGGCAAACTGAACGAAGCGATGTATTGGTTCAATCGCTCGCTTGAGTTGTGCCGCAACGACTCGAAGCGTGACTTAAATTCTAACACCTATAACCATATAGCATGGATATTCGCTCGCATGGGGGAGATAGACAAGGCATTCGATTATCACGAGAAGGCACTCCACTTGCAAAAACAACGCAACGAATACGAATCGCAGGCCTTTTCGTTGCTTAATATTGGAAGTATCTATCTTGATCAGGGCGACCCTGCAAAGGCAATGGAACTCTATAATAATGCATTGAAAATTGGCTTTTCCTACGACTTGTATGATGCAATGATAAATGCATTTCAAAGCATAGGTCTGTTGTATATGAAAGAAAAAAACTACCCGAAGGCACTCGATAATTTTTACAGTTCACTTGATTTATTAGCAGATATAGACGATAAAATCGCTTTGGCCTGGTCGAACCGCTATGCAGGAGATGCCTGTGCCGCCATGCATCGTTACGACGAAGCCCTTGATTATTATAGCGAAAGCCTCGACCTTGCTAAAAAATCAGGCGTTTTTTACGGTCGTTTCGATTCAAATCTGGGAATGGCCGATTGTTATTTGAAAATGGGATTAACCGATAAGGCAAAACAATATGCCGGTCTGGCTTACGATGATGCAAAAAAAATGAACGACCCCGAAGCCATATATTCTTGCTCGTCGGTTTTGAAGAAACTGATGGTTTATAACAACAACCTTGAAGCCGCCGATTCTTTGCTTACTGATATGATGAAGCATGAAAACAAACTGATAATGACGAATTTTGCAACGCTTCCCGAAGCCGGTCAGGAACTGTTTCTGCAAAGCATTGCCGAAAATATCCACGACAATTATTCCTATATTTTGTATCGCAGCAAGCAAAACAAAGCATTGGCAGGCATTGCTTTTAATAGTGTTTTGCAACATAAAGGACTTATGCTTAAATCGTCAACGGCCATGCGTGCTGCCATTTTACAATCGGGCGATTCGGTGCTGGTTCAGAACTACTATACATGGCTTATAAACAAAAAGCACATTGCCGAAATGTACAGCAGGGGAGAGGATGTAACTACTCTCGAAGAACAAACCAACCAACTCGAAAAGGAACTGGTGCGTCGTTCGCAGTCGTTTTCCGAATTTAACAATATCAGTCAATTGACGTGGCAGCAGGTTCAGGCGTCGCTGCAACCCGGCGAGGCAGCCATCGAGTTTATTCACTTCGGGCTTAACAATTATGCTGTAGGAAGTGTTCCAAGCTCTAGCGACAAAGTACTATACTGCGCTATTATAATACGCAGCGAATCTGAATATCCCGAAATGATTCCTCTGTTTTATGAACACGATTTACAAGCCTTATTTGGTCGTTTTCAGATGAATAATCTGAAGTATATCAATGCTTTGTATGGTACGTCGAACGAATGTAATCAAGCTTTGTACAATCTTGTATGGAAGCCGCTTGATGCGTATCTCGCTAATATAAATACTGTTTATTATTCGCCGTCGGGTTTGCTACATAAACTTAGTTTTTCAGCCTTAAGTGGCGAAACCAATGTGTATCTTTGCGACAGGTACACATTGCAAATGCTGGGTAGCACATCGCAACTGACCAACATAACAGATGATGTACCCAAAACCTTGCAACACATTAGCATGTTCGGAGGCATACAATACGACCTTTTCGATTCTCATGAAGTTGTGTGGGAGTATTTACCGGCTACGCGCAACGAGATTGAAAATATTGCAACAATTTTTAACAACGACAATATTTCTGTATCGCGCTTTTCCGACAACATTGCCACCGAAACGGAATTCAAACAGACAGCTCCGAAGAGTGATGTTTTGCACATTGCCACCCATGGGTTCTTTTACTCCGACCCTCAGGGTGACTGGAAGTCAGGAGCAACTGATGTACAGGCCGACACATCAGTGATTGCTCATCGCGCTTCGCGCAGTGGTGAAGCAGGTTTCGGACTGAAGGCTTTTGTGCTGAATCGTAATCCACTGATGCGCTCTGGGTTGGTGATGGCAGGAGCCAACAACGTATGGCTTAGCGATACACAACCCGACCACGACGATGGTGTGCTCACAGCATTAGAAGTGTCGCACCTCGATTTGAGAAACACCGGTTTGGTGGTGTTGTCGGCCTGCGAAACCGGGCTGGGCGATGTGAAGGGCAGCGAAGGAGTATATGGTTTGCAACGCGCTTTCAAGATGGCAGGGGCAAGGTATGTTATTATGAGTCTATGGAAAGTAGCCGACAAAGAAACCGAAGAGTTTATGACCACATTCTACAGCTATTTGAGTGATACCGCTGATGTGAAAATTGCATTCAGCCTTACGCAGCAAAATATGCGGCAACGCTACGACCCCTATTATTGGGCTGCTTTTGTGCTGGTGTGGTAAGCACTCCATTTCAACATCGCGTGATGTAACGGATGAAACTGGGTAGCAGCTTTTGTCCTTATAGAAGCATTGGAAGTGTATGCGCCGTTACGAAAATGACGAAATCTGAAACTATATCTCAATTTATGCTGAGTTGGCTAAAAAACATCATAATTATTGCATCATCGTACTATTTATAATATAATTTTGCGCAACTAATAATCTGACCAAAATGTTTGTGCAGGTTTTCATAGCATTAATTTTATTCAGCTTCGGGATATTTATAATACCTCGGCGTTTTCAGTTTGCTTATGCCCTGACGCTTACACTGGTAATGGCTGCCCTTACTTCATACTGGGCTTTCGATATCATGCAGGGCAATCGGCAATTTACCCATATCAATTTTCATGTGGCTGCGCTTCAAAGCAGTTTTATACTGGTATTCGATAAACTTTCGGCATTTTTTGTTTTGGTGGTCAATCTTACTGTGGTAGTGGGCTTGTTGTATGCAAGGGGATATTTGAAACCATATTGTGCTACTAAAAATACACTGAGCTTTGCCATTCACTATTTTGCATTTATCTGGCTCTATTTTTCGATGCTGCTGGTGTTGGCCTGCCGCGATGGAATCTCTTTCCTTATTGTGTGGGAGGTAATGGCAGTGTCGTCGTTTCTGCTGGTTATTTTCGATGCCGAAGACCGCAATATTATGAAAACAGGTATTAATTATCTGGTTCAGATGCATATTGGCATGGTGCTGTTGCTTATAGCCCTGCTTATTGTTGAGAAGTCGACCGGCAGTATGAGTTTCGATGCGCTTGCCGACTATTTTTCTCAGCACAGCAACTGGCCCCTGTTTCTGCTTTTCTTCGCAGGATTTGGAATAAAGGCCGGTTTTATCCCCCTGCATACCTGGCTGCCGCAGGCACACCCTGCTGCTCCGTCGCATGTGTCGGGTATCATGTCGGGAGTGATGATAAAAATGGGTATCTATGGCATTATGCGGGTATTGCTTTCGGTGCAACACGACTACTTGATTATTGGCATTGTGCTATTGATTGTTTCTGTAATCTCGGGTGTGCTTGGCGTTATGATGGCCATTGTGCAGCACGACCTGAAACGTTTGCTTGCCTATCACAGCATCGAGAATATTGGCATTATTGGCATTGGCATGGGCTTAGGTGTTATAGGCATATCGATGCAAAACGATGTATTAATAGTATTGGGCTTTTCGGGTGCCTTGCTTCATGTGTTGAACCACTCGCTATTTAAATCGATGTTGTTTTTTAATGCCGGTTCGGTATATCAGGCTATACACACCCGAAACATCGACAGCATGGGTGGGCTGATGAAGAAAATGCCTTTCACCGCACTGTTGTTTCTTTTAGCCTCACTGGCTATCTGCGGTTTGCCACCGTTCAATGGCTTTATATCGGAATACCTGATTTATCTCGGTATGTTTAAAAGTTTGGAAGGCATCGCACTGTACCATTCGGTGCTGATAGTTTTCGGGATTGTTGCTCTAACACTGATAGGCGGTCTTGCTATTTTTTGTTTTACTAAAGCTTTTGGAATTGCCTTTTTGGGAGAAGCACGCAGCCCTCAGGCAGCCGGAGCCAAAGAAGTAAGCGCTTCGATGCTCTGGCCTCAGGCTATTACCGCCATCACTATTGTTGCAATTGGACTGGCTTCGGCCTGGTTTGTAAAACCATTGTTTTCGATGATTGCCGACACTTACGGTATTCCCGTAGCTGAATATGTAGGATTCACAAAAAACCTTACGGGAATAAGTATGCTTGCCGGTATCTTTTTGATTCTTGTTGTGGCATTGCTTGTGCTGCGCCATGTTGTGCTTCGCCATCGACCGGTGAGAACGGGGCCTGTGTGGGGATGCGGTTATACTGCTGCTACGCCACGCCTGCAATACACAGCCAGTTCCTGGGCCGATAGTTACTTTAAGTTGGCCAAACCTCTGTTACGCACCAAAGTACATAATGCCGATATTGCCGAAGACGAAATATTTCCTGTTACAAAAGCGTATGAAACCCATCCCGAAGATGCCATTAAAACAGGTGTTGTTGATGCTCCGGTTACCCGATTTTTGGAACTGCTCAAAAAAATTGCGATAATGCAAACCGGTCAAATACAGCACTATGTTTTGTATGCCTTTGTTTTTATGCTTCTGATATTTCTGCTTACCTATTTTCAACTGATTTGATATGCCCGGCTTTATACTCATATTGATAGCTGCCTTGTTTTTTCCGGGTATTATACTGAGGGTGAAAAGCATTGCCTCGGGGCGCAAAGGACCCGGCGTATTGCAACCACTAAAAGATATTGCGGTGCTATTGCGAAAAGGCTCTGTGTTTGGCAGCGGAACAGGTATTATTTTCAGGATTGCGCCTTCGTTGAATTTGGCAGCCGTGATAGCGGTATTGTTTGTAATTCCCTTTTCGAACCAGCCTGCACTGATTGCTTTCGAAGGAGACTTTGTGTTTTTCGCCTATCTGCTTGCTCTGGGTAAGTTTTTTACAGTAATTGCTGCTCTCGACACCGGTTCAAGTTTCGAGGGAATGGGAGCCAACCGTGAAGCACTCTATTCTATGCTGGTTGAACCAGCCTTCTTTATTTTGCTGGGAACCTTTGCCATGTTTACAGGCTTAACTTCTTTTTCCGAAATATTCAGTCATTTTCATGTTACCGACAATCATTATGTGGTAATATACAGCATTATCGGCTTTTATTTGCTGGTGCAGATTGCCATGATCGAAAACAGCCGTCTGCCGGTTGATGATCCAAAAACTCACCTTGAACTAACTATGATTCATGAGGTGATGATTCTCGATAACAGCGGTTTCGACAAGGCACTGATACATATTGCAAGCTATTTGAAGTTTGCAATATATGGTGCTTTAATGACAGCGGCACTTGTTCCTGCCGAATGGAACTTGTATTTGCAAATTGCTTTGTTTTTTGTGGTTCAACTGGTTTTTGCCCTCATAATTGGTTTAAACGAATCGTTCAGAGCCCGTAACAAAATGTCGCGAAATCCGCAATATGTGTTGACTCTTACCGCAATTGCGCTGGTAGCGTTTGTTGTGGTGCTGATATTAACCGGTAAATTGATGCAATAAATGCTATGCTAAATTTTTTCATCATAATGTTTGCCATAAGCCTCATCTACATGTCGGTGGCCGAACGCTTCCGCACCTATGCCAAGCTTATTGCGGCACAAGGCGTGTTGCTTATGGGTATTGCATTGCTCGAACTGCAGCATATCAACACAGTCAGCCTTATTTTTGTGATATCGGAGACACTTATTTTTAAAACTATTGTAGTTCCTTTTCTGCTGTTTCGCATTATCAACCGAACCGGAGTGTATAAGGTGCACAATAAAGCCCTTCCAGGGTTCTACTCACTCATACTGGCCCTGCTGGCTCTGGTTCTCAGCATTATCATGGCCAATACACTTGTCAATCAGTATATCGATACGGTGTATCTTAGCATTGCGCTTTTTACACTTTTTATAGGAGTATTGCTGGTAATAACCCATAAGCTTATTTTTTCGCACATGATAGGCTTCCTGATTATCGAAAATGCAGTATTCATGTTTTCGATGGCGGTTGGAACCGAAATGACCATGTTGATAAACATTGGCATCCTGCTCGATGTTTTTGTGAGTGTTCTTATTATTTCAATCCTCATAAACCATATTGGCAGCAAATTCAATAAACTGGAAGCCGAAAACCTCAATTCTTTAAAAAACTAAGCCATGATACTCTATTACTTTATCATAGCAGCCCTGTTGAGCATCGTGGCAGTTTTTGTTAAACTGAGGAGGATTGCCAAAGTTGTTATTATTACATTTTCTGTTGTTCAGGCTGCTTTTTCGGTGTATGCATTTATGCATATCGGGCAAACCGAACTGGGCTATTTTACCTACGATGCACTTGGGGTTTTGTTTCTGTTGGTATTGTCGTTGATATTTCCTGCGTCGGTCTATCATGGATTTCGATACTTCAAAAACCGAATCACCCGTCGTTTCTTTTACTACCATGCTGCACTTATCGGCTTAATTACAGCCATTACAGGTGCTTATTTGGCCAACGAAGCTACCGTTGTATGGATATTGGTAGAAGCCACTACCTTATGTGCTTCGGTGCTTATATACCACGAAAAAACTAAATATTCACTCGAGGCTACCTGGAAATATATTTTTCTGTGTTCGGTGGGTATTGCATTTGCATACATGGGCATCTTGTTCCTAAGCATCAGTATGCATCACACAGGTTCTATCGACTTAAGTTTTGTTGCTATTGCAGCAGCTGCTTCTTTGGCCGATCCCATCTATCTGAAAATTGCATTTGTGTTTATTTTCATTGGTTACAGCACCAAAATGGAGATATTCCCAATGCACACCGTGGGCATTGATGCCAATTCAGTGGCACCCTCGCCAATTGGAGCACTCATTTCTTCGGCAATGGTAAATATGGGTTTTGTTATTGTTTATCGAATGTACGCTGCTCTTTCGGGTACACCTATTTTTAGCTGGATGAACCATATTCTTACTATTGCCGGAGTACTGTCGGTGCTGGTAGCTGCCGGCTATATGCTTAAAGCCAAACACAACAAGCGTATGCTGGCATATTCAAGCCTCGAAAAAGCGGGTCTCGTTGCTATAGCCCTTGGTGTTGGAGGCTACGGCTATTATGCCGCTATCTTACTGCTTGTTTTGCATTCGTTTGCAAAATCGGCCATGTTTTTTCAAATGGGCCAGTTGTTCCGTGTGCTAAACACCATGAAACTCGATTTTTCGGGTCATTATATGAAATTTCACCCTGCCGGAGCGCTGGTGCTGATAGTGGGAATGTTTTGCCTGTTGGCCATACCCCCTTCAGGATTATTTATCACCGAATATATGATGCTGAAAGCGATGGTGTTTGGCAATCACTGGGTGGTGTTGGTGTTCATTGTTGTGTTGCTTAGTGTGGTGATATATGCCATGAGTGTACGCATAATGCATATCTGCTTTTCGCAGCCGCGCGAAACAACAGGTGTGTTGCCGCACGAAAAAGTGCACCCGGCCGAAACCATAACACAGTTTTTGTTCTTTGCCATTGTGATAGCCATGTGTTTTTACCGCCCACCTTTTGTTGATGAGTTAATTGTTCAGAGTGTTTCGTTAATTGCTCAAATGCCTTAAGATGTCTGTACCCGAATATATAGAAACCCGCAATGCACAAGCTGTTTATGTAGCCGATATTCCAATATTGCCCTACGACCGGTTTTTCGATAATGTGACCGACGACCTTAACGATGAAAACCATCATTGCATCAATTATTTTGTTGTCGACTTTGATGACCGCTACTGGTTTGTGTGCTGCCTTGCCTTCGACGAAAACCAATCGATACGAATATATTCGCACGAAGCACCCAAGAGTCTGAAAGCCTTACGCTCCATATCGGCCGAATGCACCCAAATGCATATTTTCGAACGCGAAATACACGAAAATTTCGGCATACACTTCGAAGGCCACCCCTGGCTAAAACCGGTGCGCTGGCCTCATAATCGCGCCAATGCTTCGCAGATTATGGACAATTATCCGTTTTACACCATCACAGGCGACGAACTACACGAAGTAGGAGTGGGGCCCATACATGCCGGTGTAATTGAACCCGGGCATTTCAGGTTCATCTGTAATGGCGAAAAGGTGATGCATCTCGAAATACATCTTGGGTATCAGCATCGCGGTGTAGAGCAACTTTATCTTAGCTCGAAAACAGCATTGCAACGTGCGTTGTTGTCTGAAAGCATTGCCGGCGACAGCGCAGTGGCATCTGCCATGGTGCATGCGCAACTCATCGAGGCTTTGGCCGGTATCGAAGTGCCCGATGCCCTGCAACTGGAGCGATGCATTGGTCTCGAACTGGAACGTATTGCCGTTCATGTTGGCGATACGGCAGCCCTTTCGGCCGATGTGGCCTACCAACTGGGACAGGTGGTAAACGAAGCACTACGGACCACCTTCATCAACACCACACAGTTTTGGTGTGGGAACCGTTTTGGTAAAGGTCTTATAAAACCGGGTGGCACTCGTTATCCGCTTACCGATACAGTAATGGACGAAATTGAACATATTATTTACGACTCGGGGAACCGCTACTTCGATATTGCCGAAAGAATTTACTCGTTGCCTACTGTGTTGTCGCGTTTCGATGGTATTGGAACAGTGTCGCGTTCTCAAATGATAAAAATAGGTGCCGTGGGCATGGCTGCTCGCACGGCGTGCCTGAAAAGGGATATTCGAAGCACACACCCCTTTCAGTATTTCAAGAAATACCCATACCAACCCGTTCTGCTCGATACAGGTGATGTGCTGGCGCGTGGATTGCTGCGCTATAAAGAAGCGAAAGAATCGGTGCGTATCATTGGCGAATTGCTTGCAACACGCAAATCGATGACCGCTGAAATACCACAGCCTGTTTTCGACTATAAACTGCGGGCCTCGTCGATGGTGGTGTCGTTGGCCGAAGCATGGCGTGGCGAACTCTGTCACATTGCAATAACCGACCACAACAGCGACCTGATTCATTATAAAGTAAAAGACCCTTCGCTGCACAACTGGATGGCACTGGCGCTGGCAGTTCGTAATCAGGAAATATCCGATTTTCCGGTTTGCAACAAATCGTTTAACTTAAGCTACTGTGGTTATGATCTATAAGCAATTGCCCATGCAGAAAGAAATACACATACTGCGCAGCCACGGCTGGCAGTTTGTGCCCGATGTGAAGAATGCTGTGCTATGCGATTTGTTCAGGGGATTGCCGCTTATCGCCGAAGATATTAGCGATGCCGAAAAAAAAGCGCTACTACACATGTGCCCGGTAAATGCTTTTGTAGATGAACCTTTCGGAATTGATATGGGTGTGTGTGTCTTTTGCAAAGAATGTTCATTTGCCTGCCCCGGTAAAATTACATTTACCAACAACTACAAAATTGCCGCCAGCCGACGCGAAGACTTAATTATTGGAGTAGAGCAGAAGCACATGCATTTTTGCAGCGATGCCATACGTCCCCAAGTCCGACGACTGTTCAAACATTCGCTAAAGCTGAGGCAGGTGTCGGCCGGTGGCGACAATTCGTGTGAGATGGAATTAAATGCCAGCGGAAATGTAAATTTCGATATGGGGCGCTACGGAATAGAATTTGTTGCCTCTCCCCGACATGCCGATGGCATTGTAATCACCGGACCCATCACCGAAAATATGGCCGAAGCCCTTGAAATATGCTACGACGCCACTCCCGATCCCAAAATTATAATAGTGGTGGGCAGCGATGCCATTGGCGGAGGCATATTTGCCGACAGCCCTGCTCTGAATCGCAGTTTTCTTGTAAAACATCATGTCGATTTGTATGTACCCGGAAACCCTGCCCACCCACTTACATTTATCAACGGAGTGCTTGGACTGATAGGGAAATAGTTGTGGCCACTAAGCGCTGATTTTATAAGAATAGTCTTTTTAGGCCTGTCTTTCGCTTTTTTTATCCATAAAAACAGCAACAACAAAACTGTGATAGTTTTTTCATAGTTTTAAACTCTTTTAAATGTAAACGGTTTACAAAAAAACAAGTTATGATTGCGATAATATCACCTGCTAAAACACTCGATTTTGAAACAAAAGCTCCGGTTGAGAAAACTTCAAAACCTTTTTTTTACGAAAAAGCCAACAAATTGTCGAAGGTTCTTTCAAATTTTTCAATAGAAGAATTAGAAGATTTGATGAACATAAGCTACGAACTTGCCGAGCTTAATTATTCGCGTTTTAAGCTATGGAGCAACAAGCCTGACGAAAGCAATACAAAACAAGCCCTATTGGCCTTTACCGGCGAAGTTTTTCGTGGCATAAATGCGTATTCGTTCAATGCCGATGACTTTGAATTTGCACAAAAACATGTACGCATATTGTCGGGATTGTATGGCGTTTTACGACCTTTAGACGGCATACAAGCATATCGTCTCGAAATGGGCACAAAACTTAAATACCAAAATTTCGACGATTTATACAGTTTTTGGGGAAACGAAATCACCCAACAAATTAACAAAGAGCACTCTAAAGGCGATTATGTGATTAATCTGGCTTCTAATGAGTATTTTAAATCGATAAATAAGAAAATATTGAAGGGAACAGTAATTACACCCATATTTAAAGACTACAATAAAGGTGAGCTAAAGGTAGTTACCGTGTATGCGAAAAATGCCCGTGGGCAAATGATACAGCATATGGTTAAAAACAAGATAACAGAGCCGGAGCAACTTAAACTTTTCGATAGTAACGGCTACGAATACAGCCATAATCATTCCGATAGGTGGAATTGGGTTTTTGTTAGGTAGAAATACGAATCCGTTTAAGTCTGCACAAAAACGATAACTCGAAATGATCTTTTAATAGGCTTTTATGGTAGTTTGCTCAGGCACATTTCCATACTATCAACCCAAAACGGAATGCTCATGTTTAGGGTAGTTTTAATTTTATCTTTTGACAGCACACTGTATGCGGGTCGTTTTACAGCAGTTTTGAATTCAGACGATAATATGGGAGTTATTTTGCATTTGATGTGTTTTGTTTTCATTATCATTGAAGCAAAATCGTACCAGCTGCAAACGCCTTCGTTGCTGTAGTGGTATATTCCCCTCGCAAAACTTTCTCCCGCAATAATTTTCGATGCAATGGCAATAATGGTATGTGCCAAATCGCCGGCATAGGTGGGCGTACCCGTCTGGTCGTAAATCACACGCAGTTCCGACTTTTCTACTCCCAGTTTTAGCATGGTTTTCAAGAAGTTCTTCCCGTATTCAGAATACAACCACGACGTGCGTATCACCAATGTTTCGGGTAATGCTTCCATGGCAAGTTGCTCACCTTTTAGTTTCGATGCTCCGTACACATTCAGCGGGTTTACACTGTCGGTTTCGGTGTATGGGGTATTGTTGCTGCCGTCGAATACATAATCGGTGGATATGTGAATAAAATCACTGCCATATTCCTTGCATGCACCGGCAAGATTGGCCACAGCAAGGGCGTTTACAGCATAGGCTGCCTCGGGTTCGTTTTCGGCATTGTCAACTGCCGTATAGGCCGAGCAATTTATTACAACAGCCGGTTTATGCTGTTGCAAATAAGCCTTTACGTCATCGGCACGTGTAATATCAAGCTCTTCGATATCGGTAAACAACCATTCATGAGGTATTAAAACCGATACATCGCGCAGGCATTGGCCCAGTTGACCATTGCTGCCGCAAACCACAATACGCTTTTTCATGCAAACTAAGTTTTTGCGAATGTAGTAAAATTTGCGAATTTTTAAAAAAAATGTGCTCCCATACGAAAGCACATTTTAAACCAAGTAACAACAAACACTATTTCACTAAAAAAACTCGTATAAAACTTAAAAAATCAATACATCAATAAGACGCAAAACAATTCGAAAAAGTTGCTTTATGCACAAAAATAATTGATTTAGTCTGCAGTAATTGAAATTTTAGTTACATAATTACTATTTTATCTTGCTGATGTTAAATAAGTTATTGTAGATAATATGATTTGTGAAAATAATAAATAAATTATTCGAAATGTTTTGATAAAATAAATTAATATGTCTATATTTGATTGATTTTAGTGCCCCTATTTGAGCCTAGTACCGTGTTGTGATTTTTCTTTGTTTTCTCAGTGCTAGTTGTGTGAATTAAAATATTTGTAATTTAATATAAACTAAACTATACAACCATGAAAAAGAATCTACTTTTCTTTTTTAAAAACCTAATGGGTTTGGGTTTTTTATTGGCTATTATACTGCATAGCCAAACTGTGTTTTCGCAGCCGGCCAACGATCTCTGCGAAAATGCCATTACTATTGACTGCAACACAGCTGTTACTGGTAGCAATGTGAATGCTACCAATACTGGCGGACCTACGGCCAGTTGTGGCGATTTTTATTATTCGCCAGATATTAGAGGTGTTTGGTATAAATACATTGGTACAGGCGGTACAACTACCATCGAAACCTGTGGTGGTATAACCAATTTCGACACCCAACTTGTGCTGTTTACAGGCACCTGTGGAGCCCTAACATGTATTAATGGAAACGACGATGCATGTGGTGTGCTATCGAGCATTACCTTTTCATCAACAGCGTGTACCGAATATTATATCTATATATGTGGCTACTTGAATTCAGCAGGTGATTTTACGCTGACAACCACATGCAGCGAAACCAATACCTTACAAGTGATTAATTGCCCTGCTCCGGTTACGCAATTTACCGATGCAGGAATTTGCTTCGCTTCTGTTTCAGTGCCTATCCCGCAGGCAGGTGTCGATTACACGGGTGGCTGCAGTGTTGTCGTTACCAACTCATACAACGGTACCAACAATGCCAGTGGGCAGTACCCTCCGGGAACAACCATAGTTGACTGGTTTTTTAACGATATGTATGGGCAATCGGCTACCTGCCAGCAAAGTATAACAGTAATCGATAATGAAGCTCCTACAATAATCTGTGCCCCCGATATATCTGTGAATTGCAACCCGCCTGTTGGCATTATTGTGAACCCTGTTTCAGCCACATCAACAGTTCCTCCCGATTACGCTACTAATATTACCAATACCCTGAATGGTGTCGGTTTGTCGTCATTCCCTAGTTTGTCTGCATTACATCAATCTTCTGCTCCGGGGAACTGCTTCGTAGTAATGGGCACCAGTTTAAGTATAACATACAATTTAGGAGATTTGTTTAATATTGACGGTTTTACATTTTGGAATCAAGACGGAGGAGGTCCGGGGGGGAGCGGCACAAGTGGGATAAGACAAGTAAGTCTTTTTTATTCAGTCGATAATGTTAATTTTTTTCCTATACCCGGTGCTCCCACCGAGTTTTCTCAAAAATTGCTATTTGGAAATAATCCTCCTGAAGTTTTTAGCTTCCCAAGTGTTTTGGCTTCTTACATACGCATTGATGTTTCGAGCAACTGGGGCCATTCGCATACAGGATATAATGAAATCGCATTTTCGGGAACCGGTGCCGATTGTGGCGCAACTGTCGCATATGCTTCGCCTGTTGGTTCCGACAATTGTTCATATATCATCACCCAAACAGAAGGACTTCCTTCAGGTTCATTGTTCCCTGTTGGTGTTACCACAAATTCTTTCGAAATCGAAGATGGATCGGGAGCAACGGCTAATTGTAGTTTCACGGTAAGTGTTACCGATAATATCGCCCCCACTATTACCTGCCCAGCCGATGTAACTGTTGATGCCGATGTCGATTTGTGTACTGCCAGTGGTGTCGATTTGGGTATTGCAACAGCCAGTGATAACTGCAGTGGATTTATTGTAAGTAACGATGCTGTTGAACCTTATGCTGTTGGTTCTCATGTTGTTTTTTGGACGGTGCAAGACGATAGCGGCAACTCGGCTACTTGTAATCAGTTGCTCACGGTTGTCGACAATCAGCCACCATCAATTACCTGCCCATCTGATGTTACTGTCCCCAACGACGCAGGCGTTTGTGTTGCCACAGGTGTCGATTTAGGTGTTTCTATAACAACCGATAACTGTGCAGTGCTCAGTGTAGTGAATGATGCTGCTGAGCCTTTTACGACGGGCACTACTGTTGTTACCTGGACAGTTACCGATGTAAACGGACTTACCAATACTTGTCAACAAACAGTAACTGTGGTCGACACAGAATTACCCGGTATTACCTGCCCCGCCGACCGCACTGCAAACAATACGCCGGGCAGCTGTGAGGCCGATTTACCAAACTGTTCCGACCAAATTGGCTTCGACGGGTATTTTGCCCCTGCCAACTGGACTTACTCGGTGCAAAACTCAAATGGTGTTGTGAATACTGCAGCTGCACCTGCGTCAATTACAATTACAAGTGGTGATGGTGGTGTTGGTTCTGGTAACACCAATTATTCCATACCCATTCAATGTAATGGAACCATCAATTTCACATGGTCGTATTCCACGGTTGATGGTGCTCCATACGATTATCCCCGATATAGTTTGAACAATGGAGTCAGCTATGTTAACTTTCCTGGCTATAACACTTCAGGTGGAACGGCTCAGAATGGCACCGCCAGCATACCGGTTATTGCCGGGCAAATTTTTGTGCTGAATATGTACACTACTGATAATGGTTATGGCCCTGCCACGGTGGTTGTAAGCAATTTTGTCTATCTGAATGCCATTAATCCAATTGTAGCCGACAACTGCGGTATTGCTTCGGTGCTGAGCGATCACCCATCAACAACCTATCCCGTAGGTGTTACCCCTGTGTTGTGGACAGTAACCGATGTAAACGGGAACCCGAACACTTGTATTCAAAATGTTACAGTTACCGATGTTGAAGCTCCCACTATTACCTGCCCTGCCGATTTGTATGCTTCGGCCGATATCGATAACTGTTATGCTACAGGCGTCGATTTGGGTCTTCCTGTAACAGCCGACAACTGTGCTGTGCTCAGTGTGGTTAATGATGCTGTTGAGCCGTTTATGCCCGGCCCAACATTAATAACCTGGACAGTAACCGATGTAAATGGACTTGTTAATACATGCCAACATACACTTACGGTAGGCGACGATACGCCCCCCACTATTACCTGCCCTGCCGATATTAATGTATCAACCGACGCAGGTTTGTGTACTGCCAGTGCAATGGATTTGGGCACACCGGTAACATTCGATAATTGTGGAATTGCTGCTGTTATCAACGATGCACCGGTAGCTGAATACCCCATTGGAGCTACAATAGTAAATTGGACGATTAGTGATGTAAACGGACTTACCAACAGTTGTCAGCAGACAGTTACGGTAAGCGACACCGAATTGCCCAGCATTACATGCCCCGCCGATATTAATACAATAGCAGCTCCCGGTTTGTGTTCCGTATCAGGTATCGATTTGGGTATGCCTGTGGTTGCCGATAATTGCGGCATAGCCATTATGGGCAACGATGCATCGGAACCATACGCAGTTGGAGTCAACACGATTACCTGGCAGGTCTTCGATGTTCATGGTAACGATAATACCTGTCAGCAAATAGTAACAGTTGTCGACGACCAAGATCCTGTAATTACCTGTGGGCCGAGCATTAATGCATTCAACGATTCGGGCGAATGTCAGGCATTTGTTAATGTTCCTGTTATCGGTACACCATTCTGTAACCAAATGACAGGGTTTATTTATGATTATGTGCCTTCTAACTGGACTTTAACTAATCCTGATGGCGGTATTGGATATGCCGATGATTCGGGTGCACCGGGTAGTATCACGCTGCATAGCGGCGACAACGAAACCAACACTACATCCACAACCAATTATCAAATCGTGGTTTCGTGCGATGGTACAATCAGTTTCGACTGGGTTTTCCATACATACGACATCGGACCCCAATACGATCCGGTAGGGTATTTTCTGAATGGTACAACTGTACAGCTTAGCGATAATGCCGGTGGTGCCGATCAGTCGGGTTCTGTAAGCATTCCGGTTCAGGCCGGCGATTTGTTTGGTTTCTATGCCAGCTCCGACAATTGGGTTATGGGTTATTACGATGCTTCGTATATTATTGCCTCTAATTTTAATGCACCTTCTCTTCCGGGTTCTCAAATAAATGATAATTGTGGCATTTTGGGTATTGTAAACGATTATAACAATACCGATGATGCCAGCGATTATTATCCGGTAGGCACTACTACTATAACCTGGACTGTAACCGACCTGAGTGGAAATACCAATACTTGCACACAAGACATTGTGGTAACCGACAACGAAGCCCCCGTGGTTACCTGTTCTCCCGATCAAACTCAGGCTACCGACCCGGGCATTTGCGAAGCCAATGTAGTGGTGTTACCTCCTGCCGACGTTGACGACAACTGCGGTGTTGCATCTGTTGTGAATAGCATTACAGGTACCGACAATGCCAGTGCGGTGTATCCGAAAGGTGCTACGGCTGTTACTTGGACAGTTACCGATATCTATGGAAATACAGGAACATGCGTTCAAACGATAAATGTAGCCGACGAAGAATATCCTACAATTACACTCCCTGCCGATATTTCGGTTAGTGCCGAGGCGGGTGTTTGTGGAGCTACAATAAGCTATGCCGAACCTATTGCAGGAGATAATTGCCCGCTTTCATCAGGTGGCATTCTCTCGCAGACAACTTCTCAAGATATAATCGACGGGAATTCGGTATTGTGCGCTAGTGGTGCAGAGCATGCCGAAAACAGATTTTTCCGTGTTTATGATTTAGCGGCTATGGGAATAGTTGGCGACATCAATGTTGAATCGGTTGGCTTTGGTGTGCAATATGCAGTTGGCGTTGGTGGAACACAATCTCTCGAAGCAAGGTTGTATTCGTTGGCAGGCACGCTCGACGTGGCTAACCTTACATTGATTGCTTCGCAATCGGCCGAAATAAGCGACATGGCACTTGGGTATTTCAACATTCCTGTATCGGCTGTTATTCCGGAGAATACAGTTTTAGTTGTTGAATTGTACATCCCCGATGGTATTGCTTTGGGCAATCAGTTTATGCCCGGCAGTAACAACCTCGGACAAAGCGGCCCTACTTATATTATTACAAGCCCTTGCGGTTTTAATAATTTTGCAGACATGGCAGGCATAGGTTTTCCCGATATGCATATTGTGCTAAACCTTCACTTAGCTACATCAGGCCAAGTGCAGCAAATTGCAGGCTTACCCAGTGGGTCATTATTCCCTGTAGGTACTACTACCAATGTTTTTGAGGTTAACGATGCTGCTGGTAACATAACCACCGAAAGTTTCGATGTTACGGTAATCGATAATGAGCTTCCCGAAATTACCTGCCCGGTTATGGTTAGCGTAGCAGCCGATGCTGATGAATGTACCGCCAGCGGTGTCGATTTAGGCCTGCCTGTAACCAGCGATAATTGCGCTGTACTAACAGTAAGCAACAATGCTTCAGAACCATTTCCCATAGGCGACAATACCGTTGTTTGGACAGTTGTCGATGTAAATGGAAATGAAAACACCTGCGAACAGATAGTTCATGTTTTCGACAATCAGCCTCCGGCAATAACATGCCCTGAAAATATCACGGTTTCTGCAACCACAGGATTGTGCAGTGCTTCGGGCATTGAACTGGGAACACCTGTAGCAACCGATAATTGTGGTGTCGCTTCGGTTTCGAACAATGCTTCAGAACCATACACGGTGGGTGATAATATAGTGGTGTGGACAGTAACCGATGTACATGGTCTTACGAATACCTGCGAGCAAACCATTACAGTTGTCGACGATGAGTTGCCATTGATAGCTTGTCCCGAAAATGTGACTCAATCGGTTGATCCCGGTTTATGCACAGCAACCGGTGTCGATTTAGGTACTCCTACGTTTTCCGACAATTGTGGGGTGTTAATCGTAAACAACGATGCAGTTGAACCCTATTTTGCAGGCGAAAATATTGTAATCTGGACTGTTGCCGATGTAAATGGGAATAGCAACACTTGCCAACAGACGGTATCGATTATTGAAAACGAATTACCTAGCATTGTATGCCCTGAGGCAATAAGTGTTGTGGCTGATCCGGGTTTGTGTTCTGCTTCGGGTGTCGATTTGGGAATACCTGTTGTTAACGACAATTGCGGAATTCTCAGCGTAGAGCATTTGCCAACAGAACCTTTCTCTACAGGTATTAATACCGTAGTATGGACTGTTACAGACCTCAGTGGTAATACCAATACCTGTGAACAATTAGTCACGGTTATCGACGACCAGTTGCCTGTTATTACCTGCCCCGAAGCACTGACTGCTTCTGCCGATATGGGTGAATGCACCGCCAGCATGCTCGATTTGGGCACACCGGTAACTACCGATAACTGCGATGTTCAAAGTGTTGTAAACGATGCTCCCGAAACCTTTGCATTCGGTGCTAATACTGTAACCTGGCTGGTAACCGATGTAAACGGTAACGAAAATACCTGCGAACAGCTTGTAACAGTTACCGACGACGAACTGCCCTTGATAGCTTGCCCCGACAATGTAGTAGTTTCAACCGACGAAGGCATCTGCACTGCTACAGGTGTTGAACTGGGAACACCGGTTTATAGCGACAACTGCGGCGTGTCGATTGTTGAGAACGATGCCGTTGAACCTTATACGACAGGAGAAACCATAGTAACCTGGACCATTACCGATATCAACGGTAATATAAACACCTGCGAGCAACTGGTAACAGTAAACGACACCGAATTACCGGCAATTACCTGCCCGTCTGATGTTGAAGTATCGGTTGATGAGGATATGTGTACTGCATCCGGTTTTGATTTGGGAACACCGATAACATCCGACAATTGTGGAGTTGATATAGTTGCCAGCGATGCCGAAGTATTGTATGCCCCGGGCATTCACACCATTACATGGACAGTACTTGATGTAAACGGCAATGTAAATTCGTGTCAGCAAACACTCACGGTTATCGACGACCAGTTGCCTGTTATTACCTGCCCCGAAGCCCTGACTGCTTCTGCCGATATGGGTGAATGCACCGCCAGCATGCTCGATTTGGGTACACCGGTAACTACCGATAATTGCGATGTTCAAAGTGTTGTAAACGATGCTCCTGAAACCTTTGCATTCGGTGCTACTACTGTAACCTGGCTGGTAACCGATGTAAACGGTAACGAAAATACCTGCGAACAGCTTGTAACAGTTACCGACGACGAACTGCCCTTGATAGCTTGTCCCGACAATGTTGTGGTTTCAACCGACGAAGGCATTTGTACAGCCAGCATCGTTGAACTGGGAACACCTGTAAGCAGCGACAACTGCGGTGTGTTGAGCGTTGAGAACGATGCCGTTGAGCCGTATATGTCGGGTGAAACCATAGTAACATGGACCATCACCGACATCAACGGTAATATAAACACCTGCGAGCAACTGGTAACAGTAAACGACACCGAATTACCGGCAATTACCTGCCCGTCAGATGTTGAAGTATCGGTTGATGAAGGTATCTGTACCGCATCCGGTTTTGATTTGGGAACACCAATAACATCCGACAATTGTGGAGTTGATATAGTTGCCAGCGATGCCGAAGTATTGTATGTCCCGGGAATTCACACCATCACATGGACGGTACTTGATGTAAACGGCAACGTGAATTCGTGTCAGCAAACACTTACGGTTATCGACGACCAGTTGCCTGTTATTACCTGCCCCGAAGCCCTGACTGCTTCTGCCGATATGGGTGAATGCACCGCCAGCATGCTCGATTTGGGTACACCGGTAACTACCGATAATTGCGATGTTCAAAGTGTTGTAAACGATGCTCCTGAAACCTTTGCATTCGGTGCTACTACTGTAACCTGGCTGGTAACCGATGTAAACGGTAACGAAAATACCTGCGAACAGCTTGTAACAGTTACCGACGACGAACTGCCCTTGATAGCTTGTCCCGACAATGTTGTGGTTTCAACCGACGAAGGCATTTGTACAGCCAGCATCGTTGAACTGGGAACACCTGTAAGCAGCGACAACTGCGGTGTGTTGAGCGTTGAGAACGATGCCGTTGAGCCGTATATGTCGGGTGAAACTATAGTAACATGGACCATCACCGACATCAACGGTAATATAAACACCTGCGAGCAGCTGGTAACAGTTAACGACACCGAATTGCCGGCAATTACCTGCCCGCCTGATGTTGAAGTATCGGTTGATGAAGGTATCTGTACCGCATCGGGTATCGATCTGGGTATTGCAGTAACTACCGACAATTGCGGTGTGGCTTCATTGAGCAACGATGCGCCTGAAATGTATATGGCGGGAACAACTGTAGTTGTTTGGACAGTGACCGATGTTCACGGTAACGAAAACACATGCGAACAACTGGTTATTGTAAATGAAGATGTTCTGCCCGAGATTACCTGCCCCGAAAATCTGGAACTTAATGCCGATCAAGGATTCTGTTATGCATACGAGCCTGATTTAGGAGTACCGGTTGCTACCGATAACTGTGGCGTGTTTAGTGTTGTTAACGATGCCGATCCTTATGTAGGAGTTGGCGAAACTGTAGTTACATGGACGGTTACCGATAATGCAGGCAATACGGCAACATGCACACAAACCGTTATTGTTAACGACGTTGAAATACCTCAGATTACCTGTCCCGAAACACTGGCTGTATCAACCGATTTATTTACATGCACAGCATCGGATGTTGAACTGGGAACTCCAATAACAAGCGACAATTGCGCTGTTGCATTGCTTGAGTCAGATGCCGCCGATACTTATGAGATTGGTTCGCATACCATTGTTTGGACAGTAACCGATAATGCAGGCAATATGAATACTTGTGAGCAAACACTTACGGTGACCGATGATATTGTTCCTACTATCGAATGCCCCGAAGATGTAACAGTGTTCAACGATCCGGGCGAAACCTTTGCTACAAATGTTGACTTGGGTACTCCTGTAACCGACGACAACTGCGGTGTAGCCACTGTTGAAAACGACGCTGTTGAACCCTATCCGATTGGGGTAACAATTGTAACCTGGACAGTAACCGACAACAATGGCAATACAGCAAGCTGCCAGCAAGTGGTAACGGTTGATGACGATACATTTATCGATTTCGAAACTACACCCGATGTGGTGACAAATTTCTTGAGAAACAATCCAAACCCGTTCCGTGATTTTACCGATATCAGTTTTGGCATTGCAACCGATGGAAAGATTAGTCTCAGTTTGATAGATGTTTCTGGTAAAACTGTTGTTGTCCTTATCAATGGTGAACACATGACAAAAGGTGTATATGGACTGCACTTTGATGCTGTTCCCTACAACCTGTCGCCGGGTATGTATTACCTGAGGCTTAGCATTGGTCGCGAAACCATTGTAAATAAAGCAGTAGTCTTCTAAATCTCTGATGAGTATAAAAATAGAAATGGCAACCAAAAGGTTGCCATTTTTTTTTTGCTTGCAAGCCTGTGCAGCTCAGGCTTAACGGGTAAGTATTTGTTAAGTTGCTTGAGTAAGGTAGAGGTCAAGAATTGTATTGACCTCGTCTTCGTCAAGTTGATTCGAGCACAAACGAAGCAGTGCAATACACATTTCTTTGCTCGGTTGCTCTATCTTGTAAAAAGCCCTTCGCAAACGGTTAATCAGGTGCGATTCCGGCATCCCGATATTGTCGCTTGCATCTACAACTTCGTCGTAGGTTAGCAGACCATTGATGCTTACCCAGTCGTCGATTTTGTCGAGAAAATCGCATAACCTGTCAAGAGGTTCGGCTGTGTCGATCTGCATTTGTAAACGCTCTAATAAACTGTTTGTAAATTCTTCAAACAAATAGGTGCGTGAAATTGTCCGTGCTTCTTCGGCTGATATTTTCGTGTTCAGAAACAACAGACGGCTTAATTTGGTTTTGGTTTCGATGGAGAGTGGATTATCGCTAAAACTCGCCATCCCATAAAAATTGTGATTTACTGAGTTTGTAGTCATACAAAATTAATTGGTTATTGATACACGGTTAAACCTTGCAATCAGATTGTCGATTCGTTTTGCTGCATGTAAATAAATCAAAGAACCTGTGCATTCTTATAATGCCCTGCCTTCGGGAATTATTCTCTTTGTTCTTTTGCCAAAGAGATTATAAAATATACTTTTTTCAGACTGCCTTTTTTATGAGGTCTTATGTCTCCGCAATGTTGAATGAGAAAAACAACAATATTTATGCCAAATTATGCCATGAATAGCTGTAATGATGCAAAAATATTTAAAATTTGAATGCAAATAATCGTATTTCTCCATTTATCAGCAAAGCTGCGAAAAAGAATGTATTATTTGCAGTTTCGGTATCGGAGTTTTTATAAACTTATCATCACATGGTTTGCTTGGGGTAAAGGGTCGTGCCATTTTATTACCTCCATTTTTATTGCAATGTCCATTCAAAAAATTAAGCTCTACGTTGAAACTGTATGAAAAAGTTCGTCGAATTGTATTATTTTGCATCGTATTTAGTAGTTATTGTATAATACTCCCCGAAAATTGGACCACTGGTTAAGTTGAATAAAAACAATTAAATTTACCAGTATTATGAAAAAAAGCAGAAGGAAATTCAGTGCAAGTTTTAAAGCACAGGTAGCCATTGC
>Ga0334883_1001196_pt1 | contig 40282 bp, 36 predicted proteins | sample GraSluR1_MG_6_FD_207230 | JGI IMG/M metagenome (GOLD analysis project Ga0334883, IMG submission 207230) | Sludge microbial communities from methane-producing bioreactor in Wageningen University, Netherlands - Granular Sludge_09_05-R1 | ecosystem: Engineered > Bioreactor > Anaerobic >...
GGCTCCGTCGCTATGGGAACCACCGCAGGCTGTTCCGTCTGAGGTCTGAAGTGTAAACTATGTGTTGAGACTTTTCTCAAGTACGTTAAAGTGCAAAAAGTGTAAACTATGTGCTGAGACTAACCAAGTAACTGGTAATCAGGGAAACCCAGTTACCAATCACCGATTACCGATTACCTCGAATTTTGCGGTAGATCAATTGGTGCGACTTCGTCGAACGACAACGGCTCGTCTACGGATGGCATCGGCGGGTAGTCCGGCATTTCCAGGCCGTGGACGAGATCGTTGATGGTGATGAGGCGGTTGGTCGCCATCGAGTGGTTCGCCGCGACGCCGGTAAGGATCGAATACGCTCCCGCGCGGTGATCGGCGGCGTGCATATACTTGTCCTTTGGCGGGTTCGCGCCGAAGATGTCGTCTAGCAATAGCTCATCGCCGCCGCCATGCCCGCCCGCGCCCGTCCACACCTCGACGGCATACGAAGGGCCGAAGTGCGGCATGATGTGCGTGTACGTCTCGCGCTTCACCGTCTGCCCGGGAACCGTCCCGTCGGCGTTGATGTAGGACGATTCCACCGTTTTGTGTTCCAGGCGGCCACGAGTGCCGTTGAAGGTGATCGTCAAACCCTCCCAGGGACAAAACGCATTCAGTGAATAGCTCATCTTCACGCCGTTCTGGTAATTGACGACCAACTGCATCGAGTCCTCGATATCCATCGCGGCGCTGAAGACGCACTGGTCGCGGAAGTAGCCGTCATAGTGCTCGTTGTCGAGGTACAGTGCGCGCAGGCTCGGATACTTGCGCATATCCAGACGGAAGCGGCACTGCTCCTCTGGGCAATCCAGACAGCGTTCCGTGCGTTGCGCCAGGCCGTAGCGTTGCGCTGTCTCCGGTGTGTAGAAGCGCCGCTGTCCCTGGGCGAACACCGACTCCGGCACGGTCGAGAGCAGCCAGTTGATCAAATCGAAGTGGTGGGTGGCCTTGTGGACCATCAGCCCGCCGGAGTTAACCTTGTTGCGGTGCCAGCGCCGGAAGTAATCCGCGCCGTGGCGGATGTCGAGCATCCAGTGGAAGTCCACCGAAATCACGTCGCCGATCACGCCGGACATCAACAGCGCCTTCACCTGCGTGCGCGGCGGTGAATAACGGTAGTTGAAGGTCACCGTACACGTCTTGCCCGTGCGTTTCTGCGTGTCGATGATCCGCTGGCACTTCACCTCATCCGTCGTCATCGGCTTTTCGGTGATCACGTCGCAGCCCAACTCCATCGCGCGGCAGATGTATTCATCGTGAAAACTGTCCTTCGTGGTGACGATGACCACGTCGGGCCGGCACTCGGCGATCATCTGATCGAATTGCGCGGCGGGGTAGCCTTTCACGTCGTAGCCCCATTCGTGCGCGCGCTCGCATGCGTGGTTCACACGTCCTTCGTTCACGTCGCACACGGCGAGCAGTTCCGAAGTCTCGGCATACGTGGCAATCACTGCGCGCGTGTACATGGCCGAGCGCCCGCCCAGCCCTACTTGCACATATCGTTTTCTACCCATATCCAGGCTCCTAAGTCGTCTATTAATCACCCCTAATCATCGCATGAAATTGATGCTAGTCAATGCGGCTTTCTCAAGCCGTAATTGACATTCATAGCATATCAGTGTATCCTCATGTTGCAAATGCAAATCACTTTTTGGTTGAGAAAGTGTCTTTCTGTGTGATTATAACGTTGGAGCCTTCATCATGTCATCTATCCAAAAGAAGATTTGCCTGCTTGGCGATTTTGCTGTTGGCAAAACCAGCCTGGTGCGTCGTTTCATCGAAGGTGTGTTTGAGGATAAGTACCTGAGCACGATTGGGGCGCGCGTCAGCCGCAAAGTCCTCACGGTGCGGGGCGTCTCCCTGACCATGCTGGTTTGGGATTTGGCCGGCGAAGAAAAGTTCGCACAGGTGATGAACAGCTACTATCGCGGTGCAGCAGGCGCGCTCCTCGTATGTGACTTAACGCGCGCCGATACAATCCCTGCGTTGAAAGACCTTGCGCAGGCATTTTGGAGTGTCAATCCCCATACGCCCGTGGTCATTGTGGGCAACAAGGTCGATTTGTTGGAGCAGCGCGTCATCACCGACGCAGAACTGGCCGAGGTTGCAGCGCACCTGGATGCTTTCTGGTTGACCAGCAGCGCCAAGACCGGTGAAAACGTGCAGGAACTGTTCGAGCAGCTTGGAGAACGGCTGCTTGATCAATAGAAATAACGTCGATTGTCCATAGCATACGAAAGGAGCATGAACGATGGCAGATCAAGTCCCTCCGCTTCCCCAGACAACCCCTGAAAAAAAGCCCGTCCCGCAGCCGTCCGCGCCCGCCAATGGCGAACTCGAGCGTGTGCGCGAAATCATTCTGGGGCCAGACCTGGCCCGCCAGAGAATCCAGGGCGCGGAAGTCGATCGCTTGCGCCAGGTCATCTTTGGCGAGCAGATGGAGGAGTACGAACGACGTTTTGCCGATGTACGCCGGGAAATGGAGCGCATTCTCTCCGATATGCGGGCGGTGCAGGATTCCGTTGCCGAGTTCGAGAAGAGCCAGACCAAGCGCATCGAAGCCCTGGAACGGGATATGCGCCGCGCCCACGACGAACTACGCCGCGACGTGGATCGCCTTGGCAGCCGCGAAACGGCCTTGCAGCAACTCGTGACCCGCGCGCAGCAGCAAGACCTGCAAAGCAAGACCACGCAGGAGACGCTCCAGGAACTCCGCACCGCTCAGACCCAATATGAGAACGAGGTGCGCACCTTGAAATCCGTGCTTGGCGAAAACCGCGATCAGCAAGAACGCCGCCTCGACAGCCTCAAGCGCGAAGTGCGCCAGGCTGAGGACGACCTGCGCGCGGAACTGCGCCGCGTCACCGACCGGCTCGGCGACCAGAAGACCGATCGCAAAGCCCTGGCCGCGATGCTGATGGAAGTCGCCACGCGCTTGGAGACCGGCAGCACCGTGACGGGCTTACTGGAGGGATTGACTGCAGCCGCTAAGGACTAGCGTCGATGTCCTTTGAGCCACCGACCATCGATGAGGACGCGGAAGGCGCGGGCCTGCGCGAGCTGCGCAACGTCATCCTCAAACCGGGGGCACTGGTCGATAAGATCAGCCCGGTCATCGCGGATGTGCTGACTGAGCAGATCAAGCACTCCGGCGATGAGATTGCCCAGGCCATCTCCCCGGTTATCGGTGAAGCGATCCGGCGGCAGGTTTACAGCGCCCGCGAGGACATTATCGACGCGCTCTATCCCGTCATTGGCCAGACGATCAACCGCGCCGTCACCGAGGCCCTCCGCGACCTGGCCCGCAACGTCGATCAGCGCGTGCGACAGAGCGTCAGCCCGCAGAGCGCGTTCAAACGGTTCAGGGCGCGCCTGCAGGGCGTCTCCGGCGCCGACTATGAGCTTCGAGAGGCGCTCCCCTTTGCCGTTAACGAGATTTTCCTTATCCAGCGCGACTCCGGCGTGTTGATTCACCACCTCACGCGCGATCCCGAAGCGCCGCCGGACCGCGATCTGGTCAGCGGGATGCTGACCGCGATCCGCGACTTTGCGCACGAGGCCCTCGGCGATCAGGACAGCGGCGAACTGGATGCCATCGATTACCGGGCGCAAAAAATCCTCCTGGAAGCCGGCGGGGCGGTATACCTGGCCGTTGTCATCGACGGGATCGAGCCGCCGGGCTTTCGCCAGCAAATGCGCGAAGTTCTGACCACGCTTCAAGAAGGGCGTTACGCCGACCTCAAAACGTACGATGGCAGCGACGAAGAGATTGCCACAGTCGCCTCGCGTTTAGTGTCCAGGCTCTCGTCTGCACCACCGGAGAAGCCGCCGGGGGCGCTTTCACTTTCGCAGCGGCTGATCCTGATCGCGTTGATTCTGCTTGTTGCATTGCCGCCACTGCTCGGCTGTGGATGGTGGATCTGGCACGTCGAAAACCGCCTGGCTTCTCTCGCCGTTTTGCCGCCCACCGCCACCGCGACCGCCACACCCACGCCCACCCCCACGGCAACCCCAACATCTACTCCCACGCCTACCGTCACCCCCACCGCGACATCCACACCGACGCCTACTGCCACACCCACGGCGACTTCGACGGCGCCCCCCACCTCAACGGCGACAGCGACCGCCACGCCCACCGCCACCGCCACGCCGACGGCCACGCCCACCCCCTCGCCCTACAGCGGCGTGATGATCGGCAACGTCTTTATGCTCGATGCTCCCGCTGGCGCGCGCAGCGGCACGGTGGCGCGTCTGGGCGACTACGTGGAAATCCTGGCACAGTATGGCGAGTGGTACAAGGTGCGCGTCAAATCGGCTCAACAAGCCGATGTCGAAGTCGCCGGTTGGGTGCAGGCGCGCTGGGTTACGCTGCTTATGCCTGTCCCCCAGGCTTACATCACTCCCACAATAACGCCATGACCGACCTGGAATTCTGGCAGACCGTGCTGCGTGAGATGCACATCGCCTATGCCTTGCTGGATGCCGGGCAGCACATTGTCACTCACGACGCGTTGTTCGCCGTATGGCTGCCTGCCGAAGACGCCGGTTTGATCGGGCAGCACGTGTTCGATTTGCTGCCGGAGTTTTTCGGGCAGGACATTTGCGCCGGATGTGCGGGGAGCGCCGCATCACCCGCCGTGCGTGTCGAGAATGTCAACCGGCTGTTACCCACCGGGGAGACTCGTTACCTGAATCTGATCCTCCTGCCATGCAGCGAAGATTTTGGTGCGGCATTTCTGGTCCTGGTAGCCGATGTCACCGAGCAGGGACGTTACATGCAGGAGTTGATGCAAGGTCGCAATGACTTGCGACTGCTCAGACACGAGATGGCGCGGCTGAACGAACAACTGGACTTCCTTTTGCGCCATTACGTCTCGCCCGATGTAGCCGAAGCTTTGGTCAAGGGGACGCTGCGCCCGGAATTGGGCGGGGAATTGCGCGAGGTCTCCATTCTTTTTGCCGATGCACGGGATTTCACAGCCATCGTCGAGACAATCCCTGCCGAGCGGGTGATGACCATCTTGAACGATTATCTGGGCGTCATCGTGGATGCGATCGATCACTACGGGGGCACCATCAACCAATTTCAGGGCGACAATGTGATGGCGATTTTCAACGCGCACAACGATCAGCCCGACCATGCTGTCCGGGCAGTGCGGGCCGGCATCAGTATCCAGCAGCAACTCTTCGCTTACCAGGCGCAACGTCCCGAAACAGAGCGTTGGTTCCACTTTGGCGTCGGCATCGATACCGGCTTGGCCATCGTGGGGAACAGTGGCTCGCGCTGGCGCTATACTTATACTGCCATCGGCAACACCACCAACCTGGCGGCGCGCATCACCGCCGCCGTCCCTGCCTATGAAGTGTGGATTAGCCAGAACACGCTTGACCAACTCGATGGGACTTTTCAGGTGACTCCCCTCTCGCCGATCTATTTCAAGGGTAAGGACCGGCCGATGACGCCTTTTCGTGTGGAAACATCATTGTCTCCCCACGGTTGACAAATTAATCCAAATAGATATAATCGCGGGAGTAGGATGCTGTAAGGTTCCAAGTTCGTGCCTGTATTGCAAACGTCTGGACTTACCGCCCAGGCGTTTTCCTTGTAAACGGCTGTGAACCTTGCATAAGAAATACCATTAGTAACTGAAAGGAAGAAAAGAAACAATGAGTGAGCGTGAAGTTGGTGTGGTGAAGTGGTTCAATGCCTCCAAAGGCTACGGTTTCATCTCCCGTGAGGGCAAAGATGATGTGTTTGTGCATTACTCGGCGATCGAGTCCGAAGGATTCAAGACTCTGGACGAGGGACAGCGCGTCGAGTTCGCCGTCGAAAGAGGCGATAAAGGGTTGCAGGCGACCCACGTCACGACCGTGTGATGCACGGACTGTTCGACTGTTATTGCGTGCAAGCATAGAAAAGGCCGCCCGGTTTGCCGGGCGGCCTTTTTTGACGGCATTGCCGGACCAAGAACCTATCCGAGCATGTGCCGTGGACGCACCAGAAATGGTCGAGAGTATCATTTCCGGATAGGGACTAATACTTTCTGCCCCAGTCTTCGTTGCCCCAGTCCCTGATCGCGCCCATCACGCGGCCTGCGACCAGTCCAAATACAACCAGCCCCCCACCCACAATCTGCGCCCACTGCGCCTGCACCACAATATTGATGACTAGCGCCACCAGCAGGCCGATCAAAGTGCCAATGAGCATGTATTGCCATTTCGCGGGGAGGTCCAGAAATACGCTCTTGGCCGTGATCTTCTTCCGTGTGTGGCGATGTTTGGTCACGAGGCGCTGTTGCCGCGCGCGTTCTTTCGCTGTAGGATCGCGTGCCTGTAACTGTTCATCGCGGAGCCGTTGCAGTCGCCTGATTTCGTCCTCTTGTTTGTTCATAAGGCACCTCACTGTCATGGCCTGCGAGTTTGTTATCAGTATAGCACAAAACCTGATATTATAGCGTTGACATCCCTTTGAATAATGTTATCATTGCCTCGTTGCTAAAGGTTGAGTGATGGAAAAGTTACGTAAACAGAAACCCATCTATACTGTATTGATTGCCATCATTGTGGCGACTGTGCCCTGCTATTGTCTGGGGTTTGGGGCGTTGGCTGTGCGGCCTACACCGCCGACACCCCTGGCCTCCGCTACCCCAACGAGCACGCCCGAACCTGGTGCGACGAACACACCTTACCTCGTCGGTCCGGGCGAAGATAACGATAATCGAACCTTACCACCCACGCCGACGCAGTGGTTCCCGCCTACGCGCACGCCGACGCCAATTCCTTCGGATACGCCGACCATCACATTGACACCGACCGAGACACCGACCGGCACGCCGCCGCCGACCGAAATGCCGTCCCCGACCCATACATCTACGCCGACTTACACGCCTACACCTACGGTCAGCGTAACACCCACATCGACGCCAACGCTTACCTCCACCCCGACTCAGACGCCAACGGCGACGCCGACCGAGGATGTGCCACCTACAGAGACGTTCACGCCTACACCCACCGAGATGCCTGCTGAGACGCCTACCACTGAACCTTGAGAGGATACCTGTGGAATCGACTTTCGAACTGCTCAAAGCTTTCACCGAAGCGCCCGGTCCTTCCGGGCGCGAGAACGTTGCCTGCGATGCGATTGCTGCCCGTTGGGCGCCCCTGGCTGACGAGATCCGCGTGGATGCGATGGGCAGCCTGATCGCGTTGCAGCGCGGCAGCGGCCCGGAGCCGCGCCCCGCGGTGATGGCTGCCGCCCACATGGACGAGATCGGCCTGATCGTGACCGGCATCGAAGGCGACTTTCTACGCGCGCACTCGCTCGGCGGTATTGACCGGCGCGTGCTCCTCGGTCTGGATGTGCTCGTCCACGGCAAGCGGGTCTTGCCGGGCATCATCGGCAGCCGGCCGCCGCACGTGCTCACCGCCGCCGAACGCGAGAAAATCATCGCCTGGGAAGAGGTTTACGTCGATACCGGCCTGCCGGGGGACGAACTTGCCTCGCTGGTGGTCGTCGGCGATCACATCACCTTCGACCGCGAGTTGCTGGCGCTCAAGAATGACCGGGTCGCCGGCAAGGCGCTCGACAACCGCGCTTCGGTCGTCGCCGTCACGCTGGCGCTGCAAGCCTTGCGCGCGCGCGACCACGCCTGGGATTTCTACGCCGTCGCCACCGTCCAAGAGGAGGTTGGCGTCAAGGGCGCGATCACCAGTGCCTTCGGCCTCGCGCCGGAGATTGCCATCGCCCTGGACGTGACCTTCGCGCCGCAGCACGATGACGAGGGACCGGGAACGTTCGCCCTGGGCAAAGGTCCGACGATTGCCGGTGGCCCGAATTTCCACCCACAGGTGGTGGAACGCTTGCAGGCTGCTGCCAAAGCCGAGGAGATTCCCAATCAGTTCGAAGCAGTGCCCGGCAGCAGCGGCACCGATGCCTGGGGCATCCAGGTGGCGCGGGAGGGCATCCCCACCGGCTTGATCGAAATTCCTTTGCGCTATATGCACCAGCCGGTCGAGACCGGCGCCCTGCCGGATATCGAACGCGCCGGGCGGCTGCTCGCCGGCTTTATCGCCCGATTGGAAGCCGATTTCCGCCCCCGTTGGGAGGATGAGCTATGACCGACAACCTGATGACCCTTCTGCAAACGCTCTCCGACCTCACCGGCGTGTCGGGGAACGAGACCGCCGTCCGCAGCGCCATCAAGCCGTTGGTGCAAGACCACGTCGATGATCTGCGCGTCGATGCGCTCGGTAACCTGATCACGCTCAAGCGCGGCACGGGCGAGAATCCGCTGCGCGTCCTGGTGACGGCGCACATGGACGAAGTTGGCCTGATGGTCGTCGGTCACACCGGCGACGGAGGGCTGCGTGCCGAACCCATCGGCAGCCTCGACGCGCGCTTGCTGCCGGGATTACACGTCTGGGTGGGCAAGGACAAGTTGCCCGGCGTGATCGGCCTGCAAGCCATTCATCGCGCCAACAATGATACAACGGTCAAGCCGGTGGACAAGCTAGTGATCGACATCGGCGCATCGAGCAAGGACGACGCCCAGAGCGCCGCTCCACTCGGCACGCCGATCACCTTTGCCACGCGCTTCCGCGAAATGGGCGCCGCCGTTACCGGCAAAGCCTTCGACGACCGCGCCGGATGCGCTGTCTTGATCGCGCTCTTGCAGGGCGAGCGGTTGCCCTGTGACGTGTACGGCGTCTTCACCGTGCAGGAAGAGGTGGGGCTGCGCGGCGCGCAAGTTGCGGCTTTCGCCGTCGAACCCGATGTGGGTTTTGCGCTGGAAGGCACCATCGCCGACGATTTGCCCAAAGCGGAGAAAGACATCAGCCCGACGGCGATGTTGGGCAAAGGCCCGGCCATCACCGTTAAAGATCGCTCGTACACGACCCCACCGCGGTTGCTGAGTCACGTGCTGAAGGCGGCGGATGCGGAGGGCATCCCTTACCAACTCAAGCAGCCGGGCATCAGCAGCACTGAAGCGGCGAGCATCACCCGCGCGCGCGGCGGCGTTCCGGCGATCACTATCGCCGTGCCCTGCCGCTACATTCACGGCCCGCGCGCGCTGCTGCGTCCCGAGGACGTGGAAAACACCCTGCGTCTCGTCCGCGCCGCCATCGCTCGTCTGACGCCTGAAACGTTGGCATTTGTGTAAAGGCTTACTGTTTTTGTCAGCAGATGGGCAACCATAGGTTGCACGCGGATTTAGCAGATTCTCTTTGTCAAAAGCGAAAAATCTGCTTCATCTGCTGACAGAGACCAATCTTGTAGATTTGATTTTTAGGAGATCGCCTTGAACCTGGACTTATTGGAACAACTTACGCAAACCTTTGGCCCTTCGGGCTTCGAAGACGCGATCCGGGACGTGATCCGCCAGGAAGTCGCGCCGCTTGTCGATGAACTGCGCGTCGATCCGCTCGGCAGCCTGGTCGCTTATCGTAAGGGGACGGGCGGCGGGCAGAAGATCGCGCTCGCGGCTCATATGGACGAGATCGGTGTGATGGCGACGTACGTCGAAGAGCAGGGCTACGTGCGTTTCACGTCGATTGGCGGGTTGCGGCCCCTCAACTGCGCCGGCAGCCGCGTGCGATTTGCCAACGGCGTCGTTGGCGTCGTCTCCGTGGAGCGGCGCGACGATGCCAACAGCCTGCCGGCCTTGCAGCACCTCTACATCGATGTGGGCGCGACGAGCCGTGAGGATTGCCCGGTGGCTGTCGGCGATCCGGGGCAGTTTATCGGCCCGTTGGTGTGCCAGGGGAACCGCCTCGTCAGCAAGACGATGGACGACCGCGTCGGCTGCTACGTGCTGATCGAAGTGCTGCGCCGGCTCGAGGATACGCCGCACGACGTCTATGCCATTTTCAGCACCCAGGAAGAGATCGGCTTGGCGGGCGCGCGCACGTCGGCGTTCCGCATCGATCCCGACATAGCGATTTCCATCGACGTGACGGGGACCGGCGATACGCCTAAAGCACATCCGATGGCCGTCGAGCTGGGCAAGGGGCCGGCGATCAAGGTCAAGGATGGCGGGATGATCGCCCATCCGCTGGTGCGCGATAAACTCGTCGCTGCAGCTAAAGAAGCCGGTTTGCCCTATCAAATGGAAATCCTACTCGGCGGCTCGACCGATGCCGCCGCGATGCAGTTGGTGCGCGCGGGCGTGCCGAGCGGCTGTGTGAGCATCCCCTGCCGCTTCATCCACAGCCCGTCGGAAATGATCGATGAGGCCGACGTCGAAAACGCCATCATCCTGCTGGTGACGGCGCTGCGCGTGTAGCGCGTTATCTTTTGGTTCAACGGATTGAACGGATTCCTTAACTTGCAACTCGCAACTTGCAACTCGCAACTTGCAACTATCTCAAGGGGGTTGAGTGGAGAGTATAGACTTAGCAAATCGTATTGCGGAGATCATCGTCGACAAGCAGGGTGAAGACATCCTGATCCTTGATCTCCGTGAGGTCACAACGTTTACCGATTATTTCGTCATCTGTTCGGGGACCAGCCGGCGGCAACTGGACGCTTTGCAAAGCGCGCTACGCGAAGAACTCAAGAAAACGGATGAGCGCATCATGCCCTTTAACGTCGAGGGTGGGCCGGATTCCGGGTGGATTCTCGTGGATTACAACAGCGTTATCGTGCATCTTTTCGATCCGGAGATGCGCGCCTTCTACCGGCTGGAGGACTTGTGGAAAAACGGCCGCGTGGTGGCGCGGATTCAATGATCGTTCCGGTCATCCCTTGAGCGTCTATCAGGAATAGCACGGAACCTTACACGTATCATTCTGCATCATCAATCTCTGTATTCTGCAAGTGGAAGACCAACATTTTCCAGGCGTCTAGACTGACATCATCAGGTATAGGCCAGCCATTTGTCTTAAGCCATTCAAGGTGTAATACAAAGTAACGCAGAATCAGGTGATAGTTTTCAAGCGCTAACATGCTCTCCCATTCGCCTTGCGCCTCGCCGAAGAAATCATCGGTAGATTTGTAGCCATGATTTTGCGCCAGCGCCAGCAACATCCACCGATCTGTCATTGATATCTTGATTTGTGGATTCGCTGCCATCATTTCAGCTAGATATTCGTCATTCAGTTGAATTTTCGCCGCCATACCTCGTATAGCCACTTCGGGGTCATAAGGATCGAGGGCTATTTCACCTGGCAGTAGACTTTGGTCATAGAACTCGGTCAACTCAGTGCGATGCAATTGCGATATCCCGACGGAGAGGGCGCCCACCTTTTCACTCAACTCGTCAGAGAAATCTCCTAACACTCTTTCTACATCAGATGCCTGTTGTGCAATCGCAGCCGCTACCATAGTGGCATCAACCGAGTACTCAGCTGACAATGCGGCGATTTGCTCGGCATTGCGTATGACCTCCTTGCGCCCACTGTGTGTGATGTGGCTCCAAATTGTCATCGCCCGCTTTTGTGTGACATACATTCCACCATACCACTGCTCACTCGATATCAGTGTAGGCGGCGTGTATGGGCGAGGGTCGGTGGGGTTCGTGTCCTCGAGCAGATCATCCGCCACATACGCATACCGGTAGAGATTCTTTCGATTCCCTGGACTGGCGACCATTGTTTCTGCCTGGTTCAGGTGGCCCGGCGCAGCATCATAGGATTTAGCGTTATGGGAGACCGTCCCGGCATCTAGGTTGTTACGCTGACCGGTGTTACGGTAACTGCCCGATACAAAAAAGCACCCCAGAAAGATCGTCGCTATCGCCAACAAAAGGCGCTCACAGACTGGTTTTTTGAAAGCTGATTTCGACATGATTTTCACTTCACAACCTGGAAGGTATAACATCACCGCCAGTTTTTCATTTCCAAACATAAGTTAAGCGGTCAACTGTAAACTTATCTGAAAACTCACCGTTGACGCACCAGACACGCTCGCCAGCACAACTTTGGGATAGAGGCTGTGTCTCAATACCAGGCGCAGCCGAAAGTAGATCCGATGACTACATCGTTTCATTGGCTGGTGTACTGGTAGCTTGTCAGCGTGGTGCTTTCAGTGTAGCGCGTGCCGCTCTACAGATAATCACGTTACTATGTCATTATCTCAGTACGGCGCGTTATTGGCGGCATGGTATCATGTTATGCAGAATTTACAAGCACAGGTTGACACGGTTTTCATTTTGAGTATAATTTTTCCGATGAAGTGGAGGGTAAAGCACACCGGAAGACAGCCCTGGCATGCGCATTTGCAATGGCTGAAGCCGGGGTTAGGCCTAAAACGCTGGCTATTATTGCTAACCTTCGGTATTGCCTTGTTGAGCTTGGGCGGCGCTGCGGCGTTGCGCGCGTTTTATCCCCTCCCACCGTACTTTCACTATGTCACGCTCCAGTTTCTGCCGCGTTTCGTGCGGGTGACGCTGTTTCTCATCCTTGGGGTAGGGAGCATCGTCCTGGCGCTGTGGGCGCTCAATCGCACCATCCTGGAGCCTTTCGTTGCCGGAGCATTCGACGACGTCCCCGGCACGTTGTACAATTATCGCCGGCGCGGACGTGGCGCTAAAATCGTGGTCATCGGGGGTGGGCACGGGCAGTCCACCATTCTGCGAGGATTGAAGCAGTACACGTCCAACCTGACGGCCATCGTCACTGTGGCCGATGACGGCGGCTCCTCTGGCCGGCTGCGACGCGGTTTGGGCATCCTGCCGCCGGGCGATTTTCGCAACTGCATCGCGGCGCTGGCCGACGATGAGGCGCTCATCACCCGGCTCTACCAATACCGTTTTGCCGGTGGCGAGGATTTGCGCGGCCACAGTTTCGGCAACCTCTTCATCAGTGCGATGGCGGGCATTACCGGCTCTTTTGAATCGGCGCTCAAAGAGTCCAGTCGGGTGTTGGCCGTGCAGGGGCAGGTGCTGCCGAGTACCCTCGAAGCCGTGACGCTGTGCGCCGACGTGCAGGAAAACGGTGACACGCTCGTCCGCGTGCGGGGCGAATCGGGGATCCCCGAAGCGCACGGGCGCATTTTGCGGGTGATGCTCGAACCGGCGATGCCCAGGGCCTATCCCGAAGCTATCCGCGCCATTCTGGAAGCAGATCTGGTGGTGATCGGGCCGGGCAGCCTCTATACCAGCATTCTGCCCAATCTGCTGGTGCCGGAAATCGCCGAGGCTCTGCAGGCGACGCGCGCCCCCAGGGTGTACGTCTGTAACATCGCCACGCAGCCTGGAGAAACCGATGGCTATACGGCGCGGGAGCATCTCCAGGCGCTCGAAAAGCATCTGGGAACCGATCTGGTTTCCACGGTAATTGTCAATGCGCGTGTGCCCCAGGCCAAACCAGATGAGATCATCGAGTGGGTGCAGTCTGATCTGGAATCCCGCAAAGGCTTGCGCGTGATTGCGGTAGATCTGGTGGATGAAACGCTGAGCGGGCATCATGAAAGTGGTAAAATCGCGCGGATCTTGATGCAGTTGATACGCGATTGACGTTTAATCAATCTCTTTACTCTAATCCAATTCACAAAAGGAGTGTGTAGTATGGCAACGAAAGTAGGCATTAACGGGTTTGGCCGCATCGGGCGGCAAGTGCTCAAGGCGATTCGGGATTATCATCCCGATACATTGGAAGTGGTGGCCTTCAACGACATCGGCGATCTGAAGACGATGGCGCACCTGCTCAAGTACGACTCGAACTACGGCCGCTTCAACGGCACGGTGGAAGTCGCCGATGACGCCCTGTTCATCGATGGCAAGAAGGTCACGGCCTTCAAGGAAACCGATCCGGGCAATATTCCGTGGGGCGATATGGGCGTCGACATCGTGGTCGAGTCCACCGGCCTGTTCACCATCAAAAAAGACGGCATCGACAAGAAAGGGCGGCAGGCCAAGGGTGCGGAGAACCACATCACTCGGGGCGGCGCGAAGAAGGTCATCATCTCGGCGCCGGCTCAGGGCGAGGACCTGACCGTCGTTTTGGGTGTGAACGAGGGCGATTACGATCCCGCCAATCACCACGTTCTTTCGAACGCTTCCTGTACCACTAACTGTTTGGCTCCGGCGGCCAAGGTGGTCCACGACCACTTCAAGATCGTGCGCGGGTTGATGACGACGATCCACGCCTACACCAACGACCAGAAGATCCTCGATCTGCCCCACAGCGATCTGCGGCGCGCCCGTGCGGCGGCGATGAGTATCATCCCCACCACCACCGGCGCGGCGAAGGCCGTGGCGCTCGTCATCCCCGACCTGAAAGGCAAATTCGACGGCTACGCGCTGCGCGTCCCGACCTCGACCGTCTCCGTGGTGGACTTCACCGCGCAGGTCGAAGTGCCGACGACGACCGAGGAACTGCGCCAGGTCTTCCGCGACGCGGCAGCCGGCCCGCTGAAGGGCATCCTCGCCGCCGTGGATGAACCACTCGTCAGCATCGACTACAAGGGCGACCCGCACAGCTCTTCCGTGGACCTGCCCTTCACGATGGTGCTCGGTAAGGAAAAGGGCGACTTCCTCAAGGTCGTCACCTGGTACGACAATGAGTGGGGCTACAGCGTCCGCACCGCCGATCTGGCGGCGTTGATTGCCAGCAAGCTGTAAACTGTAATCGGTAATCAGGGATTGGGAATTAGGGATTAGGGATAGCAGCAAAGCAACCTAATCCCTAATTTACTGATTATTCACTTACCACTTACCGATTACCAGTTACCGATTTCCAATTACCGAGATTGAGGTGAAAAAATGGACAAAAAAACCGTTCGTGATGTCGATTTGAAGGGCAAGCGCGTACTGATGCGCGCCGATTTCAACGTGCCGATCAAAGACGGCGTGATCAGCGACGATAAACGCATCAAGGCGACGCTACCGACCATCAACTACATTCTAGAACAGGGTGCGGCGCTGGTGCTGATGTCGCACCTGGGCCGCCCGGCGGGGACGGGCTACGAGGCCGAATTGAGCCTCAAACCGGTCGCCGTGCGCTTGGGCGAACTACTCGGCAAACCGGTGAAAATGGCCCCGGATTGCATCGGCGCAGAGGTCGAAGCAATGGCCGCGGCACTGCAACCCGGCGAGGTGATGTTGCTGGAGAACGTCCGCTTCTACAAGGCGGAGACCAAGAACGACGCCAGTATTTCCGAACAATTGGCCAAGTTGGGCGAAATTTTCGTAATGGATGCATTCGGCACCGCACACCGGGCGCAATCGTCCACCGAGGGCGTGGCCCATTATCTGCCCGCCGTCGCCGGGTTCTTGATGGAGAAAGAGGTGGCATTCCTCAGCAAAGCCACCGATGCTGCCGAGCATCCCTATGTCGTGATCCTGGGCGGCGCGAAGGTGTCCGACAAGATTGCGGTCATCCAGAACATGCTGAAGATCGCCGATAAAGTCCTCATCGGCGGCGGGATGGCGAACACGTTCTTCAAGGCGCAGGGCCTGGAGATGGGCGACTCGCTGGTGGAAGATGGTGTGCTCGATACCGCTACGGCGCTCCTCGCCGAAGCCGGCGACAAGCTTGTGCTGCCGGTGGATGCGGTGGTGGCCGACGCTTTCGACAACGAGGCCAATCGTAAGGTGGTGGCCGTGGATGCGGTTGAACCCGGTTGGCGGCTGCTGGATATTGGCCCAGAGACGGTTGCCAGGTACGCCGAGATTCTCAAGTCGGCTAAAACGGTTGCCTGGAACGGCCCGATGGGCGTCTTCGAGATGCCGAACTTTGCCCAGGGCACGTTCGCCATCGCCGAAATCCTGGCCGAACTGGATGCCGTGACCATCATCGGCGGCGGCGACTCGGCTTCGGCGGTCAAGAAGGCCGGCGTTGCGGGCAAAGTCAGCCACGTCTCCACGGGCGGCGGCGCGAGCCTGGAATTCCTCGAAGGTAAAGTGCTGCCGGGTGTGGCGGCGTTGGCGGATAAGTAAAGAGTAACGAGTAAAGGGTAATGAGTGAACTGGTTTCTTACTCATTTCTCTTTACTCATTTCCCATTTCTGTGATTGGAGGCACGATGCGAAAACCATTTATTGCCGGAAACTGGAAGATGAACAAGACTGTAGCCGAGGGCGTCGCGCTGGCGACGGGCTTGAAGGAAACGCTGGCCGGCGTCTCCGGTATGGAACTGGCCGTCTGCCCTACGGCGACGGCGTTGAGCGCGGTGCGCGATGTCCTGGCCGGATCGAACATCGGCGTGGGTGCGCAGAATATGTACTGGGAGGCCAGCGGCGCGTTTACCGGCGAGATATCCCCGCTGATGGTTAAGGAGTTGGCGCAGTACGTCATCCTCGGGCACTCGGAGCGCCGCCAATTCTTTGGCGAAACCGACGAAACCGTCAACCGCAAGCTCAAGGCCGCGCTGGCTCACGGCATCACGCCCATCGTCTGTATTGGTGAGAGCCTTGAACAGAACAAAGCTGGGGAAACGGTCGCCTTTGTGGGGGATCAGATTCGCGGCGCGTTCGCGAGCGTCTCTGCCGAGGATGCCGCTAAAGTCGTGCTGGCCTACGAACCGATCTGGGCCATCGGCACCGGGCTGACTGCCACGCCGGAGGATGCCGACCGCATCATCCAGGCTGCCATCCGCGACGTGCTCGTCGAATTGTACGACGTGGCTGTCGCCGAGGCGATCCGCGTGCAGTATGGCGGCAGCGTCAAGGCCGACAATATGGCCGAGTTCATCGTCATGCCCAACATTGACGGTGCGCTGGTTGGCGGTGCGAGCCTCAAAGTCGATTCGTTTACAGGGATCGTCAAAAACGCGGTTGCGGCGCTGAGCGCCTGATGACGCGGCACAAACTGACAAAGCCGGTTGGAGTTCTCCAGCCGGCTTTTGTTATGCGTATCGAACTTAACCTGCTTCTTGAATGCTTTGGTCGATGGCAGCCAACAATTCGTTTGGCTTGATCAACTTGTTCAAAAAGACGTTTGCACCCGCATTCAAAGCCTTAGCGCGCTTTACCTCATCGGTGCTGGCTGTGAGCATAATGACGGGAAGCGCCTGATAATCCGGCATAGCGCGTACATGCCGCAATAAGGTCAGGCCATCCATGTTCGGCATCGCGACGTCCAATAACACGACACTGACCGGATTCGTCGCCAACTGCTCCAGGGCCTCCTCGCCGTTGCTGGCCATCAAGACCGTGTAATCGGTCTTCCCAAGCATATAGCCAAGCATCCGCCGAATCGATAATTCGTCATCTACCACCAATACTGTTGTCATAGGCTTACCCTCAATCGTTATTGAACTGACATTGATCCCGCTACTCTTCTATACTACTAGAATTTTGGCCTCTAAGCGTTAAAGTATGATTAAGGGCAGGTGTACAGAACGTTACATAGGGTAGTCAATAGTCAGGCAGTCGTGTAGTCTGGCTGCATCAGACGGCAAGATGCCAGGTCGAGAAAAAAGTAGGCGGTAAACGGTGAACAGGCACTTGCCCTGTCTACCGTCTACCGCCTACTGTCTACTTATGTTGGGGAAGGCGGGACTTGAACCCGCACGCTTTTCAGCACATGATCCTAAGTCATGCTCGTCTGCCTATTCCGACACTTCCCCGGCAGCCGCCATTATACGTCAAATGACGGCGTAAGCAAATGTTTCAAGCTGTCAGCCATCAGCGTTCAGCTCTCAGCGAGGAGGTGTAAGGCCCTTTCGCAGACATCAAAGCTGACGGCTGAGAGCTGAGGGTTACCCTTGCGCCACTTCCTCCCCATACGCCAGTAGCGCAGCAACTTCCTTATCCGAGCGACCTTCGGCGTAGACGCGCAACACCGGCTCGGTCCCTGAGGGCCGGATGAGCAGCCAGGAATCGTCCGCCAAGATGTACTTGACGCCGTCCTTCTGGCTGACCTCAATCACCGTTTCGCCGGCCAAGGTTGCCGGAGCGTGTTCGGAAAGCCGTGCCACCATCGCCTTCTTGGGTACCGGGCGCTGGAGCGGGATGTCGGTGCGGGCGTAGCGCGCCGGTCCTACCTCGTTTTGAATGTCGGCGATCAGTTCGTGCAACGGGGCGTTCGCTTCGGCCATCACTTCCAGCAGCAGCAAGCCCATCAGCACGCCATCGCCCTCGGGAATGTGTCCTTTGATCGACATGCCGCCGGATTCCTCGCCACCGATCAACACATCGCCGTCAAGCATATAGTCGGCGATGTAGTTGAAGCCCACCGGCGTCTCGTGCAGCGGCAGAGTGTAGCGCTTCGCCAGCCGGTCGACCATCCGCGTTGTCGAGACGGTCTTGACGACTGCGCCGGTCCAGCCCCGTTTCTCTACCAGATAGCGCAGCGTGAGTGCAAAGATATGGTGCGGATCGATGAATTCGCCGCGTGCGTCCATCGCGCCGATGCGGTCGGCATCGCCATCCGTCGCCAAGCCCACGTCGGCGTGATAGGTCTGGATCGCTGCGCTGAGGGCTTGTAGATAATGGCCGAGCGGCTCGGGGTGAATGCCGCCGAATCCCGGGTTCATTTCGCAGCGGATTTCATGCAGGCGGCAGCGCGTGCGGCTCAACATGTCGCGGAATGCGCCGCGCCCAGAGCCGTACATCCCATCGGCCACCACCTGTAGCTCCCCTTTGGAGATCGTATCCAGGTTGAGCAACGTCGATAAGTGCTGGTAGTAAGCCCATGCGGGATCGAAAAGCCGGATCAGGCCGAGATTGGTCGCTTGCTGGTATTCCATCATGTTGGGGCCGCGCGCTTCGCGTTGATTGCGTTCCAGCAGCGCCTCAACCTGCCGCGCTTGCTCCGGCAACGCCGAACCGCCGAAAGCCGCCTTGAGCTTGACGCCGTTGTAACGCGGTGGATTGTGGCTGGCGGTGATCATCACGCCTGCTTCAGCCTGCTTGTCGACCACAGCGTAGGAGACCGCCGGGGTGGGGGCGTCGGCGCGGGTGAGGTGCGCGACGATGCCGTTCCCGGCCATCACGCGCGCCACCTCGCGCGCGTAGCGATCCGAGAGGAAGCGTGTGTCGTATCCGATGACGACTTCCGACTGGGCACGCTCGCTCTGCTCGCGCACGTAGTCGGCAATCGCTTGCGCCAACAGGCGCACATTCTCGAAGGTGAACGTGTCACTGATGACGGCCCGCCATCCATCTGTACCAAATGCAATTGTCATAGTTCCCCCCTAAAGATAAGAATCAAGAATCATGAATCATGATTCCGGATTCATGATTCATGATCACGGCTTCTCCATCTCGGCCAGCGCCGTATAGGCGGGACGCACCGCGCCGCCTGGCCATGTACCGATATCGCCGTCGCCCAGGCCCCACCAGAACGGATCGGCGATGCTCCACCAGAACTCTTCGTTGTGCGGCTCCCATTTAGGATCGGCCAGATTCCATACGAACATTGGGCCAATCCAGGGCGCCCAATGTTCACGTGCGTAACGAAAAGCGCGTACCAGGTAATCGGCCTGCTGCTCCGGCGTCACGGCGAACCAGGCATAATCGGGATTGTCGGGCCGGTTATCGATATGCCAGCCGAATTCCAGGATTGCCACTTGTTTTGCACTGTCGCCGTATTGCTCCATGATGGCCCGCATGTTTTCGACGTGGCGGAAACAGAAGACCTGATGCCCGCCGTAGCCGTTCGTGGGATTGGCGGCCTCAGCGGGTGAGATTTCCGGCGCGGCCTTGTAGCCGGGGGCATTTAGCCCTAACAGATCGAAAAAAGGCGCTGCGCCGGCTTCATACATGGCTGCCAGGTAGTCGACATCCGGTATCGCTTCGGGTGGGCCGGAACCGGTAGGCGCAAGCCCGGCCGAGATGACCAGCGCCTCTGAGTCCGCCGTCTTGATGCCTGCGTAACACGCTCGTAACACCGCGACATAGTCGGCAGCGTTGGGGACCAGGCCATTCCACTCGCGGGCCAGATTTGGCTCGTTCCAGACCTGATAGCCGGCCACGCGGCTTTTGTAGCGTTCCGCCATAGCATGGCAAAAGGCGCCAAAAGCCTCAACATCCACCGGCAACATCCGCCCCTCGGCATCTGGCTCTGTCGGGATGGCCCACAGCGGGGGATGATCGACGCGGAAGATCAGCTTGACGCCTGTGGCTTCAGCTTCATCCACGATGCGATCAGCGCCGGCCCATATATAGATGCCTGCGCCGTGGCCTTCGACATCCAGCCAAGCCAGTTGTTGCTTGACCCAGGTGAAGCCGCCATCGCGCACCAGCGGCCAATCCCGGCGGACGGCGGCCCAGGGGTCCCACCACAAGTGGATGTTGATCCCATATTCGGGCGAGTCGAAGCGCAGCGGCACGGGCCACGGTGTCGGCGTGGGTTCTGGGGTGGGGGTAGGATCACGCCATCCTGGGAAAAGCCCGAACTGTGTCACCGCCAGCCATCCGGCGAGTGCCAGGAGCGCCAGGCCCGCCAGCACGCCACCATACGGTGGTCGCCGCCGTGGGTGGAGCTGCTCCGGCTTCGTTTGTGAAGGATCGGTCATCACCATTGAAGAAGGCGACTAGGGAATCTTGGGCATCTCCCCGAGTGCACCGTAGGCCGGTCGCGCGGCGCCTTGTAAATCCAGAATGCTGTACGGGGCGTTGGGATCGGTCGCGCCGAGGCCGCCCTTGTATGAGTAGTCCAGGTTCCACAGGAACGCCAAATGGATGAATCCCCATTCGCGCATCAACTGGAAGGCCTGCACATTCCAACGGGCCTGATCTTCCAACGTGTTGTCGTCGGCAAACTCGAAGCCTGGCGGCGTGCCGCCCAACCCTTCCGAGGTAGCCCACCCGAACTCGGTGACGCATAGTGGTTTGTTGAAGCCTGCCCTTTGGATCATATCGTGATAACCCCAGAGGGTGCTCTTGAATGACCATGAGTGATCGGGATTATCGAATGGCCCTCTGAACTTCGCATTGGGGTTGTTGTAGCCTTCGTTCCACGCGACGTCCGGCGGCATATTGATGCCGTTGTGGTGCGCGCCCACACAGTCCGCGTAATTGAGGAATCCCGCGTCGATCATCTGCTGGAAATAGACGAAATCGTCCATATAGATCACGCGGTTTGGATTGGCAGGGTCGGTCGCCGAAGCGCCTGTCGGCGATAGCGCCCCGCTGATGACGATGATACTAGGATCGCGGCTCTTGATAGCCTGGTAGGAAAGGCGCAACATTTCCACGTAGCTGGCGGCATTCACGCCCTGGGCGGTGTCCCACTCACGGTCGAGGTTTTGCTCGTTCCAGACTTCGATGGCGTGGATCTTGCCTTTATAGCGGTCGACCATTTCGCCCAGGAAGCCGGTGAACAGGGTGATGTCGTCGGGCGGGGCCGCTTCAGGATTGGCATCGAAGTAGGAGCGGCTCCATTCTGGCGCGCCCACCACACTCATCATGACTTTGAGGTTGCGCTCGTGGGCAAACTCGACCATCACATCGTAGCCGCTCCAGTCCATTTGACCGGGTCCAGGCGAGAAGTGATCCCAGCGCACCTGCTGTTTGACCCAGGTAAAGCCCAGATGATGAGCGATCTGATCGAGCGTGTAATCCGGCATGCTGATAGCGTGCGCCGCGATGCCATACCCGAAATCCCCCCACGGCAACGGGGGATAGACCGGCGCGGTCTGCGCATCATTTTGTGGCGTCGGCGTGGGCAACGTGATGAAGCCCTCCTGCGCCGCCGTAGGCTGCGGGCTTGGCGGGATCGCCGTTGCCGTCGCGGGCGTTTTCGCTGCCGGCGTTTGTCCACTGCCCGGCAGCTTGATCACGCCAAAGACGCACGCCAGAGCAAGTAGCATGAGTATGCCCCAGACAACGGCCGCTATGATTAAGTTGCGGCCTCTTAATTTAGAAAAAAGATCCCCAATGTGTTGCAAAAATGGACTATCCATCGATCCTCCACGTGTAGTTTTTGAACACGACCACCATCAGCCAGAATTATCGCTCATCCCCAGCCCAGGTCTTTTGCTACCCGGCGTCGCGTATGGGTCGCTCTATCCGGTTCTGTGCCGGTTGTGCCCGTAGGTACATGTTCGTGATCTTCGGGCGGTCCTTCGGCCAGCATCCGGTTTTCGACCCGGTCTGTGAAGACGACCGCGCCGGCCATCTGGCTGGCCTCCGAAGCGCGCATCGACGTTGTAAGGTCATCCACCAGGTCTGTCACGTCAGCGTCGGTCGCTCCCTCGGCGCGGCGGGCGAGCAATTCCCGGTACGCGGGGCTGCCATAGACCCCCTCGGCATCGGAGAGACGGCCGGAATCCTGCAAAAAGCGCGCGATGGCGCGTGGATCGTCGGCGTTTACCTGGGTTGCCGTTTCGTGTAACTGGCGCTCGTGATGCGCGTTGCTGCGCACAACGTTGGCCGCTGCGATGAGGCGCTCGACCTCGACGGTTCCGCAGCGTGGGCATGGCGGCGCTGGCGCATCAATGCGCCGCGCCAGGTGCCGGAAGCGTCCTGCACAGATTGGACAGTAGTACTCGTAAATCGGCATTGTCTTGATTCATAACAGGCTCCCGTCTGCATGAGAACGGGAGCCTGATCACGTCTCCACGGATAGTGAGTATACCCGCCTTCCCCAAAGGAGCAAGCGCGCCGACGCGACGAACGTTACGAATCGGATCGGGGCGGCATGAGGCCCGGTTGCGCGCAGATGATGAAGTACTCGAAATCTTCATCGGTGTGGACCTGATACACTTGTCCTTCGGCATCCTCGAACACCACGCGCCAGCCAGGCGTGAGGACTTGGGCATACATCATATCTGGCTGCGGGCATCCCAGGCTCGTGTCCGGCCAGGTCACCTGTTCGTTGAAGACCAGGATAAGTGCCGTAGCCGGTAAGCCGATCTGGTCTGCCACTTGTGCGCGCAATTCTGAGAACGGTTGCTCCTCTGCCCCCGTCTTGAGTGGCGGCACAGGCAATGGGGAAATCGGCGATACAGGCGCGGTGGGCAGTGGCGATAGCGTTGGCTGGACGCTGCTATCGGCGGTAGGGCGTCCACAGGCAACCAGTATCATCGTCACGATGGCCAGCATAAAAGCGAATTTGAGCTTTTTCATAACAACCTCCTTAATTGGTAGCACATTATACCATTCTCCATTTATAGACGCGCCCCGTGCACCCGAAGTTCCATAGTCGCAGGGCTTTGTGATTCTCGCTCCGGTTGACGTTTTTGAGAATTGGATAGACTATTTGACTAACGACCAACAGACTATTTTTAGGAGGCGACGATGATTGATAGAGCACGGGACATTGCCAAAACGATGGGCTATACCAGCGTGGATGCGATTCTGGAAGCGATCGGCAGCGGTGAATTAATTCTGGTGAAGGCCACAGAAGGGCGACGGGCGAAAACAGCGGAATGGATCCGCGAGCGGATGGCCGCGGTGCGGGGCGAGGACGCGGGAATTGCCGCGACGTTGGAAGACTTCGCCGACGCTCTGGACCTGGGGACCGAACTGGCGCATTACCCGGTAGACGCCGATATCTGCGACCTGGATTTACCCCACGGTTGGCCGAGTTACTGCGAGCGGAGCGTACTCTAGTAGTAGCGCCATTCTGGCGTTGCGCCAGGATGGTGCATCTTGTTGAAAGCGTCTTAGGGGCGGCGGGCCACGCGCACGTGAATCTGCCGCCCATCCGATGTGATGGTGATCGCGCCGGCTTCGTCGGTGCGGTAGACGGGCTTGTCCATCACCCGCGCCAGCACCGCCGGGTCGGGGCCGTGCGTCTCACTTCCGGCGCTGATGATGACGATCTCCGGTGCGACAGTTTGCAGAAAGACCGGTGTTGAAGCCGTCCTTGCGCCGTGGCGCGCCAGAAGCAGTACGCTGCTGCGTAGATTGTATTCTTCACGCGCCGCCAACGCTTCTTCCACCACAACTGTGGCCTCGCCGCCAAAGAGGAAACTGGTGTCACCGTAAGAGAGGCGCAACACCAGCGGCCCGCCCGATCTGTCCGGCTCGGGCCACAGCGTCTCCAACGTGACACCGGTATCGAGTTCCCACGTCAAACCGGCCCATAGCGTTCCCACGCTTCCCGCCGGACGCGCCGCCAGGAGCGCCTCCCACCGTTCATAGAGATTGCCGCGCCCCGTTTCTGGGCTGACGTTTATGAAATCGACGTCATATCGCTCTAGCACCGGAATCAACCCCGGCAAACGCCCTGGCGTGGGCGAGGTGAGGATTACCATATCCAGCCACCGGTCCCAGAACGGCATCCGTTGTCCTACCTGCGCGAGGGTTTGCGGGGCATTCGCGCCGCCGTCGATCAACACCTGCTTGCCGCGCGGCGTTTGAATAAAGATGGCGTCGCCCTGGCCTACATCCAGGACGGCAACGTGCAGACGGCCATCGGGCGCGGCATAGAAGTAGGCGGACAGAAGCACAAGTGCGGCGAAGCCGGTGGCTAAATGCCACCGTGTTATCTTTTTGAGCGCGAGCCGGTAGCGCTGGCGGTTTTCGACGGGTTGGCTGAACCACCACGACACTGCCCCCAGGACGATGTAGTAGCCCCACACCAACGGCAGTGTGATGTTGCCCAATTCCACCGACGCCAGTGGAAACGTCGCCGTCCAGCGGACCGCGCCGATGGTGTAGGTGAGGAAGGCCCAGCCGAGCCAACTCAGGACCTGTCCCACCGGTCGTAAAAGCAATCCGGCAATCAATGCGACCCCACCGGCAAACATAACGTACTGCTGGGCCGGCAGGATGAGCAGGTTAGTGAGCAGTGTCACCAACGAAAGACGGCGGAACACACCGATGATGACGCCGGTGGTGGTGATCTGCGCGGCGAGTGTGACGATGAGGGCGTCGCTCAACAGGCCGACGATTTGTTGCGCGCGTTCTTTGTCGGTGAGGCGCGCAAAGCAGCGTTCGAACCAGCGCGTGAGCGGTTCGGTGTAGAGAATCAAGCCCAGGGTGGCTGCCAGGCTGAGTTGAAATCCCACATCCCACAGCACGTAAGGGTTCACTATCCCCATAACCAACACCGCCGCTGCGAGCGACGTTGGCCCGTGCGTGACGCGCTCTTCGTGCTGCGCCAGGATCATCACTGTCGCCATCACCGCAGCGCGTAACACTGCTGCTGACGCCCCCACCAGGATGGTGTACAGCCACAATCCCACGAGCGGTAGGAGCGTTTTGCCACGGCCCTTGAGCAGCCGGTTACCCGTCTGAATAAAGACCCCGGCAATGATCGAGAGGTTGAAGCCGGAAATGGCGATGATGTGACTGGTGCCGGTGGCGACGAAGGCCTCGTTCAGGTCGGCAGGGATGCCGCTTTCGACGCCAAGAAGAATGCCGGCGAGCAGCGAAGCCTCCGGTTCGGGCCATATTGCCAGCAGCGTCTTGAGCGCGTGCGCTTTGAAGCGGTAGAGCCATTCCCACAGGAAGAATCCGTGATGCGAGTCTATCACGGCGACGTCGGCTTGTCGCAACAGCGAGTGGATGCCCTGACGGGCCAGATAGTCGCGGTAGGAAAAGCTCTCGAAGACCGGCGGCGTCTCCAACAGGCCTGTGACGTGGACGAGATCACCGTACTCGACGGCTATGTAGGCCGGAGCCTTGACGAGGACGCGCCCGCGCAGTGGAATGGCCGTGCCGTCGGCCAGGATGAGCGCCTTCACGTCGAGGCGCAGGTTGGTGAGGGTGGGGCGCCGGTCAGGTTCATGACTCACGACACCCTGGAGCGTGACGCGCCCGGCCTCGTTGTAGAACGCGATATGCTCCGCATCGATGCGCGGTTGGGCGAGCAGGAGACGGCCTGCGCCGGCGAGGAACCATATCAGGGCGACGGCGGTGAGACGGGCGACGCGGTGCTGTCCCCATCCGGTGCGGAGGAAGAAAGCGGCGGGGAGCGCCAGAAGCAACCACACGGCGGGGAAAAGCGCGGCCTGGGCCAGGAGCACCCCCCCGGCCCCGGCCAAAACGTAGATCACAAGTGGGGTCATCCCCTGGGGCGTCGCCGGGCCGCGGCGTCTCCGGCTCTAGCCGGCGATGGCTTCGCTCAGGGAGCGGATGTCGTAGAAGGGGCCATCGGCGGGGGTGACGCAGCGGACGCGCAACGTAGCGAGAGGTTGCTGGTGTCCGTCGACTTCGATGTAGCCTTGAGCGAAGGCGGCTTCGCCATAATGCTTGATGAGGGACTGGGCAAACGCGGTCTGCGCTTCAGCTTCGAGCGCGGCGGCGCGTTCCTGACTAGTGATGACGATGAAATCGTCGCGCCCACCGTAGCCGATGAAATCATTTTCGATTTCGTCATGGGCCAACGCTTCGGCGAGAAGACGGGCTGCGTCATGGAGCAACTTTTCGCCGGCCATAAAGCCGTAAACCTCGCGGAAGGGGGCGAGCTTGAGAATGCGGAAGCGCATCAGCGCCCAATCGCCTTCCGGCTCGCGCAGGAGGTTGAGCAGTTCGTCGTGCACCTGCCGGCCGGCGGGCAAACCGGTGGTGGGATCGGTGATATTGTCCAGGTTTTTGCGGTTGATGGCGTTGCGAACGCGCAGCGCGACGAGTTCTGGGTCGAGTGGACTGTCGACAAAGTCATTGGCGCCGCCGTCCAGGCTGGCGAGGCGCTCCTGGCGGTTGTCCTCATCGCCGAACAGGATAAGAAAAGTGTGTTTGGTGCGGTTGATTTCGCGTAGTTGGCGGATCACATCCAGACTGCTCATATCGGGCAGACTGGTGCTGATGAGGATGACTTGTGGTATGAAGCGAGCGGCAGTTCTCAAGCCGTCCGCGCCATTGGTGGCTTCGGCTACTTCCAGCCCTTCCTCGATGAATTGCTGGGATAACAATGCCCGGTTACCGTCGTGGTCTTCGATAAGCAGAACTCGCCCTTCCACGTCTCACTCCTTAAACCTGATCAATGCTATACTTATTATAGAAAAGAACTGAATTTAGGTCAAGTGAGATGGATAAGCATCACTTGACCTGTCTTTTGCCCATGCTACCATTGAAAGGGAAACGTGTGTGAAATCGCCATCTGACTACTCGGCTAACGGCTGCCGAACTAACGACTATCCGGCTAATGACTATCAAACTAATCTCAAAGGAGCACATCAATGATGCATACAGCAGACTATATCGACCTGGAAAGGACCTACGCCACGCATACGTACACCCCTTTGGACGTGGTACTCTGTCGCGGCGAGGGGGTGTGGGTGTGGGATGTGGAGGGCAAGAAGTACCTCGACTGCTTGAGCGCCTATTCCGCGTTGAACCAGGGACATCGCCACCCGCGCATTATCGCGGCGATGATGGCGCAGGCGGAGCGCGTCACCTTGACCTCACGCGCGTTCTACAGTGATCAGTTTCCCCTCCTGGCGAAGGAACTGTGCGAGGTCGCCGGGTATGATATGTTGATTATGATGAATTCCGGCGCAGAGGCGGTGGAGGCCGGAGTCAAATCGGCGCGGTTGTGGGGTTACCAGGTGAAAGGTATTCCCAAGAACCAGGCCGAGATTATCGTCTGTGGGCACAATTTCCACGGGCGCACCATCACGGCGATCTCGCTTTCGACGACGCCGTTGTACAAGAAAGACTTCGGGCCGTTGACACCGGGCTTTAAGCCGATCCCCTTCGGCGATATTGAGGCGCTGGAGGCTGCCATCACACCCAACACGGCAGGTTTCCTCGTCGAACCGATTCAGGGAGAGGGCGGCGTTATTGTCCCACCCGCCGGATACTTGCGGGCTGCGCGCGAAATTTGCGAACGTCACAACGTTTTGCTCCTCGCGGACGAGATCCAGACCGGCCTGGGGCGCACCGGCAAGCTGTTCGCCTGTGAGTGGGAGGACGTGCGCCCCGACATCCTCATCGTTGGCAAGGCGCTCTCTGGGGGCATGATGCCCATCTCCGCCGCCCTGGCCGACCGTGAGATTATGGGATTGTACAAGCCGGGCATGCATGGCTCGACTTTTGGCGGAAATCCGATGGCGAGTGCGGTAGCGCGTGAGGCGTTACGGGTGATCGTCGATGAGAAGTTGCCGGAGCGGGCGCAGGAGATGGGCGCTTACTTTATGGAGGGCTTGCGTGCTATCAACAGCCCCTACGTGGCCGAAGTGCGCGGCAAAGGCTTGCTCGTCGGCGTGGTGCTAAAAGATGAAGTGGGAAGCGCGCGGCCTTTCTGTGAGCAATTGCAGGAGCGGGGCATTCTGGCGCACGAAACGCACGAGACGGTCATTCGTTTTGCGCCGCCGCTCATCATCACGCGGGATGTGCTGGATTGGGCAATCGGCGAGATCGCGGCGGTGTTGGGATGCGCATAGACTTTTGTTTGTTCTTAATTTGCGTATAATAGAAGTATAGGATTGTTGCACATCCTGGCGCGATCGTCGCTCCGCTGGCGTGCGACAAAGAATCGGACAAACGCCGATTTCGTTAAAGACCACTTGACTATTTACGCTTAGGGGGAGGAGTTGATAATGGAAATAACGCCTTCGATATTACATACCGCGGACCTCTTTGCCGGGCTGAGCGATACGCAGTTGACGGCGCTCGCGGCAGTGGGCCAGGTCTCCGTGTTTCATCGCGGGGACGTTATCCTGAAAGAAGGTGAGCAGAGCACTGCCGTCTACGTTGTGCTGAAGGGGCAGGTGGAGGTGGTTTCTGAGTTGACCGAGAACACCACCAGCCTCATCATCTTGGGTGCGGGGCAGAGCTTTGGCGAGATGTCACTGTTGGACGCCGGCCCGCGTTCAGCGACGATTCGTTGTCTCTCGCCGGAGGCGAGTCTGCTGACGTTCAGCCGCGATGACTTGTTGGCGTTCTGGAATCAGGAAACCCCTGTCGGTTACCGCATGTTGTTCAACATTGCGCGCGACCTGGCTTTTAAGCTGCGCATTCGCAATCTGACGAACGCGCTGCCCAGAGGGGGAGGGGACCTATGATTTACAAGGTCAGTTACGTCGTCATTGGCGGGCAGCATCGCGGTATGGTCATCAATCAGGAGGTGGCCCCGCAGGTGGGCCATCGCGTCGAATTGGACGAGCAGGTGTGTGAAATCATCGAGGTGCAGGAATTGGTCCCACCGATGGGGGACTTTGCTTACTTGCACGCCACGTGCCGTCCGGTAGAAGCAGTGGGGGATTCGTAATCGGTAATCGGTGATTAGGGATTGGGAGTTGCTCTGATCCCTAATCACTAATCCCCAATTCCTAATCTCTAATTTCTAATTTCTAATTCCCCTCATCTCCCCAAGAAATTCAGCAACAAGTGTGGCGTGATCCGCGCCTCAATCCAGGCTGCGAGCAGGAGTAGCGGCAGCACCACGCACACAAAGAGCTTGACGAAGTGCCCTATCTCCCGCAGGATGCCGTCCAGCCCACCACCTTCCGCGGACGGCGACAGGATCACATCACCCATCCGCATGGCCTGCGCTGTTGCCAAAATGGCCGCCGGTAGTTCTACGATCCCGTGCGGCAGCACCGAAACCGCCAGAAAGAGCCACGGATTGAACCCAACGCCGCCGATTTGGCCGACAACGTAGACAATGATGGCGATCGGAGCCATCAATAACAGAAGCGCCAGGACACCCATCGAAATGAGAGCGACGCCTCCCGCGATAAGCAGTGCGCGGACGTTGTTGCCGAAGATGGCCCACGGCGAAAAGGATGCCAAAAGTCCGCTTTGTGTGACCATCGAACCAATCGTTTCGATATCTTGAATCTCTGCCATGCCGAAGGCCTCCACAGGCAATGGGAAGTGCTGCATCCCCCACACCCCCACGGTCAAACCACCCACCAGGATGACCGCCATAGTGATCAGCAACTCGGGCCGCATACCCCGGATGATGGCGGGAATCTCGCGAGTGTACAGCGCCTTCAACCCGTTACGCGGCCAGGTGGCCTTCCAAAACACGCTCAGGGCATGCCGCAGGTTCAATTCATCGATATCACGGCCCAACAGTTGCTCGCGGTTGAAGACGCGGATGCCCAGACGGATCAACAGCACGTTCACCACCACCAGGAACAGCGCGATCAGCCAGAGTGCGGTGTAATCGGCGAAGAGCAGCAGACCGGCTTCAGCCTGCAACAGAAAGGCCATCGGGATGATGATAAAGCTCGCCAGGAGATTGGCTGCGCGCACACTCGTGGATTGGCTGGAGACGATCACTGCGCCGGAGACCATCACCAGAGATTGCACCGTGGAAAGCGTCATCGACACCAGCAGCAGCGAAAGTGGCGGCCACCAGTTCAGTGTTAAGCCCATCAAAAGCAAGTAGGTTGTGATCCCCAGATAGCTGGCGAGGACGGGCGGGATGGTCGCTGCGAGCAATTTGCCGACATAGAGTTGCAGATCGGTCAGCGGCGTCGCCAGCAGTGATTCCAGGCTGCGGCGTTCCTTTTCCCCCACAAAGGTCTCCAGCGCGATGACGAGTGAGAAAGAGCTGGGGAAGAAGCCCACCACCAGCATCAGGAACGGTAAAAGCCGCTCCATAATCAAAGCCGCTCCATATTGATTGACGAAAGCCATCCCCCGGCTGGCGGCGAAATTCGCCAGAAACGGGAATCCGATCACCAGGACGATGATGGGGACGACGATGCGCCAGTCGCGCAGCGTGTCCCTGATTTCGCGGCGCAAGACCACCCATACAGGGAACCACGCGGAGCGCAGGCGTTGCCAGCCGGGAGACGCACCCGAGGGCGCACTAAACGTTGTCGTAGCTTGTGCTTCTGAGGTCATACGTTCTCCTCCACCGCACGCAGGTAGACCGCTTCCAGGCTTTGCGTGACTTCGCTCAACGTCATCACGGCCACACCGGAGGCGGCGAGTGCCTGGAGCACCGCCGGGTTGGTGACTGCCGGATCGGGCGTGCTGTAGCGGACCCAGCTATCGCCGGCATCCTGCACGCGCGCGCCGTTGCTGGCGATGGTGCGCTCGATCAGGGCCACGACGCCATTCTGTGAGGCTTGGGCCAGGCGGATTTCCATCAGCGGCGGGCCGAGCAGGCGAGCTTTGAGCGCAGGCGTGGCGTCTTGTTCCACAATGCGTCCCTGGCGGATGATGGCAATGCGGTCGGCCAGGCTCTCGGCTTCTGGCAGGTTGTGGGTGCAGAGGATGATGGCACGGTGCGCGTCGTTGCGCAGTTGCGCGATGGTGTCGCGCACCAGCCGCGCGCTGGCCGGATCCATCGCGGAAGTCGGCTCGTCGAGCAGCAGCACGGGGGGATCGTGGAGCAGCGTGCGGATCAGCGCGATCTTCTGTGCCATACCCTTGGAGTATTCGCCCAGACGGCGATCCAGCGCCCCCTTGTGATTCCCGGCGGCCCTTTGATTGGCGTCAGGTGTCATTCTGAACCATTCCGCCAGCTCGTGGATGCGCTTGCGCCGCTCCGGGGTGGGGATCTCGCGCAATTGCCCGAAGAAATCCAGATACTCGCGGCCGGTCATCCGGCTGTAGAGACCGGGGGCTTCGGTGAGCATCCCGACGTTGCGCCGCACTTCGTCGCCCTGTGTCGCCACATCGTACCCGGCGACGCGCGCGTATCCGGCGGTGGGTTTGAGGATGGCGGAGAGCATACGTACCGTTGTCGTTTTTCCGGCACCGTTGGGGCCTAACAACGCCAATACCTCGCCTGGTCGCACCGTCAATGTGATGTCGTCTACGGCCACCAGCGCGTCAAATGTCTTCGTCAACCCTTCAATCTCGATCATGCCTTTATCCTTCCACGGTATGTAGCCGGATTATACCACGGAAACGGGCATTTTGAAGATAACGGTTGATATTTTTCAGGGAACAGCGAGTCCCTTAGGTTTGGCCGGGGTAGAGCTAGAAGCCTGGTGAGCTGGCTTGGCGGTAGGTCAGGTAGACGGTAGACGGTAGACGGGGGGAGAGGGGGGCGCGTTGTGGAGGGCGCAGCCAGGGTGATCCGGCTTGTCGAGGGTGAGGGTGATGAGTTCGCGGTTGCCTTCTCTTGAAAATAGACCACGGAATACACGGAACACACGGAATAGAATTTTCATTCTTTGGTGTGATCCTGTTTGGGATTATCTGACGCTTGTGAATTCTTAATCACCCCAGATGCGGGCGAGGGTGGCTTGGATTTTGTTTTCGAAGCGGGCGATGAGTTCACGGTTGCCTGCGACGAGGCGCTGCTCGGCTTCGATTTCGGCGACGATGGCGCGCTGGGTTTCGAGGGGCGGGAGAGGGATTGACAGCGACCGTATGATCGTCTGGCTAATATTGGGTTGCGCTCCTCCAGTACTTAGGCCGATTAACTCATCAGTTCTGCTTTTTAGGTGGTAATAGAGAAACGATGGGATGATCTCAGGATCAGGTAGAATTCCACAGACTGCCTGATTTGTCGAGGCATCAATGCCCAAAAGACCAACCTGCCCAGCCGTTGCTCCATACATCGCAACTAACACAGTGCCAGGTGGAAAGATTTTCGCCGATGAGTTCTTGAGACCGGCCTCTGTAATTCGTTCTTCAGTTGATGTAATGAATCCTTGTGCCACTTCTCCACTCTTCAGCCAGGGGATTGTTCCATTCTGATAGTACTCCGATCTCCGTTTCAATGGTGTACCGCCAGAAGTTGTAGTCATTACATCCCCTAATTTCTTTATCGGCCACTCTGGATCAATGGGGATGTGGGGGCGGTAGTTGTCGAGGACGATGCGGGCGCCGTCGATGACGCGCTGGTAGGCTTCGATTTCGGCGACGATTTCGCGTTGGATGTCCAGGGGCGGGAGGGGGATTTGGATTGATTTAACGTCGGACTGATTGATACTCGGATAAGCTCCTTTCCCCATCATTCCAATCATTTGATCAACGGCTTTCTCGTGTCTCAACATATAAATCAGAAAATCGGGAAGCAGCCGCTCTGTTCTGGCGCGCAATACTGCGAAACCTGTCGAAGCAATTGCTCGTTCTGGAACCTCTTTAAGAATTGTGAATGCTTTAAGGTTAGGACGGACTGTCGAGATGAGAACGTCATCTACTTTTACAGATCTGCGAGCCCGGCTTGGGGCTTCATCAGTCTGAACTTTGTTCGCGCCGAGGAACACTCCTACTCCATTCTCTACACAAGAAATATCTATATAGTTAAAAAAGGAGCCGGGATACAGCTCAGCAGGATTCGATGTTTCGGGATTGATCTCACAAACCTCATCGAGCTTAACGTGAGGATATTCTGACGAGAGTACAACGCTCTCCCGATACCTTTCTCCGCTCAAGTTGTACTCACCGTTTTCGGCAAGTTTTTCTTTGGGGACGATGAGGCCCAAGGCAGGCGAGAAGCCCTCGCCCTGCCCTCTTCCCCCGGGAGAGGGTTCCACCGGTTCACCGCCACGAAGGCGGCGAAAGTATGCAAGGATTTCGGCCTGGGCCTGGGGGAGGTCGTTCTGGTCGATTTCGCGGCGCTGGGCGCCGAGGTCGAAGCCGTCGTTTTCGACTTTGAAGAAGCCGATGGTGGTGGCCTTTTTGGCGAGGGTTTTGTCGAGGATGAGGATGGAGGTTTTGACGCCGGAATAGGGGTTGAAGACGCCAGCGGGCAGGGAGACGACGGCGACGAGGTACTGCTCGACGAGCAGCTTGCGCAGTTGGCGGTAGGCGGTCCCGCTCTGAAAGATGATGCCTTCGGGGACGATGATACCGGCGCGGCCGGTGGGGGTGAGGTGTTCGGCCATGTAGTCGACGAAGAGGACTTCGCTGCGCTTGGACTGCACGGAAAAGCGGTTGTGGGGCCGGATGCCGCCCTTGGGCGACATAAAGGGCGGGTTGGCGAGGATGACGTCGGCGTATTCGTTCCAGCGCTCTTCGCTGGTGAGGGTGTCGTATTCGAAGATGTGGGGGTCGGCGAAGCCGTGCAGGTACATGTTCACCAGAGAGAGGCGCACCATGTCGGGCGAGATGTCGTAGCCGGTGAAGTTTTTGGCCAGGCGGCCGCGTTCGTCGGGGGTGAGGAGAGTTGCGAGTTGCGAGTTGCGGGTTGCGGTTCCGTCATTCGTCAAGCGTAATTCTGAATTCGCCTTTAGGATGTGTTTGTAGGAGGAGATGAGGAATCCGGCGGTGCCGCAGGCGGGGTCGAGGACGGTCTCGGTTTTCTTAGGATCGACGATGGCGACCATGAAGTCGATGATGTGGCGGGGGGTGCGGAATTGTCCGGCGTCGCCCTGGGAGCTGAGGACGGAGAGCAGGTATTCGAAGGCGTCGCCGAGGTCTTCGGAGTGGTCATAGGCGAATTCGTCGATGATTTTGAGGAAGGCGCGCAGGGTTTCGGGATCACGGTAGGGGAGGTAGGCGTTTTTGAAGATGTCGCGGAAGAGGGGGGGGATGCCGGGGTTTTCGGGCATCCGGGTGATGGATTCGGCGTAGAGGTTGAGGGTTTCGTGACCGCCCAGGTCGGAGTGCATCAGCTTGGCCCAGCCATAACGGGCGAAGTCGCCGGCGAAGAACTTGCGCACGCCGCCGAACTCTTCGGATTCGGCGTCCATGTCATCCATAAATTTGTAGATAAGGGCGATGGTGATCTGTTCGACCTGACTCTTGGGGTCGGGAACTTTGCCCACGAGGATATCGCGGGCGGTGTCGATACGGCGTTTGGTTTCGGCGTTTAGCATAGAATCCTTTCATTTGACCACAGAACACACGGAATACACAGAAGGGAAAGCAGAAAGATTTCCGTGTGGTTCGAGTGTTCCGTGGTTTTTTCTATCTGACCACAGAATACACTGAATACACAGAAAGGGAAAAAAATAAAGGGTTCAGTGTGTTCCGTGTATTCCGTGGTTCATCTAACAATCCGCTCAATTTCAGCTTTCGGGTAATGGCCGAAGTTGACCAACAAGCCCAATTTGAAGCCGCTGGCCTTCAAGTAATTGTGCATCTGCGCCCGATGTTGGTCCGCTAGTTCTTTCACGGCTTTGATCTCAATGATGATTCTATCAAAGCAAATGAAGTCTGGCCTGTATGTTTGTTCCAACCGGTCGCCCTTGTAGTGTAACAGTAGTTCCTGCTGCGCGACAAAGGGAATGCCCTGTTTGGCTAACTCTTTCTCCAGACATTCCTGATAAACCGCTTCCAGGAATCCGCATCCCATTTCGCGGTACACCTCAAAGATCGCTCCACGTATGTGAAAACTTTCCTCTGCAAATAACAATTCCACGGTTTACACTCCTTAGAACAGACCACGAAATACACAGACCACACGGAAAAAAGATAAAAGAACTTTCAGTGTATTCCGTGTGTTCCATGGTTGTAATTGACCACGGAATACACGGACCACACGGAAAAAAGATAGAAATTTTCAGTGTATTCTGTGTGGTCCGTGGTTATTATCCCGCAAATTGATTCAAAGGCACGTAGTCTTTGACGTATTCGGGAATCAGCGCGCGATATCGAGCAGGCACGGCGCGGAAGTCGGTGGTAGAGAAGACGGGATTGGTCGCCAGGTCGGTAAACTGACCGGTGTCAATGCTGTGGCGCACGTGGCCGTCGGTGATGTAGGCTTTGAAGTAGGTTTTGAGCGCCGGGATGGCGTCGACGTCGGCGGGTTTGGCGTCGGCGAGGAACTTGGCGAATTCTTCTTCGAGCAGTTCATCCTTGGATTTGAAGCCGGGGATGAGGCCGAAGGCGTTTTCTAGGATTTCGCGCAGGGTGACGCGGCGGTCCACGGCGGCAGCTTTGCGCAGTTTCTCCAGGGTGTAGAATTCCTCCGGTTTATTGAGGACTTCGCGGCTCACGTAGTCGATGACGCGATCCCATTGCCCGGCTTCGACGGCGGCGACGATGGTGGCATCGGCGCGCACGGCATCCTGGAATTTCTCGAAGAACATGCGGTCGATTTTCATCCCCTCATAGCCGATGGTTTCCTCTTTGATGGTGGCGAGGATGTCCCTGCCGAGATATTCGTAGGTGCCGGTAAAAACGACACCGCCGCCCCCACCGCCATCGTCGCCAGGCTGCGCGCTCTGGGGTCGGGGGAGCTTGAGCACCTGGTCGTAGTTGTACTTTTCCTCGAAGTACTCGCAATTGCCGAAGAAGTCGAAGAGTTTGAAGGCGGTTTTCTGTGGTTGTGCGATGGCGGCCTTGAGGCCGTCGTCGAAGAGCTGATCGAGGAAGTTGTGCCTACGGGTGCCGCGCCCCTTGATCTGGATGAAGTCGGTGGGCGAGAAGATGGGGCGGAAAAGGCCGAGGTTGAGGATGTCGGTGCAGTCGTAGCCGGTGGTCATCATCCCTACGGTGACACAGACGCGGGCTTTGCTGGTGCGGTAGCCGGGGAGGAAGTTGGCCGATCCGAGCAGGTTGTTGTTGCGAAAGTTGATGCCGAGTTGTTGGGCATCGGCGACTTGGGAGGTGACCTGCACGGCAAAGTCGGACTGGTATCTGCCGGGGAACATACGGTCGGCCATTTGGTTGAGGATCTGCGCGAGTTTGGCGGCGTGGTGCTGGCTGACGGCGAAGATGATGGATTTGCCAACCTCACCGCTGATGGGGTCGCGCAGGGCGTTTTCCAGGAAGGTCTTGCAGAACAGCATGTTGGTGGCTTCGGCGAAGAAGCGTCTTTCGAATTCGCGCTGCTTGAAGGTTTCCTGCTGGTCTTCGCCTTCGTCGTCGGTGAAGGTGACGACGAAGCCCTGCTCGGAGAGCAAGGCGGTGGTGATCCCGGTGCGGGCGTCAACGACGGTAGGATTGACAAGGTAGCCGTCTTTGACACCGTCGAGCAGGGAGTAGCGGAAGGTGGGTTGTCCGCTTTCACAGCCGAAGGTGCGGTAGGTATCGAGCAGCAGGCGGCGCTCGATCTCGCGCGGATCGCTGGCGGTGGGCCTTGCCTTACTGAAGTGCTTCAGATAGTCGCGGGGTGTCGCCGTGAGGCCGAGTTTGTAGCCGATGAAGTAGTCGAAGACGGCGCGGGCGTTGCCGCCGATGGAGCGATGGGCCTCATCGGAGATGACGAGGTCGAAGTCGGTAGGCGAGAAGAGGCTCTGGTATTTGTTGTTGAACAGGAGCGATTGGACGGTGGTGACGACGATTTCGGCGCGCCGCCACTCGTCGCGGGTCTCTTTGTAAACAACGGTCTGGAAGTCGGCGGAGAGGAGGTCGGTGAAGGCTTTCTTGGCCTGGTCTTCGAGTTCAAGGCGATCCACGAGAAAGAGGACGCGCCGGGCGTTGCCGGAGCGCAGAAAGAGCTTGATGACGGCTGCGGCGGTGAGGGTTTTACCGGTACCGGTGGCCATTTCGAAAAGAAAGCGGTCTTTGCCTTCTCTGACGGCGCGCTGCAGGGCGTGGATGGCGCGCAACTGGTAGGGGCGCAAAAAGCGCAATTGGTTGGCCTGGATGTAGGCGGGACGTTCGGCTGCGTTGCGCCAGGCGGCGGCAGCCTGGTAGTTAGGGTGCTGGGTGAGGACGATGTAATCGTCGTTGACCGGTTCGTCGATGAGGCGCTGCGGGTTAGGGGTGACTTTTTGGTAGCCGATCACCGAGTCGGGGGCGGGGAAGGCGGTGATGATGTAGGGGTTGCCGCGTTCCAGGTCCCAAAAGTAGTGCAGGTTGCCGTTGGAGAGGATGACGAAGCGGCAGTTGAGGGAGCGGGCATACTTGCGGGCCTGTTCTTTGCCGACGAGCGGATTCTTGTCCTCGGATTTGGCTTCCAGGACGATGAGGGGGAAGCCTCTGGCATCGAGGAGGAGGAAGTCGATGAAGCCTTTGCTGGTCTTCTCGAAGTCTGCGCCGAGGGCATCCAGGTCGGTGGTTTTGAGGGTGACGCCAGGCTCAAGGCGGATGTTGGCGGGGGCGTTCCCTTCGGGGAAGAAGCGCCAGCCGGCTGCTTCGAGCAGGCGGTTGATTTTGATGCGAGCGGTGGCTTCTTTTTTGGTCATTGGGTTCCTCGGTCTTCAGGCGGTGCACAAGAAACGCGCCGCTTGGGTTGACCAGGCGGCGCGATGGTGGTAGGATGTGGGCGACTGCTTATGCAGTGGCCGGTTGGGTGGTTGCGTCACCTGATCAGGTTTGAGCGCCCCTGTTCGTGGCGGGGGCGCTTTTTTGTTCCAGGGGTAAGTATAGGTCGGGATGGGGAAAGGGTCAAGCGGGGGCGCGGCGCAGACGGCGTGTAGATGGGTCGGATAGGGGCAGCGGGTAGCGTAGCGTCCGCGCTGCGTCATGGTCGGCGCGCCCTGACCGTAGGTCAGGGCGCGCAACGAAGGCTAGGGCCGCGTAGCGGGCCGGGTGATCGGAGATAGATGGTTCATCGCAGTGAGGCAGCAAGGGGCCTGTCCCCTTGCGTAGGGCCATGCAGACGTCGCGGTCACGGAGCGATGCGCCCCGCTCCATCGGCGCGGGAAAGCAAGAGCGTAGTGGTAGGCTGGTAGCGAGGCTGCGAAGCAGGAGAGCGGTAGTGAGCTTACCTGGTAGGACTAAGGAAGGCGTGAGCACCCGTGCCGAAGACGGCGCGGATTGGCGCAGGCCGGAGGTGGACGAAGAAAGTTTGATCGATAGCCGGAGAGGATACGGTTTGACGGACGAGGGCCGGGCTTGCCGGAGACGCAAGTCCCGACCCTCGCTGGGCATTCCAAGCCCGCTGTCTGAATGGATGTCAAGCCTCCACCCACCAACCTTGCTTGTTAGTCGTGAAGAACCCCTTTACACCTAGCGCTGTCTCGGCTTCCGCAACGGTCTCAAATGAAGGAAGCTTTACAATACGGAGTACGTCCACAGCCTGGAAATAGCCAACTTGCCTTGGGTAGTCTTTTGGAGATACAGAGTAGGTTCTTTTGTCCACGACCTGCTTCGAGGTCGTGTACTTATGCTGTTCAGTGATCGCCAACTTGTCATTGACGGTTGAACCAAGATTTAGAATGCTGATTTTTATGCTAGAGCTGATACTGGTTGAGATTTCCCTTGTGATCTGCGTCATATGCTCTTCAGACATGCCCTCACTCACTGTGAACTCGTAGGTTGCGGAGTCCCCAGGCTGAAGGTGTGCTATCTCCACGGTCTTGATCTTCTGGAACCTGATAAGGAGCCTGTTGGGGCTAAGTTGTGCGGATGCTATCTCGTACTCCGTACCGGTCGATGTGAGCATTCTTGGTTGAATGCCCCTGGATAGGTCCAATGGCGCTTCTGGGGTGCGGCGCTGGTACCACAAATAGATCCAACGGCCGCCTGCACCTTTGTTTAGGTCTATCGGTACGTTTTCGTATCCAGGTGGGCCATATCGCCAACCATCTTGTTTTTCGGTTGCCTGGACGATTAGGTTTGTTATCGGCGTACCAGATCCCTTTTTGTAACAAAGATAGAGGTATGCGCCACTGGCGCCTTTGTTCAGGTCCAGATTGATCTTTGTGTATTTGTCCGGGGGCTTCGTATCTTTACCCACGATGACGGTTACACCCGTAATGGGCTGCCCAGTCCCCCGGCGGAAGTGGACATACTCATACTCGCCCCCGGCCCCCATGTTCAGGTCTACGGGGACCTGTACCCAACCATGTCTAGTATCCTTGCCAATTTCAACTTGTAGGTCAGTAATCGCCAATGTCATTTTGTGCCTCCTCATACAGTTTTTAGTGATTGTGTCAAAGTTTATGGAGATGGTGTTTATGGCACGGCCCGGGAATGTTAGCGCAAGCTCCCACTAGATCGATTCGGGTCCACGGCATTCCTGTAGCGAAGTCAGGGAGCGTGCAATAAATTCCCTTGGGCCAAACGAGCCGAAAACAAACAGGCTAGACCTTTTGATGAGCTGCAAAGTGTCTGGCGATGCATCGGCTCACTCATATACCCATCTCCCTTTAGAGAACAGAAAATCAAAAGCAGACCTGTGGCCCATCCAAAGCTGCACTCGCCGTTAGATCGTCGTTTGACTTGTCAGGGTCCGTACAACGACCAAGACTGCCGGCTGTTCACTGAATATCGGAGTTCCTCCCGAATAAGTCCCTGCTATGAATTCCCACAAAATATCCTTTTCACGCATCTTATACGGATTTTTCGGTACAAGATACTCCAAGAGAGGTCATTGCCGAGATGTCAAAGCAGAATCCAATGCCGATGTCTCACTACACTGATAGACGATACTAAACACCTCGCCTCCGGCAGTCTGACGCGCGGTGGCGAGGTGGTGTTCCTAGGCAGGTATTGTGTTTTTACGGATGTGGTACGAAGTTACTCACCACGGCGGTCAAATCACCGTCTATTTATGCTCCGGGCGGGTTCGACATCGTGGGATGATTTTGGGGCATTACCTATAGTATAGCACCGAAAATGGTGAAAATCAATAGAGACTGAGGAATGGGATTCCACAGTAAAGACCCACCGATTTGCGAGGGAAACAGGCTGCGGTGGGCGTAAAGCTTGGGTTGAGCGAGTTTTTGCGGGTTGGGGACGGTCGAAAAGCGGTCCTGAGCGCAGTAAAACGGA
>Ga0334883_1001200_pt1 | contig 40210 bp, 34 predicted proteins | sample GraSluR1_MG_6_FD_207230 | JGI IMG/M metagenome (GOLD analysis project Ga0334883, IMG submission 207230) | Sludge microbial communities from methane-producing bioreactor in Wageningen University, Netherlands - Granular Sludge_09_05-R1 | ecosystem: Engineered > Bioreactor > Anaerobic >...
CAGTTCAGTATTGTTGACGGAGGAAATTTTTGATAACTCCCAGGCATATAGCATCACCGCCTGTGCAAGGTTCAGCGAAGGGAAGGTTGTTTTCATGGGGACGGTGGTTACCAGATCGCACAATTTCAGTTCATCATTTCGTAACCCCGATTCCTCCCGGCCAAAAACCACAGCCACATTTTGAACAGTTTTCCCTTTCGAAATTAAAAGTTCCGGAAGGTTGGGGAGTGGGAAATAGTCGTATTTAACGCTGCGCTTTTTTGCAGACGTTCCAATTACAAAATCGAATTCTTTAAGGGCTTCGTTCAGGGAAGAAAAGACAACTGCGTTTTCGAGGATTTCGTTGGAACCATGTGCCAGCCAGCGTGCCGGACCGCTCAGATAATCGCAGGGATTAACCAAAATCAGTTCTGTAAATCCCATGGTTTTTATGGCTCGGGCAGCAGCCCCCACATTTTCGGGAACGGTAGGTTCAACCAGAATAAATGAAATATTCATATTCAAATTCAGAAAATCATTTTAGTGAATTGTAAAATATAACCAGTTCTTTTAAAGATTCCGGGTTATTCGTTCTCACCCTGTTTTTTTTGATAAATTCTGCGATTTCTTTTTTATGATCCGGGAAAGCTCCTTCCAGATCGCGGTTTTTGGCAATGGGTAATGCCGGCTCCAATCCAACCCTGATATAAAATTCATCTGGTTTTTTCACAAATTTGGCTGGCTGTGCATCCTGGTATGCTGCGGGTTGTTTGGCATCTTCAAAAACAACATGCGACCGCTGATACAACGTTGCATTGCCTTTTTCCAACACATTAAAAAAGCCCCGTCTCATTCGTTTAACAACCATATAAGGTATATATTCCATGTAAAAATCACCAAATTCCACTTTTTCAATAACTTCTGCAGAAGCCAATGCCAAAACCTGACCATCATCAGTACGAAATTCTATTTCGTCATTAAAAATGTTGTATCGCAAGGGCACTTCGGCATACTGGGTTTTGGATTTGGTGAATACTGACCCTTCGATAAACTCGTCATTCAGATAGGGAGAACCCACTATATTTTCCTCAGATAGGGTTCTTCTGAATTCTCCCTGCTCCGTTTTATTGAAGTTAATTAAATCAATTACCCTCTTTATTTCATACATCGACTGGAAAGTGTTTTGAGCGAATGTGTTTGATACACCAAACAGGGAGGCAAACAGGATAAACAATAACCGTTTCATTTTTTGCAGTTTTAAAGTGAGGTTAAAATTGCAAAAAAATTATTAATTTTTGTCACACCAGCCCCGAGAATCCCATAAATGCCATAGCCAGAATACCTGCTGAGATCAGGGCGATAGGCGTTCCTTTCAATCCTTTGGGTACATCCTGAAGATCGAGGTGCTCGCGAATGCCGGCAAAAATCATCAACGCCAAACCGAATCCAATGGCATGAGATACAGCAAAAATCACCCCTTCCACCAGGTTAAACTCTTTTTGAATGGTAAGAATGGCAACCCCCAGAATGGCGCAGTTGGTGGTTATAAGCGGAAGAAAGATTCCCAATGCCTGATACAGTGCCGGACTCACTTTTTTCAGAATGATTTCAACCAGTTGCACCAGCGAGGCGATGACCAGAATAAATGCAATGGTTTGGAGGTATGCCAGGCCAAAAGCATCGAGGATAAACGTTTGAATAAGATATGTGACAATGGTTGCCAGCACCATAACAAAAGCCACAGCGCCGGTCATGCCAATAGCAGTAGAAAGTCTTTTGGAAACACCCAGAAAAGGGCATATTCCCAAAAACTGCATTAAAACAATGTTGTTAACGAGTATAGCTCCGATTATAATAACAAGGTAATTCATTATTTCTTCCTCCTAATCTTTTTTAATGCGGTTAATAATGGCAATAAGGTACCCCAGCACAATGAATGCGCCCGGTGCAAGCACAAACAGTAACGTGACGTAATTTTCAGAATAAATGGTAATATCAAACAATTTTCCGCTGCCAAGCAGTTCCCTGATTCCACCCAGCAAAACCAGTGCAAACGTGAACCCGAGTCCTATTCCAAGTCCATCGACTGCAGAAGTAAGCAGATTGTTTTTGGAAGCAAAAGCCTCTGCCCGTCCAAGCACAATGCAGTTCACCACAATGAGGGGTATAAACAACCCCAGACTTTGGTAAAGCGAAGGCAGATAAGCCTGCATTACCAACTGAACCACTGTTACAAACGATGCAATTATTACAATAAAACTCGGAATGCGTACTTTATCTGGTATGAGACTTTTGATTAATGAAACCACAATGTTTGACATCAGCAACACAAAAGTGGTGGCCAGTCCCATTCCCAGCCCGTTAATGGCCGAAGAGGTAACTCCCAGTGTGGGGCACATTCCCAGCAGTAAAACAAAAACCGGGTTTTCCTTTATAAATCCTTTCGAGAAATTTTTCCACTGATTCATTGGCTTGTTTTTTATTCGGTTGCGCCCGAAATGGCGTTTACATTTCCCTTGTATGCTTCAAAAGCCCTCACAAGTGCGTCGATAAAAGCTCTTGAAGTAATGGTGGATGCTGTGATGGCGTCGATATCACCACCGTCTTTTGTCACTTCAAACCTGAAGTCTTCGGGGTTTTTCCCGATAACGTTTTGATTCGGTTTTTCGGTGTTGCGAAACCATTCGTTCATTTTTGAACCGAGCCCCGGGGTTTCTTCATGTTCCAAAACCTCGTAGCCGTAAATTTTTCCGGAAGTATCGAACCCTGCCATGATGGATATATAACCGCTGAATCCATTGTTGGTAAAGGTTTTTACTGCTATTCCAACCATTTCATCGCCCTGGTAGGCCGGGAAAATTTCAAGGCTGTCGCCGGTTTCACCTACCGGTACTTTCCATGATTCGCCCAGTTCCTCAAATGCAGGAAGTACTTTTTCAATGGCTTCGTTTTCAGCTTTCATTTTTGCCAGCTCGATGGCATCTTTAGTTAAATCGTGCACAAAACCAAGGGCTGCAGCTGCAATAAAGGTAACGGCAAACAACGTTACCACCATATTGATGAATGTTGATTCGCGTTTTGCCATATTACTGTCCTCCAAATCGTTTTGGTTTCACATAGGTATTAATGAGCGGGGTAAACGCATTCATAATCAGAATGGCAAATGAAATTCCCTCGGGATAGGCACCAAACAGCCTGATGCTGATGGTAATTACCCCGATTCCTACTCCGTAAATTATCTGGCCTTTGGATGTCATGGGTGAGGTAACCATATCAGTTGCCATAAAAATGGCGCCAAGCATTAACCCACCCGTCAGTATATGATAAACAGGATGGATATAGCTTTGCGGGTCGGCCAGCCAGAAAGCGGCTGCAATAATTGCGACCGATCCAATGACTGACACAGGAATATGCCATGTAATTACTTTTTTGAATAGAATGTAGAGGCCGCCTATGATGAGCATTAAAGCCGAAATTTCGCCCAGCGAGCCGCTGATTGTCCCAAGCAGAAGGTCGGTGGCGGCTGGCAATTGATCAGTAACCTGCGAGACAGATGTTCCGCTCATCAGCGCCTCTTTTATCAATCCCAGTGGTGTGGCCGAAGTAACGGCATCCACTTCAGCATGACGGGTTACGGGCCATGCAGTCATCTGTACCGGAAATGAGATTAAAAGAAATACCCTGCCAACCAGCGCCGGATTGAAAATGTTGTTCCCCAGACCGCCAAAAGAAAGTTTTCCTATTCCCATGGCCGCCAGTGCACCGATAACAATTATCCACCAGGGAAGGCCGGCCGGTACGTTAAAGGCAAGCAGAATGCCTGTTACCAGCGCCGAGCCGTCGGTTACCGATGGTTTTACCTTCATCAGGTATTTTTGAATAAGGTATTCGAATGCAATGCAGGCTGCAACAGCAATAAGCGTTACCCTGAGCGCATCGAGCCCAAATACAAAAACCGACCATAAAAGCGCCGGAATCATGGCAATAACCACCCGGTACATTATCTTTCGCGCAGAATCGGCGGAATGAACGTGGGGTGATGGTGAAACCGTTAGTAAATTGCTCATTATCAGTTTAAAGTTTCGAGTTTAAAGTTTAAAGTTCAGTCAGTTAAGCTGCTTAATTGCTGCATCCGGTATTAAAATTAAATTATTTTTTTCGTGAACGGATGATTTGTCCAACTTTTCCTTTTCCAAAGCGAATGTAGTCGAGCAACGGCCGGTTCGACGGACACGTGTAACTGCAGGAACCACATTCCATACAATCCATAATTTTTTCATCTTCGGCCCGGTCGAAAATCTGCTTTTCAGCCAATGTCATCAGCAGGTAAGGTTCCAATCCCATTGGGCAGGCCGAAACGCATCGCGAACACCTGATGCAGGAAATTACCTCGTCACGTTTCGATTCATTTTGAGTCATCAGAAGAATGCCTGAGGTCCCTTTGGTTACCGGTACTTCCAGCGAGGCAATCGCCCGTCCCATCATGGGTCCTCCACTGATGATCTTTCCTGTATCTTCCGGTAAACCGCCAGCGGCTTCAATCAGGGCCGAAGTTGGTGTTCCAATGCGAACCCGGAAATTGGAAGGTTTTTCAATACCTTTTCCGGTTATGGATACTACCCGTTCAAACAGGGGTTTGTTTTTCTGAACGGCTTCATAAACGGCAAAAGCTGTTCCTACATTGCTAACAACTGCACCTATGGCAACCGGCAGTCCACCCGATGGAACTTCCCTGCCGGTAAGGGCTTTAATCAGTTGTTTTTCACCTCCCTGCGGGTATTTCACCTTAAGGCCGGCCACTTCAATACCGGGGTCATTTTTTACTTTATCAGAGAGCAATTGAATGGCATCGGGCTTGTTGTTTTCAATGCCAATTACTGCTTTATTCACATTCAGCGCCTTCATCAGCAATCGGGTACCCACCAGAATTTCGTCGGCTTTTTCCAGCATCAGACGGTGGTCGGAAGTCAGATAAGGTTCACATTCAACTCCGTTGATAATCAGTATGTCGGCTTTCATTCCTTTTGGGGGCACCAGTTTCACATGGGTGGGAAAGGTTGCGCCTCCTTCTCCGACAATTCCTGCTTCCTGAATTTTTTTTACGATTTCGGGCCCATCCAGGTCGAAATCCTTTTTCAGTTCTTCCGAGCGATCAATCTCTTCCAGCCATTCGTCGTCTTTCACATCGATGAAAATTCCCTGTTTCGGATAACCTGAACTGTCGGCCTGGAAATCCACCTTTTTTACTTTTCCTGAAACCGAGGAATGGATATTGGTGGAAACAAAGCTGCTGCTTTTTGCAATTACCTGCCCTACTTTCACCTGATCTCCACGTTGCACCACAGGAATGGCGGGCGCCCCAATGTGTTGTGCAACGGGTATAAACACCGTGTCAGGAAGCGACAACACTTCGATGGGCGATGTTGCCGATAATTTATTTTCGGGCGGATGAACTCCGCCTGTTTTGAACGTTTTTAACATTCTCATTTATTTAGCAGTACTACACTCTTCTTTTTCTTCCTGTTTTATTTTCCGCGGCGGGAAATTTTCTTCAATGATGGCGTTTGTGGGGCAAACAGGTACGCATTTGCGGCAAAGTTTGCATTTGTCGGAATCGATGAAAGCCAGGTTGTTTTCAATGGTAATGGCATCGAATTTACATTCCTTTTCGCATTTTCCGCAACCGATACAGGCAACGCTGCATGCTTTCCGTGCCACTCCGCCTTTGTCTTTGTTTCGGCAGGCCACAACCACCTTGCGGTTCTTCGGGAATTTTTTCCGCAGTTCAATCAGGTCTTTGGGACAGGCATCAACACAGGCGCCGCAAGCTACGCACATGTCGTCTGTAATTCGGGGTACTCCCAGGTCGGCCCGAAGTTCAATGGCGTCGAAATCACAGGCATCGAAACAGTCGCCATAACCCAGACAGCCCCACTGGCAATCGGTTTCGCCGCTGTAAACCGATGATGCAATGGCACACGTAGTGGCGCCGTCGAAAATATTGGTTTTGGGCCGGTGCTCGCAGGTGCCGTTGCAGCGGATATAAGCAACCCGTGCATCTTTTTTTACCGCTTCAAGGCCCAGTATTTCTGCCACTTTGTTCATGGTTTCATTGCCTCCAACAGGGCAATAAAGATCGCCGAGGTCGCTTGCTTTAACGCAGGCTTCGGCAAACGCCCGGCAACCGGCATATCCACAACCCCCGCAGTTGGCGGCCGGCAGGTTTTCCTCCACTTCGTTGATTCGCGGATCCTCATATACTTTGAACTTTTGTGCTACAAAATAGAGAATTACCGCAGCAGAGGTGCCAATTACACTCAGCGTAGCTATTGTATATACGATTGTGATACTCATATACTAACTGATTTCTTCCACTTCGAATTTGAAAACTTTTTTTAAATTATGACGAAAAAAATATAATGTTGTATAGTATGGAATTAAAACAGCAAGGGCAAGCAAACCTGATAAAAGTTCATTGTTTGTTACCGAGAAAATAACTATGAGCGTGAAAAGTACAAGTAAAAATGGCAGTATGTATCCGTATAACAGGGCAGTAAACCCGGCCGATTCGCGAAAAAGAACTGTAACCTGCTGCCCCGGTTCGTAGTTGCTTTGTATTTGTGTAATTTCAATTTCTTTTTCCTGAAAGTCGGCAACGGTGCATACTCCTTTGGCATGGCATGCAGCACATGCCGACTGATTGGTAATGGTTACGGTCATTGTGTCGCCATTTACCTTTTTAACAAGTGCCTTATGTCTTATTACTGTTTCCGTAACAACTGGTTTTTGCTATTTCGAGTTTGCAAATTTATATAATTGTTTTAATACAGACATGCCAAAATTCAGTTTTCGGAGTTCATTAAAGCTGTAAACTTCAATTTAGAAATATTCTAATTTATTTCTTCGTTTTTCCTTCTTTTTGTGTTTTCGAAAGTTGCTCTGAAATCCGGGTTTCTCTGAATGCACCTGCTTTCATCTTCCAGTCAGTTCCTGTCAAGGTCAGAAATAATTCTTTTTGTTAAGGCAAGTGTATGTGAAAACCCGGACGACACGAAAAATACAATTTTTGATGAACATGGTTGCTGTTTTTACCTTAAAATTTGCAGGAAAATGCAGTTTTAGTGCAGAGAAGTATGCCGGAGCGAAAAATACCGCCCGGTTCCTTTGTGGTGTGTAATGAGTAATTCATTCATTTACAAGATATTATTTTTGGATTGAAACTAAACTGACGAAAATATTTGCAAAATCCAACCTTTCCAGTTAAATTTGGACTGTACAAAGCGAGTTCATTGAATAAGAAAAGATACTATCCGCATCGATTCAGCAGTTGGTAAACTCAACAGAACTTATTAAACCGAGTTAGCTCAACGGTTGCAAAAACAGGCCTCGTAGTCCCGATAGCTATCGGGATGAGTCGAAAGACCAGTGGACGTTTGACCGACCGGGCGCTCAAATCCTGTTAATCAGGGGTTTTACGCAAACGGAATTGGTGCGGATTTTTTTTATTCTTTTATGAACCTTTTAACCACCAGAAACAGCAACAAAAGTACCGACATGAAAACAGACACACGGGCAATGTAATCGCCGTGCTTCACGTAGAAAGTTACTTCATCATTCAGGTTTACGGTGTCTTTTATGGAAGCTTCTTCCCACCAGGCAGTGGGTTGGAGAATATCGCCCCGCTGGTTGATGAAGCAGGAAATTCCTGTATTGGCCGAACGCGCCACACTGCGCCGGGTTTCAATAGCCCGCAGGCGTGAGAAGGAAAGATGCTGTTTGTAGCCCGGCGTATTTTGCCACCAGCCGTCGTTGGTGATTACTACAATCAGACTGGCTCCTTTGCGGACAAATTGGGTGAGGTACCCTCCAAAAACCGATTCGTAACAAATTACCGGGGCCACTTTTATGCCATTCTGTAATATAAAATTCGATGGTTCGTCCTGCTTTCCGAGGCTACCCGTGGTTCCACCCAGGTCGAATACCAAATCGTTGAGAAATCCCAAATACTTTCTGAAAGGCATTTTTTCCACACCGCTAACCAAAATGGATTTGTGATAAACCTCTCCGGTGCCATTCCGATCGATAAAAATGGCTGAGTTGAAAACGTCGTAATGAATATTGTTCGAAACCCGCGAAGTGGACGTAGCATTTTCAGCATCGGGGTAAATTTTGCTGGTTGAAGCGCCAAAAATCACTTCAGTGTTTGGGTAATTCCACATCCAGTCGGTTAACTGCCGGAATAAAAAATTGGTTGAAAGCCGGTCGGTGTTCCAGTCGCGATAGCGTTCAAAAATGGTTTCGGGGCCAATCACCAGGTTGGTTTGCCCGTCTGTATTCGAGTCGGCAAGCTGAATGAATTTCTGTAGTTTTTGGCTTTCAGCCTGAATATCATAGTCTTCGTTGTACGGATCTATATTGGGCTGAACGATAACCACCTGCAACGGCTGTTCTTTTTCGGTATAGGAATAATAAGTGAAAACAGACCAGGCAACGGGAACAATAATTAGCAGGAATAAGGCAGTTGAAGGGTAAAGCATGGTTTTGGGCGAATTCTTTTTGTGCAGCTTCATTAAAATACTGAAAAGAATAAAATTCATCGCAAGCACCCAGAGCGTTCCGCCCAAAACACCGGTAAATTCATACCATTGTATCATTTTTACATTGTTGGCAAATCCGTTTCCCAGGTTCAGCCAGGGCCATTCAATATCCCAGTGAAAATGAAAATACTCAAAAGAAATCCAGAAAACGGCCAGGGCCAGGTACCCCAAACTGGAATGGAAACGGCGACGGGCAACGTGTCCCAGCCACCATACCAGCGACATCAGAAACGAATTGGCTGCAATGGCCAAAACGGCTCCTGCAAAAGTGGCATAGGCAATCCACCAGGTTGTAATGGCATTCCAGATGAAAAATGACAGAAGTGCATGTCCCCAAAATGAAACACTCCGGAATGTTTGTTTTCTTTCAACAAAAAACTGATCGAGATACAACAGGGGCAAAAGGGAAAAAAAGAGCATCCACCCCGGAAATCCCAGCCAGGCAATGCTAAGCAAAATACCTGATGAAACAGATAGTATAAACCGGTGAATTCGCAACATGTTACAAATGGTTATGGGCAAAAGCGGTTTCTTTTCGGTTTCGCAAGCGTTCAAAAACAAAATCAACCTGCCCTACCATTAAACCACCCCACCAGGCCTGATTAACAATTATCGGTTCGCCTTTTTTATTTTTCAAGGTAAGGGGTTCTTCCAGAAACGAATGGGTATGGCCGCCGATAATCAGGTCGGTGAACGAGGTTTCAGCAGCAAGAAGGGTGTCGCTTATTTTTTCATCGCGGTAGCGCAGGCCGAGGTGCGACAAACAGATGACCAAATCGCATTTTTTTTCTTTTTTCAGGAAAACCTCCATTTCGGTGGCTGTTTTTACCGGGTCGAGATAAACGGTGTTACCAAAATGAGATTGGCTCACCAATCCCTGCAATTCAATTCCCAATCCGTAAACGCCAATTTTTATTCCCGATTTTCTAAAAATCTTCCATCGCGGAAATTTTCCTGCCAAAATGGTGTCGGAGAAATCGTAATTGGAGTTGATAAAAGGAAAACCGGCTTTGGGAAGCGGGTCGAGCAACCCCTGAAGTCCATTGTCAAATTCGTGGTTTCCAATGGTTGCGGCGTCGTAGCCGGCGGCAGTCATCAGATCCAGCATCAGTTCGCCTTTGTAGTAATTAAAGTAAGGCGTTCCCTGAAACATATCGCCTGCATCGAAAAGCAGAGTATTCGGGTTTTTATCGCGGATTTTTCCGGCCAGCCCCGAAATTCTGGCCAGCCCGCCTCTTCCGGCATGCCGGGGGTTTGAGTCATCAAATGGTTCGATATGGGTATGCAAATCGTTTGTGTGTAAAATGGTAACCATTAAAAAATCGTCGGCTGCCAGCAAGTCATGGGGCATTGCCCCTAGTGCAACACCTGTAGCCACAGTTCCCATATTTTTTAGGAAAATTCTTCTATTCATTGGTAATCCTCCCGTCTGGTTTCACAAAAATGGGTTCACCATTTTCATGCTTTTTCTCCAGATGCGCAATAATCACATCCCTTATTTTTAGGTCGCTGGCAATCAACTCGCTTCGTTGGGTGAGCACTTCCAGCCCGTCGCCGCCGGCAGCAACATAATCGTTTGTTGCCAGCCAGTAATCATTTTCTTCCCGCAACAATTCACCCCCAACTTCCACATTTTGAGCCCGATTCTGTGAGATGATAAATCGAATACCTCCCACACTGTCGCCTCCCTTTTCTGCAATTTGGTTTAAGAATTCCTGTACCTGTTTTCCGGTGAGCTTCAGAAAAACCAGCTCATTTTCAAACGGCATCAGTTCAAAGACTTTTCCGACGGTTATTTCTCCCTTTGGCAGAAAAGTTCGGATGCCGCCATAGTTATAAAAGGAAATGTCGGGTTCAAAATGCCGGTTCAAATCTGCTGATATTCTTTTTCCTTCTTCCAGAAGTAAGTCGGCCAGGAAATTGGTCAGGTTACTTTCCGGTTTATTTTTTATCATTTCTTCGGCAGTGACAGAAATAATCCGGTTCATGTCTTTTTCCAGCTCCAGTTTATAGGGCATGTACATTTTAATAAGCTGACTGTCAGCCGGAATAAGGGAGTCAGATACTATCAGGTTTCTGTTCTCTATGTTTGAATGAACATAGTAAGTTTTACAACTTCCAAGAAGAAGAAACCAAGTTATTAACAATGGGTAGGTGATAGATCGTTGCATTTTTGGAAAGAAGTTATAAAAACTTACACTTATTTTAGCCTCATGTTTGTTGTTCATAAAATTGAAACAGAAAAAAAGTAAAATATGTTTTGGCCAAAACTACATATAAAAAAATATACCGTCATTTTTTTAACATTTTTTTTGGCTGGAGTTCTCCTGCCTGGTATTTTGCAGGCCCAGTACACAGAAGCTACAGCCCAAAGAGGTGAGGGGATATACCGGATACTCACCCGCAACGGACTTCCTGCTGCACAATACATGGAGGAATTTATTGAACTAAACAGGGACAGGCTGGGACCAAATAATACATTGTATGAAGGAAGAAAATATAAACTTCCTGGCAAGGCTGAACCCGATTCTTCCGGTAACCCGGCTGCTACTGTTACCCGGCGGTTTGAAATTTTTGGGGAAAAATATGCCGATGTTGATATTATTGACGGGCAATTAAAAGGTGCTGTTTTCCATTTGGTGGCAGGGCATGGAGGACCAGACCCCGGCGCTGTAGGAAGGTATGGTGACTGGCAGTTGTGCGAAGATGAATACGCTTACGACATAACGCTGCGGCTGGCACGAAACCTTATCCAGCACGGGGCAACCGTTTATATGATTACGCGCGATCCGAACGATGGAATAAGGGACGACAGCTATCTTAGACCCGACAAAGACGAGGTTTGCTACCCCAACCTGCCCATTCCGCTGAACCAAAACAGGCGGCTCAGACAGCGAACCGATGCGGTTAACAATTTGTATGGCAAACACAGGGGGAGTTTTCAGCGAATGATTGCCATTCATATCGATTCCCGAAGCAGGGGCGAAAACATCGATGTGTTTTTCTACCATGCAAAAGGCAGCAGCAAGGGAAAAAGGGCTGCTGAAATTTTACAGAAAACTTTCCAGCGAAAATACGACCAGCACCAGCCTGGTAGAGGGTATCATGGAACGGTTTCAGACCGCAACCTTTATGTGGTGCGAAATACACGTCCGGTTGCTATTTATATCGAACTGGGAAATATTAACCATACCCGCGATCAGCAACGGTTTATCATTCCCAGCAACCGGCAGGCACTGGCCAACTGGCTTTATGAAGGCCTGCTGGAAGATTTCAAAACCAACAAATAATTCATTCAGTTTTCAAATTCCTGGTTATCAGTTTTTTTGATAAATATCTTTCAGAAAATTCAAAAAAACAGAAATAAAATCTTCAAAAATTTTGCAAAGTTTAATATTAGTTTTACATTTGTAATGCAATACGTCCTGTATTGCTTGTGTGTTTGGGGGTTAACATTAATAAAGGGTGGCTGTTGAGCCGCCCTTTTCTCTTTTTTTCCTCTTTAACTCCTGATTTCTTTAAAAAGCATATTGGTTGTACTTGTTTTATCATTGGTTTTTTTAGAAACTATGGTTTTTCTGTACGTTGCGTTCAGAATGATTAATGCTTTCTCTTTTTCAGGTGTAACTTAATTCTTCTTTTAAAAACTGTGCTGTATAGGACTTTTTCACCCCGGCAATTTTTTCGGGTGTACCGGCACAAAGAATTTTCCCGCCGTTTTTCCCGCCTTCCGGTCCGAGGTCGATGATGTGGTCGGCCACTTTTATCACGTCCATGTTGTGTTCGATAACAATCACAGTATTGCCGCGGTCAACCAACTTGTTCAGCACATCCAGCAAAACCCGGATGTCTTCGAAATGCAGGCCTGTTGTCGGTTCATCCAAAATGTACAGTGTTTTCCCGGTATCGCGTTTGGCCAGTTCGGTAGCCAGTTTCACCCTCTGCGATTCGCCCCCGGAAAGAGTTGTGGACGATTGGCCCAGCGTGATGTAGCCCAAACCGACTTCCTGCAACGTTTTTAGTTTGGTAACAATGGAGGGGATGTTTTCAAAAAACTCCACTCCCTGGTTGATGGTCATTGCCAGCACATCGCTGATGGATTTTCCCTTGTAACGCACTTCCAGCGTTTCGCGGTTGTAGCGTTTGCCATTGCATTTGTCGCAATGCACATACACATCGGGCAGAAAATTCATTTCGATGAGTTTCATGCCGCCGCCCTGGCACTCTTCACATCGTCCGCCCTTGACGTTGAAGGAAAACCGGCCCGGTTTGTATCCCCTGATTTTTGCCTCTGGAAGTTGTGTAAACAGGTTGCGGATGTCGGAAAAAACACCGGTATAGGTTACCGGATTCGATCGGGGTGTGCGGCCAATGGGCGACTGGTCCACCCGGATAACTTTATCTACAAGTTCCAGGCCTTCCACCGATTTATAAGGCAGCGGGTCTTCCACCGAGTTGTAAAAATGCTGGCTTAAAATGGGTTGCAATGTGGCGTTTATAAGGGTTGATTTGCCGCTGCCGGAAACACCGGTAACACAAATAAAAGTGCCCAGCGGAATTTCGAGGGTTACATTTTTAAGGTTGTTGCCTGTACAACCTTTTACCTTCAGGGAATTCCCCGAACCTTCTCTTCGTTCGGTTGGAATTTCAATCTTTCTGCGGTTATTCAGATAGTCAGAAGTAAGTGTTTTTGCTTTTAATACCTCTACCGGAGGGCCAATGGCAACCACTTCGCCTCCGTGCCGCCCGGCAAACGGACCCATATCGATGAGCCAGTCGGCATGAAGCATGGTATCCTTATCGTGCTCCACCACAATCACCGAATTTCCGCTGTCGCGCAGTTGCTCCAGTGCGTGAATCAGTTTCAGGTTGTCGCGGTGGTGCAGGCCAATGCTGGGTTCATCGAGAATGTACAACACATTAACTAGTTGAGAACCAATTTGTGTAGCCAGCCTGATGCGTTGCGATTCACCCCCCGAAAGACTTTGTGCCGTGCGATCGAGTGCCAGGTATTCAAGACCAACGCCCAGCATAAATCCCAACCGATCTCGAATTTCCTTGATTACCTCAATTCCGATTAACCGCTGCCGTTCGGTCATTCGTTCTTCAAGGCCGGTAAACCATTCGCCCAGTTCATTCAAATCGAGTTGGGCCAGTTCCGAAATGTTTTTCCCGTCAATCTTAAAATGCAGCGATTCCTTTTTCAGGCGCTGCCCTTCGCATGACGGACAAACCGCTGTCTTCACAAATTGGTTGGCCCATTTCTGCGCCCTTTTGGCAGGGTTGTCCTCGCGCTGACTGTCGATGTATTTAACCACCCCGTCGTAGCTCATCATGTAATTCATGCTGGTACCAAGAGGTGTGTTCTTCAACTGAATCCGTTCGTTTGTGCCGAATAAAACAGCATCCAGTCCATCCTCGGGAATGCTTTTAATTGGAGTTTTCAGCGTGAACCCAAATTTTTCGCCCAGGGCTTCAATCTGCCAGAAAATTAAAGAGTTGCGGTAAGATCCCAGCGGCGCAATTCCCCCTTTGCCTATACTTTTGGATTTGTCGGGAACAATTTTATCGATGTCTATTTCGGTAACCCTTCCCAGACCATTACATTTTGGGCAGGCCCCCTGCGGCGAGTTAAAGGAAAAATTATGAGGTGCCGGTTCGCTGTAGGAAATTCCGGTGGTGGGGCACATCAGCAACCGGCTGTAATATTTGGCCTGATTTGTTTCGTGGTCAAGAATCATCAAAATTCCATGACCGTGTTTTATGGCTGTTTGCACACTATTTTTCAGACGCTTGCTGCCGGCTTCATCCACCACAAGTTTATCGATAACAATTTCGATGAAGTGGTTTTTGTACCGGTCAACCCGGTGATTGTGTTTTATTTCAACGATTTCGCCATCCACCCTGGCCTGGATAAACCCCTTGCGGCGGATTTGTTCAAAAAGCTCACGGTAGTGGCCTTTTCGTCCTTTTATCACCGGCGCCAGAATATGAATGCGTTTTCCGGCAAAGTCGGTTTTTATCAACTGCAAAATTTTCTCTTCGGTGTATTTCACCATTTTTTCGCCGGTATTGTAAGAAAACGCTTCGCCTGCACGGGCATACAGCAAACGGAGGAAGTCGTAAATTTCGGTAACCGTTCCCACCGTTGAACGCGGGTTGCGTGTGGTTACCTTTTGTTCGATGGAAATAACCGGACTTAGCCCGGTGATTTTATCCACATCGGGCCGTTCCAGGTTTCCCAAAAAAGAGCGCGCATAGGCCGAAAAGGTTTCAATGTAACGCCGCTGCCCCTCGGCATAAATGGTGTCGAATGCCAGCGACGATTTGCCACTGCCGCTTAACCCGGTAATTACGGTGAGTTTGTTGCGTGGAATCACCACATCAATGTTGCGCAGGTTGTGCACCCGCGCCCCGTGAACCACTATCTTTTCTTCGGAATCCAACTCCTCATCCAGAATGAGTTCATCCGCATTTTTTGACTCCTGCATCTTTCCTTTTCCGTTTAAATTTTTGCCTTCCGGGTTAACTTTGTTCCGGATATTCAATCATCGGAATTTTTACAGTGTATTTTTTCCCACTTGAATTGGTCAAAAAATTATCACGCAACCACGGATTAAAATCTTTGAGCAATTTGTAATTGATTCCATGTTCCAGCGCAAAATCGGCAAAATCAGCTACTTTTCCTGTTATTTCCACTACGCGGGTTTGAACAACCGGGTATTTTTCCTCTTCAGCAACGAACAGATTGTATTTTTCGGGGTTTTCCATTATCAGTTTCAGCGCAATAATTCGGAACACATACCGGCTGGTTTCTTCTCCAAACAGCAGGTCGTAGTATGACGCTACTTTTTGCCGCTGAACCTGGCGCTGAACTCCTGCATTTCCGGCGTTGAAAGCCGCTGCTACGGTTGCCCACGAACCGTATCTTTCATACGAATCGAGCAAATAATCGCAGGCAGCATACGTCGATTTTTCCACATGGTAACGTTCATCCACTTCGCTGTTAACTTCAAGCCGGTAATCGCGTGCGGTGCCTTGTAAAAATTGCCACAAACCCACAGCACGGGCCGGTGAAACAGCACGCGGATTAAATCCGCTTTCGGCCACAGCCAGGTATTTAAAATCGTTGGGCACTCCTTTTTCTTGCAAAATAGGTTCAATAATGGAAAAATAGCGTGGCGCCAGTTTAATGTAGCGGATGGTTTGCGAATGAAAATAGGAATTCACCAGCAACTCGCGGTCGAGCGCTTCACGCACATCGAACCGCCAAAGCGGAACCGGTTCGCCGGCAAAAAGCACCGAATCAGGTATTTCAACCGCCTTAAAAGCGGCAGGCGCTTCCAGAGTTACCACCTCGGGATCAGCGTCAACAGTTGACCCGGTTATTAACAACGCCACAATTCCAATATTCAAAATAACTATAATGGATAAAACAATTCCCCAACTCTTTTTTCTAATCATCTCTTTCTGTTTTTTAAGAAAACGCAAAATTACACTTTTAGTTGCTGGTGGACAACGGGAAGAAGTTTAAAGTTCAAAGTTCCGGGTTCAAGTTTCAAAGTTTGTTCTTTGTCCTTTCAATATGCAGCCTGTCGCTGCAGTGCGTTCGTCCCCAGCCAAGGGTTGATACGCAGGTTTAATAAAATCAGCAAAAAACACACTAAGATATTAATCCTTGCTAAAAACCTTATTTTTCTTTTTAGACAAACTTTAAGTAATTTGGATTAAGGTTTTTACCTTCAAGAAAAACGCTTTTTTTATTGTTTTTTCGGGTAAACTTTAATAAATTTGAATGAAAATCAGAATTTTTAAATTTTAAAGCCATGAAAAAGTTCGTAACCTTACAAATCGTTTTTTCCCTTTTCCTGCTTGTTTCCTGCGAAAAAGATCCCATGCCTGATGAAGTGACCCGGACAGATGTTTCCGGTTTTGTGCAGAAAGGACCGTTTATAAACGGCACCGATATTTCTGTTGCCGAATTAACAGATGAACTGACACCGACCGGGAAAATGTTTTCTTCCCAGATTATGGACAACAAAGGCACGTTTGATATCCAAAACATTGAACTGGCTTCACCTTTTGTTGAACTGAAAGCCAATGGGTTTTATTTTAACGAGGTAGCCAACGATAATTCGCCGGCACAGTTAACCCTTTTTGCTCTGGCTGATGTTACAGAAACCAGCGACATCAATGTAAATGTATTTTCAAATCTGGAAAAAAACCGGGTGCAGTATCTTGTTTCGGGCGGTATGAACTTTAAAGAGGCAAAACAACAGGCTCAGTCGGAGATTCTTTCCATTTTTGAAATTGGGAATGAAGGCATTACCGATTCTGAACTGCTCGACATTTCGAAACCCGGCGACGGAAACGCTGCCCTGCTTGCCGCTTCGGTTATTCTTCAGGGCTACCTGCCGGTTTCCGAATTGTCGGAACTGCTGGCAAACATCAGTACCGATATTCGCGAAGACGGTGTTTTAAACAGCTCTCAACTTGGCACAACGCTTATAAACAATGCGCGAACAATAAATCTTGCAGAAATCAGGCAAAACCTTGCATTGAAATACGAAACCCTGGGTTTGACAACTACTGTCCCCGATTTTGAAAAGTACGTAAATCAGTTTATTGAGAACACCGATTTTGAATTTACTGCTTTTATTGAGTATCCACCTACTGGAAAACATGGCCTGAACCTTTTAGACCCGGAAAAAACAAACTACACCAACGGGACTTACTCATTGAGAGCGATTCTCCCTGCAGGAACAAGTCTGAAAGTGGAAATTCGTGGCAGAAACTGGATGTTTCCTGGCGAACAGGAAGACACTGGCTGGTTAGTTGGCGAATGGAATATGGCGGATACCTCGCGAATTTTTACTTCTAAACGCATCGGCGATTTGGATTTTGAAATGAGATTGAATGATTTTGGCGAGCCGTCTCCCTTTCCGATTAAGATTGAATTTTATGAAAATGAAGAACATACGCGGACCAAGAATTTATATTTAAATTGAAATAATTTGGGAAAAACCTTATTTTTCTTCTCCCAAACCTTATTAACCGGGCAGAACACCCATAAAAGCCAGACCTTATTTATTTTAGGACTGGTTACCCGGTTTGAAGAGCAAACCAAAAGGAATGGATAAATTCAGGAATACATACCGCATTGAATCTGCACGTTTAAAAGGGTGGGATTACGGTTGGGACGCCTTTTATTTCGTGACCATCTGCACCGGGGAAAGAAAATGTTTTTTTGGTGAAATATCTAACGGTGCAATGAATTATACGCCGGTCGGGACAATTGCCTGTCAGTTATGGAAAGAAATCCCGCATCAATTTGATTATGCAGGATTGGATGAATACATTGTTATGCCCAATCATATTCATGGCATCATTCGGATAAACAAAAACAATTTCAAACAAAATACAGATCGTAATGATTATTACGCCGGCGGTGCAGGGGATGGCAGGAACCGCGATACGGGGGATGGTAGAGACGCGATTAATCGCGTCTCTACGGTCGCCCGAACCACGGACGTACCATTAATCAACGACCCAACCACGGACATACCAATATTTCACGATAATATTTCCAATGCCCCACCCACCGGGAATTCAATAACCAAAAACCGGGGTGGAATAACAGGAAATAAAAACCCGATGTTACATGATAATTTATCCCGGATTATTCGTTGGTACAAAGGTCGCGTAACATTTGAAGCAAGAAAAATCTTAACCGAATTTACCTGGCAGTCCCGGTTCCACGATCGAATCATACATAATGAAGATCATTTGGCCAGGGCCAGACAATACATTATCAACAATCCCCAAAACTGGGACAATGATAAACTGAACATTGTTTAATTATATTCCTGAACGGGAATGTGACTTACCTGCTGAATATCCTGTAAATTGGAATAGTCGTACTGGTAAAAGCCGTCTTTGCCAATCATAAACAGGAAATCGTTAAACGGAATAACGTCAAACGAATCAATTTCGGCGAATTGGGCAATTTTCCGGTTTCCGATTTGCGCCAGATCGGTGGCATCGTAAACCAGCAGGCCGTCTTTCCCGTCGCACACAAAAAGAATTTCGTCATCAATTCCCAGTCCGTAAGGTTCCTTCATGGTGTAGGAATGAAGCAAAATGGAATTTTTATAGTCGGTACTTAGCTGAAGTATGTCCAGCTTGCTGACGGTCCGTCCACATTCATTTCCACCCCTCAGCGTTACATAAGCAATGTGGTTTTGCACCACCACCGGGTCGCAACTGCGCACATGACTGTAACTGTTAATCTGAACCGGATTTTCGGGGGCGGCCAGTGAGAAAACCAACATTCCGGTCATGGTTCCCAAAAACATGTGGCCGTCGTGAATGAACATGGTTTCAATGTCGAGCCCGGCTTCCTTTTCACTGGCCAAAACAGGTTTTTCGCTGTTTTCAACGTTGAAAATATGAAACTCCTCCGAATCGACGGTATATAAATAATCGCCGTTCAGTCCGAACCGGGCCATGGAACCGCCAATCCCAAACGAATTTCCCTGTGTGCTGCTGGTGTATCCGCCAATACTTTGCGAGGTTGAGGAGGCGGAGGTAAAATTAGAATAGGCGGCATCCATATACATCCTTTCTCCGTACCAGCCGCTGCGGTAAATGGGGTAATTTTTTCGCTCTACCTGCAACCGGGCATAATCAATTTCCCAGTCAACCACCACGCCTTTTTTTTCATCCACTTCTGCCATCAGCAGGTTGGGGTTGGTAGCTTCAGGAACAGTATAAGGAAAAACTTCGGGAACACGCTCCACTTCCTGCGGATTGGCCATATCGGAAATGTCGATGGCCACCAGGTCGATGTAACTGTCGGCATACAACACATCGTTTTTAATGGCCATGTCAATATTGCCCGGGATTTCAATAAAAGCTGTATTTACCGGGTTGTGCGGATCGCGGTTGTCGATTATATGAATCCCTTTCAGTTCTTCATTAATAAAAATGAATCCGTCTTTAAAATAGATTTTACCCGGGTTGACCAGGCTGCGTGGCGTTTGTTGTTTTACAGCCGAACGCAACTCATTATAAGTTATGTAAACCGGCACATTGCGCAGGTCGTTTTCGTAAATAATATCTTTGCATCCTGAAATGAAAATAACCATCAGGAAGATTCCGAACCATTTTATACTTTTTAGTTTCATACCTACATTATTTAAAAATTAAACCGAGGGATAAACTTATTCGGTTGTAGCGTTGCTCCAACTCATATTTGTCTTTTCCTGAATAATTTAATACGTGATGCCGGTAACCGGCTGCAATACTGAACCCGAGGTTTGGCCCAAGCATGGAGGTAAATCCAAAACCTGGATTCAGCAACACTCCGCCGCTGGCCTTCAGGTATTTGGGCGGCAGATTTCGCGAGTCGCTGTTGCTATACAAATCGGAAGGCTGCTGTACTTCGCCGGGAAAAAGATAGCCGGCTTTCAGAAAAAGGTGTGGCGAAAACCGGGTTTGCCTGAATTTAAATTCAAAATTGGCAAAAGCCGGTATAAAGGTCTGTTCCATATAGTATTCCACGCCGGTTCCGCCACCGGCAAATAAATTACCGGTTAACCCGTAATTAAATGAACCATGGAAAAACTGAGGGGCGCTTTCTTCATTTTCAGAATTCCCCGGAAGCAAGCCGCCATCAACTTTAAAAAACCAGGGAACCTCCACCAGGGTCTGTTTATTTGCTGTATTTCGGTATAAAATTGTATCGATATCCGTTTTGGGGAATACCAGCACGTTTTTACGCGATTCCATTTTAAAAACATCCGGACTGTCCGGTTCCAAAACTTTCCCCGAAAAAGTGGAGCCGTTTTTTAAAAACACCGTTACTTTATCATTTTGTGCAAAAACGGAATGGACAAAAACGAATAATAACGCAATGAATAGAAATTTTTTCATTGTTTAATTGTTTTCCTTCACCGGGATAAAACTTACCTGGCGGATATCATTTAAATCAGAATAATCGTATTGGTAAAATCCGTCGTTGCCAATCATAAACAGGTAGCCGTTTACGGGAATCACATCGTAGGTGTTGATGTTTGAAAAGCGGGCAATCATGTGGTCGTCGATGTGATGTTTGTCGGTTACGTCATAAACCTTCAGGCCGGCATCGCCATCGCACACAAACAAAATATCTCCGTCGATTCCCAGTCCGTAAGGCCCGTTAAGCGGGTACGACTGCAACAGCGTTGTGTTTTTGTAATCAGCAGAGAGTTTCAGCACATCCAGCCGGTTTACGTTGCTGCCGCACTGGTTTCCGCCGCGCAGCGTCACATACGCATAACCGTCGGCAACCACCACCGGGTCGCAACTGGTAACGTGCCAGAACTGCCCGAGGTATTTCGGCACGGTAGCCACTTCGAGGCTGTAAATAAGCATTCCTGAGCGGGTACCGAAAAACATGTGCCCGTCGTAAATAAACATGGTTTCCACATCCCAGCCCACACTCTGGTTGCCAATGCTGTGCGGGTTTTCATCGTCTTTCACATCGAACATGTACAGCGTGGAATGGTCAACCGCATACAGATAGTTGCTGTACAGCCCGAACCGTGCCATACTTCCGCCAATGCCAAACGTGCTGCCTGCCGGTGCTGCACCGCCGCTGAAAGAAGCCTCGCTCATGGCCATATCCATTCGTGCAAAGCCATAATACACCGGGTAATAGTGGTATTCCATTTCCTGGCGCACCTTTTTAATTTCCCAGTCGATAACCACACCTTTTTCCTCGTCCACTTTGGCCAGGCGATAATCTTCATTGGCTGGCGGCGGTGTGGAGTATGGAAAAACATCTTCCACCCGGTTCACCTCAACCGGATTATTCACATCTGAAATATCGATGGCTACTAAATCGACAAAGCTGTCGGCATACAAAATGTCATTTTTTATGGCCAGGTCTGCGTTCCCGGGAATTTCAACAAACCCGATATTTTGTGGATTTTCGGGATTTCGGTTGTCGATGATGTGAAAACCTTTCATCAACTCATTAATAAAAATGTAGCCGTCCTTGAAATAAATTTTCCCCGGATTGACCAAATCGCGCGGCGCCGATTTTTTCACGGCTTCGCGTAAATTTTCGTAACTCATGTAAACAGGCGAGTTGGCGGTAAACACTTCGGTATATTCGTCCATGCAGGCGTTGGAAATTGCCAATAAAATGATAAAAGCAAAAATATTTCTGATTGTTTTCATAATTTCTGTTGTTTAGTTGAAAATGAAACCCAGTTTAACTGTAAGGCGATTGTAGTCAATGTCGAGTCTGTAATCGTTTTCACCTTTGTAGTGTAACCGGTGAAACTGGTAACCAAAAGCCAGCGACATACCGAAGCCGGGAGAAAACAGATGAGAATAACCGATTCCCGGGTTCACCAGAACTCCACCTTTGGGGTCAAGTTCTCCGTAGCTGTGGGACGGTTGAGGACCAGGCCAGATGCTGCTGCTGCTCCAATAAGGTTGTACATCGTAGTAAATTTCGCGCGAATCTTCCAGGGGAACCTGGTAACCGGCCTTTAGAAAGAAATAGGGCGACGACCATGAATTCCGTACTTTGTATTCGGCATTCACAAAAGCCGGCAAGTACGATTCTTTCAGAAACTCAGCGCCAAAACCAACCCCGGCTGAAAACTGCGGCGTTACCAGGTAATTTACCGAACCGGTTAAACTGAACGGCGCCGACTGGCTGTTGTTTGAATTTCCGGCCAGAAAACCCATTTCAGTACGGTAAAAAAAGCGGGAATACTGCGGCAGGTTTTCCATCTGGGCAGCCCGTACAGCACGCCGTCCGGCCACACTGTCAATCTCAACCGCATCGAAAACCCAGATGTTTCCGGCCGATTCAACACGCAATTTTCCGGCATCGGTGTACTGGTATTTCCCTTTCAGAATGGTTCCGTTTTTGAGGTAAACGTACCCTTTTTCGCTCTGTGCAAATAGAGAAAAGGTAAAAAGCACAGCAAATGTAAACAGACACAATTTTTTCATAGCATAGTTAATTTTCAGAAAAGATGCAAATGCCGGCCGGATGGTTGCGTGAAAAGAAATATTTTTCCAATATTCGGGAAACTTTTTTAAAATGTTCTGTTCAATTACTTTTTTTAGTATCGAGATGAAAAAACTTACTTTCGCTATTTTCCTTGTTATTTCTTTGGTTTTAAACGCACTGGCTCAGGAACCTTTGAGTTATTTCCTGCCTGAGGATGTCACTTACAATAATAACATACCAACACCCGACGAATATTTCAACCAGCAGTTTGGCGAATGGCACCTCACACACAATCAGGTTTTGAATTACATAAAAGAGATTGCCCGGATTTCTGGACGGGCAGTTATCCGTGAATATGCCCGTTCACACGAAAACCGTCCGTTGGTGCACCTGATTTTTACTTCGGAACAGAACCAAAACAAACTGGATGAGCTGAAAGAACTGCATGTAAACTATTCCCGGCCCGGAGAAACTATTTCTTCGGAAAATGTTCCGCTGGTGGTGAATCTGGGCTACGGCGTCCATGGAAACGAATCGAGCGCCACCAATTCTTCGGTCCTAACGGCTTATTACCTGGCGGCTGCACAAAGCGAAAAAATTGACCGATTATTGGAAAACACCATTATTTTGGTTGACCCGTGCCTGAACCCTGACGGTTTTGTGCGCCACAGCACCTGGGCCAACATGCACCAAAGTATTACCGACGTTACCAGTCCCGACTCACGCCAGTTCTGTGAAGTGTGGCCGGGCGGACGTACCAACCATTACTGGTTCGATTTAAACCGCGACTGGCTGTTGCTGGTGCATCCCGAAAGCCGGGGTCGTGTGGCTGTTTTTCACGAATGGAAACCCAACATTGTTACCGACCACCACGAGATGGGCGCCAATTCTACGTTCTTTTTTCAACCCGGAGTTCCCAGCCGGAATAACCCGCTGACACCCGAGGAAAATTACCGGCTGACCTACGAAATTGCCAAATACCATGCAGAATTCCTGGATGAAATTGGTTCACCGTATTACATGGAAGAACAGTTTGACGATTACTATTTCGGAAAAGGTTCGTCGTACCCCGATGTAAATTCAAGCGTGGGAATTTTATTTGAGCAGGCCGGTTTCAGGGGAAGAATCCGCGAAACTTCCAATGGAGTTAAAACGCTGGCTTTCGGCATTAAAAACCAGTTTACCGTTTCGCTTTCCACACTGGAGGCTGCCTTAAATATGAAGGATGAACTGCTGCAGTTTCAGAAAAATTTTTACTGTGAAGCACTGGAACTGGCTGACAACGATGATGTAAAAGCTTATATTTTTGGCGATGAAAACAACCGGCAAACCACCCTGAAGTTTGTGAATTTGCTGAAACAGCACCAGATTCAGGTTTATCAAAACGAACAGGAATTTACATCTGGCGGCAAAACATTCAAACCCGGTTTCAGTTTTGTGGTTCCCAAAAAACAACCCCAATACCGGCTGATAAAGAGCATGTTTGAAATAAATACTGAATTTGCCGACAGCACTTTTTACGATGTTTCCACCTGGACTTTCCCTTATGCGTTTAACCTGCCGTTTGCCCCGGTAACTTCACTGCGAAATGTTCAGATTTCCGAAAATCCGGCCGAACCGGAAATACCGGAAGGAAAAGTATTTGGCGGGCAAAGCAGTCTGGGATATTTGTTTAGATGGAACGAATATGCAGCGCCCGAAGCCCTGTTTCATTTGCAAAACCAGGGACTGATGACAAAAGTGGCCACCGATGAATTTGCTTTTATTGTTGAGGGGAAAGAGGAAGAATTCACATATGGCGCCATTCTGGTTCCCGCAGCCGGACAGGAGATGGACGAAGAGGAAATTTTCGGTCTGGTAACTTCGGCAGCCCAACAAACCGGCATCGATTTTTATGGTTTGGAAACCGGACTTGCAACCAAAGGAATTCATGTCGGCAGCGGCAGTTTTGTTTCACTGGAAAAACCCGAAGTGCTGATGCTGGTTGGCGGCAGTGTGGGCAGCCGTGATGCCGGTGAAATCTGGCACCTGTTCGACCAGCGTTATAAAATACCCATTACTTTGGCCGACAGCGACAACCTGAATAACATCAGTTTAAACCGCTACAATACTTTGATTCTGCCTCCCGGCCCTTACCGCGAAATAAACAATGCAGCTATGGAAAAAATTAAACGCTGGACCGAAGAGGGCGGAACGCTGATAGCCATTAAAAGTGCTGCTACGTGGGCCATGCGAAACGACCTTGGCAAAGCGCAGTTCAAAAAAAGCATTGAACCCGACACTACGCTGCAACTGAATTATGCCGACCGTAGAATGGAATACAGTATGAACGCCATTGCCGGCGCCATTTTCAAAACTGAAATGGATATGACCCACCCGCTTTGTTACGGTTATTTGCAAAAAGAACTGCCGGTGTTTAAATCGGGTAATGCAGTGGCTGAATCGTTAAAAACAAAATATGCGGAGCCTGTGAAATTTTCAAACGAACCCTTTTTGAGCGGATTTGTTTCGGAAAAGAACCTGGACCGGCTGAAAAATGCCCCTGTGGTTTCGGTGCAACCGGTTGGCAGGGGAAAAGTTATTACTTATCACGAAAGCATGGCATTTCGCGGAACCTGGCTGGGAACCAACAAGCTGTTTATGAATTCGGTGTTTTTCGGAAAAATTATCCGGTAAATTCAGTTAAAAAAACCGTTTTCATCCAGCAGTTCAAAAGCCCGAACCATTTGAGGCTCATCGAACCGGCGGAGGTTATTTCTACGGAATATTCTGCGTACTTCCCGCTTGTTTTCAGGAAAAAGCCTCACAAACCAGCGGCGTTTGGTTTGTATCCTTCTGAATTGCTCTTCTTGCGGGCTGTACATGAAATACGTTTTTTTCGGTTTTAATTGGGTGTCTTTCAGTTTTCCGTAGGCATCGCGGTAAACGCTGGTTTTTTCTTCATATATGTAATGAAACGCCACCATCCATCTTGTTCCCTTGTATTTCAGGTCGAAATAGCGGTACCTCGCATCAACAAAAGCATCGAAATAGAGCTTTACAAACGTTTGCTGTCCATGGGTGTAGTTGAATGTGAAACTGTTTACTTTTTCCTTATCAACAATGAAAAGCTGCTTTAAATTTGGGTTATAGACTACCAGTTCATCCTCAAATGTGAGATAACGAATTCTTACTTTCTCAAACAAATCGCCGTCTTCCAGCAAGATACTGCCCTCTACCCACCTGTCCTGCATAAAATGTGTGCTGTTTGCCAGCGGTGGAATCCGGTATGTAAGTCCCGTTAGTTTGCCCTCCATCCGGTTTGAATTTTCGCCTAATGCATTCCAGTCGAGAGTTGAATTTTGCGCTTTGCCCGTGAATGTTAATGCAAAACTCAAAACAACCATGAGTATTTTTATTTCAGGTCTCATTTCACTTCAATTATTTCTGAATGTTTAAACATTTGTCCGTCGCGGGTAGCACCCTCCACGGTTATTTCCACTTTTCCTTTCTGGTCGGAAAGGGAAAAGTCGATTTTTTGGTCTGTACCGGTTTCCATCAATTGCCAGAAAAAAACAGACCGTAAATCGGGCAGGTTTTTTTGTGAAACCGTTTGCGACTGGAACTCAAATGTATGCTGCTGTTGCAGGAAAGGAACCGTAAGCAGTGAGAAGTTGGGTTGATGTATCAGCCAGCGGTTAGAAGTTTCTTTCAAATACAAAGCCAGAATTCCGGGAAACCTGAGATCACCGAAAAGACGGTCTTCCATGGTGTATTCAACGCGGTCGATGTCGGTGGAGCCAAAAGATGCAAACAGCCGGTTTTTAAAAACCGGTATGCCGTTTACAAGTCTGAAGGGTTCGTTGTCGAAATATGCATTTTCATTCCAGTTAAGCATACGAATGGTGCTTGTCCCATCTCTGGTGCGAAATCTTACACCGCCCAGCAGTTCTCTTGAAATTTCCCTGAAATCATTCAGTTCATAAAACTCGTCGAGGTTCACAGCGCGTTGCGGATAACCATAAGCCGGGATGGAGAACCTTTCGGGCATGGAGAACTCTTGTCCGGGTATGGTGTATTCGTCCTGAAACAAGCGTTTAATAAGGCCTGCATCGGCCATTGCATTCACAAAATCAATCTGCGGCTGGGTTAGCGTTTGTTTTTGCATGGAAATGGGCTGCTGTATTTTCTGCATGCTGATTTCAATTTTTGCCTGCAGTTCTGTATCGTCTTCTGATATAGCCTGAAGAACGGCTTCGCCTACGCCAACCGCATTTTGCAGAAAAAAATAGAAACAGCCGTCGTTTGCAGTCACGTAGTAATCGAGGTAGCGGGGATTTTCGGGCAACGATAAAAATACCACTGCTTTTTCGGGCGATTCATCCGAGCCGGTTTTTGTTACTCTTCCGCTAAGGATGAATCCATCTTTTTCCTGAAAATGAGGGATAACCATGCGAGAAGCAGCAGATCTGGCCAAAAACCGTCCGCCTGCCTGCCGGGCCAATTCATCCACCTGCGAAGCTTTTACCACTACCTGCGCCATTTCCTCCGGCTGAATGGCGCCAAGGCCGATATTCACAGTAACTTTCTCCCTGACGGTATAATTTTTCTTATCCGGGTTTATGGAAATTTGCTGCCCTAAAGTTATTTCTTTCCTTTCATTTTTCTGTGACGGGATTAACAGTTCCGGCAAATCGCGCTGAAAACGGTTGTAAACAAACAGTGATTTTTTTTCGACCTGCAAACCGGAAGCCGAAAGGTGTTCGTAAAGGAAAGCCGACAAAAAACAGACTCCTGAACTTAATGAATCGGGAACAGGAATATACCCTTCGGCCCATTTTCCGGTACATTTTTTAATTACCGATGCAATGGTGTGATTGTCTGCATCGGTAAGCTGAACATGCACCACATTGCTTTTGCTTTCGCCGTTTTTGAGTTCAACTTTGAACCAGACCGTATCGCCCGACACACAAAAATCGCGATCGGTAAACAGGAAAAGGTCTTTTGCAGCATCACCAGGTTGGGCAAATCCTGATGTAATAATCGCCGAAAGAAACAGGCTCAGTATTTGAATTTTCACATTCATTTTGATTTCCATTCTGTTTAATTTTGCCAAAACCAGGGTGGATACAATGATTTTTGTCCCGACTCGGGAATATCGTGAAAAACGTTAATTCTCCGGAGGGTGTGAATTCCGGTGCGTGGATCCAGTTTTACAAAAAAACGGTGTTCACGGTAGCGGAAAATTTCAAAATTTCCCAGCACCACTTTTTTCGGATCTGAAGTACATTGCAGATTACTGCGGGCCTGCACATACATGGGATCGAAAATTTTTCCGTCGGCCCCAAGCTGGCTGTTCAAATCGTTGTAAAATTTCCAGGCTGATTGAGAGATGCTGTACTGGTACATGATGTAAATCCATCCCTGATCTGTTTCTCCCGGGTTATTTTGTTGAGACTGATAGGGGAAAAATTCAACCGGATGTTTTAAAATATTAAAGCCGGTAGCATAATCATTTGGCCCGGCAATGTTAAAAATATCATCGGGATAAATGGATTTCCATCCGAATTTGTATTGCTGAGTCAGAGCTCCATCCATTACAGTATCGAAAGGGAACTGGTACTGCATAATTTTCCGGGCATCGAAGCGGTAATAACCTGGTGCATTGTAGTTGTTTATATCAACATAAACCTGCTGACCCAGTTTTTTTCTGAATTCTTCCACATCGGTTTCACCGCCCGGCTGAGTCCATTTTTCCGCTTCACCGCTGTAGAAAGCCGAAATTTCGGGAACCGGCGGAACAGGTTCCAATCCGGAGGTAAATATTTCCCCGCCCGCAGTAATATGCAGCCGGTACCTTTCGGTTGAATCGAGGGATTCGTTTAGTTCAAATAAACCGGGCTGGATTTGTTGTGTCAGGTAACCTTTGCCCCGTGAATCGATCAACTGTACCAGTGCATTGTCATAAGGTTCAAATAAATCTGGTTCGTTAAACCCGGCTGATTTTTGCAAGATAATTTGATGAGTTGACTCTCCGAAATCAAGCCGGGCGTCAACTACCAGAACACTTTCCACCTTGTCCAGTTCGGGTTCGTAAACCGATTCGCACCCCGCAAAAAGCAGCAATGGCACCCACAGATATTTTACTAATTTAAGCATCAGAATGAAAAATTATAGGTTAACGACGGCACCGGAATGCCGATAACCGAAAGTTTATAAAGCGAATATTTTCTGTAATCGTTTTCGGCTCCCGGCCCTGCTTTCCGGTAATAAACCGAATACGGATTTTCCCTGCCGTAAGCATTGTACACCGAAAGTGTCCAGCTTCCTTTCCACATGCGTTTCCGGCGCAGGTTTTCATCGAAAGTAATAGAAACGTCGAGCCGGTGATAAGGAGGCATCCGGTATTTGTTTCTGTCGGAATAATACACCAGCGTTTCGCCGGCGTATTTGTATTTAATTTCAGGGAGGGTAACTGGTCTTCCCGAAATGTAAACAAAGTTAGCTGAAAAGCGCCACCTCCGGCTGATGTTGTATGTACCCACCAGTGAAAAATCGTGCGGTTTATCGTACAGCGAAGGATAATATTTCCCATCCCAGAAATTATCTGCTTCCGCTTCAGCCAGGGTTTTTTGTTTGGTTCGCGAAAGCACGTAACTGGCAGAACCTGTAAGCCGGCCTGTATTTTTTCGGGCGCTCAGCTCAATTCCCACAGAATACCCCCTGGCCGGAATCAAATCGTCCTCAATGTTTTCATTCATGATTAACTGCGCGCCGTTTTTATATTCCACCAGGTTTTGGAGGTATTTAAAATACACTTCCGACGAAAAATCAATGCCTTTAAACCCTGGTTCTTTTTCCACTCCAATAGCAATCTGGTCGCTGATAATCGGCTTTAAACCCGGACTGGCAGATTTCCAGGTTTCGGCCGGTGAAACAACTGCATTGTTGCTCAACTGAAACAGGTACTGGCGCACCCGCTGGTAATTCCATTTTATTACAGTATTTGCATTGGCATCATACCTGGCAGAAAGTCGTGGTTCTAAACCTGCGTAAAATTTATTTTCCTCTCTTTTTTCAGGAACACCCGGAAAATAATAATCAGAAAACATCCAATCACCGCTACCATTATCGCCCGGCTCCATTGTAGTTGTTTTGTTTTTGAATAAGCTGAACCGCAATCCGGCAGAAACAGAAAACCGGGAAGAGATTTCAATTTCATCTCCGGCAAACAACGCAGCTTCCAGCGAATTTTCCACAGGCAATTCCCGCGAAACAATTTGAGTAGTATCTTCAATCGGCGATATTTTTCCCGGATTTACGCGGTAATTAATCACTTTAAATCCACCAATGGCTTTATGAACAGCGTTCGGATGCCAGCGCAGGGTGTATCCTGCCGATGAATAGGCAAGATGGTTATCGAGATAATAGGACTCCAGCGGATTTTGTTGGGCAAAATCAGTAAGCCGGTAATTGTATTGGCTGTGAGCTACATCCAATTCGCCAAAAAACTCTTCGGTTAACTGGTTACTCACTTCCAGATTGGCCAGAATATTTCCGTATTGGGTAACCGATTCAGCACTGGTGTTAAATTCATCGTTGCTCACATACCCCATCAGGCTCATCCGGTTGTATTTATCGAACTTGTAGGTTATTTTTCCTGAAATATCGTAGAAATTGGTTACACTGCGGGCAAAATCCAGTTCGGGAATTTCCTTCATAATCCAGTTGGCGTAGGAGCTTCTGCCGCCTGCCACAAAGGTCAGTTTTTTGTTTTTGCTGAGCGGCCCGTCCATGGTTACCCTGGAGTTGACCAGTCCGATTCCGCCGTAAAACCGGATTTGTTCCGTGTTGCCATCTTTGAAACCCACTTCCATAACCGAGGCTACCCGCTCGCCAAAATTCGCCGGCATGCCCCCTTTGAACAGACGCACATTTTCCACCACATCGGGATTTATTAACGAAAGAAAACCGAAAAGATGCGACGAATTAAAAACCGGACTTCCGTTTATCAGAATCAGGTTCTGGTCGGTATTCCCCCCCCGCACATTAAATCCCGAGGCCAGTTCACCAACCGTTTGAATACCGGGAAGCATGGTCATTCCCTTTAAAATGTCCACCTCGCCCATTAAAGCAGGTAACTTTTTAATTTCAACCGACGACATATGCATCATACTCATTTGCGACCGGGGCAAATCGGCTTCTTTGCCGATAACGGTCACTTCTTCAATGGCATGCGATTCTTCAAACAGTTGAAATTCTTCATATCCGTCTTCAATTAAACGAATCTTCCAGGTTGAACTTTGCAGGCCTACAAATGAAAACTGAAGCCGGTGGTCTCCGGTGGGCAGTTCCATTTCAAATTCGCCATTTTCATCTGTTGTGGTTCCTTTTTGGGTTTCGGTGTGGTAAATAATGGCGCCAACCAGGGTTTCATCGGTTTTTCCATCGACCACACGTCCTCGTAAGGTGGCTCTTTTGTAGCGGCCAAGATTGAGCGGATTGCCGATAATCAGGAACTGGGAGGATTCATCCAAACGGGAAAAACTCCCCGAAACTTCGGGATAAATGACCACTCCGTTGTCCTGAAAAAAAAGGAAAGTGAGTTCATTGTCCAGAAAGATGTTGTTCAGGGCCTGAATGAGTGGCGTGTTTCTGAAGGATTTGTTGATGGAATGCGGGGCCAGCCATTCCTGTTTATAAAAAAACTTCAGGTTGTATTTGGTTTCCAGCGAATCGAAAAAAACCCGCAATGGCTGGTCGCGGTAGGTTCCGTCAATGAGTATTTCACCCTGATTTTGTGCATTGGTTTGCCCGGAGTTTCCCAAAAACAAAACCAGAGAAAAAAAAGAATACAGAAATACTAATCTGATTGAAATTGAATTCGCCACTTGGTTTAGCTGATAAAACATATATTTTGGTTTCTTTTAAGCGATGTTGGTTGTTGGATACATTATTTCAGAGAAAGTTTAACCAAAAAAGTAAAATGTTCAAAAAAAATCATCCTGCACTTAGCACCTGCATTTAATGGTTTAAAACTCGTAATATAATCCGGTATATATGCCTACCCGGTAAGGCCTGAAATCGACTTCAGGGTTGCGGTTGAGTGAATTCAGATAATAATTGAGCCGAGGTTCTAAAGCCAGCGAAAGATTTCTGCCGAGTGCGTAATTCAGACCTAAGCCTATGGTTCCCGAAATGTTTACCGTTGAAATATCGCGGGTTTTGCCAATGTTTTGCAAGCCGTATTCATTGTCGATGTAAACATTGTTGCCAACCACCAGTCCGGCATTTACGCCTCCCACCAGTTCCACATCCATTTTACTATCGAGGAGAAGATAACGCAGGTACAACGGTATTTCTACAAAGTCGAACACCTGCGAAAGTTCGCCCCGGGTCATGAGCGAGTTGGAGTAGAGACCGTAAGTTTCGAGGTTGGCAGCAATTTCAGCACCTTTGGGTAACCCTTTAAATTCGATTATTCCTGCAGTGCTGTTCATGGCCATCTGGTTGTTTTCCATGCTAACGGGCGTATTAAAATACAGGTTTCCTGCCGGTGCAGCTACATAATCGGCCTGAGACCTTAAGCCTGAATACATGGGCGAACTACCTGTTTTTTGTCCGTTTTGTGCATAATAAATGCCGCTTTCCACCCGAACTTTTTTACCTGTTTTGTATTGCACCGAAATTCCGCCGCTAAGGTTTGTGTTTCCGTCGCCGGTTTCCGATGTCATGTTGCTGGCATAAGTTTCGCCGTGCTTTGCTGCATACGACGAATATCCCGGAGAAACGTTCAGACCCATTTTCCATCCGGATTGTTCTTTGTCCGCATGGGCGAGCTGACGGGCATTCTCGTCCATCAACTTCTGCTCCCATGTGAAATAATTTTCCGGAACTGACGGTTTGTCCTTTTTAGCCAGCGAACGCCCAAACTCCTGCTCTTTGGTAATAATTTCAGGCGTTTCAATGGGTTTCATTAAGTTCATACCGGCAGAAGCAAGCATTGTTCCCGTTCTTTCTTCCCGAGTACTTTCATCTGAAACGGGTAATTTTTCTTCCAACCCTGTTTTTGTTTTGCTTTGGATAGTTGTCTCTGCCAGTAAACGTTCCGGGTCATATTCCGGTTTGCCGGTTACAACAGGTTCATTGGCAGGAACCGTGATTTTCCTTTCGTGTGGAGCTTTTTCATCCTGTTGCTCCAACCGTTCGCTTTCGGCTACCCGGGGTGTAGTTCTCTCTGCCGTATCGTTAAAATACCAGCCGGCCAAAAAAGCAAGTACCAGCAGGGCTGCCACAGCCGACCAGCTGTACCAGGCCATTCGCTTTTTGCGGCGCTGTCCGGCCAGGGTTGCCTGAATGCTGCCCCACAAAAATTCAGGTGGATTTTCCGAGTAGCCATCCAGCTTTTCCCGGAAAATGTTATCCATGTTATTTAATTCTTCCTTCATTATGCAAGTAAATTTGCATTTGACTCAACTTCACCGTAAAGTTCCAGTACTTTACGTTTTAAAATATCCCTTGCCCGCGCAAGGTTCGATTTCGATGTTCCCACCGAAATGTTCATTTCTTCACCGATCTCCTGGTGGTTCAACCCCTCCATAACAAAGAGGTTGAATACCATCTGGTAGCGTGGCGGTAGTTGCTGAATCAGTCCCAGCAGGTCTTCGGCTCCGATTTTTGCCAGAATATCATCCGGAACCTGCACTGAATCGTATTGTCCCATATCTTCAACCGGATACAAAACATGCTGTTTCCGGAACTTGCTCAGCGAAACATTCACCATAATTCTTCTCATCCAGCCTTCAAAAGAACCCTCGTGCCTGAAACTTTCCATATTTGAAAAAACCTTCACAAATCCCTCCTGCAGATTGTCTTCGGCTTCGGTGCGGTCTTTCGCATAGCGCAGGCAAACCCCGAACATTTTCGGTGCAAACATCCGGTAAAGTTTTTCCTGCGCACGCGCATTACCCGAGGCACATTCGTTTATAATATTTTTCAAATCTTCCAAACCAGGGCTGCAAATGTTTCTTCAAAAGTAAGGATTAATTCTGCTTTGCTTTTAGAAATTTATCCCTAACTTGCATCACATTGCTTTGCTGCATTTTTTTTTCTGCTGCGAAAACATGGGATAGACGCAGGGAGTTGGAAAAGGGTTGCGTTGGATTTATAATATTTTTAAGGAATTTCAACTTTAGTGCCGTTTAGCTAATGCTGTCAAGTCAAAAGACGTTGACAGGTTGGATAGCGCAGACTTGTCAGCGTATAGCTCCTGACAACGTCGAAGGAATACGAAGTACAATATTTACCAGACTAAAAAAATAATTTTAGTTTTTTACAATCTTTGACGCAACCCTTTTGAATCATGCATCATCTTTGATAATGTATGCGTGGCAAAAACGAAAAAATTGCGTTATGAAAACAAAATTAGTTTTAATCTTATTGACGGTACTTCTGTTTGCCGGATGCAATCTTCCCGGAAACACGCCAGATGAAGAATTAGACGTTACCGAAAAAACAGCACGCCTGATTGATGCCGAAAATCAATTTGGATTCGAATTGTACCGGCATGTTTTTGCTTCGGAAACCGAATATGAAAACATTATGGTTTCACCGCTGAGTGTGAGTTTAGCCTTAGCCATGACTTACAACGGCGCAAATGGCGAAACCAAAACCGCCATGAAAAAAACCCTGAAAGTTTACGGGTTAACGCCCGAAGACATCAACACCTCGTACCGCGATTTGGTGAATGACCTGAAATCGCTAGACCCGAAAGTGTTGCTTGAAATTGCCAACGCTATTTTTTACCGCGATGATTTTCAGGTGGAAAATGAATTTGTTTCCATCAATAAAAACTATTACGAAGCCGAAGTTTCGGCGCTCGATTTTGGAAACGAACAACATTCGCTGGAAATCATTAACGGCTGGGTGGCCGAAAAAACGCACGACAAAATTGAAAGCATCATCGACCGGATTTCCCGCAACCATGTAATGTTTTTGCTGAATGCCATTTATTTTAAAGGTTCCTGGCAAAAGGAATTCAACGAAAAAAGCACTGATGAGCTTCCGTTTTATCTGGAAAACGGCGATAATATTCAAACCGAAATGATGCAGCGGCTCGATACGTTGCCATATATGTCAAACGATGTGTTCAGCGCCATTGAACTTTCTTATGGAAAAGGAAATTACAACATGGTTGTTTTTCTTCCCGAAAACGGCAGTACGCTGGACGAAATTGTCAATAAGCTGGACAAAGACAACTGGGAAACCTGGATGGACAGTTTTCAGGAAACCCAAAGTGTAGATATTAAGCTTCCAAGGCTAAAATATGAATACGAAATTACACTCAACGACGTTTTAACTGAAATGGGAATGGGCGTTGCCTTTACCGGCGCTGCCGATTTCTCCGGAATTAACCGGCATGGCGGGCTGAATATCGACTACGTAAAACACAAAACGTTCATTGAAGTGAACGAAGAAGGCACCGAGGCCGCTGCCGTAACGGTTGTGGCCATCGAACGAACATCGGTTGGCGGACCACAAAAGGTGCCGTTTTATGTGAACCGGCCGTTTATGTATGCCATCACCGAAAAAAGCACCGGTGCAGTTTTGTTTATGGGAACGGTGAAAAATCCGAATTCAAATTAAATTTCAATCAAAATGAAAAAAATTATTATCGTTTTTCTGTCATTTGTTATGCTGTTTTCAGCATGCCATGAAGAACCTCTCGAACCCGGTGAATTCAAGGAAATTGTTTTGGATGAAAAATCCGCACAAATAGTAGAAGCTGACAACGAATTTGGGTTTGAACTTTTCCAAAAGATTTTTGCGTCTGAAGCTGAATACGAAAACATCATGGTTTCGCCATTCAGTGTTTCGCTGGCTTTAGCTATGACATACAACGGCGCCGGTGGGGAAACGAAAAAAGCTATGGAAGAAACCCTGAAGTTATACGGCCTGACACCAGAAGAAATCAATACTTCATATCAAACGCTGGTAAAGGCATTGAAATCGCTCGACAAAAAAGTTATCCTCGAAATTGCCAACGCTATTTTTTACCGCGACGACTTTCATGTGGAAAGTGAATTCATTTCAACCAATAAAAAATATTACGATGCTGAAGTTTCAGCGCTCAATTTTGGTTCGCCCAACGCATTAACAACCATTAACGATTGGGTGGCCAATAAAACCCACGACAAAATTGACAAAATACTGGATAACATATCGAACGACCACATTATGTTTCTTATCAATGCCATTTATTTTAAAGGTATCTGGCAATCGGAATTCGAAAAGAAAAATACAACGGAAAAGGATTTTTATCTTGAAAACGGGTCCACAGTGAAAACCGATTTTATGCAGCAGGAAAATTCGGTTTTGTATTCTTCCAACGAAATATTTCAGGCTGTGCAACTGCCCTACGGACAGGGAAACTATACCATGAATGTTTTTCTTCCGCAGGCCGGTAAATCATTGCAGGACATTACGGAAAACCTCGATAAAGAAAACTGGAAAAACTGGAATAAAAATTTTGTGGAAACGAATGTGGATATTGAATTGCCAAAATTCAAATTTGAATATGAACTCACAATGAACCAGGTGCTTACCGACATGGGAATGGGCATTGCATTTACCCGTGGTGTTGCCGATTTCACCGGAATTAAACGGGGAGGTAACCTGAACATCGATTACGTAAAACATAAATCGTTTATAGAAGTAAATGAAGAAGGAACCGAGGCTGCAGCAGTAACAGTTGTAGCCATTGAATATACCTCAGTGGGAGGAACTACGAAGGTACCGTTTTATGTGAACCGCCCGTTTCTTTTTGCCATTACCGAAAAAAGCACCGGCGCTGTGCTGTTTATGGGAACGGTGAAAAATCCGCAGCTGAATTAGCTATTGAGACACAAGACAAAAAAAATGAAAACTTAAAATAGTGCGTTATGAAAACAATTATTTTGCTGTCGCTGGCATTTGCACTGACTTCCATCAGTTCATGTCAGAAAAATGATCCGGTGCCAGACGAAAATAAAATCATCAATCTGGATGAAAAGTCGGCCCAACTGGTGGAAGCCGACAATGCTTTTGGACTTGAACTTTTTCAGCAAATCAGAGAGAATAGCGATGAGGAAAACCTGATGATTTCGCCGCTTAGTGTTTCGGTGGCGCTGGCTATGGCATACAATGGCGCAGGAAGTGAAACCAAATCGGAAATGGAAAAGGTACTGAAGTTAAACGGCCTTACCAAAGAGCAAATCAATGCCTCTTATGAAAAACTGATTTCGGCATTGCAATCGCTGGACGAGGAGGTGGTTTTTGAACTGGCCAATGCCATTTTTTACGCCGAAGGATTTTCTGTGAAACAGGGATTCCTGGATATCAACCGCCAGATTTACGATGCCGAAGTGGAAGCGCTCAATTTTAATGACCCGGCATCTGTTGATATAATCAACGGCTGGGTGGCTGAAAAAACGCACGATAAAATTGAAAAAATTATCGAACAGCTGAATCCGCTGGATCGGATGGTATTGCTGAATGCCATCTATTTTTACGGTACCTGGACCAACAAATTCGATGAAGAGGGTACGCACAATCTTTCGTTTCGCAAAACAGACGGCACCACCCTCGAAGTGCCCATGATGAGCAAGCTGGAAAAACTGCTCTACAAGGAAAATACGTTGTTTAAGGCAATAAAAATGCCTTACGGAAACGGACAGTACAACATGGTTGTGATGCTTCCTGTGGGTAGCAACAGTTCGCAGGACATTATAGATGTACTGACTATTGCCAACTGGAACAGCTGGATGGCCACTTTTGAAATGGCCGAACGGGTAAAGATTACCATGCCCCGTTTTAAGTACGCTTTTGAAACTTCGCTGAAAGACGTATTGAAAAACCTTGGAATGGAAAAGGCATTTTTGCCAAACAAGGCCGATTTTTCTGGAATTTCAAACGAGGATTTATACATCAGCGAAGCCATTCATAAATCGTATATCGATGTAAACGAAACCGGAACCGAAGCTGCTGCGGTTACCGGACTTGTATTTGCAACAACCAGTATGGAACAGAATCCCCCTGTCTCTTTTTATGTGGACAGGCCGTTTGTGTATGCCATTACCGAAAACGATACGGGCGCCATCCTTTTTATAGGGGAAGTGAACCACCCGGAATACGATTAAACGATAATTCCAAATCTCCGGATTTTGCTGCAACAGTTAGTTCTGTAAAAGTCGCCTGCTAATTCCCGGGCGGCTTTTTTTTAACTGGCTGTATCAGCGATATTTTTAACTGATTGAAAAGGCAGTTGAAGAAACCAATTATTGCAAAATGGATGAAAAATTAAATAAATGGTCGGGATTTAGTTTATTCTGAGCTGCAATTGTTAAACCTCGACATAAACTAATTCGGAAATGGTTATTTCCGATCCTTGACTATTTTTAAACAATGTGAAAACAGTTGGATTTGTTCTGTTAGCTTTAATAAGTGATAAATTGGGTTTTTCAAAGTCAAGGTTTTGCTGTGAGATCCCTTTGGATTCCCTGAATTCACTGATTCTTTGACCATTTTTCTGTTGAAACTGGTTAATAATTTTTAGTTATCATTTGCTACAACTAATTTTTGTTTTTATATTTGAACATTGGTTATTATATGACAACAATAATAAAAGTAATCAAAGCGTTAGCTTCTTTTGAACACTCAAACCAAGCTAAAATCCCACGCTTTTAACACATAACATTCATCTATGGGAATAGGATGAAATAAAATTCAATGAAATGAAAAACATTATTTTACTAATTTCCATTTCTCTTTTTCTCTTTTCATGCGAAAAAGACAGTCTTGATGAAGGATTTGAAAATGCAAATCCTAATGTTAAGGAAAAACTTATTAAACAATTTGAACTATTTTCTGACGACTGGTCAGATGCGGATGGAACAACCAGAATTAATTATAACTCAGAAAATATAATAACGAGTATAACCTCAGAAGGTAGTACTCAGTTTTTTTATTATGATGATTTTGGTAACTTGGATTCTATCACAGGTGACTCAGATGGATTTTTTATAGACCAGATATTTGAAGAAATAGGTGATTCAGCTGTTGCTGCATATAAATGGGGCGATGTTTTGAAATATGACGACAAAGGCAATCCTGAAGAAGTCGAACTTTTAAGAGGCAGTTTAGATATACCTTATTCTCCTTTTGGTGGAATAGATGAACATAGCATTGCCTACATTTCTTACGACCCAATTCCTAATCCGTTTTACTATTCTTTGAAAGCAGGAGGTATTATTGATGTATTAAATAATATTTATCTGGATTTTGGGTATGGCCCCAAAGAATTGATAATAGCAAAAAAAATGCTTCTTTTCAATTTTCCTAACCTTATCATGGTAAAAAAAATAAGTGGTTCAACAGAGGCTGAGATACATTTTGAAAACACGGTTGATGATGATGATTACTTAACTCGTTCAGAAGTGTTTTTCGCTTCTAAATATAATTCGGAAACAACTGTTTTAAGGTTTGCTTATAAAGAATAACCTATTAATCAACAATTCTATCAAATTTGTTTCAAAAAATGACTATAACAGAATTCTGGAGAGTCTTGAATTTAACAACTAAAATTTACAGAAATGCTTGGAATCAATGTGTATAAGGCATTTTTTGTTTTATGAAAACTTTGAATTTTACATTTTTTCTTGTTCTGATGGTGACCTATTTGGTGACTCTTTTTTATGCGGATTTTACTTTAACAAAACAAGCATTTCCAAGGTATTGCTATTTTTTTATTGATTCGTCCTATGTTTCGATTATTTGACATGGATTAAGTTTTAAAATTTTCATTATCTGTATTTGTATTGGATTTAATTCCGGTATCCTTAATTGTTTTATTCGGTATCCTATTTCGAGTTCGCTCATTTTTTTTATTTTTCAATTCATTTATTATATCCCAATATGATACTTTATATTTATTTTTTGCATTATAACTTTTCAACCATGGATATATGGCTGTTTCCATTTCTTTAACTATTGCATAAACAAACATACAGATAAGCACGTGCCCTCTTGGCTGCTTCTCATTATTATTACTGAAAATTATAAAGTAAAATTCGTTATAAAAAAACAACACCCGTTTCCAGAGAAGAAAAAAACGATCTGCTTCCTCAGATTCACCTCATGTTTGATACAATACTGGAATTTCGAAAAAAATATGGCGTTGGCCGCGCCATTGCTGCGCCTCAAATTGTACTGCAAAAAATAATTATTTGCCTGAACATAGATAAACCGGTTGCCCTGGCCAATCCTGAACTTTCAGATTTAAGCGAAGAACTTTTTGAACTATGGGACGATTGCATGAGTTTTCCAAACCTGCTGGTAAAAGTGAGGCGGCACAAAAGCCTCACCCTTACCTTTTATGATTTAAAACGGGAAAAGCAGGTTTGGCTTCTTCAGGATGATCTGGCTGAACTGATTCAGCATGAATACGATCACCTGGACGGAATTCTGGCCACCCAACGGGCCATTGACGATCAATCGTTTCGGTGGAAAGCATAAAAAAAACCGATTGAAAAGATCCAACCGGTTTTTTGGTATAAATATTCGTCTGGTTTAGAAAATACTGTACGAAAGGCCTACGGCAAAGTTT
>Ga0334883_1001202_pt1 | contig 40168 bp, 32 predicted proteins | sample GraSluR1_MG_6_FD_207230 | JGI IMG/M metagenome (GOLD analysis project Ga0334883, IMG submission 207230) | Sludge microbial communities from methane-producing bioreactor in Wageningen University, Netherlands - Granular Sludge_09_05-R1 | ecosystem: Engineered > Bioreactor > Anaerobic >...
TCATGTTCCTCTCACCTCTCAAGTGATGTTTTGTGAGGTGATCTAATACCACAATTAGGCTTAAATTACAATAAGTTAAAATTGTAGATTCAGAGAGATGCCATATGTACACTCACGGATTCAGGTTCTTTGCCATTCTTGTGCCGAACTATTGGAGGAGTCTTACTCCCTCTACTGTTTCTGCTACTTTTGTGGAGAAAGCGCCCCGTTGCCTGGATGACATTCGGGGCTGCAATAATTGTCGTCCCATGGATGCTTTGGTGCACCTTCGGAAATAATAGTAACAATGATAATATAATGGGATTTTATACTAGTTATTCCTCATGGTGGCTCCATTCAACCGATATAAACGCTCTCTGGAAAATTATATTTTACAATCTCATATTTATTTTAATGAGTGTACCACAATTAAGTGGAATATACGACGTATTTAAGTATATATTTTCAACATATTATTATATCTATCTAATTCCATTTGGAATAATGGCTTTTACCATAATTATATATCAATCATATCAAATTAAAATAATGCCATTATTTTTGTTGGCATATTTTGCCATTCTTTGTTTTTGGCCATGGCCTCCGATTCGATTCTTATTGCCATTTGCGCCTTATATTATATCTTCATTAATTTTGTTTATGTTTCAGATGAATGCAACTATCTTTAAGATACATAAACTAAATTATGCAATATATTTAATTTTAGCTGCTATTATTATGTTTAATCTATACACATCACAAAACATTGCAGCAATTTCCAAGAAACACAACTATCCATATGGATATATGCCAAAACATCAAGTATCATGGTCTAAGTATCAAGAGCTTTTCGAATGGATCAATACCAATTCAAATATCAACGACATCTTAGGGTCAGGACATGATTCCGTATTCTATCTTTACACATCGCGAAATACTCTGAGACCATTTGCCCATTACCCTTTGTCCATGTTTTATGGAGCTGACAGACCACCGATTGGAACGGCTGAAGACTTGGTGAGTGCAATAAGAAAATATAATATCAAGTATCTTATACACACTCCTCTTCCAGGGTTTCCGGAAGAAAAACCGTTTGCCGATCTCATAAGTCAAGTGCAGCAAGACTGCCCTGGCTGGCTTAACCCTGTTTTCGTCGGGCGGGATCGACGCTTCATCATTTTTTCAGTTCAAGGAAATCAAGGAGGATTGTAGATCATCTTCCATCACCCGGAGCAACAGGGATCACTTTCTCTTCGATGAAATCCGCGTTTTCCTGCCTGAGTCCCTTGAACTCGGGAGGGGGGCTGAGGGAAGCGGGGCGTTGAGCTTTCGGGGCGCGCCGAACCGCCGGCTTCTGGGGGACCGTGAGAACCGGTTCAGGAGGAGACAGCACAGGGCCCTCGACCATCACGGGGCTTATAGTAATACCGGATCCGGACGGCGGGGATGCAACGGTTCCTCCCTTGACTTCGACGGCCGCCCTGGCCTGCTTCAGATTCTCGGCCGCCTGGGCGTAGTAGCCCGACCTGCGGCTGACGGCGATCTCGAAGGCCCTTACGGCCCGATCATACTCCCCGAACTGCATCAGGGCGGCACCCAGGTTGTTGTAGGCGCGGGCCTCGTCGCCCGACCTCCGGAACGCCTCGAGGGCCTCCACGTATCTGCCCAGCCGGCAGAGAGTCAGGCCCAGGTTGTTGCTGATCCGCTCGTCCGACGGGCTTCTTGCCAGTGCGTCCTGGAAGGCGGCAGCGGCGGCTTCGTCGTTGCCCATGAGGGAGTACGAAATCCCCAGGTTGTTGTAAAGCGTTCCGTCTTCGGGCCGGATGGTGATGGCGGCCTGGTGCTCGGGCACCGCGAGCTCCGGCTTTCCCCTGTAGTTGTAGACCACGCCCAGGTAGCTGCGGGCCAGCCACAGCCTGTCGTTCAGCTGCAGCGCCTGCCGGAAGGCCCGTTCCGCCTCGTCGTACCGCTTTTTCTTGAACAGGGCCTGCCCCATGCCCTCGTAGGCCGGAGCATATTTCGGATCCTTTTTCGCCGCCTCCTCGAAATCTTTCAAGGCGTCGTCAACCATGCCCCGGGCCAGGAACACCCTGCCCCGTTTGCATCGCACCTGCACATTGGCCGGTTGACTGCGCAGCACCCGGTCGTACTGCAGGAAAGCCTTCACCGGGTCGCCGCTCAGCAGAAGATTGTCTCCAAGCCTCTCGTAATCGGCATCGGTGAGGTCCGGGAGCCTGCCTCCCCGGGTGATTTCGTCGGGAACCGCGGCAGCGCGCTGCTTCTCCGCCAGGGCGGCGTAGTCCTTCGACTTGATGCCGCCGTCCCGGGACGCGCATCCATGGCCGAGCACGATAAGGACCAGTACCACCGGGACGACGATACACCACAGGCTGTTCCGAATGCCCGAACCCGATGCTTCGAAACGCCACCTCCAGGAAGAACGGTTCACTGCCGGGATCATGAATGCACTTTCCTCGATCAACAGGCTTATCGGCTATTTCAGCACGAACATGCGCAGAACCTTGACGAGCGCCGGTCCCACGATGACGACAAAAAGAGCCGGAAAGATGAACAGGATCAGGGGAAGCACCAGCTTCACCGTCAGCTTGGCGGCCTTCTCCTCCGCTCTCTGAAACCGCTTGGTCCGGAAGGCGTCGGATTGAACTCGAAGAGCCTGGGCTATGCTGGTGCCGAACCGCTCCGTCTGGATGAGCAGGGCCACGAGGGTGCTTACGTCCTCGAGATCCGTTCTCAGGGCCAGGTTTTTCAAGGCGTCGCGCCTCAACTTGCCCGCGCGCATCTCGAGATTGACGAGCTTGAGTTCTTCGCTCAGCACCGGGTTGGTCAGGCGGAATTCCTCGGCCACCCGGAAGATGGCGGCATCCAGGCCCATACCCGCCTCGACGCACACCACCATGAGGTCCAGGGCGTCCGCTAGACCCTTTCTCACCGCCTCCTGCCGCCGAGATATCCTCAGGCGAAGCCATATGCTGGGGAGGTAAAACCCGAGCAGGGCGCTCACCAGGGCGAACAAGGTTGTCACGAGCTTCCCCAGTATGGGGAAGAACCAGACCTTGACGGCCAGGAATGCAGCTGCAAAAACCAGGGCCAGGAAGCATTTTGCACCCATCAGGATGGCCAGGGCATTGTGCCTGCGGATTCCGGCGCGCAGAAAACGCAGCTGGTACTCCCGGATCTCCTCTGGCTTCTCGGGCTTGACTTTCGCCCCCACCCTCTCCCAGAAGTTGATCACCCGGTCCCGAAGCCCCTCCGAGCCATCGTCGACACGGGGAGAACTGCCGGAAGGAACTTCCCTTTCTCCACGCGTGATCTTTTCGTGGATTCTCCTTCGCCTGACCTGTTCCCTGCGATACAGCATGAACGCAACGGACAGGAGCAGTACGGAGAAAAAGACACCACCGGACACCAGCAGGGGTATGTTGTCGGCGTGAAACATCGTATCCTTCTCTTCAGGATGCTGCTGCCAGGACGACAGAAGGGCTCCCGGCTGCCGATCGAAAAACCCTCACCGAAAGTCACATCCCCGAAAAGCGGCGATCCCGCTGTCGGCGGCTGCATCCATGGAAGGGCGGAAGACCTTCACATGGGCCTTTCCACCCCGCTAGACATCGATCCGGATCATGCTCCTGATGGTCAGGATGCCGAGACAGATCATCACGGCTGCACCGCCCAGGAGCATGTGCCCGATGGGATCGTTGACGAGTGTGGTGATGTACTCCCGGTTCAAGATGAAAAGGGCCGCGGCCGTAACAAAAGGAACCGCGATCAGGATGATCGCGCCGGTCCTGGCTTCCGCCGAAAGAACCCGTACCTTGCCGAAGAACTTGAACCGCTCGCGGATAAGCTCGCTGGTCCCTTCGATGAGTTCGGCCAGGTTTCCACCCGTCTCCCTTTGCACGATGGTGGCCACCACGAAGTAGCCAAGGTCCGGGCAGTCCACTCGTGTGGCAAGGTTTTTCAGCGCATCGCTCACACTGACGCCGAAATTGATTTCGTCGAGGGTCCTGTCGAATTCCACGGCGATCGGGTCGCTCATCTCGTCACAGACCATCTTGAGGCCGCTCGAGAAGGCGTGCCCTGCCTTGAGTGTCCTTGCCACGAGTTCCAGGGCCTCGGGCAGCTGTTCCTGGAATTTCTGCATCCTCTTCTTCTTCTTCGAATGGAGAAGCAGGAAAGGCACCGACCCGAAGAGAACCGCGAAAGCCGTCGGCAGGATCCTGCCTCCACCCGAGGTGGTACCGACGAACCAGCCCACACTCGCCACGACAAGGGAGAGGAGAATAAAGAAGCCGGCGGGCCGTTGCACATCGGCCTGGCGGATAAGCCGATCGAGCCTCCTCACGGGGGAGACCCCCTCGAGCAGCCGGTTCAGCCAGGGCACGTCGCTGAGCACTTTCCTGCGCACGATGTCCGCCGGTTGAACATCTTCGTCAGCAGAGTGGAATTCCTTCAGCCGTTTGCGGACCCTTGCCTCACCGGGGTTCCGGAGCCTGCGCAGGGAAAGGAAGACCGTTTCCACCAGCACCAGGCAGACGACGAACGTTGCCACCGAGATCATGATTTCCATGCCGGCCTCACAATCCGCCGATATCAGACTTCAAAGGATCGGCCGGGGTCGAACAGATTCTTGGGCAGAAAGATGCCCATGGCCGTCAGCCTGTCGCTGAAACTCGGCCGGACTCCGCACGGCCGGAACCGTCCCAGGACCTTGCCGTCCTTGCCTACACCCGTCTGTTCGAAGCGGAATATCTCCTGCAGCGTCACCATGTTGCCTTCCATGCCCGTGATCTCCTGAATGCTGGTCACCTTGCGGCTGCCGTCGGCCAGGCGGGCCGCCTGGATGATCAGGTCGAGTGCCGACGCGATATAGCGTCTCAGGAATTCCCCGGGGATATCGAACCCGGCCATGGCCACCATGGTTTCGAGCCTCATGATGGCGTCGCGGGGCGAATTGGCGTGGATGGTGGTGAGCGACCCGTCGTGGCCGGTGTTCATGGCCTGGAGCATGTCGAAGGCTTCCTGGCCGCGCACCTCGCCCAGGATGATGCGGTCGGGACGCATGCGCAGGCAGTTCTTCACCAGGTCGCGCTGAGTCACCTCCCCCTTGCCTTCGAGGTTGGGAGGGCGCGTTTCCAGGGAAACCAGGTGGGTCTGCTTGATCTGCAGTTCCGCGGCGTCCTCGATCGTAACAATCCGTTCCGCCTCGGGGATGAAGCGCGAAAGCACGTTCAGCAGCGTCGTCTTGCCGCTCCCGGTGCCTCCCGAGATGATAATGTTGAGTCGAGCCCTTACGGCGGCCTTGAGCACCTCGCCGATCTCGGGCACCAGGGCCTTGAGGACGATGAGGTCCTCGAGTTCGAGGGGGTCTTTCGAAAAGCGCCGTATGGACATGGCCGAGCCATGCAGGGCCAGGGGAGGAATGATGGCGTTCACGCGCGAACCGTCCGGGAGCCGGGCGTCCACCATGGGGGAGGATTCGTCGACCCGGCGGCCCACGGCGGAAACGATGCGGTCGATGATCTTTCTCAGGTGAGTGTCATCCTTGAAACGGGCTTCCGTGAGTTCCAGCTTCCCGTAGCGCTCGACGTAGATCTGCCGGTATCCGTTGACGAGGATATCCGAAACCGTCGGGTCCTGGAGAAAGGGTTCGAGGGGGCCGAGGCCGAAAACCTCGTCCTGGATCTCCTGGAACAGCCTCTCGCGCTCGGTCATGTTGAGTGGTATGCGCCTTTCGTCTTCGTGCAGTATCTTTTCCACCAGGCGGCGAATCTGGGGTTTGAGTACGCTCGAGTCCACGGTATCCAGGAGGGACAGGTCGATGAGATCGATGAGCCGGTCGTGGATCCTCGTTTTCAACTCATAGTATTCATTGGGAATGTACGTTCTTTCCCCATGTTTTTTGGGCGCCACGAGAGCCGCCTTTTTCGACGGCTCCTCGTCGGATCCGTTCTGGCCCTGCTGCGCCTGCCGATTCATTCGATTCAGAAAATTCAACACCGTTCAAACACTCCTTCCATCCTCCGTCCTTCCCGCTCCATCTTCCTGGCTGCGACGAGCAGCCTTATTTCCTTCCCAGCAGTTTCCAGAGAAAACGCGGCACACTCTCTTCCTCCTTCTCCTGCTGCGCTTCGAACAAAACAGCCGCGAGACGTCGGATTTCCCTGGTCACGGGGGCTTTCTTCGAAATCTCCGCCAGGGTCTTTCCCTGGTTGATGGCGGAAAGTGTGGTGCGGTAGTCGTTGGGGATCTTCCAGAATACCTTCTTGTTGATGCTCCGCTCGGCATCCGCAAGGGAGATTTCCGACTTGCTCATGAAACGGCTCACCACCACCTTCACCTGGTTCTCGGGCGGATAGCCGAGTTCGAAGAAGACCTTGAGCAGCCTGTTTACGTTGGCGAGCGAAGGCAGGCTCAAAATACATACCAGCACAACCACATCCGACATCTGCAGGATCTTTGCGGACACATCGTCCATCACGCTCCCCGGTTCCACCACGATGTAGTTGAACAGGGTTTTCATGAGATCGAGCAGCTTCTCCATGACCTCGGGCGTAGCGGCATACTGCTCGTCCAGGTTGCCGGGGGAGGAAAGCACGTGCATACCCGTCGTGTGCTTGTGCATCAGGCTCATGAGCAGGGTCGGGTCCAGCCGGGACAGGTTCCGGGCAATCTCCCCCCAGTGATGATTGGGGCTGATGTCGAGGAAGAGGGGTACCTCCACGTACACCCGGTTCATTTCGAACAGCGCCACCGACTTTTCCTTGTCCAGTTCCACGAGGCTGGCCGCAAGGTTCACCGCAAGGGTGGTGGTTCCCACTCCCCCTTTGGCTCCGAGCACGCTGATGATCTTCCCTCTTCGCCTCTGCCTCCGAACCAGCCTGGATTCAATACGCCGTTCCTTGTATCTTTCGATGGCATCGACTATTTCCTTTTCCTTGACGGGCTGGGAAAAGAATTCCCGTGCACCCATGCGCAGAGCCAGTACGAGCATCTCCGGGTCGGGCCTGGCGGAAGTCAGGAAGACTTCCTGGTCTTCACCCAGGGCCAGGTGAGCTTCGATCCTCCGAAACTCTCTCTCCAGGTCCTCTCCCACCTCGAGGACCAGGAGCTGCACGGCGCCATAGTCATCGGGATCCAAAACCTGGAAGCCGGCGGCGGATCCAATGACCCGCCTGAACGCCTCCCCCGTTTCCCAGTCCCGAACATCCAGCTGAACCTTTACGCCATCCGGCGACATCCTGCCTCCACCCGCAAGTAACGATCACAACGCGTCTGATCGTACGAAAACCCCGAACGACACCGTATGAAAGGTCGTTCAAATCGGAAACAGCTTATTGGTCAAGAAGTTCCTGCGTACACTACAACGTCGTTCCCGCGAAGGCGGGAACCCAGTCTAAGCGCAGATCGCGCCGCAAAGATCTCTTTACCCGGGATTTCCCTGCTCTATCCATCCTATGTTCCAGGCTCTTTCCATGATGTGTACAAAGAGCCGTTTCGCCATGCACGGTTACCCTTCCTGGATTCCCGCCTTCGCGGGAATGACGTTGTGGAGCTTAATGATGCTGTGGAGCTTAATGACGTTGTTGTATTGACCGGCACTGCCGCAGAAACGATGTTGCCGCAAGACACACGTTGCCGCAGGAACGACGACGTTGCGCCAACGACGCTGTTGTGGGTGTATTCCACCTTTGTGCGACAACTGTCCGGGTACGCGCTTTCTGTGAAGAACGTTTCTTCTCGCACCGACCTCCGGATCCTGCATGACTCACGCCCGGGTCTCTACGATTCGGCTTCCCGCATTCCGCCGGCCGCCCCGGGACCGCCCCTGCCTGTCGACTCACACAGTGCGCCGTCCTACAGGCACTTGTCCACCAGTCCCGGGATGCTCCCCTTGGTGCCGTAGTAATTTCCGCCTCCCCTGCCTTCATTGATCGTGTCGCAGACCACCTTTGCGGTGATTTCGTTGGAAGGGGATGTCTTCACCCCGGTGACTATGGCCGTCGCGAAGCCGACGATCCGGATAAATCCGGTGGGATTGTCGGCGCACTGCATGTCGTAGACCACCACGGTAGCCCGCCATTCCCCGGTGGCCGGGTTTCTTTTCGCCTCGTAAAGCTGCCTCATGTCTTCGAACGCCGATGCCACGTTCCCGCCGGTAAACACAAAAAAGGTCTGCCCGGCAAACGCTTCGGGGCTCGTATAGGTGTTCTGTGCCAACTGCCTCAGAATGTCTCGAAGCTTGCTGGCGTTGGACGGTGAATCGATGAAGGTATTCCACCCCGCGCACCCTTCGAGGGTGCCCGTCGGATAGAACTTGATGGGCTGATCGCAAAATTCCGCCTTGTTAAACCACTGAATGGCGATGCCCACCGGCATGTCCAGGGTGCCCGGGTCCGCCGTCGATGCACCCGTGAGTGCGGCTGTCGCGCATGCGGCCACCGGCACCGTATCAATCCCGAGGATCTGCGCAAAAAACGTCCCCACGGGACCGTTGCTCCCGGCCTGCCGCCTTGCGGTGACCCTCACCGCGTCGGGCTGGTTGAGAGTCGCGCTGAATCCCGATTCCGGCCTCCAGATTCCTACCTGGATATCCGAAAAATCCACGTCGATGGCAATGCCGGCCGCCTGGTTGTTCAGGGCGACCTCCTGCGCAATATCAGCAAGGACCGCCGGATCGCACACGTAGGATTTCTGCTCCGTATGGGTCATCCCTTCGTACAGGACTCCGAGCTTCCTCGCGGCGGCAAGGGCCGAGGCGTCGGCTATATTCTGGAGCTCGTTTCTGGCCACCATCATGTACCCGACATCCACGGCCAGTGCGGCAAAGCCGAGTACCGTGACGATCATGAAGGCAATCATGACGGCGACAGCACCCTTTTCCGATGACCCTGCACTGTCCGACCGCCGCGGCATTCCCGCCTCAATCCGTTCCATCGCCGGAACCTCCACCGGGCTTTATTCGCATTTCATCAGCGTTTCGCCCGTCAGGGTAAGCGTATTGCCCAGGCCCGTGCCGAAAAACCTGCTCATGTTGGGCACAAGGAGGAAGGTGTAATTGTAGGATACGGTCACCCGAAGATTCTGCCCGAAGCTGTTTGTGTTCGGGCATTGTGATCCGCCGGATTCGTTGACCACGGAGACACTGAGCGGTGTGCCGCCCGTTCCGAAGGTGACGAGGTGGGAGCCGCAGTATCTCTGCACCTCTGAAGTGATCTGTGCCTGGGTATACCTGTTCGGTGTCTTGAGTACGATGCCGTACCGCGCCCCTTCCCTGCTGGCGTTGGTGATGATCTGCTGGTTGTACATGATCAGGCCGAATTCCACTATTCCGGCCAGCAGGAGAACGAGCAGGGGAAGGACGAGGGCGAATTCGACGACGGATGTCCCTTCCTGCCGCCTCATTATTGCTCTGTGCCTGTTCATCGTCGCACCCGCTGTCATCAAAGCGGCCGGGCTCTCACTGCCCCGACCCGCCCGACATGATCCCGCCGATATTCAGAATCGTCGTAGACCCCTTCGAGGGCTTTTCAAAGGTCTGCAGGTACCTGTGGTAGACCCTTTCCGCCGCCTCCCCGTCCAGGCCGTAGACGGGAGTGAGGTCGCGCGCCGCGTCGGGGTTGAGCACCTGGTTGTCACGAGCGGACCGGAAGGAATCGCCCATGGGTTGTTTGCGTTGGGAGAAACACCAGCCGTCCCACGCCGGCGCGTGGGAACTCAGGAACAGAACCAAAACCGGGACCAGCAGCAACACCCTGCTTTTCATATCGAACTCCCTTCGGTACATCAAAGTGTCCAGGCCCGTTCGGGAAACCTCATGGAATACTGTGCCCGAATTCACCATCGAATCCGCCTCGCCTGACCGGAGGAGCCGATACGGGCATGGGCGGAGCCTGCTTCTTCTCGCGCGCCTGCAGCAGCCCCAGCAGGTAGAATTCCGCGTCGCTGGGGTCCCTGTAGCTGTCCGTGGGCAGCGTCTGCCTGGCCATATCGAGGGGCTTCGCCAGGTGAGGCGTCACAATCACGATGAGTTCCGTCTCGTTGCGCTGGTAGGACGTGCTCCTGAACAGCGCGCCAAGGATGGGAATTTCCCCGAGCAGCGGGAACTTGGACACATTCGACCGCACACTGTCCCGCAGCAGCCCGGCAATGGCGAAGCTCTGCCCGTCGGCGAGTTCTATTGTCGTCGAGACTCTTCGAGTGGTGATGCCGGGGACCGAGACTCCGCTGAGATTCACCGCCGTGGAGAAGTCAAGGTCGGACACCTCCGGTTCCACCTTGAGATTGATGCGGTCGTCTCCGAGGACGATCGGGGTAAACGTAAGACCCACTCCGAATTTCTTGTACTCGATGGCCACGGTTCCCAGCCCCTGGGGAACGGGAATGGGGAATTCGCCTCCGGCAAGGAAGCTCGCGGACTGGCCGCTCTGGGCAATGAGGGTCGGTTCGGCCAGCACCTTTACCAGGCCGTCCTGCTTCAACGCATCGATAAAGGCCGTCCAGGTAAAATTACCGCCGATAATGTGAAAGAGAGAATTGATCGTCGGGGCGAATTCGAACTCCAAGCCGGCGCCGGTACTGCTGCCCACGAACTTGTCGAGTGTGATCAGGTTGCCCGGAAACACCGCCCCCACACTGCCGTCATGGGAAACGATGGAATTGATGGAGAGCCTGTTGGTGAGAGTCCGGGACATCTCGGCCACGCGGACTTCGAGCATCACCTGGTGTACTCCCGAGACCTGCAGGAGGTTGACGACCTTCTTGTCGCCCCCGTAGGCCTCGGCAAGAGCCGTAACCCGCGAGAGGTTCGACGTGCTCGATACCGTCCCCGAGAGCGTCAGGGAATCATGGGAGGCCACAACCTGGATATCCTGTTCCTGGGGGAGAATCTCGCGGATCCTCTCCTTGAGCCTCGAGGTATCGGGAGTCACCTCGAGGTCGTAGACGGCGGATATCTTGTCCTCGCTCTGCCACAGCATGAGGTTGGTAATCCCCGGCGTCTTGCCGGTAACATAGACCTGGGTGGGAGACAGCGCCACGATGTCGGCCACTTCCGTAGTACCCAGGGTCGTTCTCACCACGGGTGAGCCGCTCCTGATGATGATGGATTTGCCCACCTGGAGCCGGATCTTACCGGCCGGCTGCTGGCCGGTGATCACGTGAGCCGGTCCCGCCGCCGGACTTTGCATCGGGAAAAGGACGACTGAAACAGCGGCCAGGATAAGAGACAGGATTCTCGCTCTGCCTCGTGCAAGGGCGTCCCGGGCAGGAAAGCTTCGCATGGCGCACTTCCTTCCTCTGTTATCGGGTTTCCGGCCGATTTCCCCCCGGCCTACCTGTCAAAACTCACCCTGTTCACGTTCGATCCCTTGATGATCTCCATTTTGAACAGGGGCCTCGGCATTTCGGATTTCGAGGTCTCCGGTTCCCGGGACAGCAGCTTGAGGCGCGGCCGGTAGGCATCGAGTGCGTCGGCCACGGTAACACCCATGGTGTACACCGTGTCCCTGTCGAGAACGTTCCTCAAGGCAAACTGGACCCTGCCCTGGGCCGCCGCGAACGCCAGCCGCTCCCCCTCCTCCGGCGTCACTTCGAGGGTGAACACATCCACCGGCGCGGGTTCCGTACCGCCTGCCTTCTTCTCGATCACCGTTCCCGTGGCCAGCACCTTGACATCCGACAACACCATCTTCGTGATGGAATATTCCTCGCCGTCCCTGCTGTCCTTCCCTTCCTTCACCCGCACCGTGACGAGAACATCCACGAAGTTCCCCGGCTGAATGAAGCCGGCAAGGCCGATGACCTTGTCCCCGGCCACGGCCACCGCCCGCTTTCCGGGAGAAACAACGGCGGTGACTCCCCCCGTGGTCACGTTTTCGGGAGCCAGCCGCGATTCGATGATCATCTCGTTTTTCTTGACGGGTTGAACGAGAACTCTTCCTTCAAGGGATTCCATGGTATGAAAGGTGCCCGGAGGGAGATTGTCCTTCGACATGGTCACGAACTTGATCATTTCCCTGGTGAGCTTCGTCCCCCAGGGGAGGTCTCCCATCGCCAGGGCAATTTCGACCCCTTCCTTCACGACAGGCGCCTCCACAACCCCGGGCGTCCTGGTCTTCGTATGCTGCATCCAGCGATAAATACCCACCGAGGCGGCCAGGGCAATCACGACCGCCAGCAGGAGAGGCAGCATGGCTCTCAGTTTTCCCATGGGGCACCTCGCTCTTTCCTTTATGACGAGAGCAATTCAGGTTGCTCGGATTCTCACTTTCGGGTGCACGAGTCTTTCAAGACGAATATCCGCGGCACTTCGATCAGCTCATACAAGTTATATATGAACTCTAAAACATCAATATACCGACACTACACTGACAAAACAAAAACCTTGCTGAAACTAACGCAAGAATAATGATAAAAGAGTACCGGCAGAAATAGCCACACCGTATGGCAACTTTGGCTTCTCGACCATCTTCTTTGAATATACCCAGATATATTGACGGGTCAAAGCAAATGTTTTCAGGGTCCCCCAACATGATCTGGCAAGGTCCAATGCATATCCACGATGGATGACCAGCATCACTCCCGCCAAAACCCCTCCCGCAATACAGGTCCAGACGAAAGCGGAGAATGCACCGTCCTTGCCCAGCAGAGCACCCACAGCAGCCATTAGCTTCACATCCCCGGCACCCATTATGCCGAAAAGATATGGAATGATCAAGACCCCAAGTCCAACTGTCATACCGCTCAAACTGAATAGTAATCCCGCCACCCCATCAGAGATAGTAAAGTATCCTATTCCGATCAGGATGGCGGGAAAAGTCAAAATGTTGGGGATCCTGTGAGAACGAAAATCGACTACGGCGGAAACCACCACAAGGCACAGCAATGTCGCCATGGGGACAACATCTCCCGGCAGGTTTTGTAGAATACCCACGTTCAACACGTTTCATCTATCTCCATGCCATTTCCACAGATTGCTGCACTCCGTATAGTGATCGACCAAATATTCGGTGATACAAGTCCCACAGAGTAGTTGTCTCACAGATATCCATAATGGATATGCTATCTTGATTTCACCTCGACACCGAGAAGGACCATTGCCGAGCCCTTTTGCTATCCGGACAAAAGGTTTTTTCTATCCTCTTACACAAACCTATTATTGATCATTGTGAATGCATCTCGTACCGGCGCCAAAGTAAGCATTTTGACTTTTAGCTTCCTGCACCTGTCACAGCATCAGCTATTTCCTGGAATTTATCACTCAAACTTGTCCCGACATTCCTGACCGCAACAATAATCACCACCGCAATCAGCGCAGCAATCAAGCCGTACTCGATCGCCGTAACGCCCTCTTCGTCCCTCAGAAACCTGATCAGCTTTTCCATGGCATACTCCTTCATCCGTTTTTCGTTTTGTTTTCTTATACTACACACCCACCACGCCATTATTCTCAAATGACCTTTCGCATGCAGGATTTTATGCACTTTCCATACCATGAGCCCGAAGACGGCCGGGCCGAGGGGGTCGCAAAAGACCCGCAATAAAATATACGCTGTAATTCCAATCCATTAACAACCAGACGGTCTTTGCGGCATCGATCCTCTTCACCCTGCTGCACCTGCAGATTCAAGAGCAGCATCTACTTTTGGTAGACGACTCCGGCAACCTGATTGGAGTCCCCAATCGGCGTTGCCTGTTCCCGGGCATGGGAAGAACGACTCGGCGGGCTTGAGTTGTCCGCTTTCACTCGGCCTGTCCCGCCGTACAATGTCGGACGAACCGATTCTTTCGCCGGGACCACCATGGCGATGGTCGTTCAGGGGGGTTGTGTTTCTTGAGGCGGGGGATCGGTCAATCGTTCAGCGAATGCTTCCTCATCTTTTTCCAGAGGTTCTTGGGGCTCAGGCCCAGTATTTTTGCGGCCTTGGCCTGGACGCCCCCGCTTTTTTCCAGGGCGCTCACGATGAGCCGTTCTTCGAGCTCGTACAGGGTTTCCATGAGGGAGATGCATTCCGTCTCGTCCTCCTCGTCGGCCAGGGCGTTGAGAAACCTCCTGGACGCTATCTTCACGGCATCGGCGGTGAGGATGCCCCCTGCGCTGACGATGGCGGCTCGTTCCAGGATGTTCAGGAGCTCCCTCACATTGCCGGGCCAGTCCCGGTTGAGAAGAACTTCCATGGCATCCTTGGATATGCCGGTCAGGTGGATACCGAGGCGGATGTTGAGCCCGCGCAGGAAATGCGCGGCGAGCAGAGGCAGGTCTTCGGGCCTGTCGCGCAGAGGCGGAACGTGGATGGAGGCGACGTTCAACCGATAGTAGAGATCTTCGCGGAAGGCTTTTTTCGTAATGAGTTCAGGCAGGTCCTGGTTGGTAGCGGCGATGATGCGCACGTTGACGGGGATGGGCATCCGTCCTCCCAGGCGGTCCACTTCGCGGCGTTCGAGGGTGCGCAGGAGCTTTGCCTGGAGGTTTGCCGGCATGTCGCCGATTTCATCCAGGAATATGGTGCCGCTGTTGGCCAGTTCGAACTTGCCGGGTTTCGCCGAAACGGCGCCGGTGAAGGCGCCGCGTTCGAAGCCGAAAAGTTCGCTTTCCAGGAGCGTGTCGGGAATGGCGGCACAGTTGAGCATGACATAGGGGCCGCCCGCCCGGCGGCTGATCAGGTGGAGCACTTCGGCCACCAGTTCCTTGCCCGTGCCGCTCTCGCCCGTGATGAGCACGGTCGTTTCGAGTGGAGCGATGCGCCGGACCAGGGCCTTCACCTGCTTCATGCATTCGCTCCCGCCGATGATCCGTTCCGCGGGATCGGCCGCGGGGATCTGCTTTCGCAGCGCCTTGATCTCCTCCTGCAGCCTGCGCTTTTCCAGCGCCCGCCGGACGACGATTTCCATCTCCTTGAGGCTGAAAGGCTTGCTGAAGAAATCGTAGGCCCCGCGCTCGACGGCCTGGAGGGCGGTTTCGCTCGACCCGTGAGCGGTGATGACGATGATCTCGCCCTGGGATTCGCATTCCCTGATATGCGGGATGGCCTCGATCCCGGACATGCCGGGGAGCCTGATGTCCAGGAGAATCAGGTCGTAGACCTTCTGGCGGATCTTTTCCAGGCCCGCTTCCGCCGACCCGGCTACGTCCGTTTCGTAGCCCCTCTTCGCCAGGAATTCCCTGAGTGCCATCTGCATGGACGGTTCATCGTCCACCACGAGTATTCTTGCAGGCATGACGCCACCCTTCGCGGATTGTTCAATTGATCTGCCCGGGCCTCTTCATGGGAAGCAACACGCTGAAGGTCGCTCCCCTGCCGAGTTCACTGCTGACGTCCAGGTGGCCTCCATGAGCCAGGATAATGTGCTGGGAACAGGGCAGGCCGAGCCCGGTGCCTTTCGCCTTGGTCGTATGGAAGGGTTCGAAAATCCTGGCCTGCTCCTCCATCGGGATTCCAGGGCCGTTGTCCGTGATGCTGACGCTGATATGGCCGTTGCCTCCCTCGGGCCCCATCCCGCGTTCGGTGCTGACGACCACCTGCCCTCCCTGGCCGGTGGCCTCGCAGGCATTTACAATGATGTTGAGAAAGGCCTGGACGAGCCTCTCCGAATCTCCCACCAGCTCGGGAACATCGTCCCGGTACCTTTCGACGATATCCGGGGGATGGTCCGCGAAGTTGTGCCGTGCCACCGTAACCGCCCGGGACAACACGTCGCGTATGTCCACAGGTTCGATGCAGACGATTGCATCCCTGGAAAAGGAGAGAAGATCCTCGACCAGGCGGTTGAGGCGCTCCACCTGCTGCAGAACGACGTCGCTGTACCCGCGGCGCGGATCGTCCGCGGGAAGGTCCTCCCGGGCCAGCTCCGTCAGTGTCTTGATGGCCCCCAGGGGATTGCGGACTTCGTGGGCGATGTGAGCCGAAACCTGGCCCACCGCCGCCAGGCGTTCCAGTTTCTGAATCTGGTTGCGCACGGATACGATATCCGAATGATCCTTGAAGGTAATGGTGACTCCGCTGAATCCCTCTTCCTGCCGCACGGGATTGATGCTGAGCCAGAACTGCAGGTCCTTGCCCTCTCCCAGGGATATGGTCATCATTTGAGTGGAGCTTTCCTCGCCGGCGAGGCCCTTGCGCACGAGGCGATAGAAGGCCTCGTTGGATACATTCTTGGGGATCAGCCTGTCGAGCTTGCTTCCCTTGAGATTCCACAGCTCGGAATGAAAGACGCGGGCCGCCTTCCTGTTGAGGGCCGTCACCTGGAGCATGCGGTCCACCGTGACCACTGCTTCGGGAAGATATTCGAGGATATAACTGTCCTGTATGAACCGGGTCAGGCTCACCCGGGCTTCATCGAGCATGATTCCCAGGGCCTCGATTTCACTGGCTGCCCGGATCTCCTGGGCAGACAGGTCGAGCAGAGGAATGAGGCTCCCCGCTTTGTTCAGCAGCTTTCGCAGGCGGTAGCTGATGAACAGGCCGACCAGGAGACTCCCGGTAAACGCCACGAGGATCATGACAAAGATAGTGAGAGCCACCGCCAGGCTGACATCGGTCCTCACCACGTCATGGTAGGTCAGCAGGTCGGGAAGGCGGTCGGATATCAGGAATCCCAGCACCAGCATCGACAGGAGCGTAACCGCCGGCAGCACGACTGCCAGCCGCAGACTGACCCGCAGACTCGCACCAAGCTGATCCTTCGCTTTCATGGGCTTACGAGCCTTTCCATGACCGGCCGTTTACCGAAAAGCAAAGCCCGGAAATACAGCGTCGTTGACCTCATGCCCATCGGACCGGACGATCGGGATAAACCGAACCCGCGAGAGTGAACACATGGAGTCGCTTCCGGCGCAAACCGCGGAAACGGCGAGAAAGCGCTTCGGAGAAATCCGGAGACGAATTTCAGCCTGTCACTCAGCGACAACAAGGATGCGCAACGCCAACACAAAATCCGGACACTTGGGTAACGAAGGTGCAATTTCGACTGTTTCTCCTCCCTGGGATTGCAGGATTCGGCAACGGGATTTTCAGATCCCGGCAACAACAGGGGCATGAAGACCGCTCCTCGCGGGCGGTTCACCCGCGGCAGCGGCGAACCGATCCGCCACGGGGCATGCACGCAACGATCGGTGAAAGCCCTATGGAAGAAATGGTAAAGATCAACCCCTGGCTGTCCTTCAGATTCACTCGGCCCCGCTGACAACTCTCGCTAACGTGATAGTAATTCGATTATTTTTATTTCCTATACCACGCCTGCATTATAAGGGTCAAGGCGGGAAAATGCTAAGAAACGATATGCGGAACGACACCCGATCCTCTGCGGGCAATAAAATGCCGACCGCCGGGTCAGGTCTTGCCCCGAACCAGCAGAACTGTTGGTGCCGCAGCGCTCTGGCGACCACTCGTCCGGGGCATTCGGCCCACCGGAACCTTGTACAAATACAAAACGTCGACTGCCGCTTAAGTCGAAACAGCCGAAACGGGAATCCACATCTACCGAAAGTAGATATCCCTCCCCGAGACCCCAAATATTGTGTTTAACAGGCTGCAAAAAATCTTCATAATGAAGCCGGTTCGCCGTTGCCAAATACGATCGTTCATCCCCGAACGCCTTATCGAAGCTGACACCCGGCGGCCTTTTCGATGATGCGGCTTTCATACGGCTTTTATCCGGGGATTGAACCTTCCCGGAGACATTTTCCCGGGAACGGACTGGAATCGAAGACATGCAGACACGCCATCGACCGCCGCTGAAACCGATGCGCCTTCGTGGGATGAAATGGGTGCTGATCACAGCCCTGCTGATTCTCTTGCCTGCTTCACCCGCAGACGCCGACTTCAAATCGGGCATGGCGGCCTACCGGCGGGGAGACTACGCCAGGGCTCACAAGGAATTCACGCGCCTGGCCGCCAGAGGCAACCCGGCAGCCCTCAGGATGCTCGGGGACATGTACGAATCGGGGGCAGGAGTACCCAGGAACTACGCCGAGGCATTCAAACGATACGCGGAAGCCGCCGCCCGCGGCGACCTGCACGCCAGGTTCATGGTCGCCCAGTTCTACTACGAAGGGAAAGCCGGCCCGAAGGATTACGGCGAGGCGGCCCGGTGGTACCGCAAGGCCGCAGAAGGGGGGCATCGCGATGCACGACACAACCTGGGCGTGATGTACGAACACGGGCGGGGAGTCCCGAAGAATGACGTCGAGGCAATCAAGTGGTTCCGGATGGCCGCCGAACAGGGCGTCGAAGAGTCCCGGCTGAAGCTCGGATACCGTTATATGAAGGGAGGAGGCGTCGTCCAGGACGACATCCAGGCGTACCTGTGGCTGGACCTCGCGGCATCCTCAGGAAACGGGGAAGCCAGGAACGCGCTGGAAACCCTCTCCCGCCGCATGACCCCGGAAGACATCGCCCGCGCGCGGCAGCTCGCCCTCAAGCGGAAGCCCGGTTCCGCGAAAGGTTTGCCCCCTGGAAGATAGATCCCCCACAGATCGAAGACCTGTTCCCGTGGCCCCGGGAATCGGGATTCATCCGGCCAAATGCAGATCGCGCCATGAAGGTCTCTCCATCCGGCATTGCCATGCTCTATCCATCCTTTCTCCTTTCTGCCAGGCTCTTTCCCATCTATTGAGACTGTTCCGCCATGCACGGTTACCCTTCCTGGATTCCCGCCTTTTTGCGGGAATGACGATGTGGAGGTAATCACGATGTTGCGGGAATGACAGCGAAATGCGGGAATGTCGCTGTTGTGGGAATGACGCTTCGGGGGTATTCCACCTTTGAGCGACAACTGTGTGGGTACGCATTTTATGAAGAAGAACGATTTCTTACGGCACGCGGGCACTCGAAGCCCGGAAAAGCCGATATGGCTCCGGCGTCATTCCGTGGGAAGGGTTATCCGGAAGGTGAGGCCTTTTTCAGGGTTGCTCAGGACTTCGATCTTCCCCTGGTGAGCTTCGACGATCTTCCTGGCAATGGGAAGTCCAAGCCCGGTCCCATCTCTTTTCGTGGTGAAAAATGGAGTAAAGACCTCCTCCATCTTCTCGGGAGGGATTCCACACCCTTTGTCACACACTTCGATGACGAGACCTTCTTCTTTTCGCCGCCCGAGGATTCTCACCTCGTCCCCTTCGGGCGTCGCCTGCACGGCGTTCATGACCAGGTTGATGATCACCTGTTTCATTCGTGCGGCATCGAGAGATACGGGCGGGATATCGCCGCCTGCATCGAACCTGAGGTCGACCCCCTTGCTCCGGGCAGCCTCACGGACAACGGCAAGGCACTCCTCGATCAGCCGAGCCACGTCTTCCTCGGACCGGCTCAGGCTCAGCGGCCTGGAGAAATCGAGCATATCCGCCACCATCTTTTCGAGGCGCTGCGATTCCCGCAGAATAATATCGACCTTTTCCCGGCAGGGGTCATCCAGCCCGCAACGTCTTTGCAGCAGGCGGCTGAAGCCTCCGATAGCGATGAGGGGAGTCTTCATGTCGTGGGCGACTCCCGCGATGGCACGTCCCATGGCGGCGAGATTTTCTGTCTCGATCACCCGCTTCTGCCTTCTTGCCTCCCGGTCTTTGAGCACACCCAGGCTGACGGCGACGACGTTGTAAAGAATGATCTGCAGGAGCAATTCAAAGCGCAAGATCGAAGGATGCTGGAAATGGAGCAGAATTTCGGGGATATTAAGAAGGGTAATCGCCAGGGAGGTAGCCAGGGCTCCTCGCAGCCCGAACCAGAAGGCTGCAAGTATAAGGGGCATGAAAAACAGGGCATGGAAGACGAAGTGCGGGTAATCGAAATGGTCCGACACGCACAGGTACTGGGCAAGAGCGATCAGGCCGGTCGTTGCGGCGATGATTCCAGTTCTGGCCTTCGTCTCTGCGGCTGACATGCATAGCCCTTCTTGGTAATGTATCGGAGCGACCCTGCCTGCACAGTGGAAGATCCCCATAATCGGCGGCAAGGCATCCGAGCGGCGGGTAGGGGAAAAGGATTCCACAGAGAAATTAAGATCGTTGCAGCGCCTGCGTCAATATTGATTTCAACATTATTCGGGCTCGGGCCGTTTCAGTTCGGTGGTTTTGTGCTATGCTGGCGTGCGGAGCAGCTTCCAGGAGCGAACCGCTCGGCCCTTCACGAACCTGCGAGCCGCCACGGGGCATGGGATCCCGGGTCCGGCATCGGCCTTCTGAGGAGGAACCAGGGCAGGCATCATGGATTCGATACCCGCAATGATATCACGGCTCGGCAAGATTACCGGCCACGTGGAAAAAGGGCTCCTCGTGGCCCTGACCGGCTTTCTAGTCGGGTTCGCTCTGCTGCAGATCGTCTTGCGCAATTTCTTCTCGACGGGCCTCGTCTGGGGGGATACCCTGCTTCGACATGTCGTGCTGTGGATCGGTTTGCTGGGGGCCTCCCGGGCCACGGCTGAAAACGGGCACATCCGCATCGATCTTCTGACCAGGATGCTGCCCGAAGCAGGCACCCGCGGAGTGGAACTGGTCGGCAATACCCTTTCCCTGGCTGTATGCGCAGCACTGTTTTACGCGTCGTGGAACTTCGTGCTGACGGAATACGAGTCCCGGGCCGTTGCCTTTGCTTCCGTTCCCTACTGGCCGCTCGAGACGGCCTTTCCCCTCTGTTTCGGGCTCATGACCATCCGTTACGCCGCCCTCGTCGCCGGCGGCGTGTACCGACCACGAAGGGGCGGACCGTCATGAAATCCCTGGTCGTTGTCTTTCTCTCCGCAGCGGCCCTGTCGGGAGCGCCGCTTTTCGTCGTTATCTCGGCGGCTGCCCTTCTTTCGTTCCATCTGCTGGGCATCGATCTTTCCGTCGTCGTCATCGAGATGTACCGGCTGGCGGCAAACCCCATGCTCATAGCGCTTCTTCTCTTTGCCTTCGCCGGCTACGTGCTGGCAGAAAGCGGAGCCAGCAGGAGGCTTGTGAGGCTGTCGACGGCTCTCATGGGGCAGGCTCCCGGAGGCCTCGCCATCGTTTCCATTCTCACCTGCGCCTTCTTTACCGCGCTCACCGGGGCATCGGGAGTCACCATCGTCGCCCTGGGCGGACTGCTCTACCCCGCACTCATCACGGACAGGTACGGTGAAAAGTTCTCCCTCGGCCTGCTCACCACCTGCGGAAGCCTCGGCCTGCTCTTTCCCCCCAGCCTGCCTCTCATCATCTATGGACTCGTGGCGGATGTGAACATCTCTCACCTTTTCCTGGCCGGACTGCTTCCCGGCATCCTGATGGTGCTTTTGCTTTCCGCGTACAGCGTCTACGAGGGTGTTCGATCCGGGTCCGCTGTCGCCCACGCCCGGTTCAACGTCAGGGAACTGTTCGCGGCAGTCCGGGAAGCCTTCTGGGAGATGCTCCTGCCCGTGGTCGTACTCGGGGGTATTTTCAGCGGATTCCTGGTGTTGAGTGAGGCTGCGGCCATCACCGCGTTCTACGTGCTGGTGGTGGAGGTCGTGATCCACAGGGAAGTGAAGATTCAAGATCTTCCTTCCGTCATGGTCAAAGCGGCCACCATGGTGGGAGCCATCATCATCATTCTTGGAGCCTCCCTGGCATTCAACAGCTTTCTCATCGATCAGCAGGTGCCGAACATCATCCTGGACTTCATGCAGAACCGGGTCGAAAGCAAATTCGCGTTTCTCATCATCCTGAACCTGTTTCTGCTTGCCGTCGGATGCGTACTCGACATCTACTCCGCCCTGGTCATCGTAGTCCCGCTCATCGTCCCCATCGCGGCAAGCTACGACGTCAACCTGCTGCACCTGGGCATCATCTTTCTCACCAATCTCCAGATCGGCTACTCGACTCCCCCCATCGGCATGAACCTGTTCATCGCGAGTCTGCGGTTCGACAAGCCCATCGTCAGGCTTTACCTGTCATCCATTCCCTTCATGGTCATACTCCTCGCCACACTTGCGCTGATTACCTTTGTTCCCCTGTTGAGCCTCATCCTGATCGGGTAGGGGCGGCAGGGCGCCAGGGCCGGGCTTTCCTTCCGGGTTTCTTGAAGAAGCGGTTTCGAGATCTTAACTAAGAGAAAGACCCGTACAGGGCTGCACGGTGGGCAGCCGGACAGGAGGAAGAACCATGGAGTTCATGCTCGATGAAGCGTTGGAAGAAAGCGTTCGAGATTTCGACGGATTTCTCCAGGCCCGCCTGGTGCCTCATCTGTCCGGGTGGTACCAGGAGGGATCCATTCCGAGGGAATTCTTCCGGGAGCTCGGAGCAGGCGGCTGGCTGGGGATGGACCGTTCCGGGAAGGGGTGCCGGGAGCAGTCCGCGATCAAGCAGGCGGTGCTCATGGAGCACCTGGCCAGGATTTCGCCGGGGGTGGGAGTCGCCGTTGCGGTGCAGGTCTCCCTCGGCACCAAGGGGCTGGTTCTCCATGGTTCGGAAAGGCAGAAGGAAGCCCTGCTCGATGCGGCGGCTCGGGGTGAGATTCTTATCTGTCTCGGAAACACGGAACCAACCGCGGGCAGCGACGTGGCCAACGTGGCCGCAACAGCTGAGAAAGTCGAGGGGGGCTGGGTGATCAGCGGAACAAAGGCCTACGTCACCAACGGGACACTGAGCGACCTGGCCCTGGTCACCGCAATATCGGATCCGGACGCCCCGAGAAACCGGAGGCTGTCCATGTTCATCGTCGACCTGGCATCGGAGGGGGTCAGCCGAACGAAGCTTCACAAGGAGGTATGGATACCGTCGGATCTTACGAGGATCCGTCTGAAAAACGTGTTCGTGCCCGATGAACATCTCCTGGGAGTACGCGGAAGAGGACTCCAGCAGGTGCTCAACATCTTCACCCACAGCAGGTTGGCCATCGCGGCCCTCACCCTCGGCACCGCCGCGGGTGCTCTCGAAATGGGGATCGACCGTGCGGGAAAGAGGGAGATTTTCGGGCGGAAACTTCGAGACTTCCAGGCCAAATCCTTTGAAATCGCCGACCTGTTCACCAGGATCGAAGCGGCAAAACTCATGGTCTGGAAGGCCTGCTGCCTGAAAGACTGCGGCATGGACTTCCGGCAGGCGGCGTCCATGGCCAAATACCTGGCGGTGGAGGCAGCTCGGCAGGCAGGCACCTGGGCCGCGGATCTGTTCGGAGCCGCGTCGGTGATGTTCGAGCACCCGGTTCACAAGTTCCCTCTGGACGCATGGGCATCGTCACTGGGTGAAGGCACCCAGGACGTGCAGAAACTCATCATCTTCAGGGAAATCATGAAGCAGCGTGGCATCGTCGAATAAACCCGGAGTCCTCTCAGCCGGAACCTGCACACCCCGGCTGCGGTTGATCGCGAGCGCGCAGATGGCATCATCAGGGTTCGAGGACGATCTTTCCAAACTGCTCCCCGCGCTCCATCGCGACGAATGCCGCTTTCCCCTCGGAAAGCGGCATGACACGATCAACGACGGGTTTGAGCCTGCCGCTCCACAGCAGGGCGTTCACGTCCCGGAAATCCTGGTGAGTCCCCATGGTGCTGCCGATCAGGCTGATCTGTTTTCCGAAGATGTAACGAAGATCGATCTCGGAGATGGGACCGCTCGTATTGCCCACAATCACGATTCGGCCTCCGCGTGACACCGTCTTGATACTGGTTCCGATGGTCTGCGCACCTACGTTGTCCACCACCACGTCCACACCCCGCCTGGAAGTGAGGCGAAGGATCTCGGTCTCCCAGCGGGTCGAGGAACGGTCGACCACATAATCCGCACCCAGTTCGCGGGCCCTGGACGCTTTCTCCGCATTGCCGGCCACCACGAAAACAGTGGCTCCCGCGAACCGCGCAATCTGGACGGCCATGCTGTTGACTCCGCCTCCCGCTCCGACGATCAGGACCGTCTCGCCCGCGCGAAGGCCGGCTCTCCGGATGAGCATACGCCATGCGGTCAGGGTGACGAGAAGTGGAGCGGCGGCGGCGGGAAAATCGATGTGATCGGGAATGCCGAGCAGGTTTCCGGACGGAACCACCACATATTCTGCAAGGCCTCCCGGTGCGTGTTCACCGAGTATCCGGTAACCGGGGCTGAGAGTATCCTCGCCGCGACGGGTGAACTCGTCTTCGATGGTATTCAATCCCGGATCCACTACAACCCGGGAGCCGGGCTTCCATTCTCCCGATTCCGGCCCGGCTTCGACAACAACGCCCGCGACATCGGAGCCGCCCCAGTGAGGCATATCGAGATTCAGACCGGGCCAGCCTCTGCGGACCCAGATGTCGAGATGGTTCAGTGCACACGCCTTGACCTTCACCAGGACCTCACCGAGGCCGGGTTTCGGGTCGGGCACATCCTCGTAACGAATTACGCTCGAATCTCCGTGTTCTCTGAAACACAAGGCCTTCATTTCGATGCACATCCTTTCTGCGAAAACGAACTGCCCGGCCACCCCACGGGGCGGTCACGGCCCGTATCGCCATGAACGCGTCCTGAAACCGAACACCTTTCATAAGAGGAAGCTAAAACCGAAGACTCATGGATTCAAGATTTGCAGGCGGCAACCGCAACGGCCATCTTCTTCCGATACGTCATTCCTGTGAGGGCGGGAATCCAGGAAGGGTGACTGTGCATAACGAAACATTTTGCGGGAATGACGATGTGGGATAGGCGGGAATGAACATTGCTGCGGAAATGACGGTTGTGATGGCATGCATCCTTTGCGTGGAAAGCACCGGATGCGTGAAGAGCACCGGAGGTATTCGTTTGCCGGATGAACCCAAAAAATCTATTGCAGGATAATTTCTTTTTTGCCGTCAGGATGGTATCTTATAAATTTACATGAAAAGAAACGGGTCTGAAACCCGTGATTCGGGGCTGCTTACCCCTGCAAAGGACAGGGAAGGCGATGGAGAAATATAGCACGTCAGGAGCGAATGGAGAAAGAAGCGCCTGTTCGTGACGAGGTCGGATCGGCCTCACTCCATGAACGAAATGTGCCTGGACTCGCCTGTACAGGCACATTGCCCCGGTCGCCGGCTGGCCGTGGGCATTTGAAATCCCGGCCCGGGCGCAAGAGATGATACCGCGAGGTGCAGCAACATGAAGAAGCCCGGTTCATCCAGGCACACACCGGAAAGCAGGCCCCTGCGCTGGCTTGCTTTCACCTTCCTCTCCCTGATCTTCTGCGCTGTCTTGGTGTGCGTCATCGTACTGGCCGCATTCTACATCCAGTTGGACCGCTCGCTCCCGAGCACCCAGGCCCTGAAGAACTATCGACCGCCCCTGGTCACCAGCGTGTACTCCGCGGACGGGCAGTTGATCGGAGAATTCTTCATCGAGCGCCGTTACCTGGTGCCCCTGGGAACCTTGCCGGAGCATCTCATCCAGGCGTTTCTGGCGGCGGAGGACGTGCGGTTTTACGAGCACCGCGGGGTGGATCTGCTGGGAATCCTCAGGGCGACCCTGAAGAACATTCAGGCGGGAGAAATCGTCCAGGGAGGCAGCACGATCACTCAGCAGGTGGTGAAATCCCTTTTGCTGACGCCTGAACGCACCTTCACCCGCAAGCTGAAGGAAGCCATCCTTGCGTACCGGATCGATAACTTCCTGACCAAAGACGAGATACTCTACCTCTACCTCAACCAGATCTACTTCGGTGCGGGAGCATACGGCGTGGAAGCGGCGGCTCGAACATACTTCGGCAAGGGCGCCCGTGACCTGGACCTGTCCGAAGCGGCCATGCTCGCGGGCCTTCCCAAGGCTCCCAGCCGTTTTTCCCCCATCCAGCATCTGCAGATCGCCCGGGAAAGGCAGAACTACGTGCTGCAGCGCATGGCCGATGTCGGGTTCATCACTGCCGATGAGGCCCGAAGGGCCCTGGCCAAGCCACTCCAGTTTTCGAAACGCAGGCGCTGGACTCACAGGGAACTGGATCATTTCACCGAGGAAGTCCGGCGGCAGGTGGAAGCCCGATACGGCCGTGACGTGCTGTACAAGGAAGGGCTGACCATCCACGCGACGGTGGATACAAGAGCCCAGGAAATCGCCGTGAAGGCGCTCGAAGAGGGGGTTCGAGATCACGACCGGCGCCACAGAAGATACAGGGGTGTTCATGCCAATGTACCCCGGGAAGACTGGCCCGGTTCGCTCAAGGTGCTGGCCCAGGGCAATGGTGAATTGAGTGAAGGCAAGGTGGTTTCGGCTCTTGTCAAGGAGTATGACCAGAAGAGCAAGACGTGCCTGCTGCTGCTCGGATCCGCCGAAGCCGTGCTGCCTCCCACGGGCTGGGAGTGGGCGAAGCTTTCTTCGGGAAGAGCCGCCCGCATGTTCCGGACGGGAGACCTGATCAGGGTGAGGCTCGGCAAGCTCAGGGAAGACAAGATATGGTCGGCGGCCCTGGAACAGGACCCGGGTGTGGAGGGAGCCTTGATGGCCATGGTTCCGGAAACGGGCAGGGTTATCGCCATGGTGGGAGGAAGAGATTTTTCGAAAAGCCAGTTCAACCGTTGCACCCAGGCGGTCCGTCAACCGGGGTCCTCGTTCAAGCCCATCATCTATGCCGCGGCCCTGGACAAGGGATACACCGAGGCTTCCATTCTGATCGATTCACCCCTGATCCTGGATGACCACAGCCTGCGCGGTCCCTGGAAACCCGCCAACTACGACCGCCGTTTCTGGGGGCCGATTCTCCTGCGCAAGGCACTCATCCACTCCCGCAACGTGGTAACCGTGAAGCTCCTGAACTCCATCGGCGTCGGGTACACGATCAATTACGCAAGAAACCTGGGCATTTCGTCGCCCCTCACACCCACCCTCGCCCTGGCACTGGGTGCATCGGGCCTGACCCTGTCGGAACTGCTCACCGCATACTCCCCCTTTGCCAACCAGGGCGAAAGAGTGGAACCCTATCTCATCGAGAAGATATACGACAGGAACGGAAACCTGGTCGAGGAACACCGGGGCGAAGGACAACCCGTGATTTCGCCTCAGACGGCCTACCTGATGACACACCTGCTTGAAGGGGTCATCCAGGAGGGCACCGGCCAGAAAGCAAGGGAACTCGGCAGACCGGCCGCCGGCAAGACCGGTACCACCAACGAGCTCAAAGACGCCTGGTTCATCGGATACACGCCCTCCGTTCTCGCGGGTGTCTGGCTCGGATACGACGACCACACGCTGTCTCTCGGCAAAGGAGAAACGGGAGGACGAGCGGCGTGCCCCATCTGGGTCGCTTTCATGAAGGAATACCTCAAAGACCAGCCCGTGGAAAGCTTCCCCATTCCACCGGGTGTCGTTTTTGCCAGGATAAATGCTCAAACCGGCGCACTTGCACGATCCGATGAACCTGGAACGGTCTTTGCCGCGTTTTCCGGTGAACCGCCGTCCCGAACCGTCGGAGATGAAGAGGAGGAGGCTGCAGGCTTCCGCAGGAGTTCACCCGGGGAATCTTTTTTCAAGTCAGACCTGTTCTAGCGAAAACCTGACGGCGGGAAATTCCAGGGAGAAAAGGCGACAGGACTTCACGGCAATCCGCGGAGCCGGGAACACGGTGCACAGCGATCGATGACGGTCACGACGGTCAAGCAGAAGATGGAACGTTACTTCGGGCTCTCGGGCATCCTTGATCGAGGCCTGGAGGGATTCGAATTCCGCAGGTCTCAACTGGAGATGGCTGAGGAGGTTTGCACGGCGATCGCTTCGAGCGTGCCCCTGCTGGTCGAAGCGGGAACCGGTACCGGGAAGACCCTGGCCTATCTCGTACCGGCCATGTTGAGCGGCAGGCGGGTGGTGGTATCCACCGGGACCAGAACCCTGCAGGACCAGATCCTGGACCACGATATCCCCTTGCTCAAGAAACTCGTTTCTCCGAAAATTCGAGCAGTCTGCTTGAAGGGACGAAGAAACTACCTGTGCCGGCGCAGGTACAGGGAGTTTTCCTACCAGCCTTCGTTCTGGAACCGGGAGGAAGCGCGGCTGTTCAGGCGGCTGCAGAAGTGGGCCGAAAGGACGGTCGTCGGAGACCGGGCTGAAATCGGCTGGCTGCAGGATCATTTTCAGGCCTGGAACGAGATCTGTTCGAGCACTGACCACTGCACGGGCCAGCAGTGCGTCGATCACTCCCGCTGTTTCCTGGTCCGGTTGCGCGCCGAGGCGTCCCGGGCCGATGTGATCGTCGTGAATCACCATCTTTTCTTTGCGGACCTGGCCCTGAAGAACCAGACCGAAGGCGAAGTGATCCCCGATTATGACGCGGTCATTTTCGACGAAGCTCACCAGTTGGAAGACACGATGGGCTCCTACTTCGGCATTCAGTTCAGCAACCTGAAGCTTCTCGAACTGAAAAAGGACCTGTTGAAGGAGTTCGGAGCCTCCACGAAACGAAGCGGCGCGTCCAAGGAGATCGTGAGGATCGCTCAACAGATGGACGTTCTGAGCCGACTTCTCCTGCATCGAGTGAACGAACATCCCGGGGCGCAGGGGCGTTTTCGCCTGGACACAGACAACATGGGCAAGGGGTTTGCCGAAACCTGCCGGCAGACCGTTCATGCGCTGGAGCAGCTTGCGGGGCTTCTTTCCTCAGCGGGAAATGGAGAAGGAACCGTCGAACTGCTCGCCCGCAGGTGCATCGACCTGGCTGGAGTGGCCGCTTCCATGCTGGAACAGGCGGACCGTTCCCTGGTTTACTGGTATGAAGTGAATCAGCAGGCCGTCTTCCTGCACGGCACCCCGATCCAGGTCGCACCGATATTCCGGGAACGGCTTTTCCCCCGAACCCGGGCGGTCGTTCTTACATCCGCCACTCTTTCCATTGCCGGTTCCTTCGACTTTATCAAGAGGTCCCTGGGGCTTCCCGAAGACTGCAGACACCTGCTGCTCGAATCCCCGTTCGATTTCGGAAGGCAGGCCGTCCTCTACGTTCCGAAGCAGTTCCCGTCGCCGCAGGAACCTTCCTTCTGCCCCCGTATCGCTGAAGAATCCATCGAAATCCTGGCAAAAACCCGGGGGAGGGCGCTTGTCCTCTTCACCAGTTTCCGCAATATGCGCGATGTGTACAGCCGCCTGCAGGACAGGCTGCCCTACCCGATCCTCGTCCAGGGCCAGAAGCCCAAACGCGCGCTTCTGGCCGAGTTCAAAGAAAAGATCGACTCCGTCCTGCTGGCCGTCAATTCCTTCTGGCAGGGCATCGACGTTCCCGGGGAGGCCCTGAGCTGTCTCATGATCGATAAGCTGCCCTTCGAAGTTCCCGACGATCCGATTACTGCCTCGAGGATGCAGCAGGTGGCGGATGAGGGACGAAATTCGTTCTACGAATACCAGGTCCCGAGAGCTGTCATACAGTTGAAACAGGGTGTCGGGCGGCTTATCCGCTCGTCCAGGGACCGGGGCATTATTGTTATCTTCGACGGACGCCTGCTGACCAAGAGCTACGGACGCCTGTTCATCAAGAGTCTTCCGCCTGTGAAGGTTGTGCACCGAATCGAGCAAATCGACTCCTTCCTGTCCTCCATCTCTGCATCGGAGCTCGATGCCCCTGAAAAATCCCCGCTGTCAGAGCCGTCCCCTTCACCCCGTGAAGGATAGGGTGCAGGTTCCCATCCGGGTTCGGGTCCGATGTGCATCGAGAACCATGAGCAGTATGCCGTCAGGCTTCTTCGAAGAACTCTCTTTATTCAGGAAGCACTCGATGATAAAAAAAGGTACTTCCGGCAAACGCGCACCCGGACAGTTTTCGCACAAAGGTGGAATACACCTGCAACAACGTCATTCGCACAACAGCTTCATGCCCGCGAAGGCAGGAATCCAGGAAGGGTGACCGTGCATGGCGAAACAATTTCAAGAAATGGGCAAGAGCCTGGGAGAGAAGAGGGACAGAGCAAGGCGATCGCGGCTGGAGAGATCTATGGCACAATCCGCGCTTGGACTGGATTCCCGCCTTCGCGGGAAGGACGACGTGATGTTCGCGGCAATGACGTTGTGATGTTCGCGGGAAGGACGACGTGATGCCATCGATCCTTTTCGTGAAAAGCACAGGAGGTACTCATTTGCCGGATGAACCCAAGAAAATATATTGTAGTTTTTGATTCGTTCAAGCCTGTCACACGTCTTTACGACAGTGTCCGAAAGGAATAATCCGCAAAAGGAGGAAACCGTGGAAAGAAAGATTCTCTTGGCAGTGGACGGCACACAGAAGGGCCTCGAATCGGCCTCCATCGTGGGGCAGATCCTGAAAGACCAGCACGACCTTCACCTGGTGCTCATCCACTGCATGCAACAGCTGTCCAGCCTGCTTCCGGGGGAGGTCTGCCTGGACGTGGAAGAGCAGTGCAAGATTCCGTTCGCCGACCAGGAAAAGGTCGGCAACGCAGTTCTGAACGAATCCAGGCGGCGCATCGTCGAGGCGGGATTCCCCGGGGACCGGATCGAAATGCAGCTCAAGCTCAACAGTATGGATGCTGCCCATGACATCCTGGCTGAAGCGGAGAACCGGAAGATACGGACAATCGCCCTGGGGCGGAGGGGACGGAGCCAGGTGGAAGCCCTGCTTCTGGGAAGTGTATCGGGCAAGGTTGCGCAGTACGCACAGCACAAGACGGTCTGGATCGTGGATACGCCGGTGAACGACACGAACACGGTCCTGATTGCCATGGAAGGTGTTCCGGAATCCAGGGAACTGGTGCGCTATACGGCGGAATACATCGCGCCCCAGAGTCGCTTTCACTTTACCTTCCTTCATCTCATGCCTCCCGTCCCGCCCACCTTCTGGGACGACGGCCATATACTCGGCCCTTCCGAACAGAAGGACCGGCAGTCCCGCATTGAAAAATGGCGTGCGGAATGGGTGGAAAGGGTCGGCAAGTACATGTCCGAGGGCCGGGACATGCTTATGGAGCAGGGTATTCCTCGAGACAGGATCGAATCCCTGATTCTTCCCACAAAGGAAGGGGTGGCACGCGACCTGCTGAACGAGATCCATTCGCACCGATTCCAGATGGTCGTCATGGGCAAGAAGAGCTTTCACGAAAGGAAGCCGTTCCTCATGGGAAGCCACGCCAACAAGGTACTGCAGAACGTCAAAGGCGCGGTACTCTGCCTGGTGGATTCCTGAGAAGCGGATCAGGCCTGGAGACTCGATTTTGAATCCTGTCATCGGTGGTGCGGACCTGGAAAAGATTCGGGCATGGGATGCCCGCCAGCAGATTCGGGCAGACATCCGGCTGCTGGAAACGGAAGACCCACGGAGCGGGCAACTTCGGAGCTTTCTCGACCAGTTGACCGGGCTCTCGGACAAGATACGGGGGGTGACCGGGAAGGGGGAGCCCCACGATCTTCCCGCCCTGGTCCTCGATGAAGGACTGCGTTACCTGGCAGTCCCTTCAGGACCCGAGCTGGTTCCGTTCCTGGAACTGCTCTCGGCCGAGGGCAGGAGACTCTCGCACCTTCCCGACATGGTCGGTCAGAAGCTCCGGGAGGTGCGTCTGCCTGCCGTGGTCAAGATCTACATCACCCCCCCGTGCCCGTTCTGCCCGGCTGTCGTCCGGAAGCTCGCTCCACTGCATTTCGCCGCTCCACATGTTCACATCTCGATCATCGACGCTGCGCTGTTTCCTGAGCAGGCATCGATGGATGATGTGAAATCCGTGCCGACCGTTATCCTCGACGGTCGGCTGCGCTGGACCGGGCAGGTCCGCATGGAGGAGATTCTCGATGCTCTTGTCGACCGGGACCCCGCACTCCTCGGCACCCACGCCCTGAAGGGCATCGTCAAGGACGGAAATGCCGCCCTGCTGGCACGGATGATGGTTGAACGCGGAAAGATCTTTCCCGGGTTCCTCGGGCTGCTCATCGATCCGGATTGGTCGCTCCGCCTCGGTGCCATGGTCACACTCGAAGAAATTGCCGCCTCAGCCCCGCATCTTGCATCGAATGTACTCGACGAACTCTGGGCCCGCCTGCCTGAAGTCTCAGACCCGGTAAGAGGAGACGTCTTCTATCTCACCGGGATCCTGGGATCAGGGGAATGGATTCCCAGGCTTCAAGGTGCACTGTCCGTATATCGGACCCCTGACCTGGCGGCTGCCATCGAGGATGCGCTGGATGCCCTCGGGAACCTTCCTGGTTGAATACAGCGAACCACCTGCCGCAGCAATTGCACTGCATGTACAATACCTGATATACTGATCTGCCTGATAGCGGTACGGAGCCGGAAGCGAAGGGGAACAGCTGCATGAGCCACGACTGGGATTTCTGCAAGAAGGAAACGGAGTCTCCACTCGAGAGAATCATCAGGATCGCTTCCCGGGCATCGGCCGATGTTTTTTGTGTTGTGGACGCAGAAGGCCGCTTCAGGGGTGCCAATCGGCAATACTGCGATCTACTGGGTTTTACTCATGACGAACTGCTTTCCATCTCCCTTGCGGATGTCATTCCCGGTTTTCCCGGTCTGGACCATTCCTTTTTCAGCAAACCACGGATCCGCTGTGCTCATCGAAAGAAAGACGCGGAAGAGATAGATCTTCAAGTCAGCATCGAACCTATCGAACTGGATGAGAGGCTTTTTGTCGTCCACGTGGAGGACCCCGGTGCATCCAGGGACACTGGAGACTACCTGCACGCCGTGGATGCCCTTCTCAAGCTGTTTGGGCAGACCTCGTCCAGGGCGGAGTATCTCGATTCGGTGGTGGATCTTGTACAGGAATGGAGCGGCTGCCGTTGTGTCGGGATCAGGGTCCTGGATGAAGACGGGGGAATGTTTTACGGGTCACACAAGGGATTCAGCCAGGCGTTCTGGGCCTCGGAAAACTGGTTGTCCGTAGATGAGGATGAATGCGCCTGCACAAGGGTGATCCGGGAAGAGCCCGAGCCTCAAGACCTTCCCGTTATGACGCGGCAGGGTTCATACTGTTACCAGGACGTCCAGGAGTATCTGCGATCTCTGCCCGAGGCAGGAAGAAACCGGTTCCGGGGAGCCTGTGCGGGAAACGGCTTCCGTTCCCTGGCCCTGATACCCGTTCGTTACCGGGACCGCATGGTGGGCATGGTTCACATTGCGGATGAACGGCCCGGGATGATTTCCTTCAAGCTCATCGGATTCCTCGAATCCCTGACGCCCCTCATGGGGGAGGCCATCCGGAAGTTCAACACGGAAGAGGAACTGCAGCACAACCACGCCATCCAGTCTCTCATGAATTCCCTGCTGCACATCTCCTTCGAGGACATACACCTCGACGAAATCCTCGATCGCTCCCTCTCCCTGATCATGGATGTCTCGTGGATGGAGACGGTATCGGGAGGAAGCATCTTCCTGGTGGAGGATACTCCCGATGCCCTGGTCCTCAAGGCAAAGAAGGGCCTTGCAGACACAGCCGACGGAGCCTGTACGTCGCCCCTGCGGCGCTTCAGACACCGCCCGGCGGCTCTTGGAAAGGAATACCTGCCGGAGGGTCACCCTGCTGATCCGGGGTATGCCCGGGGAACGTGCGAGTGTACCGAATACTGCATTCCCATTCTTTCGTCGGAGAGGATACTCGGGTTGTTGAAACTTCACGTTGAAAAGGGACGCAGGCCGCCCGGCCGTCGACAGATCGAGCACCTGGCCGCCGTAGCCAATACCCTGGCGGGGATCATTCTTCGCAAGCAGGCGGAAGAATCCCTGAAGCAGAGCGAAGCCAGGTATCGAGCTATTGTCCAGAGCCAGACTGAACTCGTCTCCCGCTTCTCTCCGGACGGGACCCTGACCTTCGTCAACGACGCCTACTGCCGCTACTTCGGTGAAACCCGCGACGAACTTCTGGGCTACAAGCTCTGGCATCATGTTCCCGCGGAGGAAAGGGACCTGCTGCAGGATTACATCGCCAGCCTGACTCCTGAAAACCCGGCGGGAATGATCGAACACCGTGTGGTCACGTCGGACGGAGCGGTACGGTGGCAGCAATGGACGGACAGGGCGATCCATGATGAAAACGGAAAGCTCATCGAAATCCAGGCAACAGGGCGGGACATCAGCGAAAGGAAAGCCATGGAGCAGGCGCTGATCGAATCCCAGGATCGGCTGCGAGCCCTTTCGGCCCAGCTCATCATCGCCCAGGAAAACGAGAGGAAGCGGATCGCACGCGAACTCCACGACAGCATCGGGCAGTACCTGGCAGCAATCAAGTTCAGGCTGGAATCCACGATCAAGGAAGCCTGCTCCGATTCATACGGCATGCACATCAGGGCACTCGAAGGTTCGGTGGGCACGGTGCAGATGGCCATCGATGAGGTGAGGCGCATCATGACGGATCTCAGGCCGTCAATTCTGGACGACCTGGGAATCGTGGCGACCATCCGTTGGTTCTGCCGTGAATTCCAGAAGATATACTCCAATATTCACGTCAATCCCCAGGTGGAAATCGATGAAGATGAGATGCCCGAAAGTCTCAAGATCGTGGTCTTCAGAGTACTCCAGGAAGCTCTGAACAACATCGCCAAACACAGTCATGCCCAGGTGGTGAATATTTTTCTCGGCAGGAATAATGGCCGCATCGAACTGGCCATAGCGGACAACGGGCAGGGATTCCAGCTCCCCGCCGAACCGTCACTCAGGGGGCACGGACTGACAAGCATGAGGGAGCGGGTTGAACTCTCGGGTGGGGCCTTCTTCCTCGAAACCACGCTGGATACGGGCACCGTGGTCAGGGCGTCCTGGCCCTCTTCCTCGAAATGAAGCCCACACGGCCGAAACACGTCGAGTCTCGAACTGGAGGTTTTCGAGAAAGAGCAAGGTGTCTCATGCGGCGGGTTCAATCCCTGAAAAGCTCCGTGCTGAGGTAACGTTCGCCCGTACTGGGCAGGATCACGACGATCAGTTTGCCTTCGCTCTCCGGGCGTGCGGCCACCTGCAGGGCCGCCCACACGGCCGCACCGGACGAAATGCCGCACAGAATGCCTTCGGCCGAGGCCATCCGCCTGGCCGTATCGAAAGCATCCTCGTTGCTCACCGTCACGATCTCATCCAGGATATTCCTGTTGAGAACCTCGGGCACAAACCCTGCCCCGATCCCCTGGATCTTGTGCGGACCGGGTCGTCCGCCGGACAGGACGGGAGACGCCGCAGGTTCCACGGCAATGGCTTGAAAAGAGGGCTTTCGCTGTTTGATCACCTCGGCCACTCCCGTAATGGTTCCACCCGTGCCGACACCCGCGACCAGCGTATCCACCTTTCCCCGGGTATCTCTCCAGATCTCCTCGGCGGTGGTGCGCCGATGAATCTCCGGGTTGGCCGGATTCGCAAACTGGTTGGGCATGTAGGCATCGGGTGTCTCGGCCGCGATTTCCCTCGCCTTCCTGATCGCTCCCGCCATCCCGTCACTGCCCGGAGTGAGAACCAGTTCGGCTCCCAGGTGCCTGAGCAGCCTGCGCCTCTCCAGGCTCATGGTTTCCGGCATGGTCAGGACCAGGCGGTGCTTCCTGACGGCACAGACAAAGGCAAGGGCGATGCCGGTGTTTCCGCTGGTAGGTTCCACGATGAGGGTATCTCTGTTGATCAGTCCCCGCGATTCGGCGTCTTCGATCATGGAAAGCCCGATCCGGTCCTTTACGCTGCCGAGCGGATTCCTGAATTCAATCTTGGCCAGAACAACGGCTCGAAGCCCCGCACTCACCCAGTTGAGGCGAACGAGTGGAGTCGACCCGATGGTGCGGCTGATATCGGCAAATACATCGTTCATGGAAACCCCCTGCCGGGAAGGCCGTTCCCGAATCGAGTTCAACCGGCGTTCCCCGTAAAGACCAGCTCCGGCCTCTTCAGTATCACCCTGGTATCCGGAGGCACCGACTCCGTGATCCAGACATTGCCACCGATGACGGACCGGGCTCCGATCACGGTGCCGCCTCCCAGGATTGTCGCCCCGGAATAGATGATCACGTCGTCTTCGATGGTGGGATGCCGCTTCTTGTTTCTCAGTTGTTCCCCTGCGTCGCGCGGGAGAGAAAGGGCACCGAGAGTCACACCCTGGTAAAGACGGACCCGGTTGCCGATGACGGTCGTCTCTCCCACCACCACGCCGGTGCCATGATCGATAAAGAAGCTTTCCCCGATGCGGGCACCCGGATGAATATCTATCCCCGTCATGGTATGGGCATACTCGGTCATGATCCTGGGAATGAGAGGCACTCTCTGTTCATACAGTTCGTGGGCCGCCCGGTAAACCGTCACCGCAAACAGGCCCGGATACGAGAAGATGATTTCGTCATAACCTGCGGCGGCCGGGTCTCCCGTGTAGGCGGCGCGCACGTCCGTTCCGAGAATCCCTCTCAGCATGGGCAGTTCCCTCATGAAGTTTATCGCGGCTTCCTGCCCGCGTTCCTCGCACTGAATGCAGGGAAGGTCGTGGCGGATGCAGTCATGCCGCAGGGCGAGGGTAATCTGCTCGGACAGGTTCTCGAAGAGCGCAGTGGCTTCCTGCCCGAAATAGTAGCTCAGGTTGACTTCGTCCAGCCGTGTGCGAATGAAGTAGCCCGGGTAAAGGAGCCTTTGAATCCTGTGAATGATTTCAATCACGTATTCCCGGGACGGAATCGGCTCAGGCCCGACATGATCGAAGCAGTCCGTGCGGCGGCAGGACAGGACCAGTTCATCCACCACCCGAGGTATTTCTTCGCGAAAATGCCGAGTCATTTCCACGGACACTTTGCACCGGTCCTCCCTCGAAGATTCTTCCATGGCTTGTTCATCCTCTTTCGAAGCGTCCGTTCAGGTTCCTGGCCGGTCCTGCCCACGGGAGCAGGTGCTCAGCCGGGCTAAAAGCGGGCACATGCCTCGTCGCCCAGCGACTTCCAGTAAGGCGACATGCTGCGCAGAGTCTCGATGATGGGTGGAAGCTTTTCTATCACATGATCGACATCCTCATCGGTATTGTAGACACTCAGGCTGAACCGGATGGAGCCGTGAGCCATCGTGAAGGGGACTCCCATGGCACGCAGCACGTGGGAAGGCTGCAGCGACCCTGAAGTGCAGGCTGATCCGGATGAAGCACAGATCCCGAATTCGTCCATCATGAGGAGTATGCCCTCCCCCTCGACATATTCGAAACTCAGGTTGGTCGTATTGGGCAGACGATGGACGGTGTCCCCGTTCACACGGCTGCCGGGAACCCGTTTGAGGATTTCCGATTCGAGCCTGTCGCGGAGCCTCTTCACTCTCGTGTTTTCATCCTCCATCCTGCGCAGGGCCAGCTCGGCCGCTTTTCCCATACCGATGATGCTTGGAGTGTTCTCCGTACCGCCCCTTCTTCCCTTCTCCTGGTGGCCTCCGATCATGAACGGCGAGAACTTCGTTCCCTTCCGGACAAACAGAACACCGATGCCCTTGGGGGCGTGGAGCTTGTGCCCGGAAATCGAAAGCATGTTGATGGAACTCCTGCTCATGTCGATGGAGATCTTGCCCACGGCCTGCACCGCATCCGTATGGAACAGTATCCCGCGCTCACGGGCCAGGCCGGCGGCTTCCTCCACCGGGAAGATAACACCCGTTTCGTTATTGGCCCACATAAGACTCACGACGGCGGTATCCGGAGTGAGGCTTTTCCGGTACTGGTCCATGTCCAAACGCCCTTCACCGTCCACGGCGATCTCGGTTACCCGGTAGCCCCTGGTGGCCAGGTGAGCGCACAAGGCCCTCACGGCGGGATGTTCGACCCTGCTGGTCACAATGTGCCGCCTGTCCGGGTTGGTGGCAAGAGCCGACCGAATGGCGGTATTGTCACTTTCCGTACCGCAGCTGGTGAAGATAATCTCTTCCGGCAAGGCACCGATGAGCGCGGCCGTTTTTTCCCGTGCATCGCGAACCTTCTTCCCCACCTGGCCTCCGAAAGAATGCATGCTTGAAGGATTGCCATAAAGATCATGGAAATAGGGGAGCATGACTTCCAGGACTTCCGGGGCCACCTGAGTGGTGGCATTGTTGTCCAGATAGACGGTTTTCATTGCGTTACCTCCTCCACCACCAGTTCAGGCCACACCAGCTCCCTCAGTTTCACTTCCACGAAATTCTTCAAAGTCTGGTTGGCCGCCTGACACGACGCGCAGGCTCCCCGGGTCGCTACCAGAACCCGATTGCCGATGACATCCACCAGTTCGATGTCTCCGCCGTCCTGCTTGAGTGACGGCCGGATCTCCTGTTCGATGGTCTCCTCGATCATCCTGATCTTTTTCAGGTTGGACATCTTGGGCCTCGCCACGGGCACCTTCTCCATGTCGCCGCGAACCCGGTCGAGAATCTCCCTGATGGAATCATGGCAGTTGCCGCAGCCCCCTCCCGCCTTCGTGTAATTCGTTACCTCCTCCAACGAAGCCAGGTTGTTCTCGCGGATCGCCCTCTCGATTTCAATATCGGTTACCCCGAAACATTCGCATACCACATGACCTTCCACCGCCTTCTCGGATTCCCCCCGGTAATGGGCGATGGCCTTTTCGAGGGCCTCCCTGCCCATCACGGAACAGTGCATCTTTTCCTGAGGCAGACCGCCCAGGAAGGCCGCAATGTCCTGGTTGGTGATTCTCGAGGCTTCTTCAACCGTCATTCCCTTGATCATCTCAGTAAGTGCAGATGCGGTGGCAATGGCACTGGCACAGCCAAAGGTCTTGAACCTCGCTTCCTTGATCTTTCCTTCTCCATCCAGTTTAAAGGTGAGTTTGAGCGCATCACCACATGCGATGGATCCCACTTCAGCCACACCGTCCGGAGAATCTACTTCCCCGACATTCCTGGGGTTCAGAAAATGATCTTTCACCTTGTCCGTATACTCCCACATCTTTCTATCCTCCTGTCCTCATCGGTTCCCCACCGCCTGCACGCTGCGGGAAGACCTCATCACCTTCCCGGATGTATACATATATAGTTCCGGGCCGCCCCAGGAACCTCGTCGGCGCAGCAACCTGTGGACGACCCTGACTGACCTGCTTTCTTATCATTCGGAAACGGCTTCCCATCCGCCGCATATCCGGAAGAACCGCTCTGTAACGAGCTCTTTCACGAATGGCAGGCTGATGGCTGCAACCTTTTCACAGTACACCACTATGAAATCAAGTCAATATAAACATGGGAAATATCCATTGACCCCACACCTGATCGGCCCTTCAGGCGACCCGGGAAATCCCTTCTCCGGCCGCCCTCGACCGCAGCCCGAATCCGTGCCGCCGAGGTGACCTCGCAACACCGGTTTTCCCTTCGTTCTGCACCCACAAGCCTGCCGCTCAACAGCAGGACCACTCGTCCGTTTCCTCCCACTCCCCATCGTTGCATCTCATGCACCTGCCTGATTCGCACACTTCGGAATCATGGGCATAATCTTCACCTCTATGCGTACATTCTTTCTTCTTGTCGATATCCAACATTTTCAGACTCCAGAACTCGACTGTGCTCCAACCGCAGAAGTCTACACCGCCGAGAACGTCAACCTGCTGTTATCTTCTCAAAATGAATAGGCAAATCTACTTTTGCCCTTATCAAATGATAAGCATTCCGTGATAAAACCGCACCATAATAAAGCGTCGATCCAGGGGAAGAACCGAGGCACACGGATGCCCTCCGCGGCACGGATCGCTCAGATGCTGAGACCAGATTGCAGAACCCAACACACAACTTCATGAAGGAGCCCTACGAGTGCGGTTCCTCTCATAAACGCACACCCGGACAGTTGTCGCACAAGAGTGGAATACACCCGTGACAACGTCATTTCCACAACAACGATAGGGACTGAAAAGCCCATGAATCCGAAAGAACGCGTTTGGCCAGCGATAATGATCGTACCCACGACTGATGCCGTGGAGCCCTTGGCGCTTGCGCTGGATGCTCCGAAGACGTCGGCGTACCCATTTATCGACGATTGGAAAGGTCGGTTTGTGGCTGTTGTGTCGACCTATTTTCATCGTTGGTTGTTGTGAGCCCACGGCTTATGAAAGTTTGCCGGATGAACCACAGGTTCAACCGGTTGACCAGCAGCCGGTCTGCAGATCATAGAAGGACGGCAACCCATCGAAAAGCTAATTACTTGATTGTATTTCAAAAAATACATCATGGACCGGTTGGGACTTGTCATTCAGGCACCTTAAGTTGATAATTATACTGTTTCCTGAATCCGTGAGCTCATGGTGGGCGAGCACCCGTTCTGATCTTTTGTAGGTCTAATGTGAGCCGAAAATCTGGTCACGAATGCCTGAGGACTGAAGGATAAGAGCTACTCAGCTTGTGACCGG
>Ga0334883_1001210_pt1 | contig 39972 bp, 39 predicted proteins | sample GraSluR1_MG_6_FD_207230 | JGI IMG/M metagenome (GOLD analysis project Ga0334883, IMG submission 207230) | Sludge microbial communities from methane-producing bioreactor in Wageningen University, Netherlands - Granular Sludge_09_05-R1 | ecosystem: Engineered > Bioreactor > Anaerobic >...
AGGCCAACGCCGACAAGCAGATCGCCCAGGCCAAGGCCGAGCAGCGCCGGGCCGAGGCCATCGCCCGTCAGCACGAGATGCGCGCCGCGGTCGAAGAGAGCCGGGCCAAGGTGGTGCAGGCCGAGGCGGAGGTTCCCGAAGCCCTGGCCGAGGCCTTGGAGGCCGGTCGCTTCAGCGTCTTCGACTACTACAAGATGGAGAACGTGATCGCCGACACCCGGATGCGCGAGGCCATCGCCCGCTCCGGTGACCCGGACCGCCTGGTCCACGCCGGCTGATTCGGACTCTGAAGGGAGGATCGACATGGAGTATTTCATCCCAGTTCTCATCCTGGTGCTGATCGGCGGAGGCTTCATCCTCCACTGGATCCCGTTCCCCATCTGGATCCAGGCCATGTCGGCGGGGGTCCAGATCAACCCGATGGCCTTCGTCGGCATGCGCTTGCGCCGGGTTCCCCCGGAGGCGGTCATCGATCCCTTGATCATGGCGACCCAGGCCGGCCTGCCCATCACGCGCAACGACCTGGAGGCCCACATCCTGGCCGGCGGCGACGTCTTTCGGGTCGTCAAGGCCCTGATCGAGGCCCATAACGCCCGGATTCCCCTGGATTTCCAGAAGGCCGCCGCCATCGATCTGGCTGGCCGCGACGTCCTGGAGGCCGTGGCCATGAGCGTGAACCCCAAAGTCATCCAGACCCCGCCGGTCATGGCCATGGCCCAGGACGGGATCCAGGTGCGGGCCACCTGCCGGATCACCGTGAAGGCCAACATCGAGAAGCTGGTCGGCGGAGCCGGGGAGGATACCATCCTGGCCCGGGTGGGCGAGGGCGTGGTGACCACCATCGGCTCGGCAACCAACCACAAGAAGGTCCTGGGGAACCCCAACCTGATCTCCCAGACGGTGCTGGCCAAGGGGCTCGACGCTGGGACGGCCTTCGAGATCCTCTCCATCGACATCGCCGATGTCGACGTCGGCCGGAACATCGGCGCGCAACTGCAGATCGACCAGGCTGAGGCCGACAAGCAGATCGCCCAGGCCCACGCCGAGCAGCGGCGGGCCGACGCCGTGGCCCGCGAAGAGGAGATGCGCGCCCAGGTGGAGGAGAGCCGGGCCAAGGTGGTCGAGGCCGAGGCCCGGGTTCCCCGGGGTCTTGCCACCGCCCTGCGCACCGGGCGCCTGAGGAGCGCCTGAGATGGGCTTCTTGGACAAGATCCGGGAGGTGGCCGAGGAGATGGAGCGCCTCGCCGCGACCGAGGAGGCCGCCCGTCTCGAGCGGATGAACCAGGAGCTTCTGCGCCAGATGGAGCTCACCGGATTGGACCAGCCCGGGCAGGGGGCCACGTCGTCGGGCTGGCAGCCGCAGGGGCACCCGCCCGGCGCGCCCGAGCCTCTCCGCCGGCGTTCCCGGGCACCTCGTCCGTCCACCGCCCCGGCTCAGCCCAGGACGGCTCCGAGGCCACCGGCCCAGCCGCCAGCCCAGCCTGCCACTGCGCCGCAGGGCCTGCGTCCGCCCTCCGGGTTCGCGCTGACGGCCTCGGATCTGCCCCGGGCCATGATCCTCAAGGAGATCCTGGGCCCTCCTCCGGGCCTCTCCGACGAACCCTGGTAGTCTGCCCCGCGGGGGGGGCGAAAATCCTGGCGAGGCGGACGGATTGGCGACCTTGAAAACAGGGTAGGGCTGCCACACCGCAGATCAGGCCGGTCTGGAATCCGGCCTTCAGGGAGGTCTCGTGTCGAGGTTCACCATCCCCAGGGACATCTTCTACGGCAAGGGATCCCTGGCCGAACTGGCCGGATTCCGGGGGTTCTCGCGGGCCTTCATCGTGACCGACGCGATGATGGAGAAGCTGGGCTTCGCAGCCCGCCTGGAGGGCATCCTCCGCTCGGCGGGGATGGAGGTGATGACGTTCAGCGACGTCGAGAACGACCCCTCGATCGAGACCGTCATGGAGGGGGCCCGCCGGATGACCGGATTCGGGCCGGATCTGATCGCGGCGATCGGGGGCGGCTCGTGCATCGACGCCGCCAAGGGGATGTGGGCGCTCTACGAGCATCCCGGGCTGACCCTGGAGGACATGCGCACCCGGGGCGTGCCGCCTCTGCGCCACAAGGCCCGCCTGGCCGCGATCCCGTCCACCAGCGGGACCGGCAGCGAGGTGACCGCCTTCACGGTGATCTCCGACCACAAGGCGAAGGTCAAGTACCCCATCGCGGACTTCGAGATCACCCCCGACATCGCGGTCCTGGACGAGGAGATCACCTTGACCATGCCGCCATCGCTGGTGGCCTACACCGGGATGGACGCCCTGTGTCACGCCATCGAAGCCTACGTGGCGCTGAACCGTTCCAGCTTCACCAATCCCCTGGCCATCCACGCCATCACGGTGATCTTCGGCTACCTCAAGGACTCCTACGACGGGGCCCTCTCGGCCCGGGGCGAGATTCACGTCGTGCAGTGCCTGGCCGGCATGGCCTTCACCAACGCAGGGCTCGGCATCACCCACTCGCTGGCCCACAAGATCGGGGGCGCCCTGGGCCTGCCGCACGGCCTGTGCAACGCCATCCTGATGCCCTACGTGATCAAGTACAACGCCCGCGAGCGCGCCGCCATGCGCCACTACGCCAACATCGCCCGGCGCATCGGCCTGGACGGGACCCGCGAGATGAACCTGGTCAACTCGCTGGTCGCCGGGGTGGAGGACCTGGGCCGCTACATGCAGATTCCGAAGTGCCTCCAGGACACCGGGATCAGCCAGTTCAAGTTCGACATGCACAAGGAGTACATCGCCTCCCAGGCCTTCGAAGATGGCTGCACGGCCACCAACCCCAGGCGGACCTCACCCGAGGATCTGCTGGCCATCCTGGAGTGCGCCTTCCACGGGCGGCCGGTGATCCTCTAGACCGACGCCGCTGGCCGCAGCGGGGATCCGGTCCAGCCACCAGGCCGCGACCAGGCACAGTCCCGAGAAGCAGGCCAGAAGCACGAAGCCGTACGAGAAGCTGCCCAGGGCCTGGTGCAGGGCTCCCACCACCAGGGGAGGGAAGAACCCGCCCAGGCCTCCGGCGGCGCCCACCAGCCCGGTGACGGAGCCCACCGTGCGGGGGAAGTATTCCGGGACCAGCTTGAAGACCGCGCCATTGCCCAGCCCGAAGGCGGTGGCCAGGCCCAGGGCCCCCAAGGTGAAGGGCAGCATGGAGGGCAGGGTCAGGAGCAGGGCCATCAGGCCTGCGGCCGGGAAGACGGCCAGGAGGACCCGTCGGCCCCCGACCCGATCCGAGAGGATTCCCCCCAGGGGGCGCATGAGCGTGGCCAGCACGACGAAGCCGGCCGTGCGCATCCCGGCGTCGGTGGGCGAGAGTTCGAAAAGCTGGGTCAGGAAGATCGGCAGGTAGATGCTCATCGCCACGAACCCGCCGAAGGTCAGGAAGTAGAACAGGCTCAGGACCCAGGCCATCGGCTGGCGCAGAGGGCGCAGCGAATCGGCCAGGCTGCCGGGACGCAAGGCCGGGGCATCGCGCGCGGTCGCCAGGAAGAAGACCAGCCACAGGGTCACCAGGATTCCGAAGCTCCAGAAACCCCAGACGTAGCCCAGCGCGCCTGCCAGCACGGGGGCTCCGAAGGCGGCCAGGGACTGGCCGGCATTGCCCGCACCGTAGATCCCCAGCGCGAAGCCCTGACGCTCGGGCGGGTACCAGCGGCTGACGAAGGGAACCCCGACCGAGAAGCTGGCCAGCGAGATGCCCAGGAAGAAGGCGCCGACCAGGAACTGCCCGTAGCTGGTGGCCAGCGCGATGACGAAGGCGGCCAGGGCCGAGACCGCCATCGTCAGGCTGAAGACCAGCCGGCCTCCCAGTCGATCCGTCAGCAGGCCCAGGGGGATCCGGCCCAGGCTGCCCAGCAGGACCGGTGTGGCCAGGCCCACGCTGACCTGGATCGGGTCGAGCGCCATGCTCTCGCGGATCATCGGCATCATGGCGCTGACCGAGCCGAAGACGGCGAAGCAGAAGGCAAACGCACCCGTCCCCAGGAGCAGTTGCAGGGGATTGCCCGACGCCCGGTCGCTCATCTGGGGTCCAGGGCGCCCAGGATTCGCCACAGGCCCAGGTTCAGCGCCTGACAGGCCAGGCTGGCCAGGGCGGCGGGCCAGGCGATCTCCAGGTCGCCTCCCAGGAAGGCCTCCATCGTCCCGGTCAGCAGCCAGAGCTGCAGCATCAGGATCAAGCCCACCAGGAAGAGGATTCCGTCCAGCAGGATCCCTCGCTGGTCGGGGGTGTGGCCGTCGTCGGCGGGGCTCATGCCGTGCGCTCCTCCACTCCGGTTGCGTGGATCACCCCGTCCCGGATCTCCAGTTGGATCCGGGTGAGGGGACGGCGGGGCGGACCGGCCATGGGGCGTCCCTCGGCCAGGTCGAACCATCCGTTGTGGCAGGGGCACTCCAGGCGGCCCAGCTCCGCCCGGGGCACGACCGGGCACTGAAGGTGGGTGCAGAGCTGGCCGTAGGCGACGAAGGCGCCCGTGGACAGATGCGTCAGGAGGATCGGGTCCCGGGGGCCGGGGTAATGCAATCTCATGGTCTCACCGACGGGGATCTCCTCGACCCGGGCCAGGGCCTTGGGCTCCGGTCTGGCCCGTCCGGCCCGCAGCGAAGCCAGGCCGACGCCGAACTGGGCCACCGTGAAGGCCAGCCCGGTCAGGACCATCAACCGGGTGAAGTCCCGACGCGAGACGACCTGGTCGCGAGCCCAGTCGATGGGGAAGGCGTGGCGCCATCCGGGCTGGTCGGCCTCCGAGCGGCCGTCGGGAAAACGGATCCGGGGCAGGACGGCGGGAGCCTGGGAAGCGTTGTCCGGCGGGAATTCTGCTGGATGGTCCTGCATCTGCCTCCTCCTTGTTGCGGGATACGGCCCTCGGGCCTTCTCAGAGGAATCCCTCCAGGGCGATCTCCTCGAAGGGATCCTCCTCCTGGACGGCCTCCAGGGCTCCGGTGACATCCACCTGAAGCTCCGTGGAATCGCGGGGAACCATGAGCTTGACCTTGGTCGTGATCGTCTGGGCTCCGAATTCGAAGCGGTCCAGGATCCGAGAGCGGGGTCGCAGGCTGGCCACCTCCTCCCGGGTGCCGAAGAAGAGGGCCCCGCTGGGACAGACCGCGGCGCACATGGGCTTCTTGCCGGCCTGGCTGCGGTCATAGCACATGTCGCACTTCATCATCAGGTCGAAGCTGGAGTTCATCTTGGGAACTCCGAAGGGGCAGGCCAGCACGCAGTTCGAGCAGGCGATGCAGCGGGGCTTGCGGGCCGACTGGACCACCCCGTCCTCGGTCCTCTTGATCGCGTCGGCCGGGCAGACTTCGGCGCAGGTCGGGGAGTCGCAGTGCATGCAGACCATCGGGACGGTCTGGATGGAGTGGGCCCGGTCCACGAAGTCCAGGTGGATCATGGCGTGCCCCTTGTGGGTGTCGCACTCGCTGCAGGCCTGCACGCACGAGCGGCAACCGATGCAGCGGTTGGGGTCCAGGTAGAAGCCGAAGCGCTCGGGAACGCTCAACTCGGGCGCACCCCCTGGCCCAGCCGGCCGCTGCCCAGCGCGGTCTCACCCGCCGCGCGGGTGGCGCCGATCTGCATGCTGGAGCGGGTGTCGGCCTCGGCGGCCTCGCGTTCCTCAGGCGTGGCCCTCCGGACCCGGACCGCGCAGACCTTGTACTCGGGGATCTTCGAGATCGGGTCCTGGGCGGCGTGGGTCACGCGGTTGATGCTGCGGCGATCGCCCCAGTGGTAGGGGACGAAGACCGTGTCCGGCCGGATGGTGGTGACCACCTGGGCCCGCAGCGTGGCCAGGCCCCGGCGGGACTCGACCGAGACCCACTCTCCGTCCTCGATTCCCAGCTTCTCGGCCAGGCGGGGGTGCAGCTCCAGGCGCGGCTCGGGGTACTGGTTGACCAGGGGGCCGATGCGGCGGGTCTGGGTTCCCGACAGGAAGTGGCTGATCACCCGACCGCTGGTCAGCATCAGCGGATAGTCCCGGTCCACCTCCTCGGCGGGCGGGGTGTAGAGGGCTGCCTGGAAGCGGGCCTTGCCGTCCGGGAAGTAGAAGGGGCCGGCCCCCTTGGCCACCGGGTTCCACGAGCCTTCCTCGAAGAGGCGCGGAGTCCCGGGATGGTCTTCGGCAGGACAAGGCCAGAAGACCCCGTTCTGGGCCTCGATCTTCTCGTAGGTGATGCCCGAGTAGTCGGCCACGCCCCCGGCGCTGGCCTGGCGCAGCTCGTCGAAGATCTCCCGGGGGCTCTGGAAGGTCATTCCGTGGGGACGCCCCAGGGCCTGGGCCAGGTCCTGGATGATCCGCCAGTCCTGGCGGGCCTCTCCCGGCGGGTCCAGGGCCTGGTTGATCTTGATGACGCGCCCTTCGACCTGGGTCACCGTGCCCTCGTCCTCCTCGTGCAGCGAGCCCGGCAGGATCACGTCCGCATGCTGGGCGGTCTCGCTGACGAAGAAGTCGATGGCCGCGAAGAACTCCAGCTTGTCCAGCATCCGGGCCACGAAGGTCGAGTCAGGAAGCGACACCTTGGGGTTGAAGCAGATCGAGAGCAGGCCCTTGATCTGGCCGGTCTCCACGCGGCGCATCATCTCGTAGCAGTCCACCCCGGGAGGGGGGAGGCTCTCGGGAGCGACGCCCCAGACCTTGGCGACGTGGGCCCGGTGCTCGGGGTTGGCCAGGTCCCGGCCTCCCGGCAACTGGTCCGCCTTCTGGCCGTGCTCCCGGCCGCCCTGGCCATTGGCCTGGCCGGTGATGGTCGCGTAGCCGCAGTGAGGTCTTCCGATCCGGCCCGAGGCCAGCACCATGTTGATGGCCCCCAGGCAGTTCTGGACCCCGTGGGTCGAGTGCTCGATGCCCCGGGCATGCAGCAGGAAGCTGCTCCGGGCCGTCCCCCAGAGTTCGGCCGCCTGGCGGATCTTCTTCTCGGGAAGGCCGGTGGCCTCGGCCGTGCGGGCCGGCGTCCACGGCCGGACATGCTCGGCCAGGGCCTCGAAGCCCACCGTGTGCTGGCGGATGAAGTCGTGGTCCAGCCAGTCGTGCTGGATCATGAGGTGGAGGACGCCGTGGAAGAGCAGGAGATCCCGGCCCGGCTTGATGGGCAGGTACAGGTCGGCGGTCCGGGCCAGGGGGGTGAGTCGGGGATCCACCACCACGACCTTCCCGCCGTTCTCGCGGGCCTGCCAGATGTAGTTGGTGGTGATCGGTGCGCATTCGGCCACGTTGGCGCCGCTGACCCAGACCACTTCGGCGCCGGGGATGTCCGACCAGGGATTGGCGGCGCGGTCGATCCCGAAGGCCATCTTGTTGGCGGCGGCCGCGCTGACCATGCACAGTCGGCCGTTGTAGTCGATGTGCCGGGTCTTCAGGCAGACCCGGGCGAACTTGCCCATCAGGTAGGTCTTCTCGGTGGTCAGGCTGGCCCCCGAGAGCACGCCGACGGCGTCCGGGCCGAAGGTGGACTGGATGCGGTCGAACTCGGAGGCCACCCGGCGGATGGCCTCGGAGTAGGGCAGGGGGCGGAACCCGCCCGGAGCGTCAGGATCCCTCTGCAAGGCGGTCTGGATCCGGTCCGGGTGGGCGCCCTGGAGGTAGCGCTTCACGCCCTTGGGACACAGCATCCCGCGGTTGAACGGGAAGTCCTCTCGGGGCTCGAAGCCGATGACCTGGTTGTGGCGGACCTTCAGGTGGACTCCGCATTGCTGGCCGCAGAAGCAGCAGTGGGTGGCCACCAGGCGCTCGGGTTCCACCTCGGTGGCCAGCCGGGCGCCCACGGCGTAGTTCAGGTGGGGGCCGAAGCGATCCTGGATCTCCAGGGGGGTCTGCGGGGTCTGGCTCACGGGTTCTCACCTCCATCATCCACGAGGGTGGCCCGGCTCCACAGTCGGGCCTGGGCCAGGCCAAACAAGAGCCGCCGGCAGCGGGGACAGACCTCCTGGTAGTGGCCTTCCGGCAACTCATAGCGATAGCCCAGGCGCTGCTCCACGTCGGCCAGGTCCCGGACCTGCGCGCCGGGGGCATAGGGCTCCGAGCAACGCCGGCAACAGGCTTCGCCCTCCATGGTGGCCACCTCACGATAGAGCGCGGCGGCCACCTGGGCCGGACGCTGGAAGAGATGGAAGAACTTGCCGTAGGGCAGCCACAGCAGCGTGCCGATCACCGTCAGGGCGTGGAGGATGGCCAGGAACTCGTAGGCCTGGCCCTTCATCCAGGTGTAGGAGGCCGACAGCATCAGGCCGGTCACGCTGATCGCGAAGAGCAGGATCAGGGGGAGGAGATCCTCGCTGAAGCGCTGGGTGGCGGCTGCGCCGTGGTCCAGGACCCGGCGCTGGAAGGCCAGGGAGATCCCGGCCAGGACCAGGAACGCCGACCAGACCAAGCCGTGGAAGACCAGGAAGGCGGGAATCGAGTCCACGGGGATCGGGAAGGTCGGGAACCCGAAGACCACCACGGTGTAGTGGTCCAGGGCGCCGCTCGGGGTCTCGAAGTGGATCCAGCCGAAGACCAGCGGGAAGGTGATCGCCGCCGCCAGCAGGCAGCCCCACATGATCAGCAGGTGGGCCAGGCCGCGCCGGGCGCCCCGGCGGAAGATGAAGCCGTTCAGGGCGAAGTCGCCTGCGACCCGGCGCCCCACCTCCAGGAGGTTGCGCCCCAGCAAGCCGCGGCGGAACAGGGACTGCCAGCCCCGGCGCCAGAACAGGGCCGTCGGAGGGCGCTGGATCCACATCAGGTAGCGCCGCGTCAGGCCGAAGGCAGCCGTCAGGGTGGCCAGGGCATAGCCCAGCAGGACGGCGTCGAAGTCGTGAAGGGCACGGGAGCCCGCCAGGATCAGGGCCCCCAGCCCCAGGCAGACCCCGGCTCCCCAGATGTTCGCGGTCTTCTCTTCTCGGCTCACGGGCTTCCCCCCGTCACCAGGAATCGGGGCCCGTCGCCCGAGCCCGGTCTGATGGGAGTTCGAGGTCGGCTTCGGAGAATCCGCCCCGAACTCCCGGCCTGACCTGCAGGATCCTAGCCTATCTTCCAGGCAGGATCGGGTCGTTGCGCCAGATCAAACCTCTCGTCCAGGGCGGCTTTCAGCTTGGGGCGGGCCTGTCCGTCCGGCCTGGCAGCCAGTGCAGATCCTCGGGGGTGTTGGCGTTGACGAAGGAGTCCCGCCAGTCCGGCAGGTCTGCCAGCTCGGATTCGTCCAGCCAGAGACAGTCGACCCGGTCCAGCAGCCTGGCCACCGGGGCCCCCGGCTCGAGGGCCAGTTCGCGCGCGGCCGGCAGGCAGGCCCGGCCGTAGACGGCGTGCAGGAACTGCGGCCTTCCTCCCACCCGGGGCACCACGGCGGCGTGAGGACCCTGGGCTTCCAGCAGACGCCTGACCACTGCGGGGTCGACCAGGGGCATGTCGCACCCGCACAGGAAGGCCCGCTCGCCCGACATGGCCTCCAGGCCCGCGGCAATCCCCTGCAGGGGGCCTCCACCAGGGTGCCGGTCGGACACGGCCCTGGCCCGTGGAAGGCCGGGAGGGGGCGAGGTGGTTCCGGCCAGGAGGATCTCGTCGAAGGAGGGGCCCAGCCGGTCCAGGATCCGCGCCAGGAAGCTGCGACCGTCCCAAAGGAGGCCGGCCTTGTCGACCCCGCCCATGCGCCGTCCCCTTCCACCCGTCAACAGGATCAGGGTCTGCACCGGTCGGCTCAGCGGATGAAGTGGGTGGGGGTCCAGGGCTCCGGTGTTGGGGGCTCCAGGCCGGCCTTCTCGAGGTTCAGCAGCAGCCAGGCCAGGTTGTCGCCCAGGGTGCGCATGGTCTGCAGGCCCTCGGCGTCCTGGCGGACCTGGTCCGGGGTGAAGCCGTGGGTGGAGTTCCAGTACTGCGACGAGACCACGGGCATCCGGTTGATGGTGAAGTACTTGTTCAGCCGGTCGAAAGCGGCGCTGGCTCCACCGCGGCGACAGTTGACCACGGCGGCGGCCGGCTTGTGGGCCAGGCTTCCCTGCGAGGCGAAGAAGACCCGGTCCAGAACCGCGCACAGCGCGCCGTTGGGGCCTGCGTAGTAGACCGGGCTTCCGATCACCACGGCGTCGGCCTGCTGCATCAGATCCAGCAGCTCGTTGCAGACGTCGTCCTCCAGGATGCAGCGCTTGAGTTCGGTGCACGCGCCACACGCGGTGCAACCATGGACCGGGGCGGTCCCCAGGTTGAAGAACCGGGTCGCCAGGCCGTGTCGCTCGAGGGCCCCGGCCACCTCCTCCAGGGCGGTCCGGGTACATCCCGCCTCGCGCGGGCTTCCGTTGACCAGCAGGACAGTCTTCACGGGGGCTCCTCCTCCGGAACAGGTTCCGCGCGAGATTTCGGGCGCCTGGCGAGGATCCCCTTCGAGCGCCCGCCCCACGCGCGGCGAGAATGGAAGAAGGGCCGGACTCAATGTCCGACCCTTCTTCAGCAGGAGCCAGGCTCCGGTGAGGTTCTAGATGGCCTGTTCCATGTTCTTCTTGCGAAGTTCCACCGTGGTGGGCCACCAGTCGTAGCTGGTGAAGGTCTGGCCGTTGCGGGTGTAGCTGCCCTTGAGGTTGTCGTGGGTGACGCCCAGCGAGGTGATCCCCAGGCTCTCCAGGGTCAGCAGCTCGCCGTCATCGACCACGGCGTCGGAGTTCTTGTCCTGCCAGACCATCAGGCCGGCCAGTTCGGTGCCTTCCAGCTTGCCGTTGTTGTCGAAGTCCAGGGCCGCCATGGCGTCGTAGCCGTGGGCAAAGCCGCGGGTGCTGCCGAACAGGCAGGAGCCGTCCACCGAACCGTCTTCGTAGGGGCGGACCAGCAGGCCGTCATTGGGGCCGACCCACTCGGTCATGACGGGGAAGCCGTTGGCGTGGAAGTCGAACAGGGCCACCCGGGTCTTGTCGAAGCCCTCGTGGGGTTCCCACAGGCCGTTGGAGGCCTCCAGCTTGCCGTCGCCGTCCAGATCCAACACGATCGGGGAGATCCGCTTCACCGTGTGCGTGTGGTAGTAGGTCACGTTGCGCTTGGTGGTGACGGTGGTCTGCCGATACTTGTCGGTGTGGGTGATGTTGGTGGTGTGGGTGTAGTTGTTGGTCGTGTGGTAGTTGTCCACGTTCAGGTAGGTGTCCGTGTGATCATAGGTGTCGTCGTGGGTGGTGTGGATGTTCGTGTGCTGGGACACGTTCCCCTGGGCCACGTAGGCGGCCTGCAGGGCATCCGCATCGCCGATGACGATGGCGTCCGCGCTGTCGGTCCGGGTGCGGTCGGATTCCACCGTGGTGACCCGGGTCTTCACCGTGTCGCGCTTGACGAAGCTGGTGTCGCGGCCCGTGAACTTGGTGACCGGATTCACGGTCGTCTGGGTCTGCGTGGCCGTGGAACGTCCCAGGAAGGAGGTGTCGGTCTTGCTGCCGACCGTCTCGACCCCGCTGCTGCTGCTGGTGCTCGACGAGTAGGAGACGGTCCGGTTGCCCTGGGGGTTGCGTTGAGCATCCCAGCCGCCGTGGGCAACGCCGTGCCACTCCAAGGTTTCGCTGGAGCTCGTCCTCTCGGTCTTGTCAGCGGCCCACTTGGTCTGGGTGTCGTACTCGTAGACCCTGTTGACGAAGGTGTTGGTCACGTACTTGTCGGTCCGACTGCTGGTGTCGGCGCGTTTGTAGGTGTCGACCCGGTGGACGTTGTGCGTTTCGTTGATCGTCTCGGTCCGATTCTCGGTCACGCTCCCGTTTCCACCTTCGGCACCGGTCACACCCGCCACGGCCGGCCCGGTCAGGAGCCCCCCGATCAGGATTGCCGCCGCCATTGCTTGGCTGATCTTCACGGTCTGCACACCCTCCTTTGCTGTCGACCGGCAGCAGAGGCAGCCGGTATTAACCTTAAACTACCTTATCTCTGCCGGCATGGGAACGGTCATGGCCCGTCGAACTTGTAACATTATTGGTCTTTCGAAGAAACCTCCGTTGCCGAGACCTGCTCGAATCGGTTAACCTGACTTCACGGGTGCCCTCGCCGGGTGCCCGGCCAGTTGCGTACAAGGAGCACCACATGCGGACCTTCTGGGCTGGAATCCTGTTTCTCGTCTTGACCCTTGGCGGCACCGCCAGTTGGGCGGAGGCCTGGCACCTCAGCAAGGCTGAACTGATCTCCTACGGCATCAACCCCCCGATGTTCCAGGTCCTCGATTTCTCTTCCGATGGGCGGATGCTCATGGGCTACCAGGCCACCCAGCGGGACGAGGTCGCCAAGGGGATCACCAATCGACTCTTCGAGCTGAACCTGCGCTCGGACGGCAAGGTCACCGGAGTTCGGTCCCACAACCTGTCGGTTCCGGCGGTCGAGCAGATCGCCCTGTCTCCGGATGACCGTGAGGTGGTCGTGACGACGGCCTCGGGCGCCGCCTTCGTGGTCCTGGACCGGGCCACGGGGAAGGTGCGCACGCTGATGGCCCACGAGCCGAGGACACCCGGCTTCCGGTCCTATCCCCCCATCCTGCTGCGCACGGGCGGAGACCTCCTGGCCACCGGTTTCTTCTATGACGAAGAGGACTACGGTGGACCGGACTCCATCGCGCGGATCGACCTGACCAAGAGTGGAGTCGAGGCCTTCGAGCTCGTCGCCGAGGTGGAAAAGCTCGAGCGGAGCATGAAGAGGCTGGTCATCAACGCGTATACCGATCACGAAACCGGATACTTCTGCGTCCAGCGCGAGGGTTCAAAGGTCTATACCCTGTACCGCTGGAAGGCGGGCCAGGAGCCGGAGGCCTTCGACGAGGCCCTGTCGGTGCCCGGCTTCATGCCCAAGGGGGACACGCTCGCCTACGTGGCCCAGCGCTCGGGTGGCCTGTATGAACTGGTGATCTACGATGGGGCCAGCGCGACCCGCCGGGTCGTGGCCACCTCGCCCGTGGAGCTGGGCTATCTGACCTTCTCCGAGGATGGCTCCACCGTGCAGGTCAACGAAATCACCCCGGATCGGAAGATGAGGCTCTTTACGGCCAGCTCTCGGACGGGCTGGAAGTATCAACCGGTTCCGGATCTGCCCCGGTCTTCGGTGGGGAACATCCGCCTCAGCCGCGACGGGCGCTGGATGACCCTGTACAACCAGGACGGCCTGCGCATCGTCAGCCTTCCCTGATCCCGGCCCCCTCTTCGCTTGCAGAGGGCGGAGGGCCCCGGTCACCCTCAGGGTGTGGCCGGGGCTCTCTTCGTTCTCAGGCGTTTCTCACGGTGAATCGCGCCCGATAGAGGTTCATGTCCTCGAAGCGCTGATAGGCCAGCTCCCAGACCGGCAGGCTCAGTTCGGGCCCGGGTCCGAGGGTCTCCAGTCGGCGGACCAGTTCCTGGACCTCCTGCATGGTCGGCACGCGGGGACGGAAGTAGGCCAGGGTGACGTGGGGCCTCAGCCAGTAGTCCAGCTTGCGGACCCCGTCAAACAGGTTGTAGAGGTTCTGCAAGAGCCGGTGATCCCGCTCGGTGGCCGGGGCATAGCCCAGCAGCATCGAGATGTTCAGGCAGTCGAAGAGCCGGACCGGGCGCATCCGGATCTCGGCGAGATCGGGGTGCTCGTCCAGGACAGCCCGGATCTGGGTGAAGATCTGCATGCAGGCAGCCTGGTTGATCTGGATCTCCTGCTCCAGGGCGCAGGCGTCGGGACCGTTGCTCAGGTCGTGCAGCGTCAGGTGCAGATCTTGAGGGTCCAGGGGGGCGGCGAACAGATCCTCCATGCCCCGGGTCAGCTCCCCCTGCATCGCGGCGCACTCTTCCAGCCCCTTCTCGTCCAGGGGGAAGACCACCGTGTCGCCGTGGAAGGGCAGGAGTCGTCCTGACGGGTGCACCTTGGCCTGAAGCGAAGCGGGAACCTTCCACTCCAGGGGTTCCTGGCCCCGGGCCACCCGGCTCAGCCAGTCCGAGGAGCCCGACTGTTCCTGGTCCAGGATCCGGCAGTATTCGCTCCAGGAGAAACGTTCCACGGGTTTGAGCAGGTTCATCAGGGGACCTCGGCGAGGATGTCGGGGGCACCCTGTGCCCGTGAACGAGAGGCAACCTCGACGGCGCCCCGGGTGCCCTTGGCCAGCTCCTGCTGTGCCACGGCCAGGACTTCTTCGTAATCCAGCCCCAGTTCCTGGTAGTCGTGGGACTCCTTGAACCTGAAGCCATACTGGAAGGTGGAGGGCACCTGGAAGACCAGTTGCTCGTAGTCTCCATTCACGGCCAGGACCGAGTGCATGACGCCCGGCTCCACGAGGGCCATGTCGCCGGCCGCCAACAGGTGCAGCACAGGCTTGCCATCCCTCAGTGTCAGCAGGGCCCCGCTTCCCCGGTGGACCAGGTAGGCTTCGGTCTGGGACGCACCCTGGCTGACGGGGTGGCGGTGCAGGGTCTCGGCGGGACGGATTTCCCGGAACGCTCGAGGTCCGCTCGAGCCGGCTTCGGCGCGGACCGTCGAGACCCCGACGGTGAAGGGCTCGCTCTGCCCCGTGAAGGAGGTGGAGGCGACCAGCCACTCGGTGGGCTCTTCGCTCCACATGTTGAGCCGCCCCCGGTGCGTGTACAGCGTGACTCCATCCTTGTTCCAGGCCAGTCCGGTCGTGTCATATCCGGCACGGCTGGTGGCCCGCCAGAGGTCGACCACCCCCTCCAGTTCGGCTCCCTGGAAACCCGATTCGGCAAGGGTCTGGCGCAACTCGCTTTCGGGGTGGTAGCGGGCCCAGAAGAGTTCCTGGGGGCACAGGCTGTTCTCGTGGAGAAGGCCCGCTTCCGTCAGGCGGAGAGCCTGGTCCTCCTTCATCCGGTCTCGGGGGAATCTCCCCGCCTGCAGGCCATACAGCCCACGGGCCAGGGTGTCCGACCAGGCCTTCTCGCATTCGGCCTTCTCGGATTCGTCCAGGCCCAGGGGCTCCAGGCGGCGGGCCAGCTCTTCGGGGCGGCGCATCTCTTCCCAGCGCACCCTCCGGCCGTCCTCCTCCGCGTGCAGGATCCCCCCCTCCAGCAACTGCTCCAGCAGGGCGGGGCGGAAGGCCGAGCGCAGCGTGGTGCGCCCGTCCACCAGTCGCTGGTTGACCTGGGCCAGGTCCTCGTAGAAGGGCTCTTCGGCGCGGTGCTTGCGATACCACGCGGGAGGCCTCTCGGAGGTGATGACCAGAGGGGGGCGGCCCTCCCGCAGATCGACCCGGGCCTGCGCTCCAGGTGCCATGAGGACCACGCCGGGTTCGGCGAACAGGCAGGTCTCACCCGAGACCTCGACCGAGACCACCGAACCCTCGGGGAAGACGAACTCGGTCTCCTTGTCGAAGACCATCTGGACGCCCAGGAACTGCTCGGCGGCCTCTCCGGTGTAGGCCACCGTGCCGGTCTCGGCTTCGACGGGAATCCCTCCGTCCGGGCGGATCGGCAAGGCCCGTGCTGCGCAGGCCGAAACCGACCAGGCCTTTCCGGCCGGGGCGGGGGGAGCCTGGTGGACGGAGATGGCCTGCGCCTCGGCCCGCCAGGGGGCTTCGGCTGCTGCGAATGCCTCGTGGGGGTCGGCGGGGGGCGTCTCGGCGGGTCGGGAGGGAGCGGGCGCGAAGCTTGCTCGGTAGGGCGTGGGGGGCAGGGCATCGATTCGCAAGTGGATGGTCTCCCTCGGGGGCAGGTCCTCTCTCCCCATCCTAGGGCGCCTCTCGGCTCCCGTCTTTTCCGCAATGTGAACGCTGCCCGAGAGACTCCGGGGGGATGGGCCCTGGCGCCCGTGCTCCCAGGCCGAGGCCATCTGGAAGGGCGGCCTGGGTCTGCGGTCGGGCGCAAACCCGCAGGCTTCTCGAGGCGGAATCCGGCAGGGCATCGCATTTGACAGGCTCTTCGGGTTGCTGGTACGATTCCCGGCCATGGTGTACGCCGACCATGCTGCCACCACTGCCCTGCTTCCCGAAGCCGAGAGGGCTCTTCTGCGAGCCTTGGAGGCCGGGGCCGGGAATCCATCCAGCCTCCACTCGAGTGGTCGCCGGAGCCGTCGGCTCCTGGAAGAGGCGCGCGAGCGCTGCGCAGGGGTCCTGGGTGTCGGGGTGGAGGAGATCGTGTTCACGTCCGGGGCGACGGAGGCCGACAACCTGGCCGTGGCGGGCAGCATGCGCGTCGGGGTTCCCGGTGACCGGATCCTGATCTCGGCCCTCGAGCACCCGGCCGTGACCCGGGCAGCATGCCACCTCCAGAGCGAGGGTTTCGTCGTGGATGTCCTGCCGGTCAACGCTTCGGGTCAGGTCGATCCCGAGGAACTCGCGAGCAGGCTCCATCCGAAGACCCGCCTGGTGTCGATCGCGGCGGTGAACCACGAGCTGGGTGCCGAACAGGCGCTGGGGCCCCTGGTGGCCCGGTGTCGTCAGGCCGGCATCCCACTTCACTGTGACGCCGTCCAGGCCTTGCCGGTGCGGACCCTGCGCCCGAGCGATGCTGGCCTGGATCTGCTCTCCGTGTCCGGACACAAGCTGGGGGGAGCGCCAGGAGCCGGCCTGCTCTATGTCCGCCGCGGTCTGCCCTTGTCACCGATTCTTTGCGGAGGAGGCCAGGAGGGCGGGCGTCGAGCCGGGACGCAGAACGTTCCGGCAATCCTGGCTTTGGCAGTGGCCCTGGAGATTGCGGCTCGCGATGCGGATCTCGAGTCCGCCCGACTGGGCGCCTTGAAGGCCCGATTCGAGGAAGGTCTCTCGGCGCTGCCCGAGGCCACCCTGCTCGGTGGGGAGGGGCCGCGGGCTCCCCACATCAGCGCCTGGGTCTTCGCCGGGATTCTGGCGGAAGCCCTGGTGGTGGCCCTGGACCTGGAGGGGATCGAGGTCTCGTCTGGGGCGGCCTGTTCCTCCCACGGCGTGGTCCCTTCGCCGGCGTTGCGTGCGCTGGGGCGATCCGAGGTCGAGGCTTTGGGGCTGGTCCGGTTCTCCTTTGGGCGTTCCTCCACCGAGGCCTGCGTGGATCGGTTGTTGGAGGCGGTGCCTCGGCTCGTCCGGGAGCTGCGGTCCCGCGCCAACCTGACGACGCAGACAGGCCCTTCCCACCCACGCCCTGGTGTGGGTGGGCCACAAATGGATCGGCGGCGGAATGCCACGGCAGGTGGCGGATTCAAGGCCAGGGAGGGGATCCGATGAGCCGGGTCCTGGTGGCCATGAGCGGAGGGGTGGATTCCTCCGTGGCGGCCGCGCTGATGGTGGCCGAGGGGCACGAGGTGATCGGGGTGACCATGACCCTGCTCCCCCCCGGTTCCGGGGCGCCTTCTCTGGCCGAGGGCTGTTGCTCGATCTGGGATGTGCAGGACGCCGAGAAGGTCTGCTGGCGACTGGGAATTCGCCACTATGTCTTCAATCTTCGAGAAGAGTTCACCCGGGGCGTGATCGCGCACTTCCTTGAAGAATCCCGGCTCGGTCGGACCCCGAATCCGTGTGCGCGATGCAACTCGCTGATCAAGTTCGAGGCCCTGGTGGAGCGCGCTCGACTCCTGGGGGCCGAAAAGGTGGCGACCGGGCATTATGCCCGGCTTCGCACCGACCCCTCAACCGGTCGGATCCGCCTCCTGCGCGGTCGAGACCCGCGCAAGGACCAGTCCTATTTCCTGGCGGGTCTGCGCCGGGACCAGTTGGCCATGGCCTGTTTCCCGATTGGAGAGCTCCCCAAGCAGCGGGTTCGCGAGATCGCAGGGGAACTCGGTCTTTCGGTGGCCGAGAAGGCCGACAGCCAGGACTTGTGCTTCGTCTCGGAAGGGGGGAAGGAAGCCTTCCTCCGGAAGCATCTCGGACCCGGAAGCCCCGGCCCGATCCTGGACCGGGCGGGTCACCTCCTGGGCACCCACCCGGGGCTGGAGTTCTTCACGGTGGGTCAGAGGCGGGGACTCGGGGTCTGCGGAGGCGGGCGGCTCTATGTCGTCGAGCTCGACCCTGTGCGCAACGCCCTGATCCTCGGTCAGGCCGAAGAGTTGCTGCACCAGGAGATGGAGGTCGGGGAGGTGAACTGGCTCGTCGACGAGCCGGTTTGCCGGGCTCGGGTGCAGTTCCGTTCCACCTCCCGGGGGGAGATGGCCGCGCTCACCCTCCTGCCTGACGGCCGGGTCCGGGTTCGCTTCGACCGCCCCCAGAGGGCCCTGTGCCCTGGCCAATGCGCGGTCTTCTACCGCCGCGACGAGGTCCTGGGCGGAGGGGTGATCGCCCGGGCCGGCGCCGGGGCAGGGCTCGAGGCTCATTGAGCCGCATGGATCGGGGAACCTGGCGCGTCCGGCAGGCGGGAACCTCGCCGTCGGCCGAGAAGAGGGGCGTTCCTCCAAGGGGCGAGGCCCTGGACCGGGCCTGAGGCGTCCGCGCAGCAGGTCCGCGGAGTCCGGGACGGGGGCCGGTCCTTCCGGTCCTTCCGGCCCGAGGCGCTCCTGAAGCATTTCCAAGAGAAGGTCGGTCGATGAGCAACTACATCGTACTTGTCAAGCAGGTTCCGGATGTCTCGCAGATTACCGACAACGCGTTCAATCCGGAGACCGGCACGCTGGTCCGCAGTCGCCTGCAGAACGTCATCAACGAGCTGGATGCCCAGGCGTTGGCCTTCGTCCATCGGATGAAGCAGCTCAGCGGCGATGAGGAGGGGCAGGTGGTGTGCCTGACCATGGGCCCCCCGATGGCCGATGAGGTCCTGCGCTACGGTTTGAGTCGCTGCGCCGACGCGGCGGTGCTGCTGACCGATCGCGCCCTGGGAGGCGCCGATACGGTGGCAACCGCCAATCCCCTGGCCTACGCGGTCCGCAAGATCGAGAAGGAACTCTTCGGCGGGAAGAAGGACTACTTCATCGTCGCCGGCATGCAGTCGGTCGATGGCGACACCGCCCAGGTGCCTCCCCAGATGGCCGAGGAGCTCGGGATCGGCTGCATCGCCTATCTGACCGACGCGTCCTACGAGGATGGGCGCTTCACCTTCAAGCGCATCATCAGCGGCGGAAGCCAGGTGGTGGCGTCCCGGAACCATCCGGTCGTCCTCACCGTCGCAAAATACGAGTATCCCCTCTTCGCCAGCCTGGCGGGCACCCGCCGGGCTCGCCAGATGAAGGTCCTGCAGTGGGGAGCGGCCGACATCCAGGCCACCCAGGTCGGCAGCAAGGGCTCCAAGACCCAGGTGACCCGGGTCTTCCCCCCAGGCAAGACCAACCGCAAGTGTCAGCAGCTTCACGATGCCAAGGAGCTGGCCAAGGCCCTGATCCAGAGCTACCAGGGCGTGGGCGGCGCCGCCTCGGGACAAGGCGAGAGGACCTACGTCCTGCCCGGCCGGCGGGCGCACAACTTCGAGCGGAACTTTGAAGGGCTCGAGAAGGACAACGAGTCCTTCGGGCTTCTGGCCGAGAGGATGCGCGCGGTCGGCATCGAGGACCTCTACGAGATGACGGACGAGCTTCGGGCTCAGGTGGTCACCAGCCTGAAGGGGACGTTCAGCGAGAAGGCCCTGGACGACATGTTCGAGGGGATGAGGAAGTTCGAGCCGGCCTTCAAGGGTGAGGTCTGGGTGGTGGCCGAGCACTCTGAAGGTCGGATCACCCCTTCCACCTTCGAACTCCTGGGCAAGGCCAGCGAGCTCGCACGCTCTCTGGAGGTGAAGGTGGGCGTCGCCCTGGTGGGGTCGCAAGTCGAGCCTCTGGCGCAGGAGCTGATCCGCGCCGGGGCCGACCGCGTCTACCTGACCGAGCATCCCCTGCTGGCCGAGCACGATCCGCTGGCCTGTCGGAAGGCCCTGGCGGCCTTGATCGAAGAGTTCCTGCCCCAGATCGTCCTGTATGGGGCCACCCCGCAGGGTCGGGTCCTGGCGCCCTTGGTCTCCTACCGGCTGGGGTGCGGCCTGACGGCCGACTGCACGTCCTTGGACATCCGGGACAGCACCCGCAAGGGGCTGGTCGGCATCCTCCTGCAGACCCGGCCCGCTCTGGGCGGAAACGTGATGGCCACCATCTCGACGGTCGATTCCCGCTCGCAGATGGCCACCGCTCGTCCCGGCGTGATGAAGCGCAACCCCGACGACCCCAGCCGCACCGGGGAGGTCCTGCGCCGCGAGGTGGAGCTGGCCCCGGACGAGCTGTGCATGGATGTCCTGGCCACCGAGATCGCCCACGGCGAGGTGAACTTTGAGGCCAAGGTCATCGTCGGCGGAGGTCGGGGCCTTCAGAACCGGGACAACTACGAGGCGCTGTTGGATTCGCTGCGGAATGCCCTGGGCAAGAAGCTGGGGACCGAGGTCGAGAAGGGCGCCACGCGCAGTGCGGTGGAACAAGGCTTCACCGAGAGGATCCGCCAGGTCGGGCAGACCGGGACGGCGGTGGGCCCCAAGCTGTACCTGGCCCTGGGGATCAGTGGAGCCATCCAGCACATGATCGGCGTGGCCAACACCGAGACCATCGTGGCCATCAACGTCGACCCCAACGCGCCGATCTTCAAGATGTGCGATTACTACCTGATCGGGAACGTCGAAGAGATCGTCCCGAAGCTGGTGGAAGAGCTCGAGGCTGTGTAGACCATGAGTGAAAACCTGCATTCCATCGACCGGGCCAGCCGGACCCAGGTCCTGATCGTGGGGGCCGGGCCCGCCGGTCTCGCGTGTGCCATCGCCCTGAAGAAGGAGCGCCCCGAGGCCGAGATCGTCGTGCTGGACAAGGCGCCGGGGTTGGGGAACCACAACCTCTCCGGGGCCGTGCTGGAACCCGCCTCGGTCCATCGCCTGTTGGACAGCGCGCTTCCCGGCTGGCGGGAAACCGACCAGGCCAAGGAAGTCCTGGCGCGCACCGTGCAGAAGGACGACGTCCTCTTCCTGCCGGGTGCCAGCGGAGCCCTGCAGCTTCATCCCCTGATCAAGCTGGCGGGCCTTCTGGGGTTGGGCCCCGGGCAGATGGACCACAAGGGGGACTACATCGTCTCGATCTCCCGATTGACGCGCTGGTTGGGGCAGATCGCCGAGGAACTGGGCGTCGAGGTGCATACGGGGTTTGCCGTGGAGGCCCTGGTCCCCGGAGAAGGCGAGGCGGTGGCCGCCGGTGTCCGTCTGGTGGACCGCGGCTTGACCAAGGAAGGCGAGAAGCAGCCGAACTTCGCCCCCGGTGAGACCATCCGGGCGGACCTGGTCGTCCTGGCCGAAGGCTGTGATGGCCTGGTGACCGAGCGCTTCGTCCAACAGGCGGGCCTGAAGCGGGAGGCCGTCCAGTTGTATTCGATCGGCGTGAAGGAAGTGGTGGCCGTCTCGGAAGAGCAATACCGCCAGTTCGGGGACGACCGCGTGGTCCACGCCCTGGGCTATCCGATCTGGACCCCGGTCCTGGGTCCGGGGATGTTTGGCGGCGGCCTGATGTATGCCTGTGGAGACAACAAGATCGCCGTCGGGATGATCGTCGGACTGGACTGGCAGGAGAACGACTTCAACCCTCAGGACGCCCTGGTCCACTTCAAGAACCACTCGTTCGTCCGCCGCTTCATCGAGGGCGGCAAGGTGGTCGAAGCCGGGGCCAAGATGATCCCCGAGGGCGGGCTGCGAGCGGTGCCCCGGGATCCCCAGACCGGCACCTTCGGCAAGGGCAACGTCCTGCTGGTCGGCGATGCCGCCGGTTTCGTCAACATGCTCAAGATCAAGGGCCTTCACAATGCCCTGGATTCCGGCAGGCTGGCCGGAGAGGCGATCGCCGGCTCGATGGCCGAACCCGGGCAGGCGGCCCGGAAGTACACCGCGGCCCTGGAGCAGTCCGGGCTGGTGGCCGAGATGGGGCGGGCCCGGAACTATCGTCAGACGATCGCCCGTTTCGGGAACCTGCTGGGCCTGCCCCTGAGCGTGCTCTCGGGGGTCCTGCCCCGTTTCGAGGTCGAACCGGACTTCAAGGCCATGCGCCCCCGTCACTATCGCTTCAAGGGCAACCGGGAGTTCGACAAGGACACCTTCACGGCCATGGCCCAGACCGAGCACCGCGAGGACCAGCCTTCCCACCTGCGGATCGTGGATCCCGGAATCTGCCTGGAGAAGTGCCTGAAGACCTTCAAGGCTCCGTGCATCACCTTCTGTCCGGCCGGAGTGTATGAGGAGATCCAGGGCGTGGTGAAGCCGGCCAACGCCTCCAACTGCCTGCACTGCAAGACCTGTCAGCGCAAATGCCCCTTCGACAACATCCGCTGGGTGGTGCCCGAAGGCGGCGGCGGGCCGCGCTACAAGCAGTCCTAGGAGCCCGGTCGGAAACCTCGACCGAGCATCGTCGAGGGATTTTATGTCCCCGCCAGGAGCAAAAAGTTGCGGTTTGCTTGAGGCAAATGAGACTTTTTGCGACACAGCGGGGGCGGAAAAGACCCGGCGAGGCGACCGAGGGGTTTCCGGCCGGGTTCCCAGGCTATTCCTCCCTTCCCTCCGGGTCTGCGCCTTCGGCGGGACCCAGGGGGAAGGCAGGCAGGCCCCGCCGAAGAGAGCGTCGTGGAAGTGGCATGGTCGGCGGTGGCCATCGTGTGGGGGCTCGGAGCCCTGGCTGCGGCACGCCTGGCTCGCGGCCGCGGCTATCCGGTCGTCTGGGTCTCGGTTCTGATGGGCCCCCTGGGCTGGATGGCGATGCGCCATCTGGCCAGTGTCCCGCGCCCCGGCCCCCCGGCGCGCTTCCTTCTGATGCAGTGGTCGGTGCTGGTCCGGGAGGGCCTGCCTGCCGGAGACCTCCCCGAGGGCACCGAGCCCGAGCTGGTCCGACTGGCCGATGTGGCCCGGGCTCAAGGCCAGGCGACCTCCTTCGCCTGCGGCCTTCGCGAACTGGTCGGGTTCGAGCGCATGTGGGACCGTCTGCTGCCCTGGATGGTCCTGAACATCAGCTTGCTGGGGATCGCGACCGGGATCATGCTGGTGGCTTCCGTCGCGATGCTGCGTTCCAGCGCGCCAGGCATGGCGGGCCTGACGCTGTTGGGGCTGCCGTTGCTGGGGTGGCTGTCCCGAGCGCTTCTGCGTGGGCAGGAGCCGGCTTCGGTGCGGGCGCTGCTGGTGCGGGGGCATGCCCGGCATCTGGAGTGGCTGGCCGAACTGGCCGGAGAGTCGGCCGTGCCTGAGGCCATCGCCCGCGTGGAGGAGGTCCGCCAGGAGCTTGCGCACCAGGTGAGCCGGGTGCGCCGTTCCGGGCGGATGCTGGGGCTGCTGCTGCTGATCGAGGCCGCCCTGCTGGTGCTGGCGGCGCAGGGGCTGGGGTAGGATCCTGTGTGAAGACCGCGTCGGTCACCTCGCCGGGTCTCTTGCCCCTGGACCCCCCCCGGACTCACAGTCCGACCTGGAAGATGCCCGAACTCTCCCCCCAAGGATGGTAGCCGGTGGCAATCCGCTGAAAGCCGTACCTTTCGTAGTAGCCGACGTGGTCCGAAGCCAGCTCCAGCCTCTCGCTCCCCCTTCCTCGACCTGCGCCAGCGGCTCGTCGGAGAAGACGGGCCGGCCTCTCGGAAGCCCCTGGTCGGGAGCCCGCCGCCTGGAGTCAAGCCCGCGGGGCGCCCGGGTTCAGCCGACCCGCAGGCGCAGGGCCAGCACGGGCGGGATGTCCCGGATGTGGAGCCAGGAGAGGGGGAGGGGGGCGGCCGTCGCCTCGGTGAAGGCCGGCTCCTCCAGTCCGTCCAGCACCAGGCCGGCCGCGAAGCAGCGCCCCAGCAGGTCATGCAACGGGCGGTGGTGATACAGGTGGGCAGCCGGCTCGCCAGGAGCGCCCACTCCGGGTTCCGAGCGGGGTTGCAGGTAGCCCGCCACGCGCACCCCGGCGGTGTGGACCATCTCTCCCTGGCGGTCCTCGTCCTCCAGGAACCGGCGCGACCCCCAGAAGTTGAAGCAGGGATGGCACAGGGTGGCCACCAGGCGTCCCTGGGGCCGAAGCAACCCCGGGATGGCTCGAAGCAGGGGGTCGGGGTCCGAGAGGTCCATCAGGGCCATGCCGCAGACCACGGCCTCGAAGGTCCCCAGGGCCCCCAGGGCGGCGGCGTCCCGCAGGTCCACCCGACGGTACTCGATTTCTGCGGGTCCCCTCTGCCGGGCTTGATGAAGCATCTTCTCGCTTCCGTCCACGCCCAGGACCCGGGCCCCCAACGCGTGCAGGTGGCGGGCCAGCACCCCGGTGCCGCAGGCGGCGTCCAGGACCCGCTGGCCGGGCTGAAGCTCGAGCAATCGCTCGGTGGCTGGTCCCACCAGCGTGCGGTGGAAGAGGTTCCCCTCGTCGCCCATCAACTCGTCCCAGAACTCGGCCTTGGCATCCCACGCGTCCATGCCTGCGCGTTCGCAGCCCCTCCGTCCGGCTCCTCCAGCAACCTGCCGGACGTTGCCGGGCCAGCCGCACTCCGCTTGGCCAGGGGCCGAGGAGGATCTGGAGAAGCAGCGCTCGTCCAGGGGCAGAGGCCGATCTGGAGAAGCAGCGCTCGTCCAGGGGGCGGGGAAGGAGCGACCATGTTCGTGGGATTCGCGGTTCGGCGTCGGGTGTGCCGGAGTCTTCTTCTGGGGGTGGGCCTGCTGGCCCTGATGGCCGCTCCACGGCTCGGTCACACCGCATCCGGGGCGACCTTCGAGGCTCAGGTCATCGGGGTCGCCGATGGCGACAGCCTGACGGTCCTGCACGGCCGCGAGTCGATCCGGATCCGCCTGGAGGGGATCGACTGTCCCGAGATGCGTCCTCCTCAGCCCTATTGCCGCAAGGCCAAGACCTTTACTTCACGGAAGGCCTTCAACAGGAACGTCCAGGTCCGCGTGGTCACCACCGACAAGTATGGCCGGAAGGTCTGCCGGGTGGAGGTGGACGGCCAGGACCTGAGCGTCGAGTTGCTGCGGGTCGGCCTGGCCTGGCACTATGCGCACTTCAACCAGGAGCCCCTCCTGGCCAGTCTCCAGGCCGAGGCGCGAGCCCGGAAGCGCGGTCTCTGGGCCGACCCCAACCCCATCCCGCCCTGGGATTGGAGGCGCCTCCCGCGACCCTGAAGAGCCGTTCTGAAGAAAGGCACGACATGGCACTGGCACTCCTGAAGCATCATCCGGGATGCTCGGTCTTTCCCCACATCGAACTGGGCACGCTGCCCACGCCGGTGGAGGACTTCGAGATCCCGGAGTTGGGCACCATGCTCGTCAAGCGCGACGACCTGACCAGCCCGGTCTACGGCGGCAACAAGGTTCGCAAGCTCGAGTTCCTGTTGGGGCAGGCACGCGCCGAGAATCGCCGCGCGGTCCTGACCTTCGGCGCCTACGGTTCCAACCACGCGCTGGCCACGGCGGTCCACGCGACCTCCCTCGGCCTCGAGCCCCACGTGGTGCTCTCGCCACAGGCCCCGGGGCCTTTTGCTGCGGCCACGCTGCGCGCTCACGCGACGCTCGGCACGGTGATCCACCTGGTGGAAGGCTGGGAAGGTGCACGCGAAGCCCAGCGGGTCCGCCGGGAGCTCGAGCACAGGGACGGCATCGGGCCGCTGGAGATCCCCATGGGCGGCACCAATGCCCTGGGGGCCCTGGGCTACGTCAGCGCTGCCCTGGAACTCGTCGACCAGCTCGGTTCCCGGATTCCCGACCGGATCTACCTGGCCGGCGGCACCCTGGGGACTGCGGTGGGGCTCGCGCTGGGCTTCGCAGCGGTGGGGGCAAAGGTCCGCGTGATCTCGGTGCGGGTGACGCCCGAGAGCGTGGCCTCGGCCGCGCGGGCTCAAGCCCTGGTTGCCGAGACCGTCGCCCTGCTGCGCGAGGCCGACCCCGCCTTCCCCGCGCTCACTCTGCCGGACCTCGCGCTCGACCTGCGCCAGGATTGGTTCGAGCCCGGCTACGGGGTCGTCACGCCCGAGACGAGCGCGGCCGTGGCCCGCATGGCCGCCCTGGGCCTGACGATCGAGACCACCTACACCGGCAAGGCGGTGGCGGCCATGCTCTCCGACGCCGCCGCCGGAGCGCTTGCCGGCCAATCGGTGCTGTTCTGGAACACCTACAGCTCCGCGCCGATGCTTGAGCCCGGGCCGGTCGAAGTGCTGCCCGGGTTGTTGCGTGAGTACCTGGACCAGTGCGACCGGCTCTTCGGTGAAGCCCACGCTTGAAGGTCTCGCCTGGGCGTCCCGATACCCGAAGGTCCCCCAGGCCGTGCGCTCGGTCCAGTCCCGGCGGATTCCGGTGACGCTGCAGGGAACGAAGCGGAAGTCCTGATCGAAGGCCCCGGCCCGAGAGGTCCTGCCGGCCGACAGATGTCGTGGACCTGGATCGTCGACCGGTGCAGGAGATCCCCGCCCCTCCCGTCGCATCTTCTTCGTCAAGGGTGGGACCGCCGGAACTCCGCAGGGGGGGCCGGCCATCCTGGCGTGGAGGTTGTCCCCATGGTCTCGATCCTTCGAAGGCTCCTGTCGGTCTTGAGCCTGCTCTTCCTCGTGCAGGCCGTCGCGTGGGCGGCGCCCATCAAGCCTGGCCCCCCCGAGGTCCTGCCGTCCGTGATGGAACTCCGGATCGCCTTCCCGGACGGACGGACGGCTACCGGTACGGGGTTCCTGGCCCTCAAGGACGGCCTGGCGGTGACGGCGCTGCACCAGGTTCGGAACGCGAAGTCTGTCACCGCCCGCTTCTCGAACGGCGAGGAGTTCGAGTGCGTCGGACTGGTCGACGCCGACGAGAGGCGGAACGTGGCGCTGCTCCGCATCAGGCTCTTCGGCCGTCCGGTGCTCGCCCTGACGGCTCTCGAGCCTGTGGCGGCAAGCAAGGTCTGGTTCGCATCTGCCCGGTCCGAGGGGTTCGGGGTGGCGGAGGCGACGATGCAGGCTCCCATTGTGGAGGGCGGCGTGAAGTACCTCCCCTTCACCTCCTCCATCTCACCGGAGACGAGCGGGGGCCCGCTGCTCAACGCAGCGGGTGAAGTCCTGGGGGTGGTCGCGATCCGCACGGTCGAGGGCCGGGAGCAGTGCCTGGCGCTGCCATCGGCGTCGGTCCTGGCCCTGGACCCGACGCTTGCCACGCGACCCTGGTCCGGAGCGGCAGGCTCGCCGAAGCCCTCAGGTCAGGCCGACGAGACCGTGGACCGGACCCTCGCGGATGGACTGGTCAACTGCTTGAGCCTCGCCACGGCCTACACCTACGCAGACCTCAGAACGGGCGGCGTGGGCTATCTCGAGGGCATTCCGCTCGTCCTCTACCAGGTCCGCCAGGCCGCAGAGACCTCGTCCTCGGCCGTCGCCGCGGCGAATTCCGTGGATCCGTTGCGCCAGCGCCTGCTTCAGAAGACCCGGAAGGTGCACGAGGGCTTGTTGAAGTCGACGGATCTCATGATCCAGTCGGTGGTCCTGGCTCAGCAACAGGGTGCGTGGGGTGCCGCTTCCAAGGATTTGTGGAGTCGAAGCAAGGCCCTGGTCGAGGAAACCACTGCGGCAGACCCCGAACTGCAGGCAGACGCCAGGCAACTCTTCGCGACCTCGGAGGCCTTCCGGGCCGCCCTGCCGGCCGAGGGCGCCATCAGGCTCGGGCTGGTGCCCCACACGTCGGGCTACGCGCTTGGAGTGGACAGCCTTCCTCGGGACCCCTTCGCGCTCCTGATGGTGCTGCCGGACTCCTTTGCTGCCCGGCTTGGTTTCAAGCCCGGCGACCGGGTCGTGTCCGTCGCTGGTCGGGAGTTCAACGCCACGGAGACCACGGAGGACCTCAAGCTTTTGCTGAAGGCCCACCTGGGCGAGAAGATTCCCGCAGTCGTCGAGCGCGGCGGAGAGAGGGAGACCATGACCCTGCGCCTCCCGAAGGAGATCCCGCCCGACTTCCTGGCGACACCGTAGCACCCTGGCGTCCGGCGGACCCGGAGTCCCGGATTCTCACCTCGGACCGCCGCGCCTCCGCCATGCATCGCGGGAAACTCCTGGGAAACATGCAGGAAACCGGGCGCCGCCCGCCCCCTCGGGCCAGGGCAGGAGGCCAGGAGGGCCGGCGGAATCCTTCCGGTATGAGGCGATTCCCGGCGATCCTGGCGGCGCTCTTCCTCCTCCTGGCTGCTCCGGCCCTGGCCGAGCTGGACTTCCGCTGGGACCCGCTGCCCGAGCTGCCGGCCCCTCGCAGCAATGGGGCCCTGGTGGCCCTGGACGGGAACCTGTACTTCCTGGGAGGGAATGGTCCCGAGGGCCCCAGCGCCGCCTGTTGGCGCCTGGGGCCGGGCGGCGCGTGGAGCGCCATCGCGGCTCTGCCCGCTCCCCGCTCGACCCACGGGGCCGCCGTGGCCGGCGGGCGGATCTTCGTGGTGGGGGGCCTGGGCAAAGAGGGCCAGCCCCTGGACCGGGTCGACGTCTACGACCCCGCGACGGGGCGATGGCAGTCTGGCCCCGCCCTGACGCGCCCCCGCTCCCGACTGGCGCTCGTCTCGCTGCACGGAGTCCTGGTGGCCGCGGGGGGAGCCGAGCCCGGCGTCCCGGCCTCCCGTCGGGTCGAGATCCTGGAGCCCGGCGCCACCTCCTGGAGCAAGGGGCCCTCGCTGCCCCTGGGCCTGAATCGGCTGGGCGCCGCTGCCCTGGACGGGACGCTCGTGGTGGCGGGCGGGGAGACCCGCCAGGGGGAGGCCAGCGCCAGGGTCTTCCGCCTGCAGGTCGCATCCCCCGGCGGAGGCCGAACCCCGTGCTGGTCGGCAGGCTGGCAGGAGGCCCCACCCCTGCGCCAGGCGCGCAAGAACTTCGCGATGGCCCCCCTGGGCCGGCGGATCGTGGTGGCCGGGGGATGGGTGCGGCCCGGACTCTTCCTGGCCTCGGTGGAAGAGGGCGACGGGCTGGGCGGCTGGAGCGAGCTCCCTCCGCTTTCCAGGGCCCGCGATGGCCTGCGCGCAGCCTGCCTGGACGGCCGGATCCTCCTGGCCGGAGGCCACGATCGCGTTCCCCGGGCCGAGGTCGGCCAGGGCGCCTGGCACACCCCGAAGAGCGCCTGGCGCGTGGACCGCCGGCTCGGCTTCCACCTGGCCTGGCACGACGAGCGGGAACGGTCGGGAACTCCTGCCAGGCCACTCCTGTCGGAGCCCTGGAAGGCCGACATCACCAATATCGCCATGACGGGCCTGCGGGACCTGGGCTTCCCGATCCGCCATCCGGCGCCGGAGGGCCTGAACTTCTACCTGAAGTTCTTCGAATGTCCCGCAGGCGTCGACCCCCTGGTCTCGGCCGGACGCGCCCTCTCTCCGTTGCTGGTGGCCCAGATGGCCGGTTCCTCCCAGATCCAGGAGGTCCTGGGCCAGCCTGGGGGCGTCGTGATCAAGAAGGCGGTGGTGGCCCCGGCGGGGGACCCCTTCTCGCCCGAGCATCCCTTCCCGCCGTGCCTGGTGCCGACCGGAGCCGGGGCCCAGGACGAGTTTGACCAGAGGACGCCCTTCACGTCCCTGTATGTGCAGGGCGACGGCACCTCATCGCGATCCCTGGCGGGCACTCCGGCGCAGGGGAGCGCCGACGGCGTGCTGGCCTTCCACACAGAGCTGCTGGAGCTGCTGGCCGCCACCTGGACCGAGGTGGAAGGGCCAGACCCCTCGCGCTTTCGCACCTTCCAGGACCGCAGCCAGCCCGGGCGCACGGTTCTGGTCCGGGTCCCGCTCGCTCCGCTGGTCTTCCAGGATTACCGCTCCCTGCCGATGCCCGAGGATCCCGAGCGGGTCTTCTTGACAGGCCTCTTGCTGGTCTACCGGGACGTCTACGCCGGAGAGCCCGGACCGGCCACCCTCCTCGACTCTCGGGTCTTGGAGGTCGGCTCGGTGGTCCGCCTCTGAAGGGTGGCTCCCCCCTCGAGGTCGGCCTCCCGGTGGCTGGTCGACGTCAGGGAGGCCAGGCGTCGGGCGCCTTGGGGGGCGTGCCTGGTGAACCCGGTCACCGCCAGCCGCCTGGAATCGCGTCAGAATGCTCTCCAGGAGGTACAAGATGACTCAACTCGGCGGTCCCGACGGCAGGCCCCAGGGGCGCGACCTGGCCCGTGAGGCCAGCGACGTGCTCAACTACAACCAGCAACTGGTCCAGTTCGCCGACTCCAAGGCAGGCACGTTGATCCTGATCAACAGTCTCTTCGTGGCCTCCATGGGGGCGGGCTCGGTCTCCGCCTCCGGACCCCTGGTGGAGATGGCTCGGGGTCTGACGGTGCTGGCCTCGGCGGCGGCGGTGGTGTTGTGCCTGGTGGTGGTGATGAGCCGCCAGGAGGCGCCGGCCCAGGCCCGGGCGGACCTTCTCTTCTTTGCCGACATCCTCAAGCGCCCGAACGCCTCCCACTACGCCTCGGAGTTCGTGCGCACGCCGCTCGAGGTCCAGGTGGACGACATGCTGCATCGGACCTACGTGCTGGCCCGGATTGCCCAGCGCAAGTTCCAGACCTATGGCCAGGCCCAGACCGTCACCGCCTTCTCGGGCACGCTCTGGCTCCTGGTGCACCTGGCCGGGATCTTCTAGGAGCCTAGGAGAGTCGCCCTCGCAGGGCCGCCGTCAGGCCCGATCCCGTGATCGGGATGGCCACGGCCGAACCGACGGCCAGCAGGGCCCGCACGGCCAGCATCATCGGGGGGGCGTCCAGGCCGCGCTGTCCCAGGAGCGCCGCGAGCTGCCCGAAGGCCAGGACGGTCAGCACGGCCAGCAACCAGCGCAGCCACCAGGGGGCGTCGCGGAGCTCCTCGACCAGGTGGGGACCCAGCAGCGGGCCTGGACGGGCCCTCTGCCAGGCCAGCAGGGCCACCAGGGTCTGGGCGGCCAGGGCTGGCAGGAGCAGCGCGGTGGTCTTGAAGGGGAGGCCCAGCCAGGTCTGGACCAGCAGTCCGAAAAGCAGGACCAGGAGCAGGCTGAAGACCGGAAGGGGCCAGAGCCTCCTGGCGGGTGGCCGGGGCGCCTCCACCAGGCTGCTCACGTCCACCACCTTGTCCACCTTCAGCCCGCGGAGATTCATCTCGGCGTAGAAGTCGTACAGGGACGCGGCCTCGACCGTGCCTTCCTCGAACTTCCCATCCCAGGTCCGCGCCTTGAAGCGGAAGTGCGGCATCCCGAGGCCTCCGGCTCAGGGCGCCGGAGAGTCCTGGGTGTTCTGCCCCAGGCTTGAGAGCGCGGCCAGCACCTCCTGGGCGTGGCCGTCCACCTTCACCTTCCTCCAGACCCTGGCCACCCGGCCCGCAGGGTCCACCAGGAAGGTGGACCTCTCCAGGCCCATCTTCTGGACCCCGAAGGCGCTCTTCTCGCGCCAGGTCCCGTAGAGCTGGGCCACCGAATGGTCGGGATCGGCCAGCAGCCGGAAGTTCAGGTCGTGTCGGTCGCGGAAGCGGGCGTGGCTGGCCACCCCGTCGGGGCTGATCCCCAGCACGACGGCCCCGGCAGCCTGGAACTCCGGGTGGGCGTCGCGGAACCCGGCGGCCTGGCGGGTGCATCCCGGGGTGTTGTCCCGGGGGTAGAAGTACAGGACGACCGGGTGGCCCGCCAGGTCGGCCAGGCGGACCTGGGTCCCGTCGTCGGCCGGCAGGGTGAAGTCGGGAGCCCTGTCGCCTTCCTCGATCAGGGGGTCGCTCATGGGTTGCCTCCAAGCTCGCGGTGTTCCCGGATCTTCGCATCCGGGCCAGTGAGCCCCTCCATCTCGGAACCGCGCAGCCATTCCAGGCAGTCCTCGACGACCTGCTCCATCGGACCCTCCACCCTGCCGCACTCGGGCAGCGAGCCCAGGAAGGCCCGGCCGTAGGACCTGCTCAGCAGGCGTCCGTCCAGGACCAGGACGACCCCGCGATCCGCAGCCGTGCGGATCAGCCGCCCGAAGCCCTGGCGGAATTTCACGACCGCCAGGGGGAGGTGGTACCTCGAGAAGGGGTTTTCGCCGGCTTCCGAGAGGCGGTTCGAGCGCGCCTGGTGGACCGGGTCGCTGGGCACCCGGAAGGGCAGGCGGGACATCACCACGCAGCTCAGCGCTTCGCCTGGGACATCCACCCCCTCCCAGAACGAGTCGGTGCCCAGCAGGACCGCCCGTTTTCGGGTCCGGAAGCGGTTGAGCAGGATCGAGCGATCCGCTCGCCCCTGACAGAGGATCTCGATGCCCGCTTCGGCCAGCGCGCTTCCCAGAAGCGCCTCCAGGTCCCGCAGCATGCGCCACGAGGTGACCAGCAGGAAGGTTCGACCTCCCAGTCCCCGGACCAGGTCGAGCAGGCCGGGCGCGACCCTCCGGGCGAAGTCCGCAGAGCCCGGGTCGGGCAGACCTCGGGCCACGGCCAGCAAGGCCTGGCTGCGGAAGTCGAAGGGGCTGGCCACCACCAGCGTCTTGAGGCGTTCCTGGTGGGCCTCCAGGCCCACCCGGCTTTGAAGGAAGTTCATTCTGCCGCGAACGGTCAAGGTGGCCGAGGTCAGGATGGCCGTGCGCACCTTGGCGAAGAGGAGCTCGGAGAGCTGGGGCCCGACATCCAGGGGGACGGCGCCCAGGCCGGCGTCCCGGTTGGAGGCCTCGGCCCAGTGGACCCTCTGCAGCGAGTCGGGGGTGAGGCAGCGCTCCAGGCTCTGGCGGATCGACTCCAGGCGCTGCGCGAAGGCCTGGGTCTCGAGCTTCAGGCCCTGCCCGGCCTCCCAGTCCGCCGCCTCGCCCAGGCCTTCGGCGATCTCGCGCAGGCTTCCCGCGGCCTCCAGGAGGCGCTCGTGGAGGCACTGTCCGGCGCGGCGCACCTGCTCTCCCGGAGCGCTTTCGAACCAGGCCTCGTCCACGGGGATCTTCTCGACCTCCGGAGGGATCCGTTCGGCCAGCAGGCCCAGCATCTCCTCGGCGGCGCCCCCCAGGGCGGGCAGGGGGGACAGCAGTCCCTGGTCCACCCGGTCCATGAGCTGTCGGCGAGACTCCGGGTCCAAGGGGGCGCTTGTCAGGGCCAGGCGCAGCCCCGCCAGGAAGCCTCCCTCCTCGGTCAGGGCCCGGGGGCGGTAGAGCTGTTGAAGGAAGCGGAAGAAATCGCTCCGCAGGAAGCGGTCGCCCAGGTGGTCGGTGGCGGTTTCCTCCAGGTGATGGGCCTCGTCCAGGACGAGCCGCTCCAGGCCGGGGAGGATCCCAGGAGCTCCATCCCGCCGCAGGGCCAGATCTGAGAGCAGCAGGGCATGGTTGGTCAGGATCAGGTCGGCCCCTTCCAGGGCCCGGCGCTCGCGGAAGAAGAAGCAGCGCTCGAAGAAGGGGCAGCGCTGACGGCCGCAGGCCATCGAGTCGCAGGCCAGGCGGGCCCACAAGCCCTCCTCCAGGGGGACCTCCGAGCGCAGTCCGCCTCCGCCGTCGGCCAGGTGCGCGTTCACCTCGGCCAGCAGGCGGTCCTCGTGGGGGGTCAGCTCGCCGCTTCGGGGAAGGCCCTGCACCCGGCGCAGGCACAGGTAGTTGCTCCAGCCTCGGGCCTGCACGGCCCGGAAGACCAGCCCCAGGGGGCCCTGCAGGCGGGGGACGTCGACGTCCAGGATCTGCTGCTGCAGGTTCAGGGTACGCGAGGCCACCACCACCGGTCCTTCGCCACCCCCGGCTCGCCACAGCAGGGCGGGGATCAGGTAGGCCAGGGACTTCCCGGTTCCGGTTCCGGCCTCGGCCAGCAGGATCCCCTCGGTCTCGAAGGCCTCGGCCACGGCCCGGGCCATCTCCACCTGCCCGGGGCGTTCCTCGAAGCCGGCGATGCGCGGAAGGCGCTCGCGGAAGAAGGTCTCGACCCGGGCGCTCAGCGAGGGGGACATGGGTCGAGGGCTTCGCCTCGGGCGCGGGAAATCCGCTCCCGAAGACGGCCGCCCCAAACCGTAGGAGAGCCCTCGCCGGCGGAGAAGTCGGGCCGGGCCCGCACCCGGAAGGCCGGGCCAGACCCGGGCAGTTGAGCGTGGATCCGTGATCGGTGTCGGTGTCGTCGGCTATGGCTATTGGGGGCCCAACCTGGTCCGCAACCTGCATGCCCATCCGCAGGTCCGGCTGGTGGCCGTCTGCGACCTGGATCCCGCCCGCCTGGACCTGGTGCGCCGGGACTATCCGGCCGTGCGGACCACGACAAGCTCCAGGGATCTGCTGGCCGATCCCGCGATCCAGGCCGTGGTGATCTGCACCCGGGCGGAGAGCCACGCCGAGCTGGCCCTGGCCTCCCTTCGCTCGGGTCGGCATGTCCTGGTGGAAAAGCCCCTGGCCGCCAGCGGGGAGGAGGCCAGCCGCCTGGTGGACGAGGCCCGACGTCGCGGACTGCTGCTGATGGTCGACCACACCTTCGTCTTCTCGCCGGCGGTGCGCAAGATCCGGGACCTGCTCCTGGCAGGCGATCTGGGCCGCCGGGTCCACTACTACGACTCGGTGCGGGTCAACCTGGGGCCCTTCCGTCACGACGTGAATGCCCTGTGGGACCTGGCGGTGCACGATCTGTCGATCCTGGACTTCGTCTTCCCACACCCGCCGCTCGAGGTCTCCTGCATCGGGGTCTCGCACATGGAGGGGCAGCCCGAGAACCTGGCCTACCTGACCTGCTGGTATCCCGACAACCTGCTGGCCCACATCCACGTGAACTGGCTGGCCCCGGTCAAGCTGCGCCGCACCCTGATCGGCGGAGACCAGAAGATGCTGGTCTTCGACGACCTCGAGCCCAGCGAGAAGCTGAAGGTCTACGACAAGGGGATCACGGTGACCAGCAACGGAGGCGGACGGGACGCCCTGATGGTCGACGACCGCTCGGGGGACATGTGGGCCCCCAAGCTCTCCAACCGCGAGGCCCTGGCCTTGGAGGTGGACGAGTTCGTGGCCGCCATCGCCCGGGGAGCCCGGTTCCCCGCCGATGGAGAAGCCGGCCTGAGGGTGGTCCGGGTCCTGGAGGCGGCCTCGCGCTCGATGCGGAGTCGAGGATTGCCGGTCACCTTGGACCCGGGTCTCGTCCCCCTGGGGAATCCCTGAACCGGAGGCCGCCATGCCCATCATTGACTGCCGGATCGCTCCCGGCGCCCGGATCCACCATCCCGAACTGGTCAACCTCTATGGCTGCACCATCGGGGCCGACAGCCGGGTCGGGCCCTTCGTCGAGATCCAGAAGAACGCCACGGTGGGACGCCTGTGCAAGATCTCCTCGCACGCCTTCCTGTGCGAGGGGGTGACGCTGGAGGACGAGGTCTTCGTCGGGCACGGGGCCGTCTTCGTCAACGATCGCTACCCTCGAGCCACCAATGAATCCGGCGAGCTGGGCACCGAGGCCGACTGGACCTTGGAGCCGATCCGGGTCTGTCGCCGGGCTTCGATCGGCAGCAACGCCACGATCCTGGCAGGGGTCACCGTGGGGGAGGGCGCCCTGGTCGGGGCCGGCGCCGTGGTGACCCGGGATGTCCCGCCGCACGCCGTGGTGGTGGGGGTCCCCGCCCGGGTGGTCGGGGATGCCCGGGACCTGCCGAAGCGCCGCCCCGGCTGAGCCCACCCGGCCGTGAAAAGGCGAAGGCCCGCCCCCGGCAGGGTCGACATCGCGCCGCGCTCCTGAAGGGAACTCCAGTCCATCGTCGATGTCCCCTGCCCCGCGCCAGTCCTACCTCACCGAGATTGTGAAGTCGCCCTGTCCGCTAATCCGGTCGGTGTAGGCATACGCCTGTGTCTTACGATCCATGAGACGAGCCCAGGGAGTGCGTCTCCGTTGTGGGGGTGAAGCAGGGAGGGCCTCCGAATCAGGCTGACCCCGTTGTTCCAGTCTGCCCAGGGCGCTGGCGAACCAGCCATGGTGGCTCAGGATTGGGCGCCCGCGCGGCGGGATGTGCTCAGGACAGGTCGGCCAGAAAGTCCACGGCGTGAAGGTCATGGAGGGTTGCGCCCTTCTTCGTCCGAGAGGTCACCTGGCCCGTCTGCGACAGTCCCATCCAGGCCTGTGGAAGCGGAGCTAGTCTTCCGCCTCCTCGGTATCCGGTTCGCGCGTCCGTCCCGGCTTGAGCGGGGGAAGCTTCACGCCCTTTGCCTCCGCCCAGTAGGCCACGAGGCGACACTCCTCGGCGCCAGCTTCCCCTCCGAAGGAGTCCGCGTCCACCTTGATGCCCCCGCATTCGAAGTTGGTCGACCAGCTTCTCACGGTGCCGTCCGGCTCCACGCAACCGCTGAAGGTACCCTTGGCGGGCGGCTCGACAGGGAGGCTGTAGCTGATGCTGCCATCCTTGTGGGTTTTGAACCATCTGGGTTCGTACATTCCTGCCATGCAGATCACCTCACGCCTGCCAGTCTAGCGGGCCTCGGTGACAGGGAGCGTCACCGGCCCGGCTCACCATCTGCGCGGGCTTCCGGCGCGTTCCCTTCCCTTCCCTCGGTGGGGGTCGTGTCTCGTCAAGTGGTGTCATTTCGTCGGCGTGGCTCCACCGGTTGCCTGCGTCGTCAATCCTCAAGCCGCCTTGGTCAACTCGAACACCATGTCCGTCAGGAAGCGCTCGAAGACCACCAGTTGCCGGAGGCGCTGGAGCGGACGCCCGGTGGCCAGGGATTCCTTTTGGAGTCTGGCTTCGAGGGCCATCTTGAGGCCGGTCGGGGTGGTGTATCTCATCGCGATCCGTTCAGGTAAAGGTCCTCGACCTCGGCCTGGGAGAAGAGCCCTCGGGCCAGCCCCGTCGCGATCGCCTGTTGCACCAGTTCGGGCGAGACGGAAGCCCCGAGGCAGTCCTGGATGGTCCGAAGCGGCCTGGTGACCGGCACGGGGCCCGACCAGGTGCGGTCCCGAGCTGGGACGGAACCCAGATGGAGGCAAAGGCCTTGGGGAACCACCCGCCGGCGAAGTGCGGGAGGAGAGGGGAGGGTCATGTGGACGTGACCCGGCAGCGCGTCGCAGAGATCGTGGAGGAAGAGCGCGGTCTGGTGGCTGAAGACGCCCTGACGCTGCGACCACAGCCAGAAGATCACGAGGTCCTCCTGGTCGCCCGGCGGGAAGTGGGTCAGCCGGTAGAGCCCGCGTCGGGTCCGGGTGATCCGGCCCTTACGCAGATGGTGCTCGAGGAGCTGGCGCGAGTAGCCCGCCGACGCCGCCTGGTGAAGCGTGAAATGGCCCTCCTGCTGGGCGGCGACCTCGTAGAGTCGGTCCCAGTCGGGAGTTTGAGGAGTCGGGATCGGGTCATGTGCAGACATGTCAAGTAAGGCTTTACATTTCTGCGGGGTGGGGGCGAGGACCTGCGACTCTGGAATCGATCGGCAACACGCCGGGGACACGCTGAAGGCGGGAGTGCAAGGTGCCCCTGCCGGGCCGGGTAGACCCTTTTCGGCCAGCCTCTCCGCCGGAGGCCATTGCCTGGAGCGCCGGCCACCAAGGTCCTTGACCCACAGGTCGCCGGGCCGGGCCGCTCGCTCTCACCTTGGAGCCGATCCGGGTCTGTCGCCGGGCCTCGATCGGCAGCAACGCCACGATCCTGGCAGGGGTCACCGTGGAGGAGGGCGCCCTGGTCGGGGCCGGCGCGGTGGTGACCCGGGATGTCCCGCCGCACGCCGTGGTGGTGGGGGTCCCCGCCCGGGTGGTCGGGGATGCCCGGGACCTGCCGAAGCGCCGCCCCGGCTGAGCCCGCCCGGCCGTGAAAAGGCGAAGGCCCGCCTGAATCCGTCAACTTTGACCCATGCGCAGCCGAGCGGAGGAGGCGACCAGGTGCGGGCGAAATCTTCTGGCGAAGGGGAGCGGCCAGGAGCCGCCTCGTGAAGAAGGGAGGGCCTTCCATGGACCGCGCCGATGTCCACCGCCTGGTCGACCAGTTCCCGTCGGAAAGCCTGGCCGCCGTGGCCCGGGTCCTGGAAGCCCTGAAGGACGCCCTCGCCCCCGGCGACCCTGTAGCCCAGGCCCTGGACAGCGCGCCGCTGGATGACGAGCCCCTGACAGACGGGGATCTGCAAGCTGTCAGGGAAGGGTCGGACGACTGGCGTGAAGGCCGGACCTGCTCCCACGAGGAGGCCCTCCGGCGTGCCGCCCGGTGGGATGCCGAAGAGGCCAGTTCGTGAACTGGTCCATCTTCTGGACCGAACGAGCCCTCAAGGACCTGCGCCGCCTGGACTCCCCCACTCGGGGCCGCGTGATGCAAGCCGTGGTACGCCTGGCCGAAGCCGGCCTGGGGGACGTCAAGAAACTGCAGGGCCTGCCGGGATATCGCCTCCGCGTGGGGGACTGGCGAGTCTTCTTCGAACGCGACTCGGGGATTCGCGTGCTGGCAGTGACTGCCGTCCGCAACCGGGGCGAAGCCTATTGAGGCGAGCACGGGCTCGAGTTCCTTGGGGTGCCGCCTCCGAGCCCTGGGAGTCCCCCACTTCTGGCTTGCCGACCCCGACAACAAGCCCGACCGGGACCTGCTGGCCTCGCGTCGCGAGCCCGTGATCGTCGCCACCATCCACTCCGCCAAGGGCTGTCAAGGGACACGGTCTATGCCGAGGGGTCGGGACCCATTCGACCGGAGTTCAAGATCCTGAACCAGCCGAAGTAGCTGCAGTCGTCAAGCGTTGCTGCTCAGCCTGGAGCGGGGGCCTGCCGGGGATTCAGAAGGGCCAGGATGAGCGGTGCGAAGCCCGGTGCCGCGCCAGCACGACCGCGCCGACGACCATCCAGATGGCGTAGACCACAGCCTCGGCTTCGTGCGAGTAGTTCCACAGAAAGGCACGCAGTCCGCCGTTCTCGCCGTACAGCCAGGCCTTGGCACTGACCCCCAGGATCAGCATCAGCGCCAGGGGCAACCCGTTCCAGAGCAGGCGAAAGGCCCGGGATGCGGTCTGGGGGTGGAACAGGGCGTCGAAGAACTCGCAGGCCAGGTGCATGGGGAAGGCGATGGCCAGCAGCATCGCCACGAACAGGACGGGCGCGAACGCGGGAACCGCAAAGGTGAGCATGCCGACCGGGACCGCGATGGCCCAGACCAGGCGGGAGGAAGAGAGCGAGCCGGCAAAGGGGGCCAGGAGCAGCCAGACCAGCCAGCCCGCCAGGACCCCCTTGAAGCCGACCGAGACGATCGGTGTGCAGGCCTCGGCCCGGAGGGTGCAGGCCAGGATCAGGGCCAGGACCAGCGTTGCGCGTCTCAGCGCCATCGGATCTGCAGCTCCGTGTCGGTGGTCCCCTCGACTTGCCAGCGACCGCCCGGGTCCTGCATCCTGGCGAGGGGCCGGGGTGTGATGTCGGCGATCACCTGGGGGGGCGCAAGCACCGTCCATCGGGCGGGGGAGGGCGGGCGACTCCAACCCTTGGTGACCGGGAAGGGCAGCCGGAAGACGCCTGTCGGGCAGTCCTGGCTGAAGCTGAAGCGGGCCCGCCCCCTGGCCTCGGGGGCCATTCGCAGACGCAGCAGCACCCCGTCGGGGAAGGCCTCCCAGGTCCAGCCCTCCTCCACCTCGGCTCGGACCTCTCGCGCCGGGCCCAGGCCATCGGCCCGGGAGAAGGGCAGGTACAGGACGGTCCCCCGAGGGCGCCAGGAAGAGCAGCGATAGGAGAGTTCCACGGAGACGTGGGCTGTCGACCCCTGCAGGCGCACCTGGGAGCGTGCCTCTTCCAACCAGATCCCGTAGGGAGGCAGGTCGACCCAGAAGGCCGCGATCACGTAGACCGTGGCCGCCAGGGCCACGGGAAGGACGACCTGCAGACGCCAGCGCCTGGACACGATCCCATGCTTTCAGCGCCGGACCGCCAGAAGCCTGCCTCCACGGCGTGCCTGGCCCTGCGGCACGCCGCGGGAGGGCGCCCTGGTCGGGGCCGGGGCGGTGGTCACCCGGGATGTCCCGCCGCACGCCGTGGTGGTGGGGGTCCCCGCCCGGGTGGTCGGGGATGCCCGAGAGCTGCCGAGGCACCGCCCCGGCTGAGCCCACCCGGCCGTGAAAAGGCGAAGGCCCGCCCCCCGAAAGGGAGGCGGGCCTTCGTGCCTCGAGAGGCGGTCAGGGGCTATTCAGACTCGCCGGTGCGGCGGCGGCGGCGGCGCCGGGCGCCGGCCTCGGCGTCGGTCTCGGTGGCCGGGGCCGCCGGACGCTCTTCGGAAGAGCCGTCCTGGTGGCGCGGGGCCGGCCGGTCCTCGTGGCGAGGGCCGCGGTCGGCCTGATCGGCCCGAGGAGCGCGGTCGTCACGACGGGGGCCGCGGTCGTCCCGAC
>Ga0334883_1001211_pt1 | contig 39949 bp, 26 predicted proteins | sample GraSluR1_MG_6_FD_207230 | JGI IMG/M metagenome (GOLD analysis project Ga0334883, IMG submission 207230) | Sludge microbial communities from methane-producing bioreactor in Wageningen University, Netherlands - Granular Sludge_09_05-R1 | ecosystem: Engineered > Bioreactor > Anaerobic >...
CTGTCGGCAAAGACCCCGATCTCTTCGGGCCCCTCGCCCGCCGGGCCGTGGCCGTGGGGCATGCGCAGACGGATGCACAGGGTCCTGTCGCCCGGGGCGGCGCGATAGGACTTCTGCAGGCCGGGGAACCAGTAGTGGAAGTCATTGCTCCCGGTGACCCAGAGCATGGGCATGGCGGCGTCGGGCAGGTAGGCGGAAGGGTCCCACCAGCGCATCCAGCGCTCCGTGCGCTCGCCGCCCAGGCCGCGGACCATCGCGCCGAAATTGGTGTCCAGATAGTGGCCACAGCCGTAGACGGGTGCGACGAACCTGAGCCGCGGGTCGACGCCGGCGATGATGCAGGCCAGGTAGCCGCCCCAGGAGATGCCGGTCAGGCCGATGCGGTCCGGGTCGACCTCGGGCAGTGACCGCAGCAACGAGTGGGCAAGGAGCGCGTCGGCCACCGCGTGGAAGGTCCACTGGTCCTCGCGCGCCCAGTCGATCTGGCTTGCGCCGCCCCAGCCCGCGGGGCCGCCGTAGGGGTGGCGCTGCCAGTTGCCGTAGCTGCCCTTCGGCACGCAGCCGCAGGTGTCCATGGCGATGGCCGCGTACCCGCGCGAGGTCCACAGGCGGACCCAGGTGTCGAAGGCCGTGCCGCCTCCGCCGTGCACCAGCACCATGCCCGGCACCTTCTCTCCCGGCTTGACCTCCGGGAGCCCGATCCAGGCGAATACACGAGTGGGCCGGCCCCGGAATGGCATGCCCTCGAGGAACACGGCCCGGACGCCTTCGGCCTCGAAACCCTCGGCCGGGTACGTCTGCGGCGGCGCGGCGAACCTCTGGAGGTCCCACATCGGGCCCTGTGGATCGATGGGTGGCTCTGGCTTCCTGTTCACCGTCTCCATGGCGAGCTTGACTTCCTCCTCCGTCGGGATTCCGAGCTGCAGCTTCAGCTCGCGACTCTCCCCGGCGGGAATGTCGACCTGCAGGATCTGGTGCCCTTCGCCCCACGGCCCCCAGGCCCTGGTGGTGCCGCGGGCGATCAGCCTCGCGCCGTCCCGGAACCAGGCCGCCTCGGTCCACGGCTGCTCGGTGGGCGCCTTCTCCCAGAAGCCCTCGGCGTCTCTGACGGCCCGCACGGCAGGCTCCAGCACGATGACCATGAGCATTGTCTTGTCGGTCTTGTTGCTCATCGTCCACGCCTGCCCGTCGGGGGAGAACTCGTAACGGACGGCGGCAAGGTCGCTCTCCGCAGCGATCGCGGTGTCCGAGACGCGGGATACCTGCGGCAGGCGCAGGATGTCGCCCTGGTACATGTACGCCCCGCGCGGGAAGTCGCCTTCGGTGGTGAGTAGCTCGTTGCCGGCCACCTCGAGGCCGGTCATGCAGCCGTCCTTGGTGGAGACGGTTGCTTCGTAGGTGGCGGCGGTGACGACGAAGGCCTCTTCTGCGGTGGTGATGGCGACTTCGGCGCACACGCCGATGGAACAGGCTGCCACGGCGACGAACGAGATGGTCCACAGCCTCATGCGACGGCCTCCGTTTTGTTGATGGTCGTACGGCCGGGCCGGCGTCGGCGACCTACCCCCGGCCGTGGAACCTGGCCAGCATCTCTTCTCGCACGCCGCGGGCGCGGTCCAGATAGTCCATCCAGGGCTCCAGCTCGAACTCGCGGGTGATGTCCTCCACCGTCACGTCCTCCATGTTGCTCGCCAGCGTGAAGTGGGCCTCCGGGTAGTAGTTCTCGATCTCTACCCCGGGGCCGTACTTCCTGAGTATCTCCGGGAACTTGTCCTGGTTGCTGTCCAGGTGAAACTGGCAGCGGTCCATGTTGATAACGGCCGAGGCGATCGGGGGCAGCAGGCCTGCACTGACCTGGTTGTGCTCCCTGCCCGTCTCGGCCAGGACGCGGCCGCTCATGTCCACGATGTAGCTGCGCGCCGGGACGGAGGACACCACGTACATCCCGAAGTCCCGGGCCCAGTGCTGCAGACGGATGCCGCCGATGAACATGGAGGAGAACACGCACAGACGGCAGCGGTTCTTGGCCAGGCTCTGCCCGACCTCGACGAACTTGAGGTCGAAGCAGATGGCGGCGCCGACCTTGCCGAAGTCCAGGTCGAAGGCGTAGCCCTCCTCGCCCGGGACGATGCCCTTCTCCATCTCGCCGATGGTGGGCTGGTACTTGCTGTACTTGCCGACCACCTGTCCGTCACGGTCGATGAAGGCCGAGGTGTTCCTCATGTGGTCGCCCTCGCGCTCGGGGAGGGAGCACACCACGTACATGCGGTGCTTGCGGGCGAACTGGGCGACGAAGTCGGTGGTCGGGCCGGGGATGGGCTGGGCCTGCTGGGGCCACTCGCAGCCGCCGTGAACGTTGCAGAACTCGGTAAGTGCGATCAGGTCGGGCCTGGCGCGGGCGGCCTCCTCCAGCAGCTCCCCGAGCTTCTCGTGGGTCTCATCCAGGCTCTGGAGCCCGGCCGACCCGGCCGACCAGGCGATCGTCGATACGCGAACGTTCTTGGCCATGTCACTCGCCCTGCTTCGGTGTGATGTGTGCGGTTCCCGGCCGTCGCCGTGCTCCGGCGTTCTCCGCCGTGCTCTGCGTCTCTGTGGTGAGACGTTCGCCTTTGGCCCGCTCTCCCCGGTCAGACGACCATCCCGGCCTCCGCCCAGCAGTCGTGTTCCGGCCGGAAGCCCAGGAGTGTCTTGGCCCGCGAGCAGTCCATGAACGTCCGGCGCGGGTTGTCGGCGAACCAGCCCTGATCGCGGACCTCGATGTCCGGCGGCAGGAAGCGCTTCGCCAGCTCCAGTGAGGGGAGGCGCGCGAAGGTGTTGTCCGCCGAGATGAGCAGGGTCTCATGCTCGATGTCCGGAACGGTGACAGACCTGGCTATCGCCTGCGCCACATCGCGCACGTCCACATAGCCCCAAAGCTGGCCGATGAACTGCTCGGGAGCATCGGCCATGCCGGCGAGGCTCTTATATGTCTCAGGGGTCCAGACCCAGCAGTAGCGGAGGCAGATGGTCTGCAGCCCGGTGTCCCGGGTGTAGCGGCGGCAGATCTCTTCCTTGAGGACCTTGCTCAGGCCGTAGGGGTCGAGGGGTCTTGTGGGATGCGCCTCATCCACGGGGAGGTACTGGGGCTTGATGAGCCCGCGGCCGAAGACGAAGCCGAAGGTGGAGTCGCTGCTGGCTACGATGACGCGCTGCGGGCTGCCCAGAGCCGCGGCCTCCAGCACCCGCTGGGTGCCCATCACGTTGACTTCCATTGTGGTATCGGTGGGGGCGGCGTTGAGGGTGGGGACGGCGGCCAGGTGCACGACCACGTCGATGTCGCGCATGGAGTCGATCAGGTGGGCGGTATTGAGGATATCGCCCCGTATGAACCGTCCCACGGGCTCGGGCGAGGGCTGCTGGTCGAAGTTGATGACCTCATGCTCGCGGGCCAGACGCTGGCACACGGTGCGTCCCACGGTGCCTGAGCCGCCGGTGACTAGAACGCGCATTCCTTACTCCGCCTCCTGATGGGTGTGGCGCCGGATGGAGTGCAAACGGCCGTACCCATTCGCCGGATGCGCAGAAGACACCTGCGGGGAGTGATGGCCGATGTGGCCCGAGCGACAACCTAGCCGGACTGCCGGGCGCGAGACGCTTCCCCCTCCTCCCGTTTCGCCCGTCGTGTGGGCGAATAAGGGAGAGGGGGAAGCCCGCAGGGCGGGGGTGAGGCGCCGTCTGCCGTCGGCCCGTCGCCGTTCCGCGCCACGCGCCACGGTGGTTCGCCGTTTCCCCCTCCTCCCGTTTCGCCCGTCGTTTGGGCGAATAAGGGAGAGGGGGAAGCCCGCAGGGCGGGGGTGAGGCGCCGTCTGCCGTCGGCGCCCACGCCCCGCAGGACAGACCAGGTGAACGGCCTACTGCACCTCGAACAGGCGCACCGCCTCGTACTGCGTGCCGTACATGTCCGTGGTCCGCACGCGGACCCAGTGGTAGCCGGGCTGCATCCCCTCCGGCAACGTGCCCGCCCACAGGTGTGGCGAGGGCTCCAGACCGGCGAGCTGGTACTCACCGTCATACTTCTGCCGTTTGGCCACTCTCTCGGCGAATGCGGCCTTGTAGGCTTCCACATCTTCCTTGCGGGGGTTCGGCACGCGGTCCAGGGCCACCCAGTCCGCGCCGTCTCCGACCCTCATCTCCACCGTCGAGCGCTCCGAGCCGGCGAACACGTTCACGTACACCCGGGTCTTTCCGGCCTCGTCGGCGGCCACCACCTCGGGGGTCCAGATTCGCATCTGGTAACGCCGCGGGAGCCGGGAGGGCACATACTCGGTGCGGTAAGTGTTCCCGCTGCAGTGCAGCACCGTGTACCCGTTGGGGACACCGTCGCTCATGGTGGTGTCGGGCAGGCCGTAGTAGTCCAGCTTGCCGCCCCACCAGGCGCCGCAGGCAGTGACGTTAACCAGGTGGTGGTGCCGCTGCTCATTGGGCCAGCCCTGATCGGGGCCCATGGACCAGTGGCTCTGCTTGTGCCAGTGGGCCGAGACGCCGAAGACGTGCTCGCGCCCCTCGAACAGGGCGAAGAAGTCCGCGCGCCTCCGGATGTTTTCGACCATCGGGATATGCATCATGTAGACGACCAGCGTGTCGTTGGGCACCAGGGCCAGGTCGTTTTCGACGAAGGCCAGTTGCTCGTCATTGAACCCACCGGCATAGTTGGCGCCCTCGGTGGTGACCACGTCATTGAGCACGATGAAATGCACGCCGCCATAGTTCAGGGAGTAGTCGGCCGGGCCGAAGTGCCTGTTGAAGGTGGCCACATCGTGCGGTGCGCCCGGGGAATCGTAGTTGCGGTCGTGGTTGCCATTGACATAGTAGACCGGCATTCCCAGGCAGGCCATCGCTCCGGAGATCCGCCCGAACAGGTCCGGGACGTTATTGGCGTTGTCGCCCAGAGAGAAGGCCAGCGATGCCTCGTCCTCGCCGGTGGCGATGCCCTCCAGCACGTCGTGGCACAGGTACTGGATCTCCTCGACATTGGACACCTGCGTGTCGCCGATGAGCAGGGCCCGGAACTCGCCGGGCTCCTCGCTGCGCCGCAGGGCGAAGTCCACCGAAGCCGGTAGCGGTCCGGTCGGCGCGACGCCATCGTACTTCATCTGCGGCGACCCGTCGGGCTTGTGGATGGTGTAGAAGCGCGGGACGTTGTCCTCCGAAAGCGGCACCGCCCAGCCCGTGGGCTTGATCACGAACAAGATGCAGTCGTCATCGCAGGGGAGGGTCCACCGCCCCTGCTCATCGGTGGTCGTTACCTCGGTCCCGTTGGAGACCCCCACTCCGGCGATGCCCGGCTCGTCGCCATCGCGGGCCCCATTTGCGTTGGCGTCGTCGAAGACTACCCCCGTGGCCGTCTGAGCCCACACCGAGGCCAGAGGGACTGCCAGCAGCAGGCAGAGGATGCCCGCCGCCAGATGGTGATGTGCGGTGCCATACGTGCGACGTCTACTTGCCATACATAACGCCTCCGTGGTTCCGTGGCTCGCGCCGGGCGAGCCGCTGCTTGGGAATGATGATGTGGTCGTTCACAACTTCAATCTTCTCCGGCTTCCCGCCGCCGGCCTCCTCCTACCACCGCGGCCAAGCGTCTTCCAGGGAGCTTAGCGGGGAATGGTTGGGGAATGGTTAGTGAACCATCAGCCCGAGATCAACACGCCCGGTGAGGCGCGCGTCCATGTGAACCATGCGGGGCCTCACCGCGAAGAGACAGAGACTGCGACGATGATGACGATGATGTGGTATGTCGCCATTAGCGGCGGAACCAGGCCGCCAGCAGCGTCGTCCAACTCTCGAGCTTCGCTCCAGTGTGGCGCGAATCTGGGGGTGTTGCCATGACAAAGCGCGACTGCACTGCCAAAGGGTGGGCAATTGTCTCGCTTTTCAGCCTTCTGCTCTGTACCGTCTGCGGGCCGCCTGCGGAGGCGGACGGTGTGTTCGCCGAACCCGACTATACCCAGCGCGTGTACGGCTACACGGGCGTGGCCTCCACCGAGCAGAAGGGGGTGGTCATCGAGCTTCCCGGGAAGCGCGAGGCTCTGCTGCTGCAGACCACGTACAATGGTCTCGCCGGTGAGTTCGCGTGGGTAGTGCCGGTGCCGGGCAGGCCGGGACGGCAGGACGTGTTCATGGCCTCGGGCCCGTTCATGGAGGAGGTGTTCGCGGCCTCGCGGCCCGAGGTCCGCACCACGATTCGCGACCCCAAGCAGGACCTCCGTGCCAAGACGGATATGGTGCTTCCCCCGGGTGGGCTCGAGATGGAGGCGGCCGTCGCCGGTGAGTTTGCGGCCGAGGTCACGGTTCACGAGCGCATGGACGTGGGGGACTACGATGTGGCCGTGCTCTCCTCCACCGGCGATCGGGTGCTCGTGAACTGGCTGCGTCGCCACGGCTACCGGGTGCCCCCCGACAGCGCCGATGCGTTCGGACACTATGTGGAGCGGGGATGGTACTTCGTGGCCATGCGCATCCGCTCGGGTGTCGCGGACGAGAAGCCCACGCTGCAGGACGTGGCCCCCATCGGCATCTGCTTCGACACCGAGAAGCTCGTGTTCCCCCTGTACATCTCCCGGGCCGGCTCCCGGGAGCGCACCGCCATCTGCCTGGCGGTGGTCGCTCCGGAACCGCACGTCTGCGAGCAATGGGATGAGGTTGCCCTGCCTGAGCGCATCTGGCATCGGAAGGGCGAAAGCTACGCCTCGATTCGCCGGAGAGCGCTGGAGACAACCCCGGGAGGCGTACTTTGCGAGAGCAGAGTGCCGCCGGTCGCCGCGATCGGTCTGCACTTCCGCAGGGACAGCGCCGTCGTCGGCCGCGATGGCCCCTGGAGACCGGAGACGATGTGGGCCACGAGGCTGTGGGCCTACCCCAGACCGCAGGACATGGTGGATCTCAGCTTCGCGGCGGCGCCGAACCTCGGAGTGCTGCGGACGGTGGTCGAGCGCAGGGGCGTGATCTACTATCCGCCCCTGGAGCTTGCCGCGGCCCGGGGGGACGCTTTGTTGAGGCGCTTCGGGAGCTACCTGCTACTGGCGCTGATGGCCGCCATGGCCTACTGGCTCATCTCGGGAGTTGCGTTGTGGCGCCGCGGACTGCCCGGACTTCGTCTCCTGGGCGTGGCTTTGTCCACGTTGGCGCTGATCCTGGTGCTCGCGGTGGGTCAGGGCTCGCTGTGGTCGATCGGCGTGCTCGTGGCCTTGACGATCGGCCTTGCTGTGTGGCTCCCGCCCGGCCTGGAGAAGGCCTCATCTGACTTGGCCGCGCCGTCGGGTCGGCAAAGACTGCATGGGGCTTTGGTCGCGGCCTGCACGGCGTGGATCGTGTGGGAGATGACACGGTTGCTGCACGGCTCGCGGTGGGAGTTGGGGCCGTGGGTGCGCCGCCTGTCATGGCGGCTGGATGAGATCGGTCCACTGGAGGGCGCCCTGATGGTGGCCCTGGCCGCGGTGATGGGGAGCTGGGTCTTCCTGGGCCTGCGCGGAGTCGGTCGCCGTGCGGCGGCGGTGTGGCTCCCCGGGGCTGCGGCCTTCTTGACGTGCATTGCCGTGGGCGGTGCGGCGCTCTCGGAGCGTCCGGAGCACCTACTGGGAGCCATTGCCTGGGTGACGGCGGCCGCCGCCGGCGGGCTGCTCTTGACCTTCCTGCTGGTGGGTGGCTTCCTGGGCGAGAGGCCGCGCCGGTACGTCCAGCCCCTGTGGCTGGCCGCGGCGGCGGTCGCCGTGTTGGCGGGTATCGCCTCGGTGCGCTGGCTGCCCCGCGCCCACGCCGGCGCAATCGGCGGCCATTCCTCTGTCGATTCCAGGCTTGATGCGCCTCTGGAGAAGATCGACGACTATCTGCTGAGGTTCCGTGAGGCCAATGGGTGTTACCCCGCGAAGCTGGAGGACCTCCTGGGTTCGGGAATACCGAAGCAGGGCGTCGACTCCAGCGGCAACCCGGTGGAGGTCATCCGCGCCCAGAGCAAGGGCGCGAGCGCCGAGTTGTGCAACCCTCTGGGCGACGGCACCCAGCCCCTGACCGCCCTGCCGGTCGACCCGCTGACAGGCAAGACCGACACGTGGCAGTACGAGCCCACCGGGACACCGATGGTGGATTCCGGAGGCTACGAGATCAGGATCACCCAGCAGTAGGCGGTTGGATCAGTCCGGGTATGTCGGGGCGGAGGGACGAGCTTCTGTGCCAAGGTCAACTGGCTTGGCGCTCCTGTCGTGCCCGGCAGTGCCTCGAAGGGGTGGGTGTGGCGGAGTGCTTGGAAAGCGCCATGATCCGCGCCCTCCGAACCTTGCCGCCCTTTGCGGCGCCGTGCTATAATCGGCGTCGCGACTAACCGAACTGGAGGAACTCGGAGGCATGGCTGGCCACTCCAAATGGGCGAATCGGGTACACCGAAAAACTCGTCAGGACGCAAAGCGCAGTCGACTGTTCGGCAAACTCTCTCGCGAGATCATCGTCGCGGCCAGAGAGGGCGGCGGGAACCCGGATACCAACATCAGGCTTCGCTACGCCATCGATGCCGCGCGCGCTGCGTCCATGCCCAATGAGAACGTGGACACCGCCATCAAGCGTGGAACCGGCGATATCGACGGCGTTACCTACGAGCAGGTGAGCTATGAGGGCTTCGGTCCGTCCGGTGTCGCTCTGATGATCAACTGCCTCACCGACAACCGCCAGAGAACCGTGGCGGAGCTGCGCAATATCCTCAAGAAGCGCGACGGGAACCTGGGGGAACCCGGCTGCGTCACCTGGATCTTCGAGGCCAAAGGGGTCATCACCATCCCGCGCAATGCGGCGGATGAAGAGGACCTATTCATGGCGGCCATCGACGCCGGGGCCGAGGACATGCTCACCGAGGACGAGGACTTCTTCGAGATCCGCACCGAGCCCCAGGAGCTGCACAAAGTGATCGAGGCCATCAACACCCTGGGACTGCCGCACGAGCGCGCCGAGCTCACGATGATCCCCACTACCAGCACCGCCGTTCCCGATGACGAAGCCGGCAAGCTGCTGTCGTTGCTGGACGAGCTCGACGACCACGACGACGTGCAGCAGGTATTTGCCAACTTCGAGATCTCCGACGAGTTCATGGCAAGTCTCGAGGCCGAGGGGTAGCGAGACTCCGCCTCAGGCCGACGAGCAGGGCACGGAGGTTCGCATCGGGGCGGTACCACGTCCGGGCGGTGATCCCGCAACGCGGGATCACCGAGTCGGGCTGGAAAGCCCGACCTACGGGATGGCCAACGGCTCGGTCATCGCTCCGCTTTGACCCGCGACTTTCGCCACTCGGGAGTACCAATGGCTGATCTTTCCCTGACGTTCTGTGGCGTTGAGCTCCGCAACCCCATTGTCGCGGCTCCCGCCGGAATCACCGAGACCGCCGACCGTCTGAAGCGCTGCGACGACGCCGGCTGCGGCGCCGGGGTTATCAAGAGCTACTTCCAGTACGAGCCCGCCAGGCACTCTCCCACACCGCGCTTCCATGTACTGCATCACAAGCTCGGGCGGCACCGCAGCTTCGCCCTGTACTCCTTCGAGCAGGCCAATGTCCACGGCCTCGACGAGTTCGGAAAGCAGATCCGCCTCGCCACCGAGAGCTGTGAGATGCCGATCTTCTCCAGCATCAACTGCAATACGCCGGACCGCTGGGAAGAGGCGGCGGCCGTGTCGGCCCAGGCCGGAGCCCGGGCCATCGAGTTGAATGTCTCCTGCCCCCACGGCACGCACATCATGGCCCACAGCCCCATGCTGCAGACCATGATCGATGCGGTCAACGCCGCGAAAGCCGGGGCCGGTGACGTGCCCGTCATCCCCAAGGTCACCGGACAACTGGACAACCCCGCGGCGGTCGTGCACGCCCTGGCGCAGGCCGGCGCGGACGGTGTGGTGATGTTCAACCGCTTCACCGGTCTGGACATCGACCTGGAGACCGAGGCCCCCATCATGCACGGCGGCTACGCCGGCCACGGGGGCCCCTGGGCCATTCATTACGTCATGCGCTGGATCTCCGACGTCTACCCCACACTCCCCATACCCATCGCCGCCAGCGGCGGCGTCAGAAGCGGCGGCGATGCGGCCAAGCTGATCCTCTGTGGGGCCACGATCGTCGAGGTGTGCACGGCGATCGTGATGGAGGGCTATGGTGTCGTCGGCTCCATCCTCAAGGACCTGACCGATTGGATGGAGGCCAGGGGTCACAAGACTCTGGCCGACTTCCGCGGTGCGGTCTGCCCCAGGATCAAGGGCAATGACGACATCCAGCGGGCCCAGGATCGCGTGGCCGAGGTGGATGGCCCAAAGTGCACCAACTGCGGCATCTGCGCCCGTGTCTGCATCTACGACGCCGTCTCGCACGAAGGCGACAGCCACACGGTGCACCCCGAGGCCTGCGCCGGCTGCGGGCTCTGCGTTCAGATGTGCCCAGTGGGGGCCATCGGCATGCGCAGGCTCCCCAGACCCATCGGTTTCCAGTTGGGTGTGAAGTAGCCCCGCCGGGTGCCTTTTCCTCGCCCCGTCCCGAGGCGTCGAGCCACAAGCACGACGCCGCTGTCGTTCCTGCGAGCGCCTGCCCCCGGTCCGGCCAACGCGCGGAGCGGGCAGGTGGCGATAGCAGCTCACCCCACCGTCCTGCCACCCACGGCCCCCTTCCCGACGAGGTCGGCAACCGGCCTTCGCCGAACGTTCTGCGCCCGGGTCGCCTTCACTGCGGCCCGGGCGCCGTTGATTCCCATGGAGCGTCCGTCCGGAAGCGCGGCCGAAGAGCCCACATCCGCATGGGAGTGTCATTCTGATAGCGTCCGCTCCCGGAGGGAGCGGCGCGAGGAAGCCCGCGGGATATCGCGAGATCCTTCGCTATCTCGCTGCGCGAGATTCACGCCCAGGATGACCTATTGACGGCAGAACCGGCTTTTCGGCCGGACCTCTAGCGGAGGGTAGCGATGAAGCTATACATCCACACCGACATCGAGGGCGTCGCCGGGATGGTGCACTTCGAGGACCGTAACGATCAGTCCACGGAGGGATACTACCGCCGGCTGAGGATACACAGACTGCTGACCGCGGAGGTCAATGCCGCCATCGAGGGCGCGCTGGAAGCGGGTGTGGACGAGGTCATCGTCAACGATGCCCACGGCAGTGGCTACAACATCCTGTTCGAGGAGCTCAACCCGGTCGCCGAGATCATCCACGGCCCCCTGGGGCGCCAGCCCTTCTGGACGCCCTGTCTCGATGAGACCGTCGACCTGGTCTTCGCCATCGCCCAACACGCCATGGCCGGCACCAATGGAGTGCTGGCGCATAGCCTGTGGTACGCCAATGACCTGTACTTCGGTGAGGCCGGGATGTGCATGGCCATCGCCGGCAGTTACGGGGTGCCCACGGTGCTGGTGACGGGAGACAACACCACCTGCGCCCAGGTCCTGGAGCTGGTGCCGCAGATGGAGACGGTGGCCGTTAAGCAGGCGCTATCGCCGTACAACGCCAGGTCCCGGACGCCGCAGCGGGCGTGTGAGATGATCCGCCGGGCGGCCAGGACCGCCGTGGAGCGCAAAGACGAGATTCCTCCCTTCCGTCTGCAGCCCCCCTTCCGCGTGGGCTTTCCTCCGCGTCCTGGCGAGCCGCCCGCGAATGTCACCGAAGGCGACGATCTCGTGGCCGTGGTGAAGCAGATTCTCTGTGCCGGCTACGACTACGACCTGCAGGACCTGCCGGTCTGGCCCATGGAACCGGGGCACAGGCAGCCCCCTGTGCACAAGAGCCTGCGGGGCAAGTAGGCAGGCCGGTACGCGGCCGTCGACCCGCCGTTGCCGTCGACTCGCCGTGTCCGTCGACTCGTGACCCAATGGCTCGTGACTCGTGACGCGCCGACCCCCCAGGAGGCCAACGTTGCCATGCGATACCGAAGCTACGATGCCGCTCGCGACCGGGACGCCGCCTTCCGCATCTGGCGGGAGGTGGGCTGGGTCCGCGATGACAAGGAGACCGGGCCGTTTGACTGCTTCACCAGTCTGGACAGCGCTCTCGTGGCAGATCTCGACGGCAGTCCTGAGTGCATGGTCCTCTCGACGATGGGAGACGTGCGCCACCTGAGCGGCAGCTTGCCCCTCTGGTGCATCCACGGGGTGACGACGAGCCGCATCGCCCGCAAACAGGGGCTGGCAGGGCGGCTGACGGCCGCGGCCGTGGCCGAAGGCGCGCTGCGGGGCGCCGCCGTTGCGGGACTGGGGATGTTCGAGCAGGGCTACTACACCCGGCTGGGTTTCGGCACAGGGAGTCATGAAATTCGCCTGACCTTCGATCCGGCGTACCTGACGGTGGACGCCCGGGCCCGGGTACCCCGCCGGATCACCCGGGACGACTGGGAACTGGTACACGCCGGCAGGCTTGCGCGGCGTCGCGGCCACGGCAGTTGCTCCATGATCTGCCCTCTGACGACAAAGGGCGAGATGCTCTGGGCCCCCAACGGTTTCGGGCTGGGCTATTGCGACGGGCCCGACGGCGAGCTGACACACCACCTGTGGCTGGGGACGGACAACGTCGACCACGGGCCGTACTGGGTGGGCTGGCTGAGCTATAAGACGCCCGAGCAGTTTCTGGAGCTGATGGCCCTGCTACGCGGCTTGGGCGATCAGGTGCACTCCGTGATTCTCGTCGAGCCTCCGGCCTACCAGCTCCAGGACCTTCTGCGGATGCCCTTCAGGGAGCACGAGGTTCGCGGAGACGGCCGGTACAAGGTGACCGCCGAGGCCAGGGCCTGGTGGCAGATGCGAATCTGCGATCTGGAGGCCTGTCTGGCCCACACGGAGCTTTCGGGGCCGGAGCTGAGCTTCAACCTCGTGCTTTCCGACCCGATCGAGTCCTTCCTGGCCGAAGACTCGCCCTGGCGTGGCATCGGCGGGCAGTACGTGGTCACCCTGGGGCCAAGGAGCGAGGCCCACAGGGGCACCGAGGGGGGGCTGCCCGTCCTGCACGCCTCGGTGGGCGCCTTTACCCGGCTCTGGCTGGGCGTTCGGACGGCCGGGGGGCTGGCGGTTACGGATGAACTGTCCGCACCTGCGGAGTTGCTGACGGCCCTGGAGGAGGCTATCCGTCTTCCATCCCCCAGGCCGGACTGGGACTTCTGAATACGGAGTTGCGTATGCCAAGCGATGAGACCGGGCCGCGAGAGAGACGGACGGAGCTGTTGATCGGTGTCGATATCGGCGGCACGAAGACGGCGTGCATTCTGGGGGATGCGGAGGGCAACACGGTCGACAAGATCTCCTTCGCCACTGACCACCGGGGGGGGCCGGCGGCGGTACTGAAGCGGGTCTGCGCCGAGGTGACAAAGCTGCAGGAGGGGCGGCAGGTGCAGGCCGTGGGGGTCAGTTGCGGCGGGCCGCTGGACAGCGCCGCAGGAGTGGTGCTGGGGCCACCGAACCTGCCGGGATGGGACAGTGTGCCGGTTGTGAGGGTGCTCGCGGAGTCCTGCGGGCTGCCGACGCGGCTCGAGAACGACGCCAACGCCGGCGCTCTGGCCGAATGGCGGTTCGGGGCCGGTCGCGGGTGCCGGAACATGATCTTCATCACGGCGGGAACCGGCCTGGGATGCGGGCTGATCGTGGATGGCCGGCTCTATGGCGGCACAAATGACATGGCGGGCGAGGCGGGGCACATTCGCCTGGCACCTTTGGGGCCGCGGGGTTACGGCAAGTCCGGGTCTTTCGAGGGGTTCTGCAGCGGGGGCGGGATCGGGCGGCTGGCCGGGATGATGCTGCGGGACGCTGACCGCCGGGGGCGACAGTCCTGCCTGTTCGCGCCCTGGCTGGAGGAGCCGCTGACGGCGAAGGCCGTCGCGGAAGCCGCGCACGCCGGTGATGCGTTGGCCTGCGAGATCCTGCACTGTGCCGGAAGCAGGCTGGGCGAGGGGCTCAGCGTTCTGATTGACGTTCTGAACCCCGAGGTTATCGTGTTGGGCAGCCTTGCCGTGCGCCTGGGCGAGCGGTATCTGGGGCCGGCTCGGGAAGTGATCGGTCGGGAGGCCCTGGTGCGTTCGGCCGCGGTGTGCCGTGTGGTACCGGCCGAGCTGGGCGAGCGGGCCGGTGAGGTTGCGGCGCTGTGTGTGGCTCTGGAAGCGGCCGCCGGGGGATAGGGAGGAGGTCGGTCCTCAGGGCACCTGCGGCGGTGCGGGCCGTGGCCGAGTGAGGAAGTTACGTCCCCGAGGTTCAGGCGCGTCGTGCCGCTACCGATAACTGAGACTGATACGCTCGTGGCTGCACAGGCAGGCGGGCGCGTGCAGGGCCGTCGGTTAGGCCGAGTGGGTCGTGTGCGCGCCTGTGGTGTACCGGGCGGGCTGTGTGGGGCTCATGGCCAGGTGGCCGCCTGCCGGGGGGTATCACAGCGGCCAAACGCGACAGGTCGACGTCGCGCTGCGCCGGCGGACCTCGCGATCCTTCGGACCGCGTGCTCCCGACGTGGGCGACAGGCTCGAAAGGACGATGGTTTGCGCATGCCACCACCGGAGAGGGCCCTGAGGCCGGTTACCCGCCCGAGTGAGGCACAAAGAGCGGGAACGGTGCCGGTAGACGCGCTGATCGAGGAGCAGTTCGCACACACGATCGCGCACGATCTGCGGTCGCCCCTGACCACGATCCAGATGTGTGCTGAGACGCTCTCGATGAGCGACGACGTCTCCCTGCGCCAGCGGTATGCGTCCATCATCGCCGAGCAGGCCAGGGCGATCGCCTGGTCGCTGGAGAATCTGGTGACTTTGGCCGACGATCCCGCTTGCAGAGGCCATGAGTGGGGGGCTTTCTCTCTGAACGACGCGCTCGTGGGCTGCCTCGACGAGTTGGAGAGCATGGCCCAGGCCCGCGAGATCACCGTTGTGCGCGAGATTCCTCCGTATGCGGTGAGAATCAGCGGCTACCAATCCGGGATCCGCCTGGCCCTGCGCGGCTGTGCCCAGGTGATGGTGGCGCTGGTGCCGGCCCACCACGAATTGACGGCTGCAATCCGAGGGCCGCAGGACGCCGCGGGCGACGCCAGCATCGTAACGGTCTCGTTACTGGCCCACAGTGCCCAGGAGAGCGGCCACGACCGTCTGGCCGCTCTGAACATGCCCTGGCATCGGCTGTCGCTGCTGACGGCCGCCCGGCTCATCGACGAGCACGGGGGCCTGCTCACCGAGATCCGCGAGCAGGGAACCATCGGACTGCAGATGACCTTGCCCTCGGGCGAGGCCTGAGGCCGGGCGAGCCCCGGTTCACCCGGCGCCCCACAACACGACACCGACTCACCGGACCGCGCCGCCGGCTTCACCAGCCGGCGGCTTTTCGTTGCGCCTCTCCGGCGCGGCTCGGGCCCCTTCGCTGCGAACCTCCCTTGCAGGGCCATCGTGCTGAGCCTCGGTGTCATGCGCGCCGGGTGCAGCAGCAGCAGCGCGAAACGGCCCGGAGCACACCAGACGGGTCCCCGACACCCCTCTCAGCGGCCTTGCCGCGGCCGGGCCATGGGCGCCACACCTCGGCACGCCGGCGGGTTTTGTGCACCGCCGGTGTGTGTCAGTCGTGCTTCGGACATGGTTGTGCGTCGAAGCGCCGTGATGGGCGATCTAGTCCCATAGGTGGCGCCGGTACGTCGCGAGGTAGGCGATTGAAGCCAAATTGAACGCGAGTGAAACCGCAGTTAACACGGAGCCATTAAGATGCAACCATACCGGTAGGCCGGCGACAAGGAGGTTGGGCACACTTCCTCCGGGGCAAGTCGCGAAGCTCATCCGGGAGCGGCAGTCGCGAAGAGGCTTGACGGCGCGGGATCGGAATGGCACGCCATTTGCAGGTATGGGGCGTGGAGTGCCACTCACAGCAAACATCGCAGCCAGGCACCCCTCGGAGAAGACCTGATCGCCCGCGCGGCAACCTACGCAGCCCACGTCGCAGTACCTCGACGGCCGCGAAGCCAAGCCGAACCGCCAGGGCGCACAAGACCACAGAGGGGGAGCGGCCAATGACCAAGGCGGAGCGAGAGCGACTGATCTCGGAGCACGTTCGTCTCGTCCACCACATCGTGGGGCGTATCGGTGCCCATCTGCCGGAGAACGTGGATCGAGAGGACCTTATCAGCGCCGGCATCCTGGGCCTGATCAAGGCCATCGACCGCTACGATGCCCAGCACGGCGCCAAGCTGGCCACCTATGCGAGCTCCGTTATCCGGGGAGAGGTCATGGAGTCGCTAAGGTCCAAGGACTGGGCCCCTCGGAGCGTGCGGCGCAAGGCCCGAGAGCTGGCCAAGGTCGCGGCGGCTCTGGAGTACCGCCTGGGGCGTCCCCCTGCCGGCGACGAGCTGGCCGACGCGATGGGCATGGACATCGACGACTATCACCGCCTACTGGAAGAGACCAGCTCCGCGACTTTGCTCTCCCTGGAAGAGGCGCTCTCCGTCGGTGACGAGGACCGGGACAACGAGGCCCCCGATGTAGACCCCTGGGACGACTTCGGCGACCCCGCGCTCCAGATGGAGGAGGAGGACGTCAAGCGCGTCCTGATCGAGGCCGTCGACCGCCTCCCGGACCGCGAGAAGCAGGTCATCGGTCTGTACTACCAAGACGAGTTGACGCTCAAGGAGATCGGCGAAGTCCTGGGTGTCACCGAGTCCCGTATCTGCCAGATCCACAGCCAGGCCATCTCCAGGCTGCGCGGCATCGCGGCCCGCGAGCTCTCGGTCGCAGTGCCCAAGTAGCATTCCGCCTCCCCCGCCATCCGTGCTCCCGGAGCCCCGACGGTCCGGGAGTTTTGCCGTGTTCTGCCCCGGATCGGTGGGTCTCCTCGCACCGCGCGGCCGGCCCGTACTGGGAAGGCCGGGCTCCCCCCGCATCTGCCGACACTGCTCGCACTTTGCCTTCGCCGCGGGCACTATCACCATCCAAGTTTTGTTTGAGCCTCAAGAGAGCGTTGTGCTATAATGCGCTGGCCTCTTCGGGGGCGTCATGTGACTGAAAGGAGTTGTCGCTTCTTGCGCGGACATGTGAGGTTGATTGGGGTGTGCACGCTGCTCGCCGCCACCCTCAGTTGGCTTGCGGGTTGTGGGAAGCAGCCTATCGCCAAGGTAGGCTCGCACACCATCACTCGGCAAGAGTTTCTGGACAAGTTGGAGAAGGATCAGGGGCGCGATGCCCTCATCGGCATGATCAACAGGCAGCTCATCGAGGACGCGTTCAGCAAGTCAGGGCTGCAGTTGGCGCCCTCTGAAGTCCAGGAGAAGCTTGCGGAGATCAAGAAGGGCTACCCCTCCGAACAGGCCTTCGCTCAGGTCATGGCCAATCAGGGCATGGGCGAGGAAGATGTCATCGAGAGCCTCACGCTGGATCTGAAGGTCAAGGCCCTGCTCACCAAGGACATCAAAACGAGCGAGGACGAGCTGAAGAAGTTCTTCGAGGAGTACAAGAGCCACTTCGATCAGCCCGAGCTCATCAGCTACTCCGAGATCGTCGTCTCCGACGCGGCCACGGCCACCAAGGTCGCCGATCAGGCGGCCGACCCGAGCAAGGACTTCGCCGCACTGGCCAAGCAAAACAGCCTCTCCCCGCAGACCCGCGAGAACGGCGGCCTAGTGCCTCAGCAGCCGCAGCAGGCTATCTACCCACCGCAGGTCCGTGAAGCCCTGGCTTCGATGGAGGTCGGGAAGGTCAGCAAGCCCATCGAGGCCGAGGGCCGATGGTACATCGTCAAGCTCAACAGCAAGAAGGCCGCTGAGCAGGCGGACTTCAAGCGCGATCGTGCGAAGATCGAAGAGGGCTACAAGAGCATGCGGGCCAAGTCCCTTCAGCAGTTGCTGACCGAGATTCGCGAGACGGCCGACGTCAGCGTCATCGACCCCAAGTACCAGGACGTCGCCGACGTGTTCCAGAAGAAGCCTGAGCTCCCCGAGTTTGGCGCCAAGGGCGCTGAAGAACCCAAGGACGAGAAGGGCGACGGCGCAGCCAAGGACGCCCCGAAAGCGGAGAGTCCCAAGGCCAAGACCGAGGGCGCCAAGTAGCCGCACCACGCGCAGTACCCACACCCGATACACACGGCAACGGGCGTCCGCATCCAGCGGGCGCCCACTGTTGCGATAGGATGTCAAGGCAGGATGAGGGAGTTTTGCGAGCTCGTGGAGACGATGAGGCGCCTCCGCGGTCCGGGAGGCTGCCCCTGGGACCAGGAGCAGAGCCACGAGACACTCAAGCCCTATCTGCTGGAGGAGTCTTACGAGGCGCTGGAGGCCGTGGATAGCGGAGATCCGGCCAAGCTCTGCGCCGAGCTGGGAGACGTCCTCTTGCAGGTGGTCTTCCACGCCCAGATCGCCGAGGAGAATGACCGGTTCGACATCGCCGCCGTCTGCAAGCGCATCAACGACAAACTCATCTACCGTCACCCTCACGTGTTTTCGGATGTGCAGGTCTCCGGCAGCGATCAGGTGGTGGACAACTGGGAGCAGCTCAAGCGCCGGGAGAAGGAAGCCGCCACACGAGACTCGGCCCTGGACGGCATCCCCGTGGCCCTGCCCGCTCTCATGCACGCCACCGATGTGCAGAAGAAGGCGGCCAGGGTAGGCTTCGACTGGGCCGACATCCAGGGGCCTCTGGAGAAGATCGACGAGGAGCTGGGCGAACTGCAGCGGGCCCGCGCCGGCGGCGACCGCGAGCAGGTGATCCACGAGTTGGGTGATCTGCTGTTTGCCGTGGTGAACGTGGCCAGGTTCCTGAAGATAGACGCCGAAGACGCCCTGCGCATGGCCTGCCGGCGTTTCGACGCGCGTTTCCGGCAGATGGAAGAGCAGGCCGCCGCCCGGGGCACGTCGCTGCGTGAGATGACCCTCGAGCAGATGGACGGGCTGTGGGAAGACGCGAAGGAGAGCACCTGAGGTGCGCCTGGACCTGTTTCTGAAAAGCACAGGGATCATCCCCCGCCGCACCGTGGCCAAACAGGCCTGCGACCAGGGGCTTGTGGAGATCGACGGCAGCCCGGCGAAGGCCTCAGCCGAGGTACGCGTGGGGAGCACGATCACCACACGCATCGGGATGAGGGTCACCAGGCACGAAGTCCTGCAGATTCCGCTAAGAGCGGTCCCCAAGGCCGATCGTGATGCCTACTGCAGGCTGATCTCCAGTGACAAAGTCGAGCTGGAGCTGTGACGACCTACCGTCGCCGCGGCCCGCAGGCCGGGCGGCCAGTCGGCTGATTGAACTAAGTCAACCTAACCGTCAGGGAGGAGCACAGATGGCGAAGTACGAACCGATCTACATGTTCAGCGATGACACCACGGCACTGGAAGAGCAGCTCAAGGCCGAGGGCGAGGCCCTCAAGAATCTGCTGGGGGGCAAGGGGTCCAATCTCAACATCATGACCCGCGCCGGGCTTCCCGTGCCGCCCGGGTTCACCGTGACTACCGAGATGTGCATCGAGTACACCAAGCTGGACGCCTTCCCCGCCGGCCTCGAGGATGCCATCCGCGAGTCGGTTGCCAAGGTCGAGAAGGAGACCGGCAAGCAGTTCGGCAATCCGGACAACCCCCTGCTGGTCTCCGTGCGCTCCGGCGCCCGCAGCAGCATGCCGGGCATGATGGACACGGTGCTCAACATCGGCCTCAACGACGCCGTGGCCCAGGGCCTGATCAAGCTCACCGGCAACGAGCGTTTCGTCTGGGACGCCTATCGCCGCCTCATCATGATGTTCGGCGACGTCGTGATGGGCGTGCACCGCGAGGAGTTCGAGGAGTGCTTCAAGAAGGTCAAGGCCGAAGAGGGCGTCTCCGAGGACACCGAGGTCTCTGTGGACGGCCTCAAGAAGACCGTGGCCATGGAGAAGGAAGTCTACAAGAAGGCACTGGGCGAGGACTTCCCCTCCGACCCCATGGCCCAGTTGCTGGCCGGTGTCCGCGCGGTGTTCGGCTCGTGGGAGAATGACCGCGCCATCGCCTACCGCAACATGAACAAGATCCCCCACGACTGGGGCACCGCGGTCAACGTGCAGACCATGGTCTTCGGCAACATGGGCGATGACTCCGGCACCGGTGTGGCCTTCACCCGCGACCCGGCGACCGGCGAGAAGGTCATGTACGGCGAGTACCTCCAGAACGCCCAGGGCGAGGACGTCGTCGCCGGCATCCGCACGCCCGTGCCCATCTCCGATCTGGAGACCATCGACAAGGCCTGCTACGATCAGTTTGTCGAGATCTGCGAACGGCTGGAGAAGTTCTACCGCGACGTGCAGGACATGGAGTTCACCATCGAGAAGGGCCGTCTGTTCATGCTGCAGACGCGCAACGGCAAGCGCACCGCGCAGGCCGCTCTGAAGATCGCCGTGGACCTCCACGACGAGGGCGTCATCAGCGAGGAAGAGGCCGTCATGCTCGTCCCGCCTGAGCAGCTCGACCAGGTGCTGCACCCGCAGTTCGACGCCAAGCAGAAGCCGGCCGCGATCACCAAGGGCGTCGATGCCTCTCCGGGCGCGGCCGCGGGTAAGGTTGTTTTCCTCGCTTCCGACGCCGAGGAATGGGCCAAGCGCGGCGAGCGCGTGGTGCTGGTGCGCCACGAGACCTCCCCCGAGGACATCCGCGGCATGGCCGCGGCCCAGGGCATTCTCACCTCCTTCGGCGGGAAGACCTCCCACGCCGCCGTTGTTGGCCGCCAGATGGGCAAGCCCTGCGTCGTCGGCTGCGGGACCATCGACATCAGCTACGAGAAGAAGCAGTTCTCCGTAGACGACACCGTCGTCAAGGAGGGCGACTTCATCTCCATCGACGGTGGCACCGGTGAGGTCATGCTCGGCGATGTGCCCAGCGGCGAGTCCGTGGTCATCCGCGGCCTGCGCGGCGACGCCGAGTCTCAGGCCGACCCGCTGTACACCTACTTCAAGCGCCTCATGCAGTGGGCCGACAACATCCGAAGGCTGGGTGTGCGCACCAATGCCGACACCCCGGAGGACAGCGAGCTGGCCATCGCCCTGGGCGCCGAGGGTATCGGTCTGACCCGCACCGAGCACATGTTCTTCGGTGAGGATCGCATCCTGAGCTTCCGGAAGATGATCCTGGCCGAGAGCGCCGAGCTGCGCTCCAAGATCGCCAATGAGGAACTGCTGGGACACCAGCGCGAGGACTTCACCGGGATCCTGAAGGCCATGGACGGCAAGCCCGTCATCATCCGTCTGCTGGACCCGCCTCTGCATGAGTTCCTGCCCCGCGAGACCGCGGCGGTGGCCGAGGTGGCCGCCGCCACCGGCAAGACCGCCGAGGAGATCGTGGAGGCCACCGAGGCGCTGCACGAGAGCAACCCGATGCTGGGCCACCGTGGCTGCCGCCTGGGTGTTACCTTCCCCGAGATCTACGAGATGCAGGTGCGCGCCATCTTCCAGGCCGCCTGTGAGCTCAAGAAGCAGGGCCTCAACCCAATCCCCGAGGTCATGATCCCGCTTGTCAGCCTCGAGGGTGAGCTGGACATCTGCTTCGAGTACACCAACCGCGTGGCCAAGGAGGTCATGGCCGCCGAGGGTGTCGAGGTCGAGTACATGATCGGTACCATGATCGAGCTGCCGCGGGCCTGCCTCGTGGCCGACAAGATCGCGGCCACCGCCCAGTTCTTCAGCTTCGGCACCAACGACCTGACCCAGACCGCCTTCGGCTTCTCCCGCGATGACGTGGAGGGCAAGTTCTTCGGCGATTATGTGGAGAAGCGTATCTTCCAGGTCAGCCCCTTCGAGACCCTGGACGTCGCCGGTGTTGGTAAGCTCGTGGACATGGCCTGCAAGGCCGGCCGTGAGACCAACCCCGAGCTGGAACTGGGCATCTGCGGCGAGCACGGCGGAGACCCCAATTCCGTCAAGTTCTGCCACCAGGTCGGGCTCAACTACGTGTCCTGCTCGCCGCTGCGCGTGCCCATCGCGCGCCTCGCGGCCGCCCAGGCGCAGATCGAGTCCGCCGGCGGCCACAGCGGCACCCGCGGCGAATAGCACGGCAGCAAAACGGACGGCCCTGCGTGTGCAGGGCCGTCCGTTTTCTTGTGACCAAGCCCTCGATGTGAGGGAGAGAGGGTGGGAAATATGACCTATATCGAGGCCATCCAAGCCCGCGAGATCATGGATTCCCGCGGCAATCCGACAGTCGAGGTGGATGTTGAGCTGTCCGGCGGCGCCTCCGGCCGCGCGGCGGTTCCCTCCGGCGCCTCCACAGGCGAGCGCGAGGCGCTCGAGCTGGTAGACGGCGACAAGGCCCGTTACCTGGGCAAGGGCCGGCTCAAAGCCGTGGACAACGTAAATGACATCATCGCCCCCGAGATTGTGGGCTGGGATGCCACCGACCAACTCGGCATCGACAAGGCCATGATCGATCTGGACGGCACGGAGAACAAGTCCAAGCTCGGCGCCAACGCCATCCTGGGCGTATCTCTGGCAGTGGCCAAGGCCGCCGCCGATGCGGTGGGACTGCCGCTTTACCAGTACATCGGCGGCGTCGGCGCCCGCGTGCTGCCTGTGCCGATGATGAACATCCTCAACGGCGGCTCCCACGCGGACAACAACGTCGACCTGCAGGAGTTCATGGTCATGCCCGTCGGCGCCTGCTGCTTCCGGGAGTGCCTGCGCTGCGGCGCCGAGGTCTTCCATGCGCTGAAGAAGGTCCTGGGCGACCGCGGACTGGCCTGCGGCGTCGGCGACGAGGGCGGCTTCGCGCCCAATCTGGACTCCAACGAGGACGCCCTCAAGGTCATCGTGGAGGCCATTGAGAAGGCCGGCTACACCCCGGGCGAACAGGTGCGCATCGCGCTCGACCCGGCCGCCAGCTCCTTCTTCGACAAGGCAAAGGGCAAGTACATCCTGGCCGGAGAGGGCAAGGAGCTGTCCTCCCTCGAGATGATCGACTACTACGCCGCGCTGTGCGGCAGCTACCCGATCATCTCCATCGAGGACGGTCTGGACGAGAACGACTGGGACAACTGGCCGAAGCTGCGGGACAAGATCGGCTCCAATGTGCAGATCGTCGGCGACGACTTGACCGTCACCAACACCAAGTACCTCAAGCGGGCCATCGATGAGAAGGCCATCAACTCCATTCTCATCAAGGTCAACCAGATCGGCTCGCTGTCGGAGACGCTGGATGCCATTGAGATGGCCAAGCGGGCGCAGATGACGGCGGTTGTCTCTCACCGCAGTGGCGAGACGGACGATACCACCATCTCGCACATCGTGGTCGGGACCAATGCGGGGCAGATCAAGACCGGCGCGCCCTCGCGCATGGACCGCGTGGCCAAGTACAATGAGCTGCTGCGCATCGAGGAGCGTCTCGCCGACGTGGCCGAGTACCCCGGTCTCGCGGCCTGGTACAACCTGGCCTAGAAGTCCGGCCGGAAACCCCACCCTCGCCGGGAGTGTCATTCTGAGAGCGTCCGCTCCCGGAGGGGGCAGCTCGAAGAATCTCCTGGCGTTCAGCGAGATTCTTCGCTATCTCGCTGCGCGAGATGGACGCTCAGAATGACATGAAACGGACCAGCCGGGCTTCTCGGCCGCGCTTCTAGAGCTCCGTCGCTACGCCGGTGGGCCCCGGCAGGTACATGACCGAAGCCGTCGGTCCGCCGGACCGGCGTTGCTGCCCGGATATAGACGGCCCCGTCCTGCATGTGGAAGGCTTCCGATGCGGTGGCGGGGCCGTTGTCGTTACCCAGGCACACTCAGCACGTGCCGCCCGGCCTGAGCCCGTCTTTGCCTGCGGAGCTCAAGGCGCGACAGAGCGGGCAACCTGCATCTCGATGAAAGGTCCCTGAGCCATGGCATCCGTCCAGGAGACGTTCGACCGTGAGCTGCTGCGCACCAGGCCCGACTACGTGGTCTACAGGCCCGGGAGCCTGGATGGCTCCACCTTCGACACCGGTAACGAGCACTTCCTGGTGTTCGAGGGTCCCGATGGCTCGCTGATGTGCGTCTGGACCCAGAGCAGCTACGAGGGCGCCGGCGACCACCGCATCGTCTTCTCGCGCTCGGAGGATGAGGGCGTCACATGGGCGGCGCCCACCAGAGTGGTGGGGCCCGCGCGGCCCGGAGACGGCTTCATGGCCAGTTGGGGCTTCCCGTTGCTGTCTGGGTCCGGCCGCATCTACGTGCTGTACAACCAGTACCACGGCATCGACGATGTGGTCCACCAGCACACCGGGACCATGGACTGCTGCTACAGCGATGACCTGGGCAAGACCTGGTCGACCCCCGGCACCGCGCCTATGCCCCGCAGCCCGCTGGACCACCCGGACCTCTCGATCCCACCCAACTGGGTGATCTGGCAACTGCCGATCCGCGACCTGCGGGGACGCTGGTTCACGGGCCTGAGCCGCTGGGTGAGCAAGGCCGTCCGCACCCCGCCCCACAACGACTCCTGGACGGCCTGGGAGACCACAGTCGAGTTTCTCCGGTTTGAGAACATCGACGACGACCCGGAACCGCGGGACATCCGGATCACCCCCTCGGCATGGGGCGATGGCTCCCTGCGGGTACCTCATTACTCCAATCCGCTGCTGAGTCTGGCTCAGGAGCCCAGTCTGGTCAGGCTGCCGGACCAGAGACTGTTCTGCGTGATGCGCACCATGGCCGGAGCCATCTGGTATGCCCTGTCATCAGATGACGGGGTGACGTGGACCAATCCGGCGCCGCTCTTGCGCAGGGATCACGGCCTGCCGATTCTCGAGCCCCTCTGCTGCTGCCCGATCTACGAGATCGCCACGGGACAGTACATTCTGCTGCACCACAACAACGACGGCCGGTTTGAGGGCTGCTCGCCCGAGGACACCCACAGGCATCGCCGTCCGGCCTTCATCGCCCGGGGCGAGTACCGCCCCCGGGCGCAGCAGCCTATCTGGTTCAGCGACTCGAAGCAGTTCATGGACAACGACGGCAGCGGGATCGGGCCGCTGAAGAGGCTGGACTGCGGCGTCTACCCGAGCTTCACGGCGAGGAAGGGCAACCGGGTGCTGTGGCACCCAGATCGGAAGTTCTTTCTGGTGGGGAAGAGGATCAGCGACGAGTTCCTGAGCGGGATGGATGTACCGGGGTAGGTGAGGCGGCGCGGCCGTCGTGCGGGTGGGGTCCGCCGCGCCCGGCACCGGGCCATGCGCCGTCAAGGGCGCAACCGGCGCCGGCGCTGTGTAGAGCAAAGACGGGGCCCATGTGGGCCCCGTCTCTTTGCAGCGGTCGTAGGAGCGCGCCTTTCGACTACCACGGTGGCAGAGCCATCGTCCCGCCTTCCAGCGGCAGGGAGACGCCGTTGATGTACTCGGCTTCATCGCTCATGAGAAACGCCGCCGCCTTGGCGATATCCTCCGGCACACCCAGGCGGCGCACCGGGATCTTCTTGGCCACCTCGGCGTATAGCTCCTCTTTGGGCGTATCCCAGCCGGCGCAGGTCGCCGCCAGCATGGGGGTGTCGATGGTCCCCGGGCAGACCCCGACGGTGCGGATGACCCCCGCGTAGTCCGTGGCCATGCAGCGGATGAAGGCCTCCAGCGCGGCCTTGGAGGCGCAGTACAGGGCATGGGCCGGGAAGCCCACGAAGGCCGCCACCGAGGTGGTGATGACCACCACACCCTTGCCCTGCTTCTTCATCACCGGCACCACGTGTTTGACGGTCTGGAAGGTGCCCTTGACGTTGATGCCCATCACGAAGTTGAAGTCATCCTCGGTGAACTGCTCCACGGTTCCCTCGCGCCAGACCCCGGCGTTGGCGTGGAGGCAGTCGATGCGCTCGTAGTAGTCCAGCGCCCTGGCGACCATGCTCTTGACGCTGGCCTCGTCCCGGACGTCGACAGGCACGAAGCGAGCGGCCAGCCCCTTGGCCTGCAGCTCCTCCTCCAGCGCTCTCCCCTCGGCCTCCTGGTTGGAGGCGAACACGACCTTCGCTGCCTTCTCGGCGTAGTAGCGCGTGCACCCCTCGCCGATCCCGGAGGTGCCTCCGGTAAGCAGAATGACCTTGCCGGTCAGTGGCATGATGCTGTCTCCCTTCGCAGGCGTCACCTAGGCCTTGTCCTGTGCATACTCCATGAACTCGAACACCGCGCCGTCCTTCATGACGAACACGACCTCCAGCCCCTCGTACGGGTTGAAGGGCCCGAGGATGACCTCTAGGCCCTCGATCTCGCGCTGGAGGTCATCGGTGCGGAAGGCGATGTGTGGCTGTTCCCGGATGGGTCCGGTGACGGGGCTGTCGGGCTCGTAGCGCAGGTACTCGATGCGCTTGGGGCTGTCCTCGGGGCTGGTGACCCAGACCCTGGTGGCCTCGACCCAGACCTCGTTGTCGTGCTTTTCGTCGGTGGGCATTCCGTAGTGATCGAGCTGACGCATGTTATCGCCTCCATGTCGCGGGTTTCGCTGGTTGTGGAGCGCTATTGGCCGCTGAGCCAGGTCTCGGAGCGTGGTTCGCCTCGCCCGACCAATGAAGGCCGGGCGGGGCAAGACCATTGCCGTCGCCGTTGTCGTTCGCCACTCTCCCGAGCGGCCGCACCGCCAAGGAAAGGGGCGAGATCAGGGCCGTTTTGGATCGTGGCGCGGCCGGGAAGCCCCGGGCGTCACTCCTGGATTGTCACCACCCCTGCCCCATGGGCGCTGTCATAGATGGCCTCTCCGATCTGCAGGGACTTGTAGCTGTCGTACAGGTCGGGGCCGTCCTCGACCAGGCCCAGACAGCGCTGGGCGAAGTGGCGCACCTCGCCCAGGTAGCCGAAGGTCGCCCTGGAGTTGCTGATGCCGGTCCAGGTGGGCCGGAACTCGCGCACGTAGCGCCCCGCGTGGGGTGCGGCGGCGGTGAAGTCCTCCGGCTCCTGCCAGGTGAGATAGAGCATGTCCCGGCATTCCAGGTAGCTCTCGAAACCGGTGACGTGCAGCACCTCGTTGATGTCACGGAAGCCGAGCTTGTGCTCGATGCCGTTGACGTCGAGCTGACCCACGGCGCCGCTTTCGTACTGGAGGTTCACGAGGTAGGCAAACTGCGTGGGCGTGGCTTCGTGATAGAGCGCCTGAACGGTCTTGACGTCTCCGCCGAAGAAGCGGATGAGGTCGAACATGTGGCAGAGCTGGCCCACGAGCATGGACCTCTTGGCCGAGTCCATCCCCCAGATCTGCGGGTAGGGTCCCTGGGCGAACTTGGCGGAGACCTTGTGGATCGGTCCGAACTCCTCGCGGGCGATGATGTCCTTGGCCATCTTGTAGATGTCCGCGAAGCGCTTCATGAACCCGCACTGGCCCCAGGTGTTGTGGGCCGCGGCGATGTCGCAGAGCTCCTTGGCCTCGGCCGAGGTGTTCGCCGAGGGCTTCTCGACGTAGACGGGGATGCCGCGGCGCAGCACATGCGGCGCCAGTTGGTATTGCTGGGGAGCCGGGCCGATCACGAAGACGCCGTCCAGCTCCTCGCTGTCCAGCATCTGCTCCATGTCGGTATAGACACGGCGGGCGCCGAAGTTCCGGGCATTGCGCTGGGCCCGGGTTTCGTCCAGGTCGCATACGGCGACGAGGTCGATCTCAGGCACCATGTGGATGTTGGGGAAGATCGAGGCGGTGGCGAACCCGCCGCAACCGATGAATGCGAGCTTCGCCTGGCGCTGCTGGGACATGCAGGTCACCTCATTGTGCTCTCTTGGCGCTATGGGACGACAAACTCTGACCGCGACGCGCGGCCTGCGCCCATGGGCGTGGCCGGGCCTGGACCACAGTTCCACAAAGGCGCGGCGCACACCTGCGCGGGTTTGCGCCGAAGACCGGGGATGGGAGCACGTGCGGCGTTTGGAAGGTCGTCGGCGGGAGACGGGCGAAGCTACTGATCGGCTCCGGCAACCCGAGACGCAGAGAGGACGACGCCACGTGCCATCTCTCCTGACGCCGATCACACCGAGCATTCGCCTGTTCCGCGACGCGGTCAACGTCTATGTCCTGCGCTGGGAAGACGGTAGCGTCGGCCTGTTCGATCTTGGCAGCGGCGCGGTACTGGATGTCCTGCAGGCCGAGGGGTGCGCGGAACCCGAGTTGGTCATCCATACGGATTTCCGTCGCGACCGGACCTCCGGGCACAATGACCACCCCGGCCTCCCGGTGGCGATCGGGGCGGAGGATGTGCCCTACATGTCTCTGGCCTCGAGAGTGTGGTCCTCCTTGGCCGTAGAGCATGGATATGCCGACTACGAGTCCTTCTTGGCACCGCGTCGGTCCATCAAGGTCGCGCACTCCCTGGGCGACGGGGAGCTGGTGAACTGGCAAAAGCCCTACGTCTACGCCCAGCACATCGGCGCACACACCCCGGGCGGGATGGGGTATCTCGTGATCGAGGACGGCCAGCGCTACCTGATCTCCGGTGACATCCTGCAGGCCGACGGCACGCTGCACTCCATCTACGAGCTGCAGCGGAACTACAACTTCATGGAGGGGCTGCACGCAGTGCGGCGTGCGGTGGGCTGGCTGGCATCCGGCGACATCGACGGCGTATTGCCCTCCCACGGGGAGCCGATCCTGGGGGTGGAGAACGTGGTGGCCGCGGCCACCACGCTGCTCGCGCGTATCGACGAGTTTTGGGAGCGCTGGAGGCTGATCTGGCCCGATCAGCCTCCGGGGCATGTGTCCGATTTCGATCCCATCACCCCCCACCTGCGCGGGGCCACCAATCTCACCCAGTACGCCCTGGTCGACGACGACGGCAATGCCGCGCTCTTCGACACCGGCAGCGGCTACCCCGAGGGCTTTCACAAGACCCTGGCCAAGAAGGGCATCCGCAACGTCGATATCGCCTTCATCACCCACCACCACGATGACCACGTCATGGGGTTTGAGTGGCTCAGGAAGCGCTACGGCACGCGGCTGGCAGCCCACGAGTGCATGGTGGATGTGCTGAAGAACCCCCGGGCCTACTCACTCAATTGCCTCCACGACCGGCCGCTCGAGGTAGATGTGGTCCTGCGCGAGGGCGAGCCGTATCTGTGGCGCAACCAGTACCGCATCTACCCGCACTTCTTCCCCAGTCAGACGCAGTACCATGCGGTGTACTTCTGCGAAGTGGACGGGCAGATGGTGCTGCTTTCCGGCGATGCTTTGTACTGGGAGCCCGGGGCAGAGCGTATCCGGCCCACGAACCCGGACTGGCGCAATCGGTTCGATGTGGACCGCGGCTATCTGGTAGGCGCCGGGCTCCTGCCACGCTACCAACCCCGCCTGTTGGCGGCGGCCCACGTGCACCCGTGGCCAATTAGCGAGCAGGCATGCAACGAGTTCCCGGCGCACGCTTTGGCCTTTCATGACTCGCTGCGGGCCCTGGTCGGTCGGCAGCATCCCACCCTCGGCATCGATCCGATGTTCGTCTCCATCTACCCGTACCATCGGGCTATCGCCGACAGGATGCCCGTGGAAGTCCGCATCGATAACCCGCTGAATAGCGCCGCCCGCTTTGAGATCACGCCGTGCCTGCCCGCCGGTGTCGGTGCCTCTGTGGCGTGCCTGGAAGTGGAAATGGGGCCCAAGGAGCACGCGCGGGTTCCGCTGACTCTGACGGCAGAATCGGGCCTCAACCGGTGGCAGCAGACGGTATGGACGCTGCGGGTGGTCGTCAACGGGGAGGACCTGGGGGAGTTCTGCGAGGGGCTGCTGGTGCCGCAGTAGGACGGGCGGGCCAAGTCGGGCGAGGACCGGCGGCGGACGGCGCTGATGCCGCCTCACCCCCGTCCTCTTTTCCGCGGTACAATTGCTCAGGAGAGGGGTGAACGGCGAACGGCACCCATCGCACCTCACCACAGGGCGGACGTCTGCGAACGACCGAAAGTCGTGGTAGAGGGGCCGGGCGTGCCGCGGTAGCGCTCCCCCGGCCCCTTGTAGGCGCAGTCTACCGCCCCATCCCCGCCTCAATCACCTCCGCCATCGTTTGTCGCCAGCGGTACAGCTCGGCCGGGTCGCGGCTGTAGGCGTGAGCGCTTTCCACCAGCTCATCGGGCACTTCCAGCGCCTCCTGAGCCTTCCTCAGCCACTCCGCGCTCTGCTTGCCCGATGCCGTCGCCTCGGTGATCATCTGCCCCAGGAGCTGGTGATAGGCGTAATCCTCCAGCCCGTCGCGGAAGTTCTCGAGCCGGATCGTCGCCAGCGGCGTGCCTCCGGGCCCTGCGCAGGTCCATGACCCGTCGCCGTGGTAGCTGGTCCAGCTCCGCGGGTCCCAGTCGGTGAAGGGGCCGGCGTCGATGGGCTTTTGGGAGTTCCAGATGCTGATCTGATAGTACAGGAATCCGTCGGGGCGGAGCTTGGCCGTCATCGGGCCCATGAGCAGTCGGCCCTCGATGGCCGGGTACTCGACGAACATGTTGGCATGCGGATGGTGCGGGCCACAGCAGATGTACCACCAGACCTGCTTGCCCTCGGCCCGGACCTCCTCGGCGGCCTCCGGCACGAAGCGCGGGGTCAGCGGGCACCAGGCGTCCATGGACTTGATCACCGTCTCGCGCCCGTAGCTGTGGTCGTAGGTGGTGGTCATCACCAGCGCGTCCGGGAACTCCGCCTTCAAGATCGAGGCGGCCTTCTCGACGAAGGGGAACTCCTCCGCGGGGTGCTCGTCGCAGCCGTAGATGTAGGCGTGGTCCAGGATGCCCAGTTCCCTGGCCTGCTCGTACAGAGGGCGCAGGCGGTCGATGGTGTCCTTGCGCCAGGCGGCCTCGCCCTCCGCGTCGGCGGGGCACTTGCTGTAGTAGCCGAGGTTGAAGGTGCCCAGCCGTCCCTGCTGCTTGAGCCGCATGAGCTGCTCGAAGTCCGGCGCCCAGCCGGCGTAGGCGTAGAGGCTGTCGTAGGTGATGTAGTAGTCGGCCAGGAAGTCCACCCACTCGGCCTTGTGGGCTCTCCAGGCGTTGGTCGGATAGTCCGGTCGCGCGCGCCACTCCTCCTGCTCGTCCCTCGTCGCATCGGTGGGGAGGTCGTGGGGGAAGAAGGTGATCGCCATGGGTAGGGGAGAGGCCTTGGGCACGGCGAAGCCGTACACCCGCACGCTCAGATCGAAGGCCATGAGCGGCTTGCCCTCCGCCGAGACCTCGAGCTTGCCGGAGTAAACGCCGGCCTCCTGGTTCTCGGGGGCCTTGACACTGACCCAGAACGCCTGGGCATCGCCGGCGGCGATGTCGGCGGCGGTCATGAAGGTCAGGATCGGGTCGGGCCACCATCCCACGTGGGACGAACCGTATGGCGGCACGGCCTTGGTCTCCACGTAGCCCACCGGGACGGCCTGCAGGGCCGCCGCCGGCAGCGTCGCGCCCCCGGCCGCCATCAGCTCGGTGACGCCGACCCGCACCTTTGGCAGGTCGCGCTCGAAGGGGATCACCACGAGCTGCAGGCTCTCCTTCTCGTTGCGGGCCACGGAGAGCGAGGCCTCCGTGCTCATCCGCAGCTCCGGGACGCCGGCCCGGGGCAGCACCTTCTCCATTGAGGAGGCAAAGCCCGCGCCGAGGCCCTCGGCGCTCCCGGGGGCAGTCTCCACCTGCTTTCGCACCTGCTCGAACCCCATGCGTGCCGCGACGACGGCCTCGGTGCGCGCCACGGCGTCCTGCACCGTTAGCAGCTCCGCGGAGGCCTGGAGCACCTCTTCATCGCCGCGGGCCAGCATGGTGAGCAGGCCGTCCAGCTTCTGGCGCAGGGCGCCGACCTGCTCGCCGGCCCAGGCGGAGACACGCGGGGAGCCCGCGGCGACGCCGGCGATCCTCTGGGCGGCTTCGTCCAGCGAGGTGGCCAGCGCTTCGACGGCTTCGGTCTGCAAAGAGGCGATGTCCTGGAGGTAACTCGTCGGCAATGCGGGGATCGCCTCGTCGGGCTCCAAGAGCAGCAGTCGGTCGATGTGAAGGACCAAGTCCTCCGGCGGGTTCTCGGTGAAGAAGTGCATGACGGCGATGTCGGCCGGGTTGACGCCCCTCTCGGCGAGGCCCCTGGCCAGGTCGATGATGGCCCGTGCGTGGGTCTTGGGGCCCAGCAGCTCGCGGTGGTTCAGCCCGCTGCGTGTGGGCTTCTGCGAGTCGGAGATGAAGAGCATCAGCTTCTGCGGAGCGTCGGTGACATTGACGATCTCCATCACCATGCGGTCGTACTTGCTCCAGTCGGTGATGGGCGGCCTGCCCTCGAAGGCGGGCCAGGCGCTGGCGCCGCCGTGCTCCTCGGGCCGCCACGCCGGAGTGCGGAACTGCATGGAGAACTGCCCGGAGGCGGCGAACTGCTTGCTTGCCTCCAGCTTCTTATCCGCTCCCAGCGCGTCGCTGTTCTCATTGTGCCAGACAGCGATGTCACGGTCTGTCTCGAAGTCAAAGAGAACGGTGGCCGCGCCGGCCTGGGCCGCCGCGGCGAGCAGAGCAAAGAGTAGGACTGCGGCTCTTAGCATGCGTGCGATACCTCCGTGTCGTGATCTGGGCTCCTTCGCTCGGGCCGGGCGCATCTCCTGCCCACCATCGCCTGCACTCACCGGACCGCCGCTCTGAGCACTTCGAGGGCCCTCCGGCGGGTCTCCTCCGGCGCCGCGCAGGACTCGATCTCCGCCAGCAGCGCCGGGAGCTCGCCGTCGTAGGCCTGCACCGCCGTCTGCTGCCGCGCCGGGTCCTCGGCCGCCGCCGCCAGGCGCGCGATCGCCTCAGCCAGCGCGCCGGGGGCTGCGTCGCCCAGCCGCCAGTTGGCCTCCACCAGCGCGGTCAGGCGTCCCTGGCCCGGATTGCCCCACCGGTTGGCGGGGGACGGGGTTGGCGGCTCGAGAGCGGTGCGCTCACCCCAGTCCGCGAAGGGAGTGACCCCGTGGCGCCCGCCGCGGGAGAGCACCGCGAAGGGCCGGGAGAGCAGTCTCTCCCGCGCGGCGGTGTCGATGGGCAGTTCCGCGTGGAGCAAGAGCGGCGCCGCGGCGTCGGGGGGCAAGACGCGCAGGTCGGCGTCCAGCCTGTCGGAGCGGATCGATAGCGTCAGTCCGGCCCGGTGTCCGCTCGCCACCATCGCGGCGGCGAACTCAGCGGGGAACTCGACGCTCACCGACTGCAGGTCCAGGGCGGTGCCGTCAAGCCGAAGCGCTTTCTCCGCATCCACCAGCACGCTGAGCAGGCTTTGCTCAATGACGCCCAACCCGAGGCCCGCCACGCCGGTGCCGGGCGTGCGGCTGAAGTCCAGCACGCAGCCCAAAGAGGGCTCCTCCACGCCGCTTGCGACCCCACCGACGAGAGGCGATGGCGGCGACTGCAGGTCGTAGTCCAGCCTCAGGGCGGAGGGAGCCGGCCGGCGGCCGGGAGGTAGGTTCAGGTCCGTCTGCGAGAGCTGCCCGTTCGGGGCATACCCGTACGACCACAGAGTGTGGTCCTCCTGCTCCCAGCCCCATGAGACGTAGTGGAAGGTGTTGGCGACGGTGTCCACCCAGGCGGCGAAGTCGCGGTCGATCTGCTCCCACGGCCCGTACAGCTCCTGCAGGATGCCGGAGGACTGCTCCTCGTTGGTTCCGCGAAGCTGCAGACGGTGCAGCTCATCGCGCCATACGGTGAGCCTGGCCGCCCGCAGCGGGTCGATACTGAGGTAGGCCACCCACAGCACGTTCAGTCCGCGGGCGACGATGCCCTTGTCGTGGATAGCGCTGGGGGAAAGGCCGGTCTTAGCGAGCTCGGCGATTCCCTCATCCAGACAGTTGTGGACCGTGGCCTTGTCCAGGACAAACAGGGTCAGTCGCCGTTCGTCCGCGGACAGCACGTGGCTGCTGAGTAGGTCCGCGATCCCCTCGTAGTACCAGCCCGGAGTGACCGACACCGTACCGGCCAGGAGCATCTGTATCTGGTGCACGCATTCGTGGAGCAGGATGTAGCGCTGATGGTACTGCAAAGAGCCGCTGGGATAGCAGTATACGGAGTAGCGGTTCTCGTAGCAGATCCCGCCCCCGCCGAAGTTCCACACGATGCCGTCGCTACGCAGGGCCTTGTCCAGACTCTCCTTGGAGGACGCGTAACAGACCGCCATGCGCTTGTCGGCGATGCCCTCTGGCTCTGCCCCGAATAGCTCCACATAGTGCGGGTACGCCAGCTCCAGTAGCGTCAGCAGGTGCCTGGCCCGGGCCTCGGCATAGTCCGTGCGCAGCGCATAGTGCTGGCTGACCCACCAGGAGAAGCCTTCGCAGTTGCCGATCCTGTCTCCGGTGAAGGTGGCGGGGATCGAGGTGCCGCAGGCGGCAATGGGGACGTCCACAACCGTGGATGTGCGGCCCCCGACGCTGACCTGCGCCGGCAGCGCGGAGGGGGGCGGGACGGGCTCTTGGGCCTGCGACTTTGGGGCGATGGGGAAGAGGGCCAATACTGCCAACTGCAGAGCCGTGCTTCTCAATACCATGGAAAACCTCACTGGATCGGCGAGTCATGCAAGTCCTGTGGAGTGCGTGCGAAGTCACTGCGTTGGCCTCGGCCGCAACCAGTCGCACACAAACTCGAAGAACTCGTCTCGTGCGTGCCTCTCGGCCCACGGGCGGTGGCCGCAGCGTGCCCACTCCCGGTACTCCAGGTGCGGGATGTGGCGGCGCAGGGTATCGTGGGTCATCCTCCCCGGGTGCGGATCGTAGGCCCCGTGGAGCATGACGGCCGGCGACTGTATGGCGCAGAACGCCGCCGGGAAGACGCCTTCGGACTGCAGGCGCAGCATGTCCTCCCACGTCTGGCGGTGGGCCTCGATATCCAGCGCCGGGTCCGTTGCGCGGCGATCCGGGGGAAGCTCAATCGGATCGTAGTCATACAAACGACGGGTCAGGCGGTACTGTTCCCGCAGCCGCCGGGCCGGGTCGGCGATGTCGCGTTCCAGGCGCTGCAGGGCCTCCTGCAGGTCGGCGTCCTGCCGCTCGCGGAGGGTCTCTTGTAGGCGAAGTCGGGACGCGGGATCGAACGTCCCGCAGCCCACGAGGACCAGGGGCCCCGCGGAGCCGGGATGCTCGGCGGCATAGGCCAGGGCCAGCATGGCGCCCCAAGACTCACCCACCAGCGCGGGGACGGTAGCCTCGCAGTGGGCCGCGATGACCTCGTGGAGGTCCGCGACGTGCCGGGCGACCGAGAGCGGGCCGTGGCCGCTCCCGCGCTGCCAGGGCTCCAGGACCCGGAACCGCCCCTCGAGGCCCGCGGCCAGCGACAACGCACTGCCGACCGCGGCGGGCCCGCCGTGGAGCACGATGACAATCGGGCCGCAGTGTCCGTGCTTGTGCACCTGGATCATCTCGACACCTCGACGGGCGCTGTCCGTGGTCTTGTCCGGGATCACGGGGCCAGACGCCGATGTGGGCGCGCTTCCTCGCGCCTGAAGCAAGCTCTGGGGCTCGTCTGCGCCGTTCGCTCTCGATCGGGATAGGTGGCGAATCGGGCGATCGCGGGCTCAGAACGTAACCCGAGCGTCAGGAAGCGCGCCCATATGGGTTCCTGCCAAAGTGGAAGGCGCGGTATTTGAGAGCGACATCTCGCCCTACGAGGCCGCGGGCTCCTCTCAGGCCGATTGGCCGCAGGCCCCACGCACGACGTAGGACTCCAGCGCCCGTCTCACCCACGCCCAGCGCTCCTCCTCCACCGCTTGCCGCAGACGGCGCAGCATCTGCTCGATGCCGGGCACCGGCCTCCCGGTGCCGATGGTCGCCTCCAGGCGCGCCACGGCCTGCCCGGCTCGTCGGCGCAGCTCCTCTTCTATCTCCGCGGGCACGGTGGCGATGGCGAACTGCAGGTCGGCCTCTTCGTCGAGGGTGAAGGCCCTCAACTCATACGGCTCGAGGGAAAGCTTCATCAGCCCTCCGAGCACCTGGGTCTCCCCTGAGACCACATCCGTGGCCGCGGCCTCCCAGGGCTCCAACTCGATCTCTACGTCCACCGGGTAGTACTCGCGGTTGACGACGTACAGGTAGAGCCTGCCATCGGCATGGGCGCTTCGCACGGCCACCGGGTCGGAGCAGCGCGACAGGGTGTGGAACCTTACGGCCGGCAGGGCGCGGAACACTCGGGAGAAGCGCTGCAACTGCTCGGTGTGGGCGGTGTCCAGGAACAGACCGCCGCGGGTGATGCGGTGGGCGTCGAGCTCTGCCAGCGCGTGGGCGTAGTGCTCCATGAAGTGGTCGCCCGCCGGGAAGGCAGGGGTGATGCGCAACTGCGAATCGAACCAGAAGCCGTCCTCGGGGTACACCGAGTTCATCCGGAACACGCCGGTGTCCTCGCCGAGGTGGGAGTGGTAGTCGGCGGCAATCTGCGCCGGTAGCGGGTCATCGGGCTCGCAGGCGAACCAGCGATGCTCGCCCCAGGCCTCCACCCAGCTATTGAAGATGAAGGCTCCTGGGTGCGCCTGCTCCCTGACGGCCGTCAGCGTCTCGTCGTCCAGGAAGTCGAAGTCCCGGAACATGGTGGCCTGTTCCAGCGGCGTCTGGTCCCCGGAGCCTCCCCACAGGCCTCGGTCGCGGGCCGGCTCGAGCTGCAGGTCGATGGAGAGCCCCGGCTCGCCTTTGTACAGCTCCAAGTCCAGGCCACCGTCTCGGTAGACCTCCGCGTTGCTCGGACGGGCGTGCAACTGGTGCGAGGCGCCGATGGGGCCCAGTAGTGCGGGGATGGTCATCTCGTTCCAGAAGGTCAACGTGAGCGTAAGGTCCTCGCGGGCCGCCGTGACGGCATCCCGCAGGCGCCGCACCAGGTCGCGGATCCTGTGGCAGCGCCAGGAGACCCACGCCGGGCGGCACACCTGCGTGAGGAAGCGGTGGCGCTGGGCAAACCGATCCGGCGCCTTCGCGTCCACAGGCACCGCAATGCCGGTGTCGCTCTCGAACAGACCGGTCGTGTAGTCGTCGTAGCCCGAGCGCAGCGAGCCGAACCACAGGAACGTTGCGTGCCAGATGTTGATCGAGACCCCCGCGAAGGCCGGCGAGTCGGCGTACCGTCGGGCCACCTCGCCCACGAAGCCCACCAGCGCCTCCTGCACCGTGGGGTGCAGGGGGTTGAACATCGGCCCCGGCGGGTAGGGCTGACGGGTCTTCTCGCCATAGGCAAGCTCGACGTCGGCGAAATCCACACAGTCGCGGTCCTGCTGCAGCATCCCGGCGTAGTTGCGGGCATTGTACACCGGGGTCCAGTCCTGGGTGCCGGCCTGGACGTTGCCGTCCCACAGCGCGTTGTTGTAGGTTTCGGCCCCCGCGGCGATCGCCTCGCGATCGACGTTCATCCGCTGCAGCAGGCTGCCCAGGCGCAGGAGCGTCATGGAGGCCTGGAGCTTGAGGCCTGCGGCCTCGAAGCGCGGGAGCAAGTCGGCCACCCAGTCGTGGGGATTGGTGGTCCACCAGGAGTATTGCTTGCGGTCGGGCGCCACGACCATGCGGAAGTCGTCGGCGGGCTCGCGCTCCGAGGGGAAGCGGGGACCGTGGTACCAGGCTACAGGATAGCCAAAGTGTGTCTGGCCCGTGTAGGCGGCGTACTGGGTCACCCGCTCCATCCACTCCTCGGGTGTGCGCGCGCCCTGGCTGGCCCCTGTCCCGCAGGGGTCCTCGTACTGGATGCCGAACTGCCGCCGCTGCGTCTCGCCCTGGATGGCGATGGGCTTCATGGGCGGAAGGTCGGCAAGCTCGTGGACCTCGATGCTCGCCGCCGCCGCGGGCTCCCCGTGGCCCCAGGTCATGAGCACGACGCTGCAGTCCTCCCAGCGGGGCCAGAAGACCACCTGAAGCTCCTGCATGCTCCGGCTCACCGGCTGGGCGACGCCGGTGAAGACCCCGGTGGTGAGGTCATAGCAGGTGCCGTCCATGACGCACATGTACCGGCGCTTGTCGTCGGGGTAGCGCACCACCAGCAGGTGAGGGCGGCCAACGCGCTTGACCGAGAACCGGTAACCGAAGCGCGAGGCGGGCACGCTTCCGGCCTCCCTGTATGCTCCCAGCGGCGAATGCACCACCCGCACGTCGTCGTGGCCGAAGTACCGCTCCGGCGGGCATTCGGCGGTGCAGTCGATGGATGCGATGTGGTCGATACGCTCGACGGACATGCGTGCCTCCGGCTGGGTACATGGGCTCGAGGCCCGTGGAGTGTCTGCCCGACGGCCGCTGTGGGCCGTTGCTCCGTCTTGTCGTTCTGTGTGGGCCCCCGCGTACTCTGTGTCTCCGTGGTCCGGCTTCGCCATCTGTTTCTGTCAGCCCAGCTCCGCCACCAGCACTCCTTCTCTCCCCAGCGGGAACTGGTCGACGACCGCTCCCGTCGGCCCGAACACCCAGGCACCGCCGAAGCCGCCTCCGCCCAGGCCCACGTCGGCCAGGTAGTTGACGGTCAGAGTGAGGGTGCCCGCGGCCCTCGCCCGCAGAGCGTAAGCGGAGACCTCGCCACCGTCCCACCGATCCTGGGAGCTCGATCCGTCGGAGAAGCAGCGCGCCATGGGATGCAGGATCACGTCGGGTCGCACGGCACGAACGCGCTCCACGACCTCGTCACTGAACAGGTCGCCGCAGATGGCAAAGGCCAGTCGCCCCAGCGGCGTATCGACGGCGCCCAGGTCGCTGCCCTCGCAGTACGTGTTGGGCGGGACGCGCGACGCGTGCCAGTGGCTGTCGATGCGACGATAGGACAGAGCCAGGCTCCCGTCGGGGCTGAGCAGCACCGCCGAGTCGTACAACCGGGTGCCCTCGCGCTCCAGGAACCCCACGCCGAGCCACACGCACAGGATGCGGCTGATCTGCCCGAGGCGATCCGTGATCGGTCCGGGGATCGTCGTCCCCAGGGCAAGATCGTCCTCGAAGCGGTCCGTGAGCGATAGGCCCGTTGTCACCGCTTCGGGGAAGAGGACGAGATCGGCCTCCTCGGCCACCGCGTCCTCGGCCAGCCGCGCGATGGTGCTCAGGTTGGTCTCGACATCCGTCGTGATCCTTGGCACAGCAAGGCCGACGCGCATGGCATTCGGGTCTCCCGAGCGTCATCTCTCGTTCTGTCTCGCCGTCCGCTGCAGTGTCCGTCCCCGTCCGGGGCGTTCCGGCGCCTGTCGCTGATCCCCACAGCCTCGCCGTGCTCCGCCGTTCCCTGCGCTCTCCCGGTCTCTGTGTCTCTGTGGTCAGCCGTCCGCCGTTCTCCGTGGCTCTCTGTGCTCTCCGTGTCTCCGTGGTGAGGTGTTGGCCTCTATCCGTTCCCCTCCGCTCTCCCCGCTCAGAATGGATTGGCCGGCATCAGCTCCCACGCCTTCACCGACGCAACCGTGGCCGCCTCCTCGCCGGCCACCAGCGCCACCCCTGTGCCCTCCAGCGTCGGGTAGACGCGCCTGGCGATGGCCTGGCGGTCATTGGCGTAGACCTCCACGATCGACCGGTCTACGAAGATGCGCAGTGCCAGGGGCTCGTTGTCGGCCAGGACCAGAGGGGCAGTCTCGAGTTGCTTGCTGCCGAAGCCCAGGCTGGAGTTGGTGGTGTTGAGGCTGAGCTTGCCCTCGGCGGGGTCGTACGCGATCACCGTGCGCTCGCGGCCGTCCTCCGAGCGGCAGACCTCAATGCTGCACCGGCCCACCTGATCCGGCCCCAGGCCCACCTGCAGCTCGCACAGCTCGCCGTCGAGCCCGTCGAGCTCCAGGCTGCCGCCGGCGGGGAGCTGCAGATTGCCCCAGCGATGCTCCTCCTGCCGCAGGCTCTGCAGCTCATCGGCGGGCCGAAGCCTCAGCGTGCCGTCATCGCCCAGCCACAGCAAGCGCGGGAGGCCATAGATGCCCTGCCAGCCCTGGATGTCGATGTGCTCCCGGGGCGGATTGTCCAGCATCCAGGACCACATCACCAGCCGGCCGCGGTCGTCGACGAGCGCTTCGGGAGCGAAGTAGGCGTTGTCGGCCCAGGTCATGCGCCCGTGGGTCTCGGGAGTGAACTGGTCGCCCTCGTAGGTGCCCACGTAGTACTGGCAGCCGTCGCAGTGGCTGATGAACAGCAGCAGATGCCTGTCGCTGGGCGCGCCGCCCTCGGCGCTCGCCGGCAG
>Ga0334883_1001214_pt1 | contig 39905 bp, 41 predicted proteins | sample GraSluR1_MG_6_FD_207230 | JGI IMG/M metagenome (GOLD analysis project Ga0334883, IMG submission 207230) | Sludge microbial communities from methane-producing bioreactor in Wageningen University, Netherlands - Granular Sludge_09_05-R1 | ecosystem: Engineered > Bioreactor > Anaerobic >...
CCGTGGCGCCAGTGAAGATCTTTGATGAGATTCCTTTACATTTGAGGAAACAAATTCAGAAAAAATGAAAGACATCAAACGTTACTACTCCTTGCCTGCCGAACCGAATGATATATACAATGCGCTGACTAACAAAAAAATGCTCGAAATTTGGACGGGTGAGGATGCTGTTATGGAACCGGTTGCCGGCACCGAATTCTCATTGTGGGGAGGGAGCATTACCGGTTTGAATATGGAGTTTGAAGAAAACCGGAAAATGGTGCAGCAGTGGTTTTTTGGCGAAGAGAATGAACCTTCCATTGTAACCATCATTTTGCATAAAGATAAAAAAGGAACCAGTGTGGAACTGCGCCACACCAACATTCCCGATGAAGCTTTCGAAAACATTTCCGATGGATGGGACATAGATTTTTTTGACGCGTTGCGGGAATTGTTTATTTGATTTTGAACAGATATACTTTTGAAATATTGAATTTATGCTTAATTTAGTGAACGTAAATTCTTTATTGCAAAAAGTATTTAAAAAAAATGAAACGTCAGTTGAACCTTTTGCTGTTAATTCTATTCCTCCCGGTTGCAACTTTTTCTGCACGAATTATTTCACAGTTTGAAATTGCACGGTGGTACCTCGATGCGGATCTGGTTATTGTTTGTTCTGCTCAAAAAACCGATACCATTATTGTCAGCCGGTTTGATTCACTTAAGGCTGATGGTTTTCGAATTCAGTATGACAGAGTAATAGAAAAGTATCATATTGTAATTGATTCAATTCTAAAATCTTCAACAGATGCAGAACTTCCTGATACGGTTTTTTCGCAGGAATTCACTATTAATTCAAGGGAAATCAAAATCGTTGAACGCATATTTGAAGGAATGGATGAAAACGGGGACTCGGTTTTTTCTTATCTAACTGAAATAAAAGTGGCCCCAGGTTACGATGACAGTTATCTCAGGTTGCAGGATGAGAAATATACAGTCATTTTATCGAAAAAAGATTCCGTTTATGTAATTGATTACTCCACAAAACTGGAAACCTGGATTACGAAGTTACTTGCTGAAGTTGAAGAAATGGGAGAATCATATTTTTACATCTTTTCAGCTGAAAATTTACCTTATTTCCCTTTCCCCACAGAAAATGCCCAATGGAATGTTTACCTCGAAAACAGCATCTCTGAGGCTCCGGTAGATACGGTTTTACTTCGCTATTTATTGTGTGGCGATATAACGGTAAATCAGTTAAACTATAAAAAACTTTGCCTGGAAAAGGGTAGTTTGGCAAATCCGGTAAGAGAACTGGCCGGTTTAATCAGGGAACAGGATAAAAGGATTTATTACAAAGGAATAGATTTTTTAGGCTTTCCGCATGAGGAAGAATATTTATTGTATGATTTTGATGTACAGGAAGGCGACACGGTGTGGCATACAAATTCAGGATATGATTATACCGTGATTGAAACCATTGATTCTGTTAAAATTGACGGGCAACTCAGAAGACGTTACAAAGTGGATACCGGGCGAAATTATTATTTTCAGGACGAAGAATATTGGGTAGAGGGAATTGGGAGCGTGAAAAATGGTTTATTGGGGCATATTACTGATATTCCAACGTGTTGCTACCATTTTTGGGAATTTGTTTGTTACAGCGAAAATGGTGAGACAAAATATTTAAATCCTTCATTTGATGACTGTTATCCTTCGTTTCTTTTTAGCTCGACGGAAGGCGGGTTAAAATTGCCGGAAATTTCAATATATCCCAATCCTGTTGCAGGGCAGGTAATCATTGGAGATGTACCTCAGGGTGACGATTTTCACATAACCCTCCTAAATTCCACGGGTCGGTTTATTCTTAAAAAACAGTTACAGCCAGGTAGAAATGTTATTCAGTTCCCTGCATTAGACGGACTGGCAGTTGTTGTTATTACTGACTCAAGTGGCAAAGTGGTTAAAGTGGAAAAGATGGTTTCAAATAAATTTTTGCATTGAAACAGAAACAGATGGAAAAATTCAGGCGCGATTTCGAGCCTCCTCTGGCCATTGAAAAATGGGGCTGGCGTTTTCATCATATCGGCATTCCAACTTCGGAAAAAAGTCCGAATGAAAAATACCTGCCTCACCTGAAGTTTTATACTTCCGGATTTGCAAAAAGCCCATTTGGTATTGAATGGATGCGGTTTGATGAAGACTGTCCTCTGCATGAACTGGTAAAAACTGTTCCGCACCTTGCGTTTGAAGTGAATGATTTAGACAAAGAATTGGAAGAACATCGATTCAATATTCTTACTCAACCCATTGCTCCGAGTGGTGGCGTGCGGGTTGTGATGATTGAACACAACGGGGCACCGGTTGAATTAATCGAATTTTCAAAACAAAAAGGTTGATTTACTTACCTGACTGTTTTAAGAGCGGAAGTTTCCCGGAAATATATAAGTGCATCGTACCGAAAAGCCGGGAGGGTGGGGACATAATTCCCTGATTCCCATTGCGGGTTGTATGTAACGCCAATGGCGCGGTGCCCTAAATAATTGCCTGCCAGTAACTGTTCTTTTCTGTCATTTTTATTAAAAAGAATAAAAAACCGCTCCTGCGGAACCTGTCCAAGATAATAATCCAGACTGCCTTTTTGCGCTTTTGGCACTTTCATGATTCGCATACGGGCACCCCATTCTGTTCCGGCATTCACTTTCCCGCGGTAAGTTCCGAACCCTGCAATAAAAACATTTTCTTCACCTAAGTTCGTTCTGCTCAGTTCACCAATGTTATACTGGTTGATTGTTCGCATGGAAGTAGCCCTGGAGTCACCCACATGCGTGTTGTGTGCCCAGATAATTCCTTTGGCGTTTTGGCCGTAAAAATCAAGCAATCGGGTTATGGTCAACCACATGTGATCTACGCGGCTGTTCCACGAAAGTATGTTGTTTTGAACGGCAAGCCGGTAAAAACTTTCGGCATTCTGAACAACTAAAGCATTTTGTTTGGCTCTGAAATAGGACTTCATTTCAGATGAATCAATTGATTCACCGTGGTTGCGTAGAATTTCAACTATCTGCTTTAACTCTTCTTCACATGAGGTTTTTCCTTCGATAACCTCCCTGGCATACTGCCATTCATCTGTTCTGTATCCGGCAAAACAGTTGAGTTTGGTTATAAGGTCATTGTGTTTATCATTCATATTATTTTCCGACCAGGCCAGCAAATCGTCCATAGCCTGCCATTGTCCGTAAACATCGAAACCATAAAAACCTACTTTTTTCTCAGGAGGCAGCTTTTTATTGTATTCCTTCATCCATTCAGCCAGTTCCAGAATATTGGTATTGGCCCACATCCATTCGGGCCAACGGTTGAACGACTGCAATACTTCTTTGGCCGAAGATTTTGCATTTTCCAGGCCTTTTACATATTTGTTCAGCCGGTAAATGGAGGCCCAGTCACCTTCTACCGCAATGAAGTTGAAATTTTTTTCAGTGATCAGTCGCTTAGAAATTTCAGCCCTCCAGTGGTAATACTCATGCGTTCCGTGAGACGCCTCACCTAAAAGAACAAGTTGTTTCTGTCCGCATTCATTAATAAAAAGGTTTAAGTCTGAAGCATCGGTAAATGGGATTGCTTTCGATGAAAAATAAGAAACCAGATCGGAATTATCCTGTTCTTGTTGAAAAGGGAATGAACGGTTAAAAAGGAGAAACAACATTACCAACAAAACTTTTATTACCATAGCTGAAACTTAAATTTGAATAAAGATACAAAAGCCCTGAAAACTGGCATAATTTATGTATTTTTGCACCGGTTCTTTGGCAAAATTTTGCCTTTTTTTACCGGGGCTGATTGGTTTTGACAGCGGGTAGAAGAGGCAGGTAAGCATGCAGGGTTTTGGTTGTTGACCCTTAAAAAATAATGATCAAAACCATAATTGGCGAAAATAATTACGCTCTTGCTGCGTAACCGAATCAAGTAAGTTACAGCTTAATCCCGACACAAGGTGTCGGGACAAGACATCGCCCGGGTGCTGTTGCCACGAAGCGGCCCGAACCGGCGGTGCAAGTAAATCGAGGCTAGTTGAAGTTTTGCTCTGCAACTTCGGCGAAATTAAAGGAGCTAAGGTACCGGTCGGTGGCCCTGATCCAGCCGGTACACGAAAATTAAGTCGGGGCTAAGCATGTAGAAAGCTTGTGGCTTCCTCGTTTGGACGCGGGTTCGACTCCCGCCAGCTCCACCAGTAAATATTCCATATAATTGAAAACGAGCATCTTATCAGTGTTCGTTTTGTTTTTAGAAAATATTTGGTCGGCTGTTGAAAAACAGGAATCTCTGAAAAAAGTTTCGCTGGATGAAAGCCTTCAGTTAAAGGCTTTGCGCATTGTATGAAATGACATCAGGAAATTTTTAATTGGATGCAGTTTTTTCTTCACAAAGGTCTTTTTCAATATCGGAAAAGTGCATTTACCTTTGATGTTGTATCGGGTAAATGTTCTTTGTCTTCAAGAAAAACTTTCCCACCCTGCTCAAATACTTTCATAGCCGCATGGTTCAAAAGCGGAATGCCCGTTCCATTTGGTTTATTTTCTGCTGAAATGACACCAGTGTCAGGGTTGAATTGGCCTAAAAAGTCGCCATTCCTTTCAACAAAAAGTGTATCTACCTTTCCCTGTCTGGCTGCGGTTAAAATTTCACTGAGGTCGGCAGAAGTTTTTCCCGATTTACTTAGCTCATGGTACTGTGCCTTTTTGTCCTGACGCTTCCGGCTGAAATGCGATTTAAGCAAATGCCAGGCTCTTTCGTGCAATTCAATGGAGTCCATGTCGGCCGGATTGCCGGAAATGTGCTGAGGATAAAGATTTTTAAAAGAATTGGCCTCTTTGTAAATCGGAAAATGATAATCGAGACAGGCCACAACAAGAGGAGTTGTCTGATCGTCGTGCAGCAGTTTCATTAAACCTTTGTCGATTGCACGGAAATACTGCAATAACTCTGTTTTGGCCTTTTCATCGCTTTTGGCATGTCCGTGAAATGAACCGGCTCCCTGATTTCCCTGCTGGGTTCTGAACTGAAGGCTTTTTTGTTCAAAATCATACCCCACCACATCTTCCAAACGCGACGGAGTTAAATCATCCACCTCAATTTCTGTGATGCTGTAACGGGTACCTTCATAAAAACTTATTGCATCTGCTTTTAGCGTGAGCAGATAAAAACGCCCGTCGCCGTTAAAAAGCGGCATCAGTGGTTTCAGATAAAATTCGTTGGAAACAGAATGAAATTCCTTAAAACTGACAGGTACATTATACTTTTTAAACACTTTTTCAGAGCAGAAAACGGCCAGCCCGTCTGATTGGTGTCTCCAGAATTCGCCATCGTTTATCAGGTTTATCAATGGTTCGGTTATGGTTGCAATTTTGTTTTTGTGCATATTTTGTTTTTCCAGCTTCTGCTTTACCAGTTTCAGCTGATGCTTCAGCTTTTTTGCATCCACACCGTTTAGCGTTTCCTTTCCGGCGCGATGGGTGGGAATAAATACTGAAACTGAAGGTGTGTTTTCGATTTTGGCTAATTCTAAAATTTCTTGTCTGGTAATCATCGTTTTGTAATTTTAGTTAAAAATCAGCGTATCATATTACTTGTTTTAACGGGTAAGAAATTTATTTGTTCTCTGTTTTGTTACGGAAAAAGGGAGGTTTTAGGTTTTTTAAGAAATTAGGGAGCAGTTGCTCGTTTTTCCGACTGCGTTTGATGGTTCTTTCCTTTACTGTTACTTTTAAAAATGTTATACTTGCATTAAAATTTAAATCTTGACAGAATGAAAAGAAAACCATTATTAATTGCTTTACTTATAGGTTTACTTGGTTGTGCGACTTCCAATAATATAAATTTGGTTGGTACCTGGGAATTGGTTGAATTCAGACTGATAGGAACCGGTGGAGATCCTGTCAGTAATGAAAAAACACTAAGAGATGCCGGAGCAGTTTGGGATATCGAATTATCTAAGAATGGTAAGTTTAAGCAAGATTTTAACATGCGACGTTCCGATATGGTGATGGAGATTGAAAAAGGGAGTTGGACTGCTACAGATGATTCTTTACTTGTGGAACTCGATTTTGATACAATCACTTCTGTATTGCCATATTCGTACAAAATTGAAAACGATTTGCTAATTCTTACTTTAACAAACGAATTTACGGAAGCCAGCGTAATTACCAAATTCAGGAAAAAGAAGAAGTGAAAATTTTAATGTATAACAGAAAAAATAATCGAAATGAAACTTAAATTATTCCTTTTACTGTTTTTTTGCAGCAATTTGCTGGTACATGCACAAATTGACAATGGTGTTTTCAGGATGAACGAATTGCGCAACCCCAAAAAGAGGCAAGTTGTTCAAATACCCGATGTTAACGGATTTCAAACCCTGAAGTGCGATTTTCACACGCACACTGTTTTCTCCGACGGGCACGTATGGCCTAATGTACGGGTTCAGGAGGCCTGGCAGGAAGGACTGGATGTGCTGGCCATTACCGACCATATTGAATACACTCCCCATTCGGAAGATGTTAAAGTAGGACATAACCGCGCCTGGGAACTGGCTCAAAATGCCGCTGCCGAGAATAACCTGGTTTTTATAAAAGGTACTGAAATTACCAGGAACACCCCTCCCGGTCACTTCAATGCCATTTTCATCGGCGATGCATCGGATTACATTGAAGACCGTGCCGGGGAAAAGGATAAGGAAGCTGTGATGAAGGCTGTGGAGCAGGATGCCTTTATTTTTTGGAACCATCCGGGCTGGCAGGTTAACAACATAGAAGGGTCTTACGAATGGCTCGGTTTTATCGACGAACTGAAAAAGGAAGGAAATCTGCACGGCATTGAAGTTATCAATGGTTTTGGAATGCATTTGAAAGCGCTCGACTGGGCCGTTGATCACGATTTAACCGTATTGGGAACAAGTGATATTCATAATCTGGTGAAACACGATTACGATCTGGGAGAATTTGTTCACCGTTCAATGACCCTGGTTTTTGCTGAAGAACGCACGCCCGAATCGGTTAGGGAAGCCCTGGAAGCCGGTCGTACCGTTGCCTGGGCCAGTAAGTATCTGGCTGGAAAAGAAGCACATGTGCGTAATCTTTTTCATGCTTGTGTTGAAATGGGGCCGGCGTTTCATACAAGGGGAGACCGTAATTACTACGAAATAAAAAACAACAGCGATTTATATTTTGAAATGGAACTGAAATCGGGTGACAGTACCGGAAAAGTAACCTTGTTTCCGCGGTCGGCCCAGGTAATTACGGCACCTGTTAATCAGCAAAATATTACTTATGAGGTAGTTACGACCTTTGTCCGCAGCGATGAACATCTGGTGGTTGAACTTCCGCTGAAATAACAGGAAGCAGTCAGGTAACTGCATTTTTATCCTGACTGAAATTTTCATATTCGCGGGTTACAACAATTTCCCTCAAGCGCTGAATGGTTTGCCAAAGCTCTGTGTAAGTGGTATAAAGTGGTGTAATCCCAAACCGGATGTTATCTGGTTCGCGAAAATCAGGGATGATCCGGGGTGTGCTTTTTCCCGGATTTATCAATGCCCGGGTTATCCGGTACCCTTCCGGATGTTTCAGCGAAACATGTGAACCCCGGCTTTCCGGTTCCTGCGGATACCCTGCCGTAAAGCCAAATGGAACAAGTGACTGCAAAAGTGAAATAAAATAACTCGTTTGCCGTCGGCTTTTTTCAGCAATTTTTTGAATTCCGGCTTGCAGAAGCATATCAATTCCGGGCTCAATGGCCAGCAGGCTTAAAATGGGAGGTGTGCCGGTAAGGAATTTTTTAATGCCGTTTGCCGGACGATAATTCAAGTCGAATAAAAACGGATTGTGTTCGCCAAACCATCCCTGAATGGGATTGGAAATCTTCTCCTGTAAATCTTTTCTGACATATAAATAGGCAGGAGATCCGGGGCCGCCGTTCAGGTATTTGTATGTACAGCCAACAGCCAGGTCGGCGTCGGTTTTATTCAGTTCAACCTCAACTGCACCCGTGGCATGGCTTAAATCCCACAACAACAGGGCTCCCTTTTTATGCGCCATACGGTTTACTCCCAGCGCGTTATAAAGGAACGAACTTTTAAATGCAACCAAAGAGAGGACTATAAGTGCAGTGTTCTCATCAATTTTTTCCTGTAAATCAGCCAAATCGATGGTGATGTTGTCGGTTGACCGGGCGAGTACCAGCTCATGCCGGTTTCCAAAATCATTTATCAGTCCCTGAAGGATGTACAGGTCGGTAGGAAAATTGAAAACATCGCTAACGATGCGGTTTTTTTTCGGTTGCAGTTTTAAAGCCGCATGAGCCAGTTTGTAAAGATTTGCCGATGTGTTGTCGCAAACAATGATTTCGCCCGGTGCTGCTCCGGTAAGTTCTGCAATTTTATCGCCCAGTTCCACCGGCTTGTTGTACCAGTTTCTGTTCCAGCTCTCAATTAACTGATTTCCCCACTGGTCGTTTACTGTTTCTGTAATGAGTTGTTTTGTTTTCAGTGGTAATCTTCCCAGTGAGTTGCCGTCAAGGTAAATGGTGTTTTCATCCCCTAAAAAGAAGAGCCTCCTGAATTTTTTCAGCTCGTCATTCTCATCCAACTTTTGGGCAAATGCTTTCGAGGTTTCATCAGGTTTCATAGCGGATTGTTTTTATACACTTCCAGAGCAGCTGGAAAAGGTTCGAGTGCCCGCTCAAAAATCCCCAGGGAATACGCAATGGTTAGTCCGTAGTTGGTTATAGACACGCCGGCCTGTCGTGCTTTCATAATGCGGCTGAGCATGGCCCGTCGGTTCCACATGCAGGCCCCGCAATGAATTATCAGCTTGTATTCTGAAATATTTTCGGGAAAATCGTGCCCCCTGATGCTGTCAATTACCAGTTTGCCTCCAACGTACTGAGTGAGCCAGCGTGGAATTTTTACGGTTCCAATATCTTCGCCAATGGGGTGGTGTGAGCAGGCTTCTGCAATTAGAACTTTATCGCCGGATTTAAGCTTATCGATGGTCATGGCGCCACGCACCATTTCGGTTAAATCTCCCTGGAACCGTGCAAAAAGGATGGAAAAAGAGGTCAGCGGAATTTCGGGAGGTGTGTCGGCTGCCACTTTCAGAAAGGCCTGTGAGTCGGTAACTACCAGCTTTGGGGGTTTGTTCAGCCGCGACAGGGCCTGGCGCAGTTCGCGCTCCTTCACCACCATACAAAACGAATCGTTATCGAGCAAATCGCGGATGCTCTGAACCTGCGGCAAAATCAGCCGGCCTTTGGGGGCTTCCTTGTCAATGGGAATTACCAGAATAGCTGCTTCGCCGGGGCCAACCAAATCGGCCAGAATGCTGGGACGGTTAATGTAATCCGATGGAGCAGCCTTCAGCAAAAGTTGTCTCAAATCTAAAATGCCCGTTCCTCTTAGAGCCGAAGTGAAAACGTATTTCACTTTTACACTGTCGAGTTGGGAGGTAATGTCCTGGTTTTCGTCGTAAATATCTGTTTTGTTGAAGACAACTACGAAGGGTATTTCCCGGTTTTTGAACTCTTCCATCAGGCGTAGTTCGTATTCGTCCCAATCGTTGAAATTTGAAACAATAACTCCCAAATCGGTGCGGTCGAACACCGACATGGTTTTGGCAATGCGCTTTATACCCAAAGCGCCTACATCGTCAATTCCTGCAGTATCGATGAACAAAACAGGACCGAGAGGCAGAAGCTCCATAGGTTTTTCCACAGGGTCGGTAGTTGTTCCGGCAATTTCGGAAACTATGGAAACATCCTGCTGTGTCAGTGCATTCAAAATACTCGATTTGCCGGCGTTTCGTCGTCCGAAAATTCCAATGTGTAACCGAAAAGATTTTGGAGCTCTCATAATTCATTTTTTAAACGGGAAATGTACGAATTCGGTTTATAACAGCCAATGATATGTTTGAAAAACGGCAACAAAAAAGGGCGTCCACTGAACGCCCTTTCTGAAAAAACCGATTGATTACTTTTTATCTTCTTTCTTTGTTTCGGTGCAGGTAACTTTCGATGCGGCACAACTTTTTTGCTGGGCTTCGCTGCATCCGGTTTTTACTTCGGTTTTTGACGGACAGCAACCGCTTGTGGCTGTTTTTGCTTTCACATTTTCTTTCTTCTTGTCTTTTTTCTTGTCATCTTCGGGTGCAATCACATTGTCATCCGCCTGGTCAACAATTGTAATTTCTTGTTTTTCGATAATAACAACATACGCTTTTACGGACGAGGCAGAAACAGCGTAAATGGTTGCAATGGCAAAAATTAGCAATAACTTTTTCATTTTTTTCAGTTTTGTAGTTGATAATTTATTATTAACATTCGTTCTATATAATTCTAATAATGAAATATTTACGAATGCAAAATAGGAATTTTCAAGGATTTGGCAATGCTTCATTCAGTTTTTTTTAAAAAAAAAGTCGCCTGCCAACTGGCAGACGACCTTAATTTTGTTGGAAATACGTTTAATTGCTTTTACTTGTCGCCACATGCAGAGGCTTTGGCTTTGTCGGCACAGCCTTCCGATTTCGCTTCGGCTTTTGCTTCACCACATCCGGCAGCTTTTGCCTCGCCACAACCATCAGCTTTTGCTTTTGCTGCACCATCGGCGCATCCATCAGCTTTTGCTTTTCCATCGGCCTTTTCAGCTTTGGTCGCTTTTTCTTTTACCTCTTCTGCTTTTTCTGTTTTGTTGTCATCGGCAACAACAGTAATTTTTTCTTTTTCGGTTTCGGTTACATTTGCGTTTACCGTTGAAACTGACAATCCGTAAACCATAACCAGTGCTAAAACAAACAATACTTTTTTCATCTTTTTTCTTTTTTGAGTTATACAAATAAATTAATACTACGCTTTCATTCTCTATTCAGGTTCAATTATAAGAACATTCTTTAATATGACCAAGTAAATATTAATATTTTTTTATCTTTTATTCTTGTATTGTTTGTGTTTTGTTGAAAATCAATAAAATACAGAAAACAATAAAATCGGTTTTAAAATCCAAGCCTGCCGACTGCCTCTGGCGAAATCAAACTTTCAAATTCTTCGTTCGAAAGGAGGTTAAGCTTCAGCGCGGCTTTTTTTACCGTAATTTTTTCGTTAGCTGCTGTTTTTATTATGCGACTTGCATTTTCATACCCAGTTTTTGAAATCAGAGCTGTAACCGTTGCCGTGGAATTTTCCACCTGCTTCTTACAAACGTTTTCATTGGCGGTAATTCCTGAAATGCAATGTTTCCTGAATATAGCGCAGGCGTTATTCAATAAAGATATGTTTTCAAGGAAAGCATGGGCAACAAGCGGCATCATCTGGTTCAGTTCCAGATTGCCGGCACTGCATGCACAGGTAATTGTTTGATCATTTCCCGTTACCAGCAAAGCTGTTTGTGCAACGGCTTCGGGAATAACCGGATTCACTTTGCCGGGCATGATGGAAGAGCCGGCTTGTTTTTGGGGGAGGTTTATTTCTCTCAGACCTGCATCAGGTCCACTCGAAAGCAGCCGTAAATCGTTGCTGATTTTATACAGGTTTGATGCACAAGCTTTCAAAATTCCGGAGACTTCCACAAAAACATCGGTATTTTGTGTTCCGTCAATCAGGTTTTCGCTGCGGGCCAGGCCAATGTTGGTGTTCTCACGTAGCCGGTCAACTACTTTAAAGATGTATTGTCTTGGTGCTCCCAGGCCTGTTCCAATGGCTGTCCCACCCAGATTAACTACCCGCAGCCGTTCCTCGCATTTGTAAATCCGCCACCGGTCGCGGTTGAAGGCCTCTGCATAGGCGCTCATTTCACGGCCCAAAGTTGTTAACACGGCATCCTGCAATTGGGTACGGCCAATTTTTACGATGTGGGCAAATTCCTTCTCTTTTTGCTGAAAAGCTTCCTGTAGCTCCAGTACATTTTGCTCCAGTAGTCTCAACAACCTGATTGCAGCAACTTTTAAGGCGGTGGGGTAGGTATCGTTGGTTGACTGGTGCAGGTTGACATCGTCGAGCGGGGATATAAGTTCATAATTCCCGGGTTTTTCGCCCATAATTTGAAGCGCCCGGTTGGCAATCACTTCGTTCACGTTCATGTTGGTTGAAGTTCCGGCTCCTCCCTGCAGGGCATCCACAATGATGTGTTCACTGAGCAGTCCCCGGCTCATTTCGAAGCAGGCTTTTTCAATTGCGCCGGCTTTTTCGGGGTTTTCTTTCCAAAAACCAAGCTGAATGTTTGTTTGGACACAGGCCAGTTTTACTTCGCCATAAGCTTTAATTAGTTCGGGATGAACCGGTTTGCCTGAAAGCGGAAAGTTTTCCACTGCACGGGCAGTATGGATTCCCCACAATACGTCTGTGGGAATTTGTTTTTTTCCGAGAAGGTCGTTTTCGATTCTGTAATCCATAGTTAAGCGATTTTTCCCTTTTTCAAATCAGAAACAGGGAAAATCATATCGTAGTCATTCCAGTTCAGGTTACCATCTATGATTTCGAATTGTTTAAACCTTTCTTTATCCATATATTTTTTGATAGCCGGATGATGAGATCTCTTAATAAAAGGTTCAAAATCAACAATCTGTTGGCTGTTGTCACTAAATCTGATTTTGACTTTATAATCCTGAATCAGTTCGGCATTTTTTACGGACAAGTTTATTTGATAATCAACAACTGGCTCTTCTACAATTTTCATAATTACTTATTTTATTTTTTTTGTAATTCTTCCAAAATTAAGAAACCTTTTGAAAATTAACAATACACATCATCACGACCTGCTTCCACACGTTTTACGAGTTTTTCGGCACGTTGCCTGGCTAAGCCATCCATGCCGGCAATGGTTTCTCTGATGAGGTTGTTGCCAACTTCAGCAGTTTCGGGCGAAGCATAATTCTGCAGGTATTCCTTAAATGATGACAACGCATTCGGTGCGCAGTGCAGTTTAATGTCGCCGGGTTTAGCCAAATCCATGAAATCCTGTCCGGTTCTGCCGAGCCGGTAACAGGCCGTGCAAAACGACGGGATGTAACCCATGGATGCCACATCGCGAATGACTTCATCAAGCGGGCGGTGGTCGCCCAGGCTGAATTGGCCTGATGGGTCGTCTTCATCTTCTTCATGCTCGTAACCGCCCGGATTGGTGCGACTTCCGGCTGAAATCTGGCTTACGCCCAGTGCAAAAGTTTCGCGGCGCATTTGGGCTGTTTCGCGCGTTGACATGATGATGCCGGTGTAAGGAACTGCCAGGCGCAATATGGCCACAATTTTCCGGAAGTCGATGTCGGAAACCGGAAACGGCGGATGAGCAGCCAAATTACTTCCGGTGGCCGGTTCCAGGCGCGGAACACTGATGGTGTGCGGTCCAACACCAAATTTTTCTTCCAGTTCGCGAATGTGCTGCATCATGGCCAGAATTTCAAAACGGTAATCGAATAAGCCAAAAAGCACGCCAATTCCCACATCGTCGATACCCGCGTCCATTGCCCGGTGCAGCGACCAGGCGCGCCAGTTGTAGTCGCGTTTTTTACCGCCAAGGTGCACTTTTAAGTAGGTTTCGCGGTGGTATGTTTCCTGGAAAATCTGATAGGTGCCAATCTGAGCTTCCTTTAATTGTATGAATTCTTCGGTTGACAGGGGGGCAATATTTACATTCACCCGTCGTATTTCTCCGTGTTCCGATTTTACACTATAAACCGATTTTACCGAATCCAGAACATACTGAAACCCCTGTTTTGGATACGATTCGCCTGCCACAAGCAAAATGCGCTTATGTCCCTTATTGATAAGGATTTCCACTTCGTGGGCAATCTGTTCCTGTGTGAGTGTACTTCGCACAATGTCTTTGTTAGTTGCCCGAAAAGCACAATACAAACATTCGTTGGAACACAGATTTGAAATGTAAAGTGGTGCAAACAGAACCAGGCGTTTCCCGTAAATGGTTTCCTTGACCTGGTTGGCGGTATTGAACAGTTCACCCAGAAGTTCAGGGTCGCTGATGCCGGTAAGTACTGCCACATCATCCATGTCGAGGCCCTTCATTTCGGCAGCTTTGGCCAAAACTTCCCTTACCTGCTCACTGTCGGCAGTTTTGTGGGCATTAAGAACATCCCACACTTTTTGTTCGTTTATAAAATCGGCTTCTACATTATACATGGTATCTAAATTTTGCTGTGATTGTTATTTATTGTTCTAAAGTTGCCAGTTAAAGTCAATTTTTACTCTGTTTTGCCAGACCCGATTTAACTGAAATGCCTTTAATGCGACCCAGTTTTCCGGTCAGTTCTCCCAACTCGTCGGTAGTAGCATCAATTACGAGTGTAATCACCGAGGTACTGCCTTTGGCATGAGGCAGTCCGGTGCGTGCCAAAATTATTCCGGAGTATTCGCTTAGAATTTCATTTACCACACCCGAGCATTTTTCACGGTCTTCTACAATAATACCCACAAATCCAAGGCGTTTCATTTTTTATGTTTTTGCTGCGGAAAGATAAAGGAAGGGAAATTAAAAAAATGATAAAGTCAGAACTTTACCTTTGCCTTTCCCTAAGGTCAGCTTTGCCTTCCTGCAGGATTTGGTTTCAAAAGTAAAAGTTTCTTTTTTATAAAAAGAGGATAAATGACTGATTTTTATATGTTGTTAAATATGTTTTTGAATGCGTGAACAGCTATCACAACTAATAAAATGGCTGATGCTGTGAGCGCTGCAATAACGATTTCATTGTTGAGTTGCCATTGTTTTACAGCAATTGCCATCAGCGCCCAAATACCAACCACTGCCGCTTCGCGCATGTTACGGGTTTTTATCAGTATCAGATAAATAGCGGTTGCTGCAATAATCATTAAAATGGCCCAAACCTGTTCCGGAAGAAACCCGCCATCCCAACCGAGACTTACCAGAAATACCGAAATGTTGGCCACTGCTGCAACAATTATCCAGCCGAGGTAAATTGAGATTGGCCACCATACAAAGGCAATAATTCGAAAAGGCGCGCTCCATTTTTCAAGTCGTAACCGGATGGTTAATTGAATAAGTGAAAAAAGCAAAATAAGTATCAGCAAAGCGGAGAGGCCCATTTGCTGATTAAGCCAGGCAACTATCCACAAGCCGTTAGCAAAATTTCCAAGTGCTAACCACCATCCGGTTTGTTTAAGTTCCCGGTCCTCTTTTCGTTTGAACCAGGCAACCCACTGATAGGCCACAAACAGAATTAGCAGCAAATAAATGATTCCCCAGATGGCAAACGCATACCCTGCCGGGGTGAACAGCGTTTCATATTTTGCACTGACTTCACCCACTGTGGTTCCGTTAAATACCTCGCTCCCCTGAAGGGAATTCATTATCAATGCAAAAATCAGTGTGATTGTATTGATGAGAAGGAAGCTGATTCGTTTCATATTTTTGTTTTTTAAGTCTGTTAAAATAACCAGAATAATTGATTTTTTAATTGAACCTGTATAAAAAATTCTGATGAAAGTAAGTATTTTTACGTCCATGGATTTGAGCAATATTTTACCTAAAACAGAATTTACCCTTGAGGAGCTGACATTTCTTCTAAGTCTGAAGGGGGAAGAACGACAGGAGTTTTGGAGAAAATCTGCTGATGTTAAAAAAGCCGTTGTGGGGTCCAGTGTCTTTTTTCGCGGGTTGGTAGAGTTTTCCAACATCTGCTCAAAGGATTGTCTGTATTGCGGCATTCGTAAAAGCAATAAAAATGTAGTTCGCTATAATGCCACTGACGAAGAGATTTTGGAGGCCTGCCGGTTTGCGTGGGAAAACCGTTTTGGTTCGGTGGTTTTGCAGTCGGGTGAGCTGGAATCAAAAGCTTTTGTGAAAAGGGTTGACAACCTGCTAAAAAAAATAAAACAGCTTTCCAATAACGAACTTGGAATTACATTGAGCTGTGGGGAGCAATCGCGTGAAACCTACCAACGCTGGTTTGAGAGTGGTGCACACCGCTACTTATTGCGCATAGAAGCCTCAAACCGGGAACTGTATTATAAAATTCACCCCGACACACCCAGGCATTCTTTTGAAAGAAGAATAGAGGCACTGCAGTTTTTGAGGGAAACCGGTTACCAGGTGGGAACTGGTGTAATGATTGGCCTGCCTTTTCAAACTTTGGATGATTTGGCCGGTGACCTGCTGTTTTTTAAAGAACTCGATATTGATATGTGTGGCATGGGGCCATACATCGAACATGAACATACTCCGCTTTATCAGTTCAGGTATATGCTGAAATCCAAACAGGAGCGTTTTTACCTGGCCCTGAACATGATTGCTGCACTTCGCCTGCTCATGCCCGATATTAATATTGCTGCGGCTACTGCTTTACAGGCCATCGATCCCGTGGGGCGGGAAAAAGCACTGACGATTGGCGCCAACATAATTATGCCCAACCTTACGCCCTGCGAATACCGTAAAGAATACTTGCTTTATGAAGATAAGCCTTGTTTGGATGAAGACGCTGAATTGTGCCGGAACTGCCTCGAAGCCCGGATAGAAATGGCCGGCAGTGAAATTGGATACGGCGAGTGGGGCGATTCAAAACATTTTTTTAGGAGAAAATAGATTATTTGTTCCGGTGTGCTTTCCACCAGATAAAAAATCCGCTTAACAAAACCATTATCAGACAAAGGCCTGCCAGCGGCACAATCAGAATGTAAAACGGGCCAATCAGGTGTTCGAAAATCCGGCCGGTGTGCACTTCCAGCGAGACATTCCAAAGCGACATGGGCGATTTTTTGCGGATTTCCTCCGGCATTTCAGGAAACGGTTTTTGGGAAAGTGGCAGCGCGCCGCGGTTGTAATCGAACCACCAGGCATCTTCCCCGGCTTCCACAAAGCCGGCTGCCATATTGGCGCCAATGGGATTGCCCACTCCTCCCGCCCGTTGATGAGGTGCACCGGTAAAAAAATCGGAAATGAGACCGGTTTCCAGGTCCCACAAATACAGTCCGTTGAACGAACCAGTCAGGTATTTCAATTCGCCCACCGGTTTGAAAACATTCAATCCCATTACACTCACCGGTGGTTGGGGAATTATGGATTGCAAATTTCCGGAAAGGGTTTCATCAACAGCATAAAAACCTTCTGAAGTGGAAAAAATATACCGTTTCAGAGTTTCATCCCATTCCACGCGACGCAGTTTATCGAACCACGGATTGGGACTGTCGGGATGCGTGCCCGGAATTATACCTACTTTTTTGTTGGCGATGGGAATAAGTAACGGCGGCCGCAGATGAATGCCTGCCAGGGTATTGATAATGAGAAATGCCACAAAAATGTACCCCACCACGTTGTGCCATCGCAAATTGGTTCGAAATGTAGAGGCGAGTTTTTTTACCGGTTTTTTCTTTCTTTTTTGCCGTTTGATGATTTTCGGGAAAAAGAAATGCAGCAGGCCGGTAACGGAAAGTACAATGGTTACCACACCCAACAAATCCACAATCAGTTTTCCTGTAAGGCCAAACAGTTCACCGCTGTGTAGTTCCCACAGTGTGTTGAACAGTCCGGTTTTTCGTTCGTAACCAACCGGTTCGGGAAGCTGAACAGTCTCAAAAACTACTCCGTCAGCCGATTTGAGCAGGTAATGACGGGTAAGCACCAAAAGCGTATCGCTCTTTAGGTTCAGGTCGGCAATTCGTTCCTGTTTCACCGGCAGGTCGATTTTTTGCCATTTATCTGTCTCAGCAATGTTCCGTCGGTAAAGGCCAAAATGCGTTCCGGCAAACAGGGTGTTTTTGAACTGAACAACAGAATAGACCTTCCGCCCGTCGATTCCTTTGGGAAAGCCCTGGTTGAAATCTGTAAATTTCTCCAGGTTTTCTGTTGTCTCCCAGATACCGATATTCCCAAAAATCAGAAGCGAATTATTATCCAACGGAAGATAACCTCTTATTGCAGCAAGGTTCCAGCTTTCATGCCTGTAATTGGAAGGAAGCAGGTTTCTTGAAACATCAACAGAGGAAAACGTCTGCCGGTGGTTTAGAATTATGCCGGAGGTGGCAAACAAAATAGCAAAAAAGGCGATAACGACGCCCGGCCACTTGTGCAGTTTCCTGAAAATTTTGATGGATTTTTTCAATATCTAATTCTCCAGAAATGTAGGTGTTACCGATAACATAATATATCCCCAATGTTGCCCTGCGGTATGGTCACCGCCTTTGAGCAGTTCCATACTTTCGCCTGCAAACATAACCGACCAACCTGCGCTGATTATCGCATTGGGCTGAACGGCATAAGAAATATCCAAATCCAACTCGGTCCCCAAATAATTTTTAGCATCTGCCGAAATTTTCCCTGCCGAAGCGAAATAGTGCAGATGTCCGTTAAACCCGAATTTATCTTTTTTATACCCGTATTTAAGGTAAACATCGTTCAGTCCAACCGAATTGATGTGGTTTCCTACATAAAAATAATCCATGAAACCGTTGAATTTATGGTTGGTTCCGTAGAACGGATTAAAGGCATAAACTTTGTCGTTTTTGTCGTAACTGTTTCCTGACAGGTGTTCAAAGCCTATCGTTATTCCGTTTTTTAACGAAGCTTCCAGCAGGAAATTCATTGCGTTGATGTCATTATCTGAAACATGTTTTCCGGTTTGAAGGAAGAGGTTTGCAGCCAGCGAAACATCTTCAAATGAATGGGCTACCCTTCCGCCAAGGGTCTGGCTGTATCGGTTTTCCTGTTTCTGTGCCGAAATGAAAACCGGAACCCCGTTGTTTAAAAACAACAAACTCAACCCGGTTTTTTCCCAGCTTTTGTTGAACCACAAAAACTGCATGTCCTTGTAAGCATCGGGTCCGTTGTAAAAGTTGTTGGTTACATCAGCATTTTCGTGATGGGCAATTCCCAGGTGAAGCTTAAAGCCCTGTTCAAGTTTTACTAAAGCCAAATCGTGCGAGCGCGCCTGGTGCGCCCAGCCAACGTTTCCAAAAATGCGGGAATCGTCGTACACCAGTTCCTGACGTCCTGCCTTTAGTGAAATATTTTCTGCCAGTTTGATTTCTGCCCAGGCTTCGTGTACCGATATGGCGTAATCTTCATTGGTAACCAGTTGCGGCTGACTTCCCCAGTAGCGCACATCCTGCAAAACCAGTTTGGTTTTAACCGCCTCTGTGGAAAAAATGGCATTCAGTCGGGTGCGCTGGGCTGTTGCGGTTGACATCTGTTGGTCTTCAGCTGCCAGCGATTTATATCCCCGGCTGAATTCGGTACGGGGTCTGAATTCAGCAGATAGTGAAAATTGCGCATGAACTTCCGGCAGGAAAAAAAGCATTCCCGCCAGAAGGGTTAAAAAAGCATTTCGTCTCATTTTTTTTCTTTTTTGAAGAAATTAATTCGTTAACTGAACATCCCAGGATGCTTCTCTGGCTTCGGCTTCTTCCAGCCATTTGGGAACAATGGTTTCCAGAAATTCCTGTTTTTCGGCGTTTAGCTTATCCATGTCGAGCCCGATAAATTCCTGTGCTTTTGCTTTGGTCGAAATGTCAGGATACGGAATTTCTTCATTATGGCCCAGTTGCGCGAGTAGCCGTGCCAGTTTTATCCGGGTTTCCTGAGCAATGGTAATTCCGCTGGCCACCGTCCGGCTCGATTCTACCGGCGAGTGGAACGATCCACCGTGGCTTGCTGCCACATAATCCCATCTCCATTGGGCATGACGGATTCCCATAAGAATGTCGTTCATTTGCTCTTCTGTTGCTCCCAGCTCCCATGCCATTTTTGCTTCTACGTGTGCCCTAACCAGTTGTTTCTCCAGTTCGTGGCGATTTTCAATAATGCGGTCCTGCCGCTCATAAACATCCTGTACCAGTTGAAGCGCTTCTTCGCGGTGGCAAACCTGGCACGAATTGGCAATGTTGTTCAGCGGCGACTGCATTTTATGGTCGGTGAATTTTTGCCCGCCCTCGCTCATGTAAGGCATGTGGCAGTCGGCGCAGGAAACGCCGCGCTGAGCGTGTACTCCGGTCATATAAACTTCGTAATCGGGGTGCTGAGCTTTTAACATGGGTGCCTTGCTAACGGCATGTGTCCAGTCGCTGAACTCTATGTTGTCATAATACTCTTCCATTGCTTCTGCGGTAAATCCGTTATCCCACGGGAATGTCAGGTAATTGGCGCCTTCCACCACTTTTTTGTTGAAATAATACTCCACATGGCATTGTGCGCAAACCAAACTTCTCATTTCCTGATAACTGGCTTTGGCAATGTCTTTTCCGCGGCGTTCAAAAGCTTCGACAAGGGCCGGACGAGAAATTCGCAGATTCATTGTTTTTTCGTCGTGGCAGTCGGCACAGCCTATCGGGTTAACAATTTCAGGACCTAACCGGGCCCAGGCGCCGGTGTAAAATTCGGCTACACCTTCCTTCTCCATAATTCTTGGAACATCCGGGCTTTTGCACGTCCAGCAGGTGGTTGGTTGTAACCCTTCATTTGGCGTTTTGGGACCTCCGGTTCGCAGTGTGTTATACACATCGGTGACGGCGTAGTAATGCCCGCGCCCCTGTTTGTAGTCTCTCGAAAAGGCATAACCTGCCCACAAAACGACCATTTCAGGCACTTCATCAAGCATATCGATCATTACACTTCCATGATATTTACTTCTGAAAGATGTGTCGGCAGTGCCGTAATACGACTGAAACTGACGGGGAAAATTCTCTCCCCACACTTCGTTTCGTGGTTCATATAGTTGAATATCAGTCTGCGGAACGCTAACAAAGGTGGCTTCCATACGGCGTTCAACAATGGTTGAGGCCAGCAGGCCTAAAAGAAAAACCACAACAATGGTGGCAAAAAACAGTACCCATGCCAGCCACGGGCGCTTTTCGGTTATTCTCATTTTGTTATTCATTTCTGTTGATTTTAGTTATTTAAATATTTTCTTATCCATTCAGGTATTGGGTTTTGGGGCAGCGGAACACGGGCGTTGGGCACGCTCGAAAGACTGTTTACCCTGCCATGCGGTACTTCGCGGTGGCACTCCCAGCATTTCCGATCGGTGCGGTGACCATGGTGCCCATCTATGGTGGCTGTTAGTTTGGGATCGACCAAAAGTTGGGAATGACATCTGATGCAGTTTTGATGTACCGCTTTCGACCCCTCCTCTTTTATAAATATAACCTGTGGCTCATTTCTCAGGGTGAAAATGGTAGCATGCCGCATGCCGTCTTTTGCTTTGAAAAAGTAATGATTAAATACATTGTTGTGGGGGACATGGCAATCGTTGCAATTGGTCCACTCGCGGTGTGAACTGTGTGCCCATGTAGCATACTGTGGCGCCATAATGTGGCAGTTGGTGCAGGTAGCCGGATCATCTGACAAATAGGAGTGGGCTTTTGAGATGTAAATGGTAAAAAGACCAAGCCCAATAAATATGGCGGAGGCTATCAAAACCGGAAACCTCCATTTTGGCGGTGGAAGAAACTTTTTTATCATAGTTCAGTATTGGTTGAATACTCCAAATATTATTCTTTTATTACTCTTAGGTTGTAATTGATGTTACATTTCTGCGAAAAAAGTGATTCTTTCCAGAGTTATTTAAAATGAAAATAAATAAGGTGGGGTTTCCAATTAATTCCTGTATGTATTCGAATTTCGATTATTTTTAAGGCCGGAAAAGCTTTATCAATCGACTTTAACAAAAACCGAACTGATTATGAAACATATTGTTGCTATTCTGTTCATCTTTACCTCTTCTTATGCATTCTCACAAGGTTTTATTACAACGAAAGATATAAAAGTTGATTTCACCGGTTTTGTGAGGAACGATTTCATTTTGGATACACGAAAGAATGTGGATGCCTGTGACCACTTACTGGAGTTTTTTCCTCAAAAACCTGAATTTGATTCCAATGGAGAAGACCTGAACGCCCGGGCCAGTGCTCATTTTCTGAATACCTTTTCCAGAATTGGCACCCGGTTTTCAGGTCTTGAGCTGGGAAAAGCAAAAGTGAGCGGATACATTGAGTTCGATTTTACCGGAGGAAGCCTTACGCCTACACTGCGTTTAAGGCATGCAAATACCCAGTTTGTATGGCCTTCTTCCAAATTACTGGTTGGGCGCGCCTGGCATCCCACCTTTATTGAAAAGGTTTATCCTTCGGTACTGAACGAGAACACAGGCCTTCCTTTTCAGGTGTTTAACCGCAGTCCGCAACTGAGGTTTACCAAAAGCATGTCTGATAATTTTGAATTTATTACCGCTGCTGTTTATCAGTACGATTACAGCAACTCCGGACCTGACGGTAAAAATTACAAATACCAGCGAAATGCGGTAATTCCAAACCTGCATGCACAGGTTCAGTATTTTAACGAAAACTGGGTTTTGGGTGCTGCCCTCGACTGGAAAACCATACAACCCCGAACATCAACCACCGGAACAAGCGGTACTTTTAAAACGAGTGAAAAATTAAGCACATGGGCAGCATTGGCGTATATGAAATTTACGAAGGAGAAATTTGAGTTGAAAGCAAAATCGATGTACGGGCAAAACATGTGCGAAAGCCTGCTTCCCGGTGGCTATGCCGTTGCAACCGTAAATGCCTCTACCGGCGCCGAAACTTACACACCTTTTAATCATATTTACAACTGGGTAAACTTTACCTATGGTGCCGAATGGAAACTTGGATTTTTTGCCGGTTACCTGAAAAATATGGGTACAGCCGAAAATCCGGTTGGTCCACTTTATGGAATGGCAACCGACATTGATTTTATTTACAAGCTGTCGCCCCAGTTGATTTATACGTACCGGAATTTTATGTTTGGGTGGGAGCTTAGCATAACTACTGCTGCTTACGGAGCGAATGATTATACCGACTTTGCCAGGGTGAAAGCTACTGAAAACGTAACAAATTTCAGAAATATGCTGTCAATTGCTTACAATTTTTAAATTTCCTTTTATTTTTGCTTGAAAATTGCATGAAAATTCAGCCTGATGTCATTTTCAGTCTGCTTTTTTATTAAAAAATCGACAGGTATGGCTTATGAAATTTCAGTTTTTCTTGAGAATAAAATTGCTCATTTCGAGAAAATTACCCGTGTGTTAAAATCGGAGCAGATAAATATCCGATCGCTAAACCTTACTAACATTTTACATGGCTGGGGCGTACTTAACCTGCTGGTTGACCAGCCGGAAAAAGCTTATCAGGCACTGGCCGATCAGGGTAATTCGGTAGCATTGCGCGAGGTAATTGCCCTTGAAATGAAAGATGAGGCCGGCGGACTGGACGAATTGCTTGTGAAAATTGCACGGGTGGGCATTCATATTGAAAATGCCTACAGCCGGCTTATTTCACAAACCAACATGGCCATACTCATTCTCGATGTTCCGGATGTTTTGGAGGCAAGGAAATTGCTCGAACAAAACGGAATTCCAATTCTCGATGACCAAACGGTTTACGGGAAATAAAAGGCCAGACTCCCTTTCACAAAAAGCAAAGCAAAAAAATATTTTTTTGAAAAAGAAACGAATGATTTGGAACGAAAAAAAGGAATGTGCCTCGCGCGATGAAATGGCTGCTGTTCAAAGCGAACGGCTTACCCAGACGGTGCGGCGCATTTACCACAATGTACCCGGATACCGTGCTAAAATGCAGGAAAAGGGTCTGCTTCCGGGCGATATTCAATTGGCAGAAGATTTAAGCAAACTGCCTTTTACCAATAAATCGGATTTGCGCGACAATTACCCGTTTGGTATGTTTACCGTACCCATGAGTGAGATTGTGCGGGTGCATGCCAGCTCGGGAACTACCGGAAAACCAACCGTTGTGGGCTATACCCGCAACGATTTGCAAATGTGGTCCGAAGTGGTGACCCGCACCCTTTGCATGGCCGGAGTTCACAGAAACGATATCGTGCAGGTAGCTTACGGCTACGGCTTGTTTACCGGTGGCCTCGGGTTGCATTACGGAACTGAAAACCTGGGAGCTACGGTAATCCCCATTTCGGGGGGAAATACAAAAAAACAAATTCAGCTGATGCAGGATTTCGGTACGTCGGTTATTGCCTGTACACCTTCGTATGCGCTGTTTTTAGCCGAAGTAATGCAGGAAATGGGAATCGAACCCGACTCGCTGAATCTTCGGATTGGTATTTTTGGCGCCGAACCCTGGAGTGAAAACATGCGCCGGGAAATTGAAGCGAAACTGAAACTGAAAGCCATCGATATATACGGACTGAGCGAAGTGGTTGGGCCGGGCGTTTCCTGCGAGTGCGAACAACAGGCCGGGATGCACATCAACGAAGACCATTTTATTCCTGAAATTATTGACCCGGAAACGCTGGAACCGCTTCCTGCCGGCGAACTGGGTGAACTGGTTTTTTCCACGGTAACCAAAGAGGGGATTCCCATTTTGCGCTACCGCACGCGTGACCTCACCCGGCTGAACTACGAAAAATGCGCCTGTGGCCGCACCCTGGTACGCATGGAAAAATGCACCGGCCGTTCCGACGATATGCTCATTATTCGCGGCGTGAATGTGTTCCCGTCGCAAATTGAAAGCGTACTGCTGGAAATGAGCGAAACCGAACCGCACTACCTGCTTATTGTGGAGCGCGAAGGTTCGCTTGATGTGCTGAAACTGCTTGTGGAAGTTCAGGAGCAGTTTTTCTCCGATGAAATTCGCGAACTGGAGGCGTTGCGAAAAAAAATTACAGTAAATATTCAGGGTACACTGGGTGTTTCGGTGGATGTGAAACTGGTGGAACCGAAAACCATTGAACGTACGGCAGGCAAGGCCAAACGGGTAATCGACAACAGAAAAATCTGAAAAATATGAAAGCAAAACAAGTTTCGGTATTTCTTGAAAATAAATCGGGCAGACTGAACGAAGTAGCTCAGATTTTGGGTGAGGCAGGAATAAATATTTCAGCTTTTACGGTAGCCGATACATCTGATTTCGGGGTTTTACGCCTGATTGTTTCTGATCCGGAAAAAGCTTGCGATGTGCTGAAAGAAAATCATTTTTCGGTGCGAACAACCGATGTGGTTCTGGTAAAAAGTGCTAACCGGCCGGGAGCATTGTCGCGCTTGTTGCAAATTTTGAACAATGGAGGTGTTTTTATCGAATATCTCTATGCTTTTTCAATGAACGACGATAAGGCAGTGTTTGTAATAAGGCCCACAAATCTTGAAAAATGTATCAGCATACTTGAAAATCAAAAAGACGAACTTTTGGAAACCGGATCTGATTACCAGATGTAAATCTTTAGCTGTTTTTTGTTGAAAAAGAGCATTGTCCCTGCCGTGTCGGCATACAGGCTTTTGGGCAGTGAAGTATTAAATTCAGAATGTGTATATTTGAAATCAATTTATAAAGAAGGAATGAAACAAATAGCTGTACAGGGAATTGTCGGGTCTTTTCATGAAGATGCGGCGCTGAAATATTTCAACGAAAAAATTAAAATTATTGAGTGTAAGTCGTTTACAAGTGTTTGCGACCTGGTGGATGCAGATAAGGTGGACTATGCCGTAATGGCCATAGAAAATTCCATTGCCGGAAGTTTGCTGAAGAATTACCAGTTAATCCGTGATTATCATTTGAGGATTACCGGTGAAATTTACCTGCACATCCAAATGAACCTGATGGCCGTTCCCGGTGTAAAACCAGCCGATATTACGGATATTTATTCTCATCCCATAGCTTTACAGCAGTGTATGGAATACCTCGAAAAATATTTTCCGAATGTGGAACTGCACGAGGGGATCGATACTGCCGGGGCTGCCAAGTTTATTTCAGAAACCCGCCCGTTAAATGCAGCTGCCATTGGCAACCTGCGTTCGGCCGATTTATACAAGCTCGAAGTTCTTGAAACCGGTGTAGAAACCAACAAAAAGAACTATACCCGGTTTCTTATTCTGGCTAAACATGGCATTCCCACCGAAAAAGCCAACAAAGCATCGTTGTGTTTTGAGGTTGGCCATTTTTATGGCTCGCTGGCCAGGGTGCTCAATGTTTTTGCCGAAAATGAGATCAATTTAACTAAGATTCAATCGGTTCCAATAATCGGAAAACCCAACGAATATACTTTTCATGTGGATGTCGAGTGGGAGGAGCTTGAAAATTATGAAAAGGCAATTCACCAGGTGTTGAAAAGTGTTTCGAGCCTGGCTATTCTGGGAGAATACGAAAGAGGAGAAACTTCAATAAGCAATGGAAATTAACCGGGAATATACTTTTTTGAAATAAATTATATAGCTCGAATACTGTAAATTAAAAGATATGAACAAAATTGCAATTTTCTTTGGTCCGCTCGACGGAGCCGTTCACAAAGTGGCTGAAAAAATAAAAGAAGCCATTGGGGAAGAGAAAGTGGTGATGGTGCCGGTGCAGGATGCCACTGTGGCTGATTTGGAAAAATACGATAAAATTATTTTCGGACTTTCCACCGTTGGTAAGGAAACCTGGCATGCCAAATACAATAACAACGACTGGGCTAAATTTTTACCCGAAATTTCGAAAACCCGGTACGAAGGGAAAAACCTGGCCATTTTTGGTTTGGGCGATCATGTTACCTATGCGGCCACATTTGTCGATCATATTGGGCTGCTCGCTCGCGAACTGATGAAAAACGGAGCAAAACTGGTTGGGCAGGTTTCGACTGATGGTTATGAATTCGACGATTCGGAAGCCATAATCGACGGCAAATTTTTAGGGTTACCTGTGGATGAGGATTTTGAACCGGAAATGACCGACGAAAGAGTGAAAAACTGGGTGGAACTGCTTCGTCCACATTTCGGATTTTGATCTTTTTGCATTTCTTCTTTTATTGACTGTTACCTGAGCAGTCACAAATTTTTTTTTTTAATCTGATATGGAAGCCTGTCTTTACCGGAAAATGTACTTCTTATGAAAAATTCGCCAATTAGTAGAGAGACTGTTGATGAAAAGATAAGGGAACTTCGGATTGCCGACGCGGGTAAAGCGTCCATTCGTGAAATAGTAGCGCTGGTAAACCTGGTGGAGGAGGAAACCGGCCAAAAATATGTGCGCATGGAAATGGGCGTTCCTGGCTTACCGCCGGCACAGGTTGGAGTGGAGGCTGAAATTGAAGCGTTACAGCGGGGTGTGGCGGCCATCTATCCCATGGTTGATGGAATAAAACCACTGAAAGAGGAGGCGTCGCGCTTTGTGAAAAATTTCCTCAACATCGAAGTTTTTCCCAAAGGTTGCATTCCGACCGTTGGTTCCATGCAGGGAACGTATGCTTCTTTTATGGCTGCGGCCAATGCCACTGTTGGGAAAGACACCACGCTGTTTATCGACCCGGGGTTTCCGGTGCAAAAACAGCAAATGATGGTGCTGGGGCAGAAATTCGAAACCTTTGACGTGTTTAACTTCAGGGGAGAAAAACTGAGGGCCAAACTGGAAGAGTTTCTTTCCAAAGGAAATATCTGTTCCATTGTTTATTCCAATCCGAATAATCCCACCTGGATTTGTTTTACCGACGAAGAATTGCAGATTATCGGCGATTTGGCCAACAAATACGATGTGATTGTAATGGAAGACCTGGCTTACTTCGGCATGGATTTCCGGCAGGATTTTTCGAAACCCGGCCAGCCGCCTTATCAGCCAACGGTTGCAAAATACACCAACAATTACATATTGTTTATTTCCAGTTCCAAAATATTTTCGTATGCCGGCCAGCGGTGCGGTCTGATGGTAATTTCCGATGTTCTTTTTAAACGCGATTACCCGGCGTTGCAAAAACGGTTTGGAGGAACTGATTTTGGCAGTACCATCACATTGCGATTACTTTACGCACTTTCGTCAGGTACCAGCCATTCTGCACAGTGGGCACTTGCCGCTATGTTGAAAGCCGCCAACGAAGGCCGTTTTAATTTTGTGGAAGAAGTGAAGGAGTATGGTGAGAAAGCCAAAGTAATGAAAAAACTTTTCCTCGAAAACGGATTCGATATAGTTTACAAAAAAGACATAGACCTGCCCGTTGCCGACGGATTCTATTTCACCATATCGTACCCGGTAATGACAGGAAACCAACTGGTTGCAAACCTTCTTTATTATGGAATCAGCGCCATTGCACTCGACAATACAGGAAGCAACGAGGAGGGTATCCGTGCCTGTGTTTCGTTTGTGAAACGCGAACAGTTTGCTGATTTGGAACACCGGTTAAAATTATTCAACGCCCATTTTTCTGAAAATAACTGAGGGAGGAAGAGGATGGATCAACAGAAAGTTCTTTTAAGGTATAATGTCACACTCAAATTGCTTCAAAACCTTAGCCTTAAAAGTAAACCAACTGTTCTGAAAAAAGGAGAATCTTTTATTGACTATGGTGAAAAAACACAGAAAATTGGCATTTTGATAAGTGGTCTGCTTTATTCCACCTACGTTGCCGAAAGTGGTACAGAATGGGTTTCGCGGTTTTTTTTTCCTCCCAATAATTTTATTGTGAGCAATCACCGAAGCTTTTATCTGGGAAAAAACTCCAGCGAATCCATCCGGGCATACGAAGACTCAGAATTAATTTACATAGCCAAAGAGGAGTTCAAATATTTACTCGATAATAATTCCGGATTCGAGCGTACCGTCAGGATACTTGCCGAAGAAAGTTATGTGCAGGCCCTGGAGCGAATCCACTCGTTTCAGTCGCTGAATGCCGAACAGCGAATTCGTAAATTTTTTGATGAATACCCTGAATTGGGAAAAAAACTGCAACGCCAGCACATTGCCTCCTATTTGGGTATTCACCGCAACATTCTTACCCGGTTTCTTTATAAAATCTGATAAAGCAACATTAGTTGCATAGTTTCCGCCGGTTAAAAAATAGTTTTGCAAACCGGATTCAAATTTTAACCGGAACAGAGGAAAAACTAACAATTTATTAGTGGATTTTTTAATTGGTTTAAAGATTTAAATCTTCGGAAGGTTTATTGGAATAACCTGATTTTTATGGTGTTTTTAAATGGAAAAGGTTGTTAATTTTAGCAGAAAATTTGATAAAATATGGCAAAAGTAAGAGGAGCTGTCGTAGTTGACAAAGAAGGTTGCAAAGGTTGTGAGCTTTGTGTGGAAGCCTGTCCTGAAGACGTTTTGGCTTTGAATAAGGAAGTAAACAGTCGCGGTTATCATTATTCATATATGAAAAATCCCGAGGCCTGTATTGGTTGCGCCAACTGCGGCGTGGTTTGTCCTGATACCTGTATTACGATTTACCGGGTCAGAATTTAAGGACGTAATAGCAGAATCAGATTAACTTCCTGATTCCTTATTCCTTATTCGATATTTTTTATTTAAGAATACATTTAAGTTGAACTGATATGAATACGAACAGGATTTTTGATTTGGAAGACCGATTAATAGATTTTTCAATTGAAACCAGTGAGATTGTAGAACAATTACCATCAACCAAATTTGCAAATCATATTGGTGGTCAATTAATAAGATCGGGTAGCTCACCTGCTTTGAATTATGGAGAAGCACAATCTGCCGAGTCACCAGTTGATTTTATTCATAAATTGAAAGTAGTACTTAAGGAATTACGTGAAAGCAGAGTTTGTTTGAAAATTATAATCAGAAAACCATTATTACCCGAAGCAAGAGTGTTACCTACTTTAAATGAATGTAATGAATTGATTGCAATTTTTTTGAAAAGTATTGATACGGCGAATAAGAATAGAAGGAAATAAGGAATAAGAAATAAGAAATAAGAAATTTGGAACATAAAACTTATACAATGGGAGAACTTAGATTAATGAAGGGGAACGAGGTGCTGGCCGAGGCTGCCATCCGGTGCGGATGCGACGGCTATTTCGGCTATCCCATTACACCTCAGTCGGAAGTGATGGAAATGCTGATGGACCGCCAGCCCTGGGACGAAACCGGAATGGTGGTTTTGCAGGCCGAAAGCGAGGTGGCGGCCATTAACATGGTTTATGGCGCTGCCGGAGCTGGAAAGAAAGTGATGACTTCATCATCCAGCCCGGGCGTGAGCTTGATGTCGGAGGGTATTTCATACATAGCAGGCGCCGAGTTGCCCTGCCTGCTTGTAAACGTTCAGCGAGGCGGGCCCGGCCTTGGAACCATCCAGCCATCGCAGGCAGATTATGCTCAGGCGGTGAAAGGAGGAGGGCACGGCGATTACAAAATGATTGTGCTGGCCCCGTCGTCGGTGCAGGAAATGAACGATTTTGTGGATTTAGGCTTCGAACTGGCATTTAAATACCGCAACCCGGCCATGATTTTAACCGATGGCGCCATTGGGCAGATGATGGAAAAAGTAGAGCTTTCGGACTACAAGAAACGCTGGACTGATGAAGAAGTAATTGAAAAAAACGGCAGCTGGGCAACGGTTGGAAAACCATCGACCCGCGAACGCAATGTCATCACTTCCCTTGAACTCGATTCAGCAAAAATGGAAGTAAACAACCAGCGTTTTCAGGAAAAATACCGGAAGATGGAAGCGGAAGAGCAGCGCTACGAAGCCATTCAGTGCGACGATGCCGAATACCTTTTTGTGGCCTTTGGAACGGCTGCAAGGGTTTGTGAAAAAGCAGTGGAAATTGCACGTGAGAAAGGCATTAAAGTTGGTTTGCTCCGGCCCATTACCCTTTTCCCGTTCCCAAAAAACATTATTAAAGAACTGGCGCCAAAGGTAAAAGGCTTTTTATCGGTTGAAATGAACGCCGGTCAAATGGTGGAAGATGTAAAATTAGCAGTGTATGACGCCGGTTGTAACCAAAGGGTTGAATTTTTCGGAAGAATGGGTGGAATCATCCCATCGCCCGGTGATGTGGTGGAAGCGCTGGAACAAAAACTAATGAAGGAGGGATAATAATGGATATTAAAGAAATAATAAAACCGGAAAACCTGGTTTACAGTAAATCGAAGGTTCAGATTGACACGATTATGCACTACTGCCCGGGATGTACCCACGGGGTGGTTCATAAACTCATTTCGGAACTGATTGATGAAATGGGCCTTCAGGAAAAAACCGTTGGCGTGGCACCGGTTGGCTGTGCAGTTTTTGCTTACAACTATATAGATATCGACTGGCAGGAAGCAGCCCACGGACGGGCGCCGGCGGTAGCCACAGGAATTGTTCGCCTGAATCCCGAAAAGTTCGTATTTACCTATCAGGGCGACGGTGACCTGGCCTCCATTGGTGCGGCTGAAATCATCCATGCCTGCAACCGCGGCGAAAACATCCTGGTAGTGTTCATTAACAACGGTATCTACGGAATGACTGGCGGGCAGATGGCGCCTACTACCATCGAAAATATGGTGACCTCGACAACGCCTTGCGGACGAGATCATGAACGAAATGGATATCCGCTGAAAATGACCGATTTGGTAGCACAACTGCCGGGAACATCGTATGTTACAAGGCAGTCGGCCCAAAGCGCACCGGCAGTGCGGAAATGTAAAAGGGCACTAAAAAAAGGCATTCAGAACGTGCTCGACAAAAAAGGGACATCGTTTGTGGAAGTGGTTTCCACCTGCAACTCGGGCTGGAAAATGACACCGGTACAAGCCAACAAATGGATGGAAGAAAATATGTTTCCGTATTATCCGCTGGGCGATATGAAAGACAGTGAAAAAGGTGAACCCGTTTCAAACAATTAAAAACCAGAAGTTATGACAGAAGAAATGATAATAGCCGGTTTTGGCGGTCAGGGCGTACTTTCCATGGGAAAAATTCTCGCCTATTCAGGAATTATGGAAGACAAGGAAGTTACCTGGTTTCCCTCGTACGGGCCCGAAATGCGCGGAGGTACTGCCAATGTTACTGTTATTGTAAGCGACAACCGCATCAGCTCGCCGGTATTGCACGAATACGATACGGCCATTATTCTGAACCAGCAGAGTATGGACAAATTTGAAAAAGCGGTGAAACCGGGCGGTACATTGTTGTACGATCCCAACGGAATCGTAAATCACCCTACCCGGAAAGACATCAATATTTACAGAGTGGAAGGCACCAAAACAGCCGTTGAAATGGGCAATCCCAAAGTGTTCAACATGATTGTTTTCGGCAGTTTCCTGAAGGTGAAACCCATTCTGAAACTCGATAACGTGGAAAAAGGTTTGGAAAAATCGTTGCCCGAGCGCTACCACAAGCTCATACCGCTAAACCTGGAAGCTATTCAGAAAGGCCGGGAGATTGTGGAAACGGTGCAGGAGGTGTGAGGTAATTTAGTTCGTAACACATCATTGCCGGAGAAGGGCTTCAATTTCATGGATAAATTCTTGTGTTTTTGCTATTAGCGGTTTAACTGTTTCTTCATCAAAGTCAAAAAGATCACCATAATCACCTTTTTGCCTGTAATCGAATAGTTTGGAAAATAGTTTCCCATTTTCCTTTGAAAATTTTCCTGTTTTTACGAAATGAAGACTAAATTGTCTTCTTGCTCCATCATGTGACTGGGTTTCAATTTCATATTTTAGCAGGAGTGCAATAACCGCATAAAAGCATGCATAATACAACCGGTTGATTACAGCATTCCATTTGTTATTGCCGGCTAATATCAAAGCTTCTTCAAAAGATTCTTTGGCCCGGTTAAGTCTGTAGAAAATATAATCATTCCGGTTTTCAATAATCATAGTCTTATACCCTCCCTTAAAACGGATTTGTATAAAGGCGAAAAAGACATAATGGAATTCCAGTATTTTTTAGGATAAATAAATGCAGATATAATTTGTCCGGAATCCAATTCAAGGTCATAAAGCCTATCTCTGAATTTATCTTCTATTTCGTTTGTAACCTTAGGTTCATCAACAAGGATAATTATGTCCCAGTCTGAATCGGACCGGGAATCTCCTCTTGCCCTCGAACCAAAAAGAAAAGCTTCGGCTGATGGATCCTGGTTGTGAATTGTTTCTGATATTCTGTCAGTTAATGTATCTGAATTCATAAATTCCAATTTTTACAAATTTAGCAAAAAAGTTAAAGACAGATTGAACTTGCTGCTGAAGCTTAAATATTACTCCAAATTCCAATATCTTTTAATTTTGATGTCGGACGATACCACAAGCTCATTCCGCTAAATATGGAAGCCATTCAGTAAGGGCAGGAGATTGTGGAAACAGTGCAGAAGGTGTGAGGTTATTTTAATCCAGAGTCCCATCCAACATTACCTTTTCTCCCACTTCAGTCTCCATTTCCACCACTATGTCCCCGTACATCACTTTGCATGAATTGCCGAGCAGCGAAGTAACTTTTGCTTCGGTAAGCCGGCCGTTTTCCCATGCCATATCCACTTCGAAACCGCCGCGGGCACGGAGGCCTTTCGCATGACCGTTTTGCCAGGAGGGTGGGAGGGCAGGCAGCAATTGCAGCACCCCGTTGTGGCTTTGCAGCAGCATTTCGGCAATGCCGGCAGTGCCGCCAAAGTTTCCGTCAATCTGGAATGGCGGATGGTTGTCGAACAGGTTGGGATGCGTTGATTTGGCCAGAAGCGCCAGAATGTTTTCGTGCGCTTTTTCCCCGTCTTTCAGACGGGCAAAAAAGTTGATGATCCATGCGCGACTCCAGCCGGTGTGACCGCCGCCATGCCTCAACCTTTCCTCAATGGATTTGCGCGAGGCTTCCATCCACTTCGGATCACCGGGGTCCGTAAATTCCTCGCCGGGATGCAGGGCATACAAGTGCGACATGTGGCGATGCCCCGGTTCGGCTTCCGGCAGCTCTTCCGACCATTCCAGAATGCGTCCGTCGGAACCGATTTGCGATGGCGTAAGTTGTGCCAGCATGGTACGCAGTGTGTCGGCAAACGGGATGTCGATATTCAGTATCTCGGAGGTTTTGATGCAGTTGGTAAATAGTTCGCGGATGATTTGGTGGTCCATAGCCGGTCCCATACACACGGCAGCCTTTTCTCCGTTTGGTGCAATAAATGTATTTTCGGGCGACATGCTTGGTCCCGAAATCAGCAGCCCGGTTTTGGGGTCTTCCACCAGAAAATCCACAAAAAAGAGGGCGGCATCTTTTAAAACCGGGTATGCTTTTTCGCGAAGAAACTGCTTATCTCCGGTGTAATCGTAATGTTCCCAGAAATGGTCGGAACACCAGGCGGCTCCCATGGGCCACATCCCGTAACCGGTCATGCCAATGGGATCGGTGAATTTCCACACATCGGTAGTGTGGTGGGCCACAAAACCGCGGCAACCGTAAACTTCGCGGGCGGTTTGGGAGCCCCGTTCGCGCAGTCCGTCCACAAATTCAAAAAACGGTTCCTGCGTTTCGGCCAGATTGGTAATGAGCGCCGGCCAGTAATTCATTTGAATATTAATGTTGATGTGGTAGTCGGCGTTCCACGGGGGCGACAATGTTCCGTCCCAGATCCCCTGCAGGTTGGCTGGTAAACCGCCGGGGCGTGATGAGCTGATAAGCAAATACCGTCCGAACTGGAAATAGAGTTCGGTGAGATGGTCGTCGCTGGCGCCGTTTTTTACACGTTCCAAACGCTTATTGGTGGGAATGTTCAGCGTATCGGGATTATTCAGGGCCAGATCAACCCGGTTAAACAGTTCCTGGTATTCTGCAATGTGATTTGATTTTAATTGATTGAAAGCGGTTTGGGTAGCTTTCCTGACATCTTCAGCCGCTTTTTCCGTTTCGTGATCGCCCCAAAAATTCGTTCTTCCTGAAACCAGAATGAGCACTTCATCGGCATTTTTTACTGTAATTTTTCCACCGGCTGCAACCAGTTCACCGCCTGTGTTTTCGACATTCGCCACCGAGGCAAAGCGGGTTCCGCGCCCTTCGTATTGGGCAAAGCCGGTCATGAGTAGTTGGTTGTCGCTGGCAGAAACCACTTCTGCATTACCGGGCCGTTCCATCCATGTGGTAAAATTCAGTTTTCCGTTTTCTGATGCAGAAAGTTTAACGGCAATAACCTGATCGGGCGCCGAGGCAAAAACCTTGCGGGTATATTTTACGTTATCCGATGTAAAACGGGTGGTAGTCACTGCCGTCCGCAAGTCGAGGTCCCGTTTGTAATCTGAGACGTTGCTCAACCCTTCGAATTCAAAAAACAGATCGCCCAGCGTTTGGTAGGTATGTTTTCCGCCGTCGATGCGTTTCCCCATAATTTTTTCCTGTGCCAGCCGGTCGCCTTCGGCATATTTACCTTCAAAAAGAAGCTGGCGCACTTTATCCAGATTTTCAAGCGCTTCGGGGTTTGCCCGCTCAATGGGGCCGCCCGTCCAAACCGATTCTTCGTTGAGTTGAATACGTTCGGTTTCGGTACCTCCAAAAACCATAGCGCCCAAACGTCCGTTTCCAATGGGCAGGGCTTCCACCCATTCGCCGGCTGGTTCGTTGTACCAGAGTCTCAATTCCCTTTTCGGTGTATCATTATGTGTCTTACAACTTTGAAAAACAAGTGCAAAAAAAAGTACGAACAGGAAAAAAAATCGGGACATTTTTAATCAGTTTGGTTTATTTTGAAATGAAGAATTAATCGTTTCCGCGTTTGGTTTCGATAAGAACCACTCCGTTTGCTCCGCGGGAACCGTAGATGGCAGAACTTCCGTCTTTAATTACGTTGATGCTTTTTACCTGAACCGGAGGAATTGAACCGAGCATACTTCCGTCAACCGGAATTCCATCCACAATAATGAGTGCGGCACTGCTGCTGTTTATGGAATTGATGCCGCGGATGATGATTTCCCCGTTCATGATTTGGACTCCTGAAAAGCGCCCTTTGATTACTTCGTAAAGGTCGCTGTACTGCGAAAAGTCCATATCGTCGCTGTTGAGGTTGGCCAATGCGTTTAACTTGTTTTTGTCGGAAACGTGGCCGTAGCCGATGGCATATTCCCGGTTTTTTTCTCCGGGTTTCAGTTTCAGGTTAACCGCTACCAGTTTGATTTTATCTTCCAGTCTTACCCGCTGGTTGTAAAAACCATTGGCACTTACCTTTAACCGGTCATTTGAATTTACAGCTACAGAAAACTGACCAAGCGAATCGGTTAAAACTGTTTGTTTGGTGCTTCTGACCTGGATTTCGGCATCGATGAGCGGAATGCTGTCGAACGTGGTAACAACTCCGTGTATTACCCGGTCTTGTGCCGTGGCAAAAATACTAATGCAAACGGCTGCTAATACAATAAAGGGTGCAAAAATTTTTTTATTCATGGCTTTCTCTTCTAATTATGTTTCAATTACAAATTTATATTAAAATTCAAATAATCGCATTAAACCCTTCAAAAAACATGCCGCTATCCGGTGGTTTTCAGGTTTGTGTTTTTGCAGCTACCACCCGTTTTACCCGGTAGGGTTTTTTTTGCTGCGATTCAAAATAGGTACGCATTTGCAGTTCGGCAATAATTCCGATGGTAACAAACTGAATGCCTCCCATTACCAAAAGAATACCAAGTAAAAGGAGCGGTTTGCCCCAGATGTCATGCCCTGTAATTTTCATGATAAACATGTAAAAATTGATGAGTACGCCTAATCCAAGTGTGACGATTCCAAGGCCTCCGAAAAAGTGCATGGGCCGCTGCATGTATTTTTTGAAAAAGAGCATCAGAAAAAGGTCGCTCATTACCTTTGTGGTGCGGCTGAGGTTGTATTTCGAGGTTCCGAATTTCCGGGGCCGGTGGTTTACATCAACCTGCGTAATTCGGGTGGCTCCTTCAAGGGTAATCAGTACCGGAATAAAGCGGTGCAGTTCGCCGTAAATGTGAATGCTTTTGATGGTTTCGCGGGTGAATATCTTCAGGGTACACCCCAGGTCCTTCATTTTGGTGCCGGTTGATTTGCGAATCATATAGTTGGCCATTTTTGAAGGTATTTTGCGCAGAAACATGCCGTCTTTCCGGTTGGCCCGAACGCCGGCCACCATATCCCAGTTTTCGGCTTCAATCATTTTCAGCATGCCTGGTATATCGGCCGGATCGTTTTGCAAATCACCGTCAATCAATGCCACATATTCTCCATCGGCCTGGTCGATTCCGGCTTGCAAAGCCGAACTTTGCCCGTAATTTCTTTTCAGTTCAACCAAAATAAAACGCTCGTCGTTAATTTTCAGAATTTCTGAACGGGTGTTGTCAGTTGAGCCGTCATCTACAAAAATGGCCTCAAAGCTGATTCCTCCAAGTGCCTTTTGAATTTGTTCTGCAAGAGGTTTTATATTGGGTTCTTCGTTAAAAACACAAATAACCAGTGAGAGTTTTTTCATTTGAATGAATTAATCGATTTATACATTTTCACGGGCAAAGGTACATAATTCCGCAGCAAATCCGATGGTTAGCCTGCTGCGTTCAGTTTCCAGATAAACGAAGCTTTTACGGTTTTGTATTCCCAGTGGCGTAATCCGTGGAAGTATTGCAGCCTGACCGCTTTGTTGCTGAAATCTTTCCGGATGTCGAAATTCAGTTGCATGGGGCGGTCGCGTTCGTTTTTGTAGCCCGAGTATCCCGACCACGATGCCGAAAACAGCCAGTCGTTTCGGTTGTAATCGGCACCCAGTGCATAAAGCAGAGCGTCGTTTTGCAGGTTCAGTTCATCGTTGGTTTGCCAGGTGTAAAAACCTATCAGTCCAAAGGGTTTAAACCAACCGGAGGCAGCATTCCCCATTTTTTTTGAAAAGCTCAGGTCGAGAAAATAAGCCGGACTGTCGGAATAGCGGGCGCCTTCCAGCTGATTGCCCGATGCTGTTTTGGTAGCAAAACGAAACAGTGTGTTGGGAATTTTTCTGTCTTTAAAAACCTGAATGAGTGTGCTGAAATAAAAATCTCCAATGGCGGTGCCTCTGCCGTCTTCGATGCGTGCAAAACGTTCGTTGCGTATTTCTTCAGAAAAAGCAAACCGTTCAAATGCCACACCATACATTTCAATGGCAATTTTATTACCGGCAAAAGGAATATAAACATATCCTGAAAAATCCTGTGTTGGGTCGCCGCTGTGAAAGTGGCCGGAGAAGCTGATTTCCAGCTCGGCAGGTCCGGTTAGATCCCCTTTTTGCACATGGGGAACAGGCAGGGCATTCGGCCCCAGGTAGCCCGGCGACATGATGATCCAGTTGCGCCAGCCCGGGTCTCCGGTTTCCCAGCCGTGCTGTTCGTTCCACCATCCCATACCGGCTCCTGCCTGCTGCCCGAAAGCGGCAACACCGGAAAGGAAGAAAAGTATTAACACAAAGTATTTCATGGTTTATTTTAAATATGCACGGCAAAGAAAGTAAAAAGGACTGCCGGTAATTGGCAGCCCACCTGTTTTCTATAAATTTAGTTTACCCCTGATGTCGGGTGGTATTGCATCTTTATGAACCATGATGCACATGGTTTTATAACTGACATAAGGTTTTGAGACGTAAAAATACCCATCGAATTTGTTGTATTCGCCCCACGAATTTTTTACTTTGTAAAACGTGTCTCCAAACTGATTTTTGGCAATTCCGATGATGTGCATTCCATGGTCGTCGGTTGTTTGGAAATTGTCGAAGGCGGTTTGCCTCATTTCCTGCGTAACTTCTCTTTCAGGTACGGGTTTTTCCAGTTTGTACAGTTCGTTTTCGCGTTCTCTTTCAGGAAGTGCTTCCCAGCGCGATATTTCAGCATCGGTCATGTCGGTTTCCGGAGCTGCGGGTAAAACAGCAATGCCTCTGTTTCCCGAAAGAAATCCCTTTTCGCTTACATCGGCTGCCCAGGCAATGGTGAAACCGTTATTCAGCGAATAGTCGATGATTTCTTCCAAATCGTTTAACGGAACATTATACATCTCGTCCCACGACCAGTTGTCGGGTACTTCGAGAATAAATTTTGAGTAAAACGGATGGTGAGTGAATGACGTAATTTCCACATAATCATCCATATTCAACCCTATATAATTGTCGGCAAAGCTCAGGGGCGTGTACTGTAATCCTTTGTAAGAAAAGTTTTTGGGCGTTTCGCCGAGATATGTGTCCAGAATTTGGGTAAATGCATCGTGCCATGCCGTACTTAGTTTGCGGTTTTTGTTCTCCACAACAGCATCAACATACTCACGAAGAACCCGGTCCATTTCGCCATGCACGTGTTTGTCCTCGCCGTATTCCAGTCCGTCGTACACCTCTTCGGGTACAATACCGTATTTGGCAATCATATTGGTAACATCGTGAAAAGCGCCACCGGCAGCAAAGTTCAGGTTGCCGTGTACACGCACATGCTTCCTGGCTTTTTCGGCATACGTATGCCACACAATAAACATTTCAGAAAAATTAACTTCCGGTTTGCCCAGCCTCAGCATTTCCGATTCGAGAAACGATAGTCCGGCAAATGACCAGCAGGTTCCCGAACGGTGCTGATCTTCGACTGCTGTTGCAGGGAGCAACAAAACATCTTCAAATTTCCAACCTTCATCTTCATCTTTTTCAAAAGCACTGTTGCCCATTCCGGAAAATGAAAAACCGGCTACAAGTACTGCTGTCAGCAGATAATTCCATTTAAAATTCATGTAAATCCTTCTTTTAAACTTGATTTTTCGACTTAACGTCAAAAATAGTAAAATAATAATTTCTTAACGAAAAATTTAATATTTAGAAACATTCCAAAAAGGTTAAATAAAATGAATGAATCGGCACCGGTTTTTCTTTTAATATTATTTTTGCTGATTACGAAGAAGGAAAATGAAAAAAGTTACAACCATACTGTTTATTTTACTGATGACTTCATTTGTTGCAGAAGCTCAGCTAAATATTAATCATTACATGCGGGTAGGCCGTACACGCATTTCCATTGGAAATTACACCGGTGCCATTGAATATTTCAATATCGTTATCAAGTTTAAGCCCTATTTACCCGAAGCCCATTTTTACAGGGGTGTTGCCAAGCATCAGCTGGAGGACTTCAGAGGGGCCATTATTGATTACAACAAAGCCATTGAAATGAAGCCTTTTTATCCTCAGGCTTATATGAACCGCGGCATGGCTTACCACAATCTGGGAGAATATGAA